>ENA-ORXT01002954-ORXT01002954.1-marine-metagenome-genome-assembly--contig:-NODE-2954-length-19449-cov-13.205451_pt1 | contig 19449 bp, 14 predicted proteins | sample MGYA00237868_ERZ511482 | MGnify/ENA metagenome assembly ERZ511482
CAGAACTTGACATACGAGATCACTGAGCCTAATTGTGGTAATAAGTGTTGGGGTAATATCTTAGTGGAGTACAAGTTATCTCCGATAATTAAATGTGATACATCATTGATATTAACATGTGCTGGAGCAGATGCTTTAGGCTTTCCAGAGGTGACAGTGGGATGTTTAGATTTAGACTTCTTTATCAGATTACAGAATGAAGAGGTAGACAGATTTGATTGTGATCCAGATTATACACAAAGGATAACGAGGACATACAGAGTAGAAGATGAGTTAGGGAATGTGAATACATGTGTGCAGAATATATTAGTAGAGAGAGTAAATTTGGATCAGGTGATTTTCCCTGACAATGCAGTTATCTCATGTTCAGATACAGCATACCAGTTCTTAGCAAATGGAGCACCAGTACCATTTATATCTAATGCATTCCCGACAGGATCAGGATCAGCAGGTGTGCCAATAGTATGTGATCCAGGTCTGATAACTGGCTTGACTTGTCCTACGGGGATGGGTTTTGCAGCTCCTTTGATACCAGTGGGTGGAGCGACGATGTTAGACAGTTTAGGTAATGTGATATTAGTGCAAGGTGAGGCCAATCAACTATGTAATTCTTCTATAACATATACTGATGTAGAGATACCAAGTAGTGGTTGTAGAAGAAAATATTATAGAACATTTGAGGTAAGAGAATGGTGGTGTAGTGGAGATAGTGTCAGAGGCGATATTCAGTTAATAGAAGTAATCGATGATGTAGCACCTACAATAATATGCCCTGATGACTTTACTGTAAGTACAGATGACGATTGTGCAGGGTCAGTCGCGATACCGCCAATTATAGCTACAGATAATTGTGGCAACAATGGTGTTATAGTATCAGTAGATTATCCATTAGGATTCTTAAATACTAACGGAGGAGAAGCCGTCTTAGAAGTAGGTAATAACCTGATTAGATATATTGTTGCAGATTCATGTTATAATGATACGACATGTATGATCAACGTATTAGTAACAGATCTTACAGAGCCAGTAGCGATATGTGAGTCACATACAGTATTAGCTAACGGTCAATCGGGTAACAACTTCGTGACAGCAGCATCTTTAGATGATGGCAGTTGGGATGAGTGTGGATTAGACAGATTTGAAGTTGCAAGAATGGATAGTAGTTGTGTAGCTTCAGATACATTGTTTAGTGATAAAGTCGCATTCTGTTGTACAGATGTAGGACAAGAAGTGATGGTGATTTTCCGGGCGATAGATAAGGGGGGTAACTTTAATGATTGTATGGTTAGAGTAGAAGTGCAGGATAAGATACCACCACAGATAGAATGTCCTAAAGAACTTACTGTAGATTGTGAGGTGATATATGATATTAATAACTTGGGCCTTACTTTCGGATTACCTGTTGTTACAGACAATTGTCCTGGTGAGTTGACAACTATTGAGTGTCCTGATTCTGATATTAATCAATGTGGTATTGGTTGTATAACTAGAACTTTTACTGTTGTTGCAGATACAGCGACTTGTTGCTTGACAGAAGAGGATTTTAATGGGAAACTCTCTGCGAGAGTATTAAGTTTGGGTTGCACGTATAATGAATCTGGTTTGCCTTGCGAGATTGCCTCTCAGATTACCAGTGGTGGTCTTCCAAGTATAACTGATAATCAATTCAGGCCTACTCTTGAGGGTTTACTTGCTGTTGCAGGTGTTGGGCCATGTACTTCACATAATAGTGGAGAATATCAGTCTTGGACAGTTAATCATGGTCAAACCCCGTTTAATGATAGTCCTGAATATACTCCTTCAGGTTGGTTAAATTTTCCTTCTAGCATTGACTGTAATGATCCAGATATTTCGAGTCTGAACTATACATCTACAAAGACTAATCTTGATAGTGTCAATACGATTATGGAATACCTTTTTCAGGGTTCTGATCATGTTAACTCATCAACTGCTGAGAAAGCACCATTTTTATCATTTGACCCTAATTACTTGCCAGATGTGGATCCATTAAGTATAAGATTTGATACCTGTGACCAGGTAGAGGCAGGGGTAGGCGATCAAATAGGTGATTTAGAGGTTACTTGTGGTATATTAGGAGCTGCGCAGGTGTCTGAAGCTGCCACTATCGAAGGTTGGCTATTAGTTCCATGCAACGCAGTAGCAATAAAGGTAAATGATGATGATCTAGATATGAGTAATCAAGCTTACAGAGCATTGATTATATCTGAAAGTGGAGTCGAAACAGAATGGGAATACGGGTATGAAGGTTATACTATTAATGATGATTCTAGAAGAGAATCATTGAGATATGGCTTTAAGACTGAATGTACAGCGGACGAAAAGATTTGTAGTTCTAGGGTTATGTGGTTTAGGGCTTATATCTGGGACCCTAGGCGATTTGGTAGATTTTTAATAGAATTCGAACTTGATAACGGTGATGCAAAAACTATATCACCTTCAATCATTTCAAATATAGATCCGAGAATAGGAAGAGAAGTATGTGATAAACAAGCTACATGTAAGCAAAAGGTAACAATCGAAAATAGAGACCCTTTTCAAATCTCAGATATAGAATGGCCATTAGACTTAGATACTACAGGAGCTTGTGTTATTACGGATCTTAATCCAGAAGACCTACCAGCGATATATGGTTTCCCTACCTTCTTAGGAGGCGATGACAATTGTAGCTTGTTAGCTTATGATTATGAGGACAAAGTATTCTCTACAACAGGCGGCTCAGGTGAGTGTGCACATATAGAGAGAACTTGGACAGTGATTAACTGGTGTGATCAGAGCACAGGCAGTTTTGCACAATTTACAGATCCTAGTGGGCCACAGATTATTGGATTGACTAATAATGTAGCACCAGTAATAGCAGCACAAGATGCAGTGATCATAGAGTCGGGCAACATAGATTGTGAGAGTGGTACGATAGAGATTACGAGAACAGCGACAGACGATTGTCCTAATCCACTTGACTGGGCATATACAATCAAAGATATCAATGATAACATAGTAGGAAGTGGAGACAGTCCAATATTAGTAGATACCTTATTAGCAGGTAACTATACAGTGACATGGACAGTGAATGACTTCTGTGGAAACTCAGATGTCGACGTACAAGACCTAAGAGTGCTCAATACTAAGACACCTACGCCAGTATGTATAAATGGCTTAAGCGGTATGTTAGTAGGCTGGGATAGTACAGGAGATGGCATGATAGACAGCAATACATTTGAGCTATGGGCAAGTGATGTCGATGGAGGTAGTTACCATACGTGTAACAATGATATCGTATTGAGTTTCTCATCAGATACAACGATCCAGAACTTGGTCTTTGATTGTGACAGTGTAGGGATCAGACCTATCAGATTGTATGTCACAGATGTAGAGACAGGAATGCAAGATTACTGTAGCACATTCATCAATGTACAGACGAATGGCAACTGTAACCTATTGGGTACATTAGTAGCTGTAGAAGGAGAAGTCCATACAGAAGAGTTAGAGAAAGTAGATAAAGTAGAAGTAGGCTTAGGGAATACAGGTATCATGGATATGACAGAAGAAGATGGCCACTATGCATTTAGAGATATGCCGATGGGAGGAAGCTACGCAGTAGCACCGACCAAGGACATCGATTATTTGAATGGCGTAAGTACATTAGATATCATAATTATTCAGAGGCACATTTTGAATGCAGAACCATTTACAAGTGCTTACAAGATGATAGCAGCGGATGTCAATAATAGTAAGGATGTATCAGCGATAGATCTTATAGAGTTGCGTAAGCTGATATTAGGTGTGTACGATGAGTTGCCTAATAATGACAGTTGGAGATTTGTAGATGATGAGCACATATTTGTAGATGTATTGAATCCATGGTTGTCAGATATACCAGAAGATTATATCATAAGTAATCTAAGCACAGATATGGAGATCGACTTCGTAGGAGTGAAGGTAGGAGATGTCAACGGAAGTGTGATCGCTAATGCAAATACTAAATCTTTAGATACGAGATCATCGAGATGGGGACTTGAGTTTACAATAGAAGAGGAGCAGGTAGAGAAAGGGGAGATACATACAGCCTATGTAAGGTCGAGTAGCTATAAAGATATCAATGGCTGGCAAGGGACGATAGAGTTTGATGCAGACAAGATCGAAGTATTAGAAGTGAGCAGTGATAAGTTAGACCTTAGAGCAGATAACTATAATATGGCGAGACAGTCAGAAGGCTGGGTATCGATGAGTTACCATGATGCAAAAGCAAGAACAGTAGATGCATCAGAAGCGATCTTCGAGATCAGATACAAAGCGAAAGAAGATATTACGACGGATGGATTATTCGAGATGACTTCACTTGTGACACCACAAGAGGCATACAGGAATAATCAGATCGTCAATATCGAAATGAGATATGCTAAAGTAGAAAGATCAGAGATTCTCACTGTGAATCCGAATCCATGGATAGATGAAAGTACAATAGAATTCAATATGCATCAAGCTGGAGAAGTGAGATGGGAATTCTACGATGCAAGCGGAAGGTTGCTTTATATGAATAGAGATAACTATGAGATGGGTAATAATTCTATGGTTATCAAACGTACAGATATAAAATCTTCAGGTATAGTATATGTCAAGATGATTGCAGACACACATACTTCAGAGTGTAAGATGATATTGGTTAATTAAAATAAGCCGATATCGATAACAAGTAATTCGTTAGCACTAAATATTTTTTAAGAGCTCTCAGTAATGAGGGCTCTTATTTTTTATCATAGATGACGAAGCTCGTCTGGATTATCCACGATAGCTTAAGCTCATCGGGATCAGCCCCAACAGAGTAGGTTCGTCAGGTTTATTAATTCTAATAAACGAATATGCATAATAATTATCATAGATAACGAAGCTCGTCTGGATCAGCCAGAATAGCTTTTGTTAATCGGGATTAGCACTACCGGAGTGAATTGACCATTGAATAATTCGTGGAGATTTGTAGATGCAGATTATCAATTTAATATATACATTGGACCCATTTATATCCAAAATCTATAGATAACTATAAGCAGAAATTACTTTATTATTGATCTGGCTTGGCGATTACTTTTTTCATTAGTCTAAATGGTTTTGTTATATATAAAAATATAAGGGAAAATAGTGAATACTCATTATTCTTAAGACCCATCATACCAGGCTGAAGTATAAAAAGAAAGTGGTAGTATATAATTTTTAATTTTATAGATAATTTCGTTCTTAATTGTATTTGGTTTTTCATTTTTCGCCAATATGATGTTTTTTTAAAACCAAATTGAATGTCATGAATCAGATTCTCAATTTTTCGAGATACTAAAGATTTAATTTTTGGTGACCTTAGTTTTTTATTAATAAATAATGGCAAGTCGATATCACAATAATTCTTAGCTAATCCCAGCCCTACAAGTAAGATATTAGTTATATCAAATTTATTTCCGAAATTCATTATCATCTTCCAATCAATTTCTTTTTTAGAATTTTTGATGATAGCTATAAGATCAAAAACATGTTTTAATCTAAAATATTGTTCCTTTGCAATATGGTGTAAGCACGTAGATATATATAAGCCTTCGGTATTAAACTTTTCTATTTTTTGATTAAATAATTGAGAATCAGTTATAAAAGCTTCTAATTCAACAAGGGAAAATTCAGATTGATTTTTTCTTGCATTGAGTGCCCAATGTGGCTCTACGTGATATTTCCTTTGCCCATTTACATCAAAATCAAAAGTGTAGTCGCAATAATTTTTAAATATATGTGATCTCCAAGATTTATTAACTAAAAATCTTGGTGCATATTGCTTTTCTTCTAAATAAGAAGAAACGGCATCTACATCTTCTCTCTTTATTAGAATATCTATATCAGAAAAATTTCTAGCTCCAATATTATTATAACCATCCATTGCAAGCACAATACCTTTAAAAGGAACAACACGAATGCCTAAGTTTCTTAGATCATTATTTATCTCAAGAAATTCTTTAGACTGATCTAAATTATTGGCTGTTTTTGAAATTGTATAGGCCTTTAATTTTTGATATTCTCTATCAGGTACATAATAGTCTAATTTACGATTAGTTAGGCCTATATATAATAATTGGCAAACGCTATTCATCTCTGCTAATTCAATAATCTTTTTCCAATTGATACCATCATTAAAAGTATTAATTGAGCTATTATTTGTTTCAGAAATTGCAGACAGACATATCTGAGTGAGTATTTTTGTTTCTACTGACTCCTTCTTGGGGATGTTAGAATAAGAAGTTGTTAATGTATTATTCATAGCTTTTACTTATAATTATGTAATTAATTTGATTTCTTTTACTTTTCGATACAAGTTAGTAGACTGTGGCAAAATTAAGATACTTAATTATAGCATTATCGTTGGTATGGAAGAGTAGTAGAAAGTGGACAATCTTACTCTTAATCTCACAGTTGTTCCAAGCAATACTTCCTTTAATTTTATTATATTTATCTAAACTAATAATAGATTCTTTATCAGAATTAAAAGAAACTGCAGATTTTAATACCATAGGTATTTACATTCTAATCTTCGGATTTATTCAATTACTCATAGCCATCATCAATAATTATCAACAACTTATCACAGAAACCCAACAACAGTTAGTGAGTGATTATATGTCTACAGTCATCATTGCTAAGGCTACTGAGATAGATATAAGTTATTATGAGAATGCTGAATTTATAAACACATTTCATCAAGCTCAACGTCAAGCTCTTTTTAGACCAGTTCAGATACTTCGTAATCTTACTGATTTTATTCAAAGTACTTTACTAATAATTTCTTTAGCTAGTTTATTGATTTTTCTTCATTGGAGTATAGCTTTAATTTTGGTATGCTTTGCAATGCCAGTTGCATGGGTTAAATGGCACTACTCTAAAAAAATATTCGATTGGGAAAAAAACCGAACTGAATTAGAAAGAGAATCTGCCTATCTTAATAGTGTACTTACAACAGATGAATATGCCAAAGAAGTTAGAATTTTTAATTTGGGCAAATTACTACTTGATAGATTCAAATTACTGAGAACTAAACTCTTCGATGAAAAATATAGAATTAATAGTCAACGAGCTAAAGCTGGAGTCATCGCCAGAAGTTCAGAAATCATTGCTTTGACTATTTGTTATGGGTTTATCGCATGGCGGGCTTTTGTAGGAAGTATTACTATAGGAGATTTAGTTATGTTTCTTCAAGCATTTCAGAGAGGACAATCAGCACTTCAAAAAATGTTAAGTTCAATAGTAGGTCTTTATAGTAATCGATTATTTATAACACATGTATTCGATTTACTTAATGTAAAATCAATATTGGTTAAGCCACAATCCTTCAAGCCATTAGAAAGGTTAAATGGTATTGTAGAGATAAAAGATTTATATTTCAATTATCCTAATATCGATATGCCAGTTTTGAAAAATATCAATCTCCAATTTAAAGTAGGTCAAGTTGTAGCTTTTGTTGGTGAGAATGGATCTGGTAAAACAACTTTGATAAAGCTTTTATGCAGATTATACGATCCTGTGAAAGGAGGCATTTATTGGGATAATACAAACATAAAGGATGTTGCCCTTTCGGCATTGCGCAAAAGAATAAGTATAATATGTCAAGATTTTTCAAAGTATCAGTTTACTATTGGTGAAAATATCCAGATAGGTGACTTTGAAAAAACCATATCTCAAGAAAAAATAATAAATGCAGCTAAATTTACTGGTGCTTCAAAATTCATTGAGACATACCCTAAACAATATAATCAAAGGTTAGGCAGATGGTTTAAGCAAGGAAAAGAACTTAGTGGCGGGCAGTGGCAAAAAATAGCACTTTCGCGAGCGTTTTACAAAGATGCAGATTTAATAATATTAGATGAGCCGAGTAGTTCGATCGATCCAATAGCTGAAGCAGAAATCTTTGACCGATTTAGAGATATGTCTACCGATAAAATTCTAATATTAATAACCCATCGATTGTATAATTTGAAAATTGCTGATCAAATAGTTGTATTACATAACGGAGAAGTATCCGAAATAGGAACTCACGAAGAGTTGATTAATACAAATGGACAATATTCAAAAATGTTCGAAAAACAAGCAAATAATTAACCTATCTCAAGAAATGATATAATAATTATAGGATGATGCATTCAAATTAGTTAATTTATTCAATATCATATTTTTATAAATAATATATTTTTTTAATACGTTGACATTCAGTCATTTATTAATTAAATATGTTGATGAAATTTTCAATGATTTATGACCGTTCACTTTATAAACAGCTAAAATTTATATAATTTTTCCTATTATTGATACAATATTTGTTAAAAGAATGTTTAAATCAACTAATAGAATTTTATTTCAGAAATTAGGAAGTGAGGCTGTGCTTCTAAATCTTGAAAATGAAGAGTATTACGGATTAGACAAAGTAGGGTGTAGAATGTGGGAAGTCCTGATGGAAGTAAAGACTATAGAATCGGCTTTATCAATATTGTTAATGGAGTATGATATAGATAAAGATATACTTAGAAGAGATTTATTGAAATTAATATCAAACCTAAAAACTGAAAAATTGATTGAAGATGCAGAATAAATTTTTAGATTCAGATCATTTTGAATTGTGGACTAGAAAAAATTTGTTTTTTGTTTTTTCAATATTATTCTATTCACAAGTATTACATGTGTTACTACTACTGTTAGGTTTCAAAAAATTAAAATACTTTTTGGACATAGCTTGTATCAGAAAAAAATCTGAATATGTTATGAATGAATTAGAAGCAAAATATTTTAGAGAAAAGATCAGGCATTTATTTAGGAAAATTAGAGGATCTAAAATGTTTTTCTGCAATTGTTTTTCTAGTTCACTAGCTTTATGGTACATGCTTAAGTGTCAAGGTCTCGAAACACAGTTAAGAATAGGAACAAGAAAATTAAATCATGAATTTAAAGCTCATTCTTGGGTAGAAATAGATAAGATTCCATTGAATGGGAGCTTAAATATCAGAGAAAAATATAAAACTTTTAATCATGATTTTTCAAATCAAATAAACAATTTCCATTAAATTTTAATAAATTAAATCCAATGAATAATAAAAATATTTATACGACACCAGAATTAGTAAAACACGGAAAATTAGAAGATCAAACAAAGGCTGGTGGAACAACTGGCTCTGACGGCATTGGAAATAGTTGCTCTTAATCAATAGCTCTATAAAAGCATTCCAGTTTCAGTACTCTTTTATTTAAATCATCAATCAATTTGGTTGTGCTTATTTATAAATGATATTAATGTTTGGTTTTACTATTAGTAATAAAAGGCTTTCATTATAATTAAATCTTTACATCCTCTTTAGTGGAGCACTAATGAAATTTAAAAATTATCAATCCTATTAAATTTCATATTTGATTTTTGGTATAGCCAATATAAGATCAGTAAGAGCTAAAAATGATATAATTAATTCATTTCTTAGAAATAATTCTCTTCCTCTTATTGAAGATAATTTAAAATTCAAGAATTGTTCTACAGCTAACTTTATTGTTGGCTCAAAATATGTACCTCATTTAGAAAATAATATTTCTTTTTTTCAGCTTCGTAACAGATACACAATAGTATCTTTCGCCCGTCTGGACAATGTCGATGAATTAAAAAAGAAACTAAAGATTCTAAATGTAGAAAGCAATTTATCTGAAATACTTCTTGATGCCTATTTAACTTGGGGAATAAATTGTACAAAACATATTATAGGAGACTGGTCATTTGCTATTTGGGACCATAATAATGAGGAACTATTTATAGCAAGAGACCATTTAGGATATTCCTCTATTTATTATTATGTCGACAATGGTGAGTTTGTTTTTTGTTCCAATTTGAAAGAATTGGTAGCATTTAAGACCACTCCAAATGAAATTAATCCTAATGCAATCTTACAGCTTAGTCAAGGGATAAAAGCTGATAGCCAAACTTTTTATAAAGGAATTTTTCAGATTCCAGCAGCACATACTTTATCGTATAAAAATGGTGATGTATCGATCTCAAACTATTGGCTCCCATCAGAAATTAAATCTATATCCTATTCTAATGATGAGGATTACCTCCATCATTTCATTGAAATATATGATCAAGCTGTAAAAAGTAGGTTAGACTCTAAGAAAATTGGAATAATGTTAAGTTCAGGCTTGGACTCAAGTTCGATTGCAGCATTAGCAACTCCATTTTTTGCTCAGAATAATAGAATGCTTGAAGCATATACATGGAAGCCTAATATAATTGATGATGTTTTTATTGGTAAGAATAGAATTCCAGATGAGACACCACTTGTAGAGCATATTGTTGATCATTTAGGCCATATTAATTTGAATGTTGTTTTAGGCCAACCTACTAATTTTGTCCATACAATGAATCAGTCACTTAATATATTTGGAGAACCTAAGAATATAAACCTTATAGCACTTGATATATTAGAAGCGGCAAGGCTTAACGGAATAGAAGTTTTACTCAATGGTGAGCAGGGTAATTATACAGTATCTTATAAAGGAAACCTAAGTCAATATTTTAGAACTTTATTGACAGAAACTACAAATAGAAATCTTTTTAAGGAATTATTTTCTTGGAAGAAAGAAATGCAAATTAGTTGGAAGCACATTTTTCATAAAATACTATTACAGCCTTTGATGGACAGCCTTTCATACATAGAAATTGCGAATAAAAAAACAATTAACTTAGGCCACATTAAGTCTAACTACTTAAATTCAAATGCGATTTTAGAAAATAATTCAAACTATCACAGCGTTACCCCACATTTAAAAGATGTTAATAAATCTGCACATGACAATAGAAGGGCAATTTTCACCAACTTCCTCAGGAACAATAGTTTTGGCACAACTAGTTTGATTTATTCTTATTACGGAATAGAAGCTAGATGCCCAGTTATGGACAAAAGGCTTATTGAGTACTGTTTTGGTATCCCCAATAATCAATATATAGGAAATGGAAATTCAAAGTCCATATTAAAAAGAGCTATGCATAATAAATTGCCACCTCAAATATTATATAATAAAGGTAGGGGGGTGCAAAGTGCTAACGCCATCAGCAAAATAAAACAAGAAAAAGGAGATATTTTAAAGATCTTAGAAAAATTTAGAAAATCTGACATCGCTAATTATTGGGTGAATGTTGACCAACTTAAAATTGCTCTAAATAAAATAACAGATCCATCTACTTTATCAAATGGAGAAAACCCATATCTATATATACATTGCCTCAAAGGTGGCGTTAGATTAGGGTTGTTTTTGGAACAATTTGAAAATGGATAATAAAAATTGTTTATTGATTTTGGGAATGCATCGCAGTGGGACAAGTTGTTTAGCAGGATCATTACAACGATGTGGTTTATATTTGGGGAAAGTGCAAAGAAAGAGTAATAGTAATTTTAATAAGAAAGGCAATTATGAAAATCGAGAAGTTTATAAAATTCAAGATCAGATATTGCGCTTGAATAAAGGATCATGGTATTGCCCACCAATAAATAAAATGATTGTACATCCTTATCATGTAGACAAATTAAAAGAAGTCATTGATGAGTTAAGAGGGGTTAAAATTTTTGGAGTTAAGGACCCTCGAACTCTTTTATGTTTAGATACTTGGAAAGGAATACTAAACAAAGATTTTAGGATGGTAGGATCTTTTAGACATCCGATGTCTGTTGCAAAATCCCTTGAGAATAGAAATGGTATACCTATCGATGAAGGATTAGAATTATGGAAAGTGTATAATCGTCGTTTAATAGACGAACATAAGAAGTGTGCTTTTCCATTAATTCACTTTGACTTGTTAGATATTAAAGTTTATAAGAAAAGCCTAATGCTCATATGTCAAGAGTTGCAACTTCGCTACAGTCCACTAAGATTGTACTACTTCTTAGACGAAATATTAGATCATTATTCAAATAAAAACCTTGTTTTGCCAGACAATTGTAAAGATCAATATAATTACTTGCTTAAAAATGTAATTCAATGATAAATGATAATCTATTAATTCATATCGGATATCATAAGACTGGAACTACATGGCTACAGAATGAATTGTTCAGATCAGAAAATAATGTATTTGAACCCCTTTCTTTGCAGGCTAAAGGCAGATCTACACTTTCGTGGGATTTCTTAATAGGTCAAGATGGTTATTTACTTTCCTCTTTTGAATCTAATAAAGAAGTTATAAAGGCAAGTTTATTAAAAATATTAAAGCAGAAAGGAGGTTGTTGTTCTAAGGTATTTGTATTAACCTCTGAGAGGTTTTCTGGTCATCCACATGCTGGAGGTTTTGAAGCTAAAATCTTAGCTAATCGCCTTAATGACATATTTCCTAAAGCAAAAATATTAATTGTAATCAGAGAACAACGTTCTTTTATAAAATCATTATATTTTCAATATCTTTCAAAGGTAGGTGCAGGTGTATTAAGTTTAAAAAGATACTTATGTCTACCATATGATACTATTCCTTATTTCTCACCTAATAATTTAAATTTCAATCTATTAGTAGAGTATTATTTTGAGCTTTTTGGAAGAGAAAATGTACTGGTTTTACCTTACGAATTGTTTAAGTTAGACCCAATTGAATATGTAGGTAAAATTGGAATCTTTATCAATAGAGAAATTGAAATTGATGAATCAAGATTTCAAGTATTACATAATACAAATAGAAGAACCTTCGTTTTATACTATTTTAGATACCTGAATTTTTTTATAAGGAGAAAGTCACTAAATTTCTATTCTATTTATTCAAATAAATATTCACGTTATTTAGCCATCAAAATACAATCAACATTAATGTTATTAACCCCCAAATTATTTGACAAGTGGCTCAACTTTAGAACTCAAAAATATATTCAAGATTGGGTAGGGAATAGATATGAATTATCAAATTCCAAACTTAGCGATTTGATTAATATTGACTTATCAAAATATGGTTACCATACGCCTATGAAATCTAAATTATAAATGGAGCAAATTCCGAAAAAAATTTGGTTTTACTGGCACCAAGGATTTTATAATGCACCACCTATCATTAAAAAATGTTTATTGTCATGGCAATTGCACCATCGCAATTATGAAGTCAATTTTCTTGATAAAAATTCCGTTACAGAGTACATAAAGATTCCTTCTTTTTTTAATCTGGACCGCAAGGACATGACAATCCAAGAATATTCCAACTTTATTAGGTTATCACTTCTTAGGACGTATGGTGGAATCTGGGTTGATTCAACCATATACTGTTATGCTTCTTTGGATACATGGTTAAATAAATATTTAAAAGAAGGAATATTTATGTTCCGAAATAGTTTCCAAGGCAGATTAACAGTTAACTGGTTTATTGCTTCAGTACCTAATCATTATATAATTACCACGTGGTTATATAGCCATGAGAAGTATTTTAGAAATAATTATTTATCTAACACACATAATAAATTTGGTAAGCGAGCCAAAAGTTTTTTTGGACATTTTTTTAATAAAGATATTAAAGGCACAAAATTTTGGCTTACTTTTTTCTGCACTAAAATTTTGAAAGTATACCCATATTTTATAGCGCATTATATATTTAATCAATGTTATATACGCGATAAATTATTCAGAGATCAGTGGGATCATACTATTAAATTATCATCAGGGAATCATGATTTATTATTTATAGTCTTAGGAGGATTGTCATTTGAAAATTATTCAAAACTATACAATGCAGATAAGGTCTTTATGATCAAATTGTCGCATCGTATTAATCTACTTGATACTTCCTATAGAGCTATTTATAAGCTAATCAATAAAGATTTTTCTTTGCTTAAAAATTCTGAAATAAATTAATTAATGAACTTTCACATTATCTATACACCACAAAGTATAAAGTATTTATCTTATTTTACTTATAGTCTATGTTCATATTTATCAGCCAATTTCATTCAAGTATCTAATAATTGTACATTAAAGGAGAGAGCCAGCTTAAAATATAGTGCAATCACAGAAGATAAGTTGAGGTATCACTGCTATCCAACTAATCAAATGAACTTACACGGAAAAGTAATTGATTACCTTCAGGCCATTAATCAAGATGAATATTTCTGTTTCATGGATTCAGATATTTTTGCACTATCAGAACTGCCAGATTTAAAGAATATTATGGAAGAAGAGGATCTCAGTGGATTATTCTCAGCTATGCCACTCTGGGTAAAAAAATCAGAGTATATTTTTAGGCGTAACTTCAGAATCATGCTGGGTACTTATAATCAATTAGGTGACGGTCAGTGCATTGGTAGTACTTATTTTGCAATATACAAAAGTAAAGATCTTAAAGAAATAATTGAATATTATGGGGCGAGTTTTGAGGAAGCATCAAGTAAACATTTATCAGTTGAAATTCAGAATCTTCTAAAAAGAATAGGCTTTAATCAAACATTTTTTGACACTGGTAAAGTAATAAATTTACTCTTACAACATCATGGTTATAAATTAAGAAATATTACCCTACCTCAGTTATGTCACATCGGAGGTACAAGTTATGAAACTACATATCAGTCTGGGCCGATACCAAGAAGAAAACAATTATCAGAATGGATTGAATCCAATTCTCTAAAATCTATTTTCTCAAAACTATCCGCATATCGACGTGATAAGTATTTTAAAAAACGGTTTGCTCATGTAGCCGAACTCGAATATGATTTTAATTATAATCAAAGAATAGTTCACAGAAACGCTACACGAAAACATTTTTTAAGTTTGTTTTTATCACTTTCTGAAAACAGAGCGATTCCTGAACCTCCAGATTTTCATGATAAAGAAATTAGTGACAATGTGAGAATAGCTCATTTAAGTTATATCGATATGTTTAAGAAGTATTATAAATAGGTATGAGTATGCAATATTGTTATTATGAAATTTATGGTTTAGTTATCAGAAGTAATAGAAAGATTAATCAATTTGTAGAAATACTTCAAAGTACAATAATTGATTCATATGTTATTTTTGAATCAAGCATTCCGAGAATAAGTTTTCTTGATTATTTGAATGAACAACCAATTTACCAAAGTCGGGGTCTTGCTAAGAATCAATTACCATATTATACTGTCTTTAAACAAGAGGATAACATAGAATCATACCTAGTAATTAGATATAATGACGGAGCGAACTTCGTTTATTTCGTATGCAACAGAGATGGTAGTATGATCTCAGTTTTTTATGATCAAGATGTTCTCTTTCAGGATGTCCTCACATATTTCTCAGGACCTATTATCGGTTGTGTTTTGAGACTAAAAAATAAAGTATGCCTTCATGCAAGCACAGTTAATATTAACGGAAAGGCAATCGCCTTTATTGGACAAAAGACAGCAGGCAAATCCACACTAATAGCAAAATTTGCAGAACTTAGTTACTCCATACTTTCTGATGATATTGCTGTTTTTAATAATGTTGATGATATCCCAATAATTCATAGAGGTTATCCATGCTTACGACTTTGGAAAAAATCAATAGATAATATAAAAGGTATAGAGATAGAAAACCTAACTCCCGTCCTCTCTATTATAGACAAATATTATTTACCACTTTCTCTGAATAGTGGTGTTCCTTGGTCTTTCAATGCTATAAGTTTGCCATTAGGCGGTATCTATTTTCTAAATGATAGGAATCAATTTAATTTAGTAAAGATATCATCAATGTCACCCTTAGAAAGTTTTATCAAGTTAAAACAGAATATTTACGCCGAGTATATGCTATCGCCTAATCTAATGCGGAAGGAATTAGAGATGTTCGGAAGATTAGGAAATCAGGATATGGTTATGTTATTGGATAGACCAGATGATATAGCGTCTTTAGAGTTAGTTGTCAATAAAATTGTAAAGAATCACAATTAGTGTAATCAAGGGTTCTTTACTTTGATCCCTTGCATATATAACCTCACTTTATATCAGAAAAAGGATTGGAGAAAGTGGTATGGAAATAATCATGAACTACACAGTAAAGATACATCAAGGAGCAAGCGAAGTGAAAGAAGTTCAAGTAGTCTCTACAGTACAACCGAAGAATATTACTTTTCCAACAGACTCCAAACTGGCAAACAAAGTAATAGATAACTGACCACTGATATCGAAAAAGGAAAACATAAAATTGCGTAAAAACGACAGACAAGAAAGTTATAAGGCAGTTCCAAAAACTACGTTTACCCTAGAGTTAACCTCAAAAATCACTTTTACCCTAAGGAAACTAGTTTTACCCCCCATTCATTGCTATTGCAAATAGAATATTGGCTTCAAAACTAATTTTTCCCCATATTGATTAAAATAAACTAATTTTACCCTAAGCAAATTGATTTTACCCTAATAATTAGTCTAAAAATGAAAAAAATAGGACTTACATGGCTTCAGGAACGATACAGAATCGAAGGATATCAATTGACCCATGAGTCTTACATAGGGTCGATAGATAAAATAGAGTTAAGCTCAAGAAATACCATTATACAAACATTCAAATCTAAGTATGATGTTGGTGCAGATAATCCGCTATTGCATTTAGAATTTGCGCTGAAATATGATGATCTAAATTTGGCATTTATAAAAGAGATTTTTGATTATATATCAAATGAGACGCTATCAGATTTTATAAATGAAAAACCGAATCGAAAATACGTAAGAATAATTGGGTATCTGTATGAATTTATAACGGGCAAAATAATAGACGTTAAGCTTACAACTACCAACTACATAGATTTAATAGATGCTAATAAATATATAGTAGGGGATATCGTAAAGATTACTAAATGGAAAATAAATGACAATCTATTAGGTACAAATAACTTTTGTCCGATAATCAGAAAAACTACAGAGCTAAATGAAGTACTCAAGTTGAATGTAGCTAAAGAAATAGAGGATTTAGAGAAAAAGTATTCTCGTGATATATTTAAACGAGCCAGTTATTATTTATACAAAAAGGAGACTAAATCCTCTAACGAAATAGAGCAAGAAAAACCCTCACTTGATAGAGTTGAAAAATTTATTTCTTTGCTTGAAGAAGCAGGACAAAAATCACTTGAAGAAGCATTGTCCGAGTCTGAGTTGGTTAGATTACAAAATGCAATTGTAGATAGAAGATATGCTAATAGAAGTTTTAGAAACTTTCAAAACTATGTAGGACAAACATTGCGAGACGCTTCTCAAAAAATACATTATATATGTCCACCGCCGCAATATGTAAGAGAATTAATATACGGTTTAACAAGTCTCGGGCAAAAGAATACGGCAACATCAGCAGTCATTAAGGCTACTATGGTTTCATTTGGTTTTGTATATATACATCCATTTGAAGATGGCAATGGAAGAATTCATCGATTCTTAATACATGATATCTTAGTACGTGATGGCATTGTTCCTAATAGTACAATCTTACCAGTTTCAGCACAGATACTGACGCATATGGTCGAGTATGATACGACATTAGAGGTGCTCTCAAAATTAGTGGGTCGTAAGGCCAAATATGATTTAGATGAGGACAGTGAGATGACGGTTCTCAATCCATCTGAAATAAAAGCATTATATCAATATCCAGATCTGACTAATCATGCAGTATTTTTATCGAAAGCTATCCAGACAACTATAAGTAAAGATATCCCTGAAGAATTATTATTTCTACAACGATATGATGAGCTTAAGAAGGATATTGTTAGCATTGTAGATATGCCAGATAAGAAGGTCGATAAGATGATATTATTTCTTCATCAGAATAAAGGTAGATTAGCTAGTCGTAAACGAAAGCTGTATACAGAACTGAAAAATTCTGAAATCGAAAAGATGGAGAAAGCTTATCGCGATGTATTTACAGAGGGATAATAAACTATTAAAACTCCAACTAACCCCCATATTAAAAGTCCCATTAAGCAATGTACTTTTACTATCGATAATAGTAGTTACTGGTAATTGATTTGAGATAAGTTGTATGCTTACTGATTGTATGTATGCAATAATATCGGAGGCAGTTACACTATTTAAGGTTGACGATGTCCCATTAGATTTTGAAGTTAATTTTTCAAGTTCAAGGCATGAGCGAATGATTCCGTTACAGACGAATCGAGTACTACAATACTCGAAAAGAGTAAACCACCTAAGTGGATGGGTTGAGGGATAGCCTTAGCTACCGCCGTGGGCGGCACAGGTAACCGCGAGCATTTTTAACGAAGAAATTGGAGAATTAGATCAAAATAAACGGGACATTCTTAAGCTTAAATAGCATTAACGATTTAGACCTGAATAGAAGATCAGGATAGATTTAAGTTATTTGGCTTATGCCATCTTTTTGATTTGATTAAGAAGGTGGCTTTTTTGTTAATTCCTATTATTATACCTTTTGTAAAAATTTATTTCAAACACATACAACTAATTGAATTTGTTAATATTTACACATTAGTATTTTTTTTAATATGTTTTTTATATGTTTGCTGTCCGATTAGGTTTTTATACCAGAAACAGTAAAGAAGTCATGTCTAATTTTCTGTAAGAAATAGTTCTTATTCATTAGATATGACATAGTAACCGATTTTTTTAATACTAAAGTTTATAAATCCCAGTTTATGAACAACGACCGATTACTAGCTATAGTAGCTAGAACCCTATGCATTGGTAAAATGTTCCCAAGACAAATTACCACACCTTCGACGACTCGTCATCTATTTTTATTGATGATTATGAGTCTCTCCATTTCCTATGCACATAGTCAATGCTCACTGAAGTGTACTAATCAAGTTAACGTAAGTCTTGATCAGAGTTGTATGGCGACGATAACTCCAACCATGCTCATTAATCCCGCAACCACAAGTTGTCCAGGAGGAATGTATTCTTTAGTTCTCACTGATAGTAATGGTATCGATAGACCAAATAATATGGTAGGCCTTTCTGATATCAATCAGACATTTGAAGCTGAAGTTACTGACACTAACTCTGGCAATGCTTGCTGGGGTCGCGTAACAATAGAATATAAACTAGCACCTAACATCATGTGTCCTGATAGTGATACAGTCTCATGTGGAGCTTTAGATGTATTGGGATTGCCAGTAGCGACTGCACAATGTGGAGGAGGGACCTTTGAAGTTTTCTTGTTAGATGAAATAAGAGAGCCGCTAAGCTGTGATCCAGATTATACGACAAGAATAACACGTACCTATAGATCCGAAAATTCATTTGGTAACACAGCAGAATGTACGCATACCATACTTTTAGAAAGAATAGATTTTGATGGGATTATATTTCCAGCAGATGCTTGCATAGCTTGTGACGATCCTAATTTTACATTTGTAGATGGTATTCCCTTACCATTTATTTCAGGTGTAATTCCCACTGGCTCAGGTTCAGCTGGCGTACCTATTATATGTATGCCGACGACAGG
>ENA-ORXT01002956-ORXT01002956.1-marine-metagenome-genome-assembly--contig:-NODE-2956-length-19438-cov-24.710036_pt1 | contig 19438 bp, 10 predicted proteins | sample MGYA00237868_ERZ511482 | MGnify/ENA metagenome assembly ERZ511482
AGAAAGTGAAATTCTTCAAACAGATCATAATTTGAATATTTTATTTAATGAAGCTATGGTATTTGAATTAGATCATCAGGAAAATCCATTGTTTATGTGTAACGGTAGAAACATATATAATAAGAATTTTGAGATCATGAATAATAGTTTTTCGCTTGCTAGTGATGTGTCTGGAACACAAATAGTTTCCATAAAACATCCTGGAGATAATAATTTCTATTATGTATTTTATATGAATACAGTTTTATATATGTGGCAAGAGAATCCCCCCTATTGGAATGATAATACAAATTTATATATGGCTTTAATTGATATGTCGCTAGATAATGGTCTAGGTTCTATTATTTTCCAAGACAGTCTAATATTAACTGATGTAACTGAAAAAGTTGCCATTACTGCCCATTGTAACAATGTGGATTTCTGGCTTAGTACGCATAATGGGAATAGTTCTGATTTTTACACTTACCCAATTACTTCTAATGGTTTTATAAATCAGCCAGTAATAAGTACTGTAGGAAAATTTATTTTTGGAAATGCTAACAAGCAAGGAGAAATGAAATTTTCACCACAGGGAAATTTTTTGGCTCAAGCATGTCTCCAATTGTACGATGATAATTTAGAATTTATTGATAAGGGGTTTATAGAAGTATTCAAATTTGATAACTCCACTGGAATAGTTTATAACCCTATCATTGTTACAGATTCATTAGATTGGAATTATAGTGTAGAATTTTCTCCAGATGAAAGCAAGTTATACTTTTCAGGTTTTAACCAAGCAGATATATCCGTTTTTATTGAAGAAAACATTCAAAACTCAATCAATAATATATTCGAAACTGATCATCAATCTTCTATAAGATTAAAACTAGCACCTGACAATAAAATTTATTTCAATACCAATACTATTTCTTTTCATGTAATTAATAACCCTAATGAATCAGTAGAAAACATTGGTTTAATACAAGGTATTCACGAATTCCCTGATTTTAGTTTTATACATTCTTTCGGAAATCATGTAAACAATCACTACAACCATAATACTCCTCAAATATTAGGAAGTAGTCGTATTATACTGTGCGACACTCCGCAAGTATACAGTACTAGACCGCACTGTAATAGTCTTGATCTAGACTGGGAGCTTAAAGGCTCTAGTCAAGCTATATTATTGCCTAATGACTCTATAAAGATTGTACCTAACAAGCCAGGCGTAGATACTCTCATTTTAAATAGAACAACGGCCTGTAGCATCTATTCTGACACATTGCTAATAAATATTGTTGAATGTCAAAAGGATTGTGCAATAGACTTTATCTGGACAAAGATAGACACAACAATATGTGAAGGACAACAAGCCACTTTACAATTTCAAACAAATGCGGATTCTATCTTTTTGGATGGAATATATCAAGAAAATGTATATTCCTATATTGATATAGAAAATTCTGAAAATAATGATTGCCATACTTTACAGCTCTTCAAGGGTGATTGTGATAGTCTCATTCATTTTTGTATTGAAGTACAGAGTGCTTTGTCATTTAATCTCGCAGTTATACCTTCTGAATTGTGTTACGGAGACTCAGTAGTATTTTTACTTCCGGAAGGAATTAATAGATTTCTTTTAGTTGACGAATATCAATCTTTATTGTATTCCGCATTAACAAACGAGGAAGTTGTCTTGGGTCCTTTTTACTCAGACAGTTCCTTTTATTTAGTAATACAGAAAGAGTTAGGCTTATGTGAAGAGTTTTATCCTATTGAAATCAATGTATTTCCTGAGAATGTTTCATCTCTAGAGAATATTAAAATATGTCACGGAGATACTATAGTTTTAAATGGACAAATCTTAACTGAACCAGATACCTATGATTTACTTCTTCAAGATGAAAATGGTTGTGATTCAATACATACTGTAATTTTAGAATTAATAGAACTTTCAGAATATGACACTATTCTATATAGATGCTATAATGAAGCATTATATTATAATGAAAATGAAATTTCAGAAGATATACTCTTTTTTACGGATACTATCCAAACTATTGTATCTGGATGCGATTCCGTTAAAATAAACTTTGAAATTGAAACTATAGAACCTCCTATAGTTGATGTTATTTTCCCCAATTATATTATACAAAACGAACCATTTATAATAGAATTCGAAAGTAATTGGTCAAGTACTATAACCCTAATTAATATAGATGCAGCTATTTGTTTAAATGATTCGTGTACATCTTATAGTGTGCTAATTAATCAAAGTCAGTATGTACATTTCGAACAGTCTATATATAATTGTTTTCACAAGGACAGTATATGGATAGAAGCCGATGAAATATCCATTCCTTTTCAGGAACTTAATGAACTATATATCCCAAATATATTTAACCCTAATAGTCAGAATGGAAATAATTATTTCTCAGTTTTCGGATCAGGTGAATCAAAAATAGTCCTCAAGAATTTAAGTGTTTTTGATCGATGGGGAAATGAAATTTTCAATACAAATAAAATAGAATTAAACGATGCATCTACAGGATGGAATGGACAATGTAATAACCAGAATTGTAGTACAGGTGTATATATTTATCAATTGGAATATGTTGATGCAGAGGGAAGAACAATTGTGAAAATGGGAGATGTTTTGCAATTGTAAAAGATAAGTAATTTTCTTTATCTTAAGAAAGGTAAATGTCTACAAAGAACAAATAAATATAATTAGATGAAGTTCAAACTTTGGCTACTATTTTTAGTTACTGGCTTCTCAAGCTGCAAAACAGGTCAGCTAAATATACTGGAAGCGACCAGTGACAACGGCTTGGAACCAGGTGCTTTTTATTTCTTGATTATGCTAGAAGAAGGAGGTATTAAAGAGGAACCATTTATATTAGAAATTGTTCCACCTGCGTTAGAAAAACATGAACCTACTATAATTATAATGAGTTAGAAAAAATCAAGGATGATGATGGAAAATATTTAGTTTTCGCTAAATAGCCAAGCCTTAAATTCATTATGAAAAATGATGCTCTAGATAATTATTCGACATTCTACATATAACCGCCGAGGAAAATATTGCTTCGATTTCTATTTCTAATACCTTAGGTCAATTAGTGCAGCAAGTTCAACTAACAGGAGAGCAGAAAAAATATACTTTGGATATTTACAAATTAGAAGTAGGAAATTACATCGTGAAGGTTTTGTCTAAAAATGGAAACAATAAGTGTGTCCTCTCCTGAAATCGAGTAACTTACAACTTTTCTTGACAATAGGTCTCAAATCTTAATCAATAAATATAAATTCGCTTTGACCAATTCTTTCTATATTTGATTTACAAAGTATACTATGAAAACATTAGCAACATTACTTCTATTCTTGATTCCTATATTTTCTTATGGCCAGAATATAGATTTTCCTGATCCTAATTTTAAAGCAGCACTTTTAGAAGACGGGGTGGATAATGATGGGGATGGACAGATAAGTATCCAAGAGGCAGAGGTTCACGAATTTCTAAATATAGACATAAAGGGGATCCAAGATCTTACAGGGATATCTTATTTTAAAGCTTTACGTATTTTGAATTGTTATGGTAATGATCTTACAGCGTTAACCATAACTGACTTACCTGAGCTTCGTAGTATAGATGTAGAAGCAAACGAATTAGAAAGCTTAGAATTGTCAGGTTTACCACGACTTGGAAGTCTAAATTGTAGTGTTAACTCATTAACCGAATTGACATTAGAAAACTTTTCTAATCTAAATAAAATTGAATGTCAAGAAAACAAATTACAAACTTTGAATTTAGTTGATCTTACTTCTTTGACAATTATAGACTGCCGTGACAACTTGCTAAGTGATCTCGATTTAAGCTCAGCTAATAATTTAGTAGAAATAGTATGCACATCAAACATGCTTACAACACTAGACGTTAATCCTATTACTTCTTTGCAATATCTTGACTGTGCTTACAATAACATTTCTGAATTAGTGGTTCGCGACTTACCTTATTTACAATTTTTGCGTTGTAATAATAATGACCTCTTAAAACTCTCCCTGCAGAATCTACCGAATCTAATACAAATATCTACCAATGGTCCTATAGAAGAATTAAGTTTAACAGAACTAAGCAATCTAGAAAAGCTGTCCCTAAATGGCCACAATATACCTTCCGTTGAACTGACGGGTTTTCCTAGTTTAACAGAAATATCTTGCGGGAGTCTAAATATGAACCAACTCAATATTCATGATTTGCCCCAACTTAAACAGATTAATTCTACCTACAGTGATTTATCATTGCTCTCTTTGACTAACTTACCGGAATTAGATCTTATAATTTTTGATTTTTGCAACCTACCAAGTTTAGATATTCATGATTTACCTAAGTTAAGTTATATGGATTTTTCTAGTAACGAAATAGAAAACTTATCACTTTATAACTTACCCTCTTTAGAAACTTTAGATCTTGCTGAAAATAATTTGTCTGCTGCAAATTTCGATAATTTGTCTGCTTTGACTGATTTAAATCTATCTAATAATAATTTATCTAGTCTATCTGTAAAGGACTTAGTAAACCTAACGGACTTAAATTGTTCTTTCAACACTATCGAACAATTGGATCTATCAAACTTAACTGCTTTAACTGGTTTCTCTTGTAGGTCTAATAAGCTTACGAATCTTCCAATAGAAGAATTATTACTTCTTTACAGTCTAGATATCTCTAACAATAAATTCAAAGAGCTCAATTTAGAAAGATTACATAATTTAAACTTATTCACCTGTAGAGATAACATGGACTTAAAAGTTTTAAATATTAAGACTGGTTCTGATTTCTTTTATTCATTTATAGAAGGATCTGATGCGCTCAAATTTATCTGTGTTAATGATTTTGAGATAGAGCGTTACTTAGAACTTATAGAAGAATTAGATCTTGATTGCCATACAAATTCTTACTGTTCCTTTGATCCTGGAGGGAATGTTTTTGAAATTAATGGTCAAACAAAGTTCGTCTCCGATAATCTCACCTGCGATAACACGGGTTTTGTACTTTCAGTTGTAAAAATAGATATTTCTGACGGAACAGCGTCCACAATAATTTCCTCAGCAATAAATGGTAATTATGCTGTTCTTGTAAATGAAGGAAATTATACTTTGACTCCTTCTTACGAAAATGAAGATCAATTCCAAATAACACCCTCCTCTATTTCTGTTTCTTTTCCTGATGATACCTCTCCTGTTATACAAGATTTCTGTGTTCAAGCTATTAATCCTATTACAGACGTAGAAGTTTTTATTATACCCTTAGATATTGCTAGACCTGGCTTTGATGCTTCTTATAAAATCATATATTCTAACAAAGGCACACAAATTGTTTCTGGTAAAATAGAGTTGAAATTTTTAGATGAGTTTTTAGATTTCCTTCAAGCTGAACCAGCACAAGAAGCTATAAATGGAAACACTATTTCCTGGTCCTATAGCGACCTTTTACCTTTCGATTCTCGTAGCATTATAATAGATTTTAATCTTAATTCCCCTATGGAAAATCCTCCTCTAAATGATGGTGATCTCCTGAGTTTTAAGGCTACTATCTCTCCTATGGATATAGATATTACTAGAGCTGATAATCTTGCTTGCCTAGAACAAGAAGTTGTCAATTCCTTAGATCCTAATGACAAGACTTGTCTTGACGGTAAATACATCACGCCAGAAATGGTGGGTGAATATGTACGCTACCTCATCCGTTTTGAGAACATTGGGACCGCGGAGGCCATTAATATTGTTGTCAAGGATTCTATAGATCTTTCTACTTTTGATATCCGCTCTTTGCAAATAATAGACAGTAGCCATGATCCTGTCATGCGAATCAGAGATGGTAACGTTGTAGAGTTTATTTTTGAGAATATCTTACTGCCTTTTGAGGACGATAGTAATGATGGCTATGTCGCTTTTAAGATTAAGACCTTACCTGATTTAGTGATCGGTGATGTATTAGAAAATACAGCGGAGATCTTTTTTGATTTTAATTTTCCTATTGTTACGAATACAGCTAAGACGACGGTTGATCTACAGAGTGGTGTTGGTGAAGTAGGCAACATCTTGGAATTGCAATTGATGCCCAATCCTATTTCTGATGTGTTGATGATATCTGCACAAGAAAATATTAAGCAGGTTGCTATTTATAATGTGCGGGGACAGTTGATTAAACGGATTGTTTTTACGGGTGATCGTACTGAGCAGCAGCTAGATGTAAGTACATTAAAGGTGGGTGAGTATTTTGTAAGGATTGTTGGTGAAGAAGGTATGGGTATTGAGAGTTTTGTGAAGATGTGATTTAGGCGTTTCTCTTTGTTAGCTTTGTGTTTTTCCTCCTTCGCTCTTCGACCTTTCCCGCCATATGAAAGGAGGCGGAACACCTCCTCCCCAGGAGGACAACGGTTTTCTTTTATCTTAAAAGACCTTATCTTAGATGAAAATTTTATTATAAAATCATTAGCAATTTTCGTTTTACTGGCGTTTCCCTATATTTCTTATAGCCAGAATATTGATTTTCCGGATCCTAATTTTAAGGAAGCGTTGATTAAAGAGGGTGTCGACTCGAATGCGGACGGTGAAATATCGATTGAAGAGGCAGCTGTAGTAGATACTTTATATATTTCGGGGGCCGAACTGTCTAACGAATTAAGAATAAACAACTTAATTGGTATCAATTATTTTACCAATCTTATTCACCTTGATTGTTTTTCAAATAACCTTTCTTCCTTAGAACTGGACGGATTGACTTCTTTAAAACATCTTTTCTGTCAATATAATAAGTTAACCAGTATAAACTTTAGTAATCTTCTTTTATTAGAAAGACTTTTTTGTGATCATAACTTTTTAACTATACTTAATATTGAAAAACTGCCTTCACTGAGCTTACTTCATTGTAACAATAATAAAATAGATGAGCTTATTCACAATGGTCATATTTCTCTACACTTTCTTGATTGCGGTTCTAACAATTTGTCAGAAATAAATCTAATTGGGTTAGAAAACCTTGGTATCCTTAATTGTGGTAATAATAACCTGTCTGAATTAAAACTGCTATCTGTTCCTAAGTTAAGTTCTCTTCATTGTCCAAACAACAACTTATCCGAATTAAACCTTCATAATTTAATTGAACTTCGGACAATAAACTGTAGTTACAATAAACTGAACTCATTAGATATAAGTGAACGTGATAATCTTGAGAATGTGACTTGTAACAATAATAATCTTGAAAATATAATACTTTTTAACCTTCCAAAAATAACTAAAATTCAGTGTCAAAATAATAATCTATCTTTTATAAATATTGAAGAATTAATTACGCTTGAAGTTTTATTATGCAATAACAATAAAATCAGTAACCTTGACCTAGGTGCGTTAACTAAATTGAGATATCTTGATCTAAGTAATAATCTTCTAACCAACCTTGAAGTTGAAAATCTTGATTCTCTTGAGGTGTTAAATTGTAATCATAATAAAATTACCAAGTTAGATCTTTCAAAGAACTTCCTCCTTGACTTCTTATTTTCTAAAGACAATGAACTCATAGAACTTAATCTTAAATCTACTTCTTCAATAGACACTGTTCTCTTTACTGATAATTCCAAATTATCATATTTATGTGTTAATAATAATGAAATAGATAGGTATACAACTATTGTCAATGATCTAGGTTATAACGCAATTGTAGATTCTAAATGTTCCTTTAGTCCTGTTTCAAATAAAAGTAATACAAATACACTTTTTTTACAATTGAGGCCTAATCCTACTTCTGCTGTCTTGATGATATCTGCGCAGGAAAACATAAAGAGGATTGCTGTTTATAATGTGCGGGGGCAGTTGATTAAACAGCTTGCCTTTACGGGTGATAGTACTGAGCAGCAGCTAGATGTAAGTACACTAGAGGTGGGTGAGTATTTTGTACGGATTGTAGGCGAAGAAGGTGTTGGTGTTGAGAGTTTTGTGAAGATGTGATGAATTAGATAAGTAAAACCCAAAGCAGTTAAACTTCGGGTTTTACTAAAAAAAATCTAAACCTTATATTCTTATCACTTTGGATTGCAGCGTTATATCACCGTCCAAACTTTTTAAAGTAAATAAATATGTACCAGAGACCATGTTTTGATTAGTATATATATATTTAGTCTGATTACTTGGGATATTAACTTCGTCAATCAACTGTCCCATAACACTAAATATCTCTAATGAAAACCCACCTGTGTTTTTACTAAAATCTATATTAACTATATCCTTAAATGGAATGGGATATATTTTGATGGTACTTCTGTCTTGATTTGGAAAGTCTGTAGAAACGATACAGTCTTTAATTATAAGAACTTGATCCACTACATCTATTTGACAAACATCTCCAATTTCTGTAACTGCAGTAACTTCTATTGACAATAAATATACGCCATCACCATTATAGGTATGACTTGGTATTTCATCATTTGAATCGAGCATTATAAATTCGCCATCACCCCAATATATAGTGCTTATATATTGACATTCTAAAAGATCTGGTTTAACTATTTCTACTGTCGCACTATTTACATCACATAAAATGGCCTCACTATTTAATTTACTATGGACCATCTCAGTAAGAACTTCTGGAGAAGCACAACATGAATCTATTTGTTCACATAAGCCAAAATCGATATCTCCTATTACAGTATCCGTAGTCATCTCTATACTATAACCACTGCCTCCTAGGGAAGGTGTATAGTTAGTTAAACCTTGAGTGACAACATCATAATTGCCCGTTGGCACGTCACTGAAAACATAATAGCCAAATTGATCTGTAAGTGTACTTTCTATAACAACTCCATTTTGTATCAAAGATACTTCTATCCCGAAAAGACCAATATCTTGATTAAGGTTGTTCAGTGTATCGCAAGCCAAGTCTTGAAATACTGTTCCTAATATAAAAGCATAAGGTGTACAGCATTTTGAACTTATAAAACCGGCATTGCTAACGGCAGCATTTATTTGCATGCCCATTGTTACTGATCCATCATTTCTTAACCCTGCTCTAAGGCAATATCTGCCAGCAGTAAGCGTATGTGTTGTATTCGAATGAAACGCAGGATCTAAAAATGTACTTGTATGAGGAGGTCCATTGTAAGAAATTAAATCTTGTATAAGAACTCCGTTTTCATCATACAAACCTATATCAATAAAGTTATCCACATGAGCCGAAATGTTGAGTTCAACATCAGCTGTTTCTTCACATACACAAAAACATCTTTCAAATAGATATGGTACACTGAACGAACCATTATTTGTCGCATTTGGGAATGGTGAAATATACTGTGATCCTGGAAGTTGGTCCCAAACTGTATTTGGATTTAAAACATAACCAGGTCTAGGATATGTAACATCTAAATCAGGCCCATCAATCAATAACCAATTCCCTACGTACTGACCTATAGGAAGCACTGTTCCATCATTATCAATACCTGTACTTAAGTCTATGGTGCCTGAATAACAAATAGGATCACAGCCCTCAGGTATGCAGTACTCTTCGGGATCTAAAACGATGTATCCAATTTGACACTCCGAAATATTTCCTGCAAGATCTGTTGCAAATACTTTTATGTAGTTTGGCACTGTAGAAGCATCATCACACGTTAGTTCTAAGATGCTAGCAATAACACTTTCTAATCCACAATCATCAGTTGCAGAGACCTGATGAAGGTCTAGATCAATTTCTGCCACTCCACTAGAGTTTAGCACATAAGTTACTACTTGCGAATTACAGGATATAATTGGCGGATTATTATCTTCCTCACAATCTACACAGTGCATTCCAGGATCAACAACTGTTAATAATGTTTGACAGGTGACTACATTGTCTCCATCATCTGTAATCGTAGTTGTAATAACGTGTTCTCCAAGGTCATTGCAGTTAAATGTTTGCTGACTAAACTCAACGGTTATTTTACAAGCTTCTTCAATACTTATTCCAAGGTTATTAAGACTAAGAGACAACATACCGTTTGCGTTTAGCTCTAATGTAGCCGCTACAGAACAAGCAATAATAGGGGCTGTCTTATCTTCAATTATTACCATAGCAGGGCAAGTGGATATAATTCCCGCCTCGTCTGTAACTGTCAGGATAATTGTGTTCTGGCCAATATCATCACAGTCGAATTCTTCCTGACTTAGGTTAAATGTGACGTTGCCGCAATCATCAAAAGAACCGTTATCAATCATTTCGGAGGTAATATTTGCTAACCCTTGATCATCCAATACAACATTGATGTCTTGGGTTATGCAGGTCGGAGGAGTGGTGTCGTTAACACAAGGATTTGAACAATTGCCAAAGTCTATATTGCTGTTAACACTATTCTCTTCCACCGTTATTTGATAGCCACCTTCTCCTAGTGTTAAGTTTAGATTATCATCGTCAGAATGTTTTACAAAATATATACCAGGCTCCACATCCTCAAAAACGAAAAAGCCAAAAGAATCGGTTATACTTTCGTCTACCACTTGACCATCACTATTACATAAAATTATATTGATACTTGGTGTTACCTCATCTATATTCAAATTATAAACACTATCACACGAGGTGTCTTCAAACACCGTTCCTGTAATATATTGATATGGAGAGCAACATCCTGATTCAATTAATCCAGCACCAGACAAGGTCGCTTCGATAGCAAAGCCCATACTTACAGAAGCATCATTTCTTAATCCAGCACGCAAACTATATATCCCCGGGGATAGTTGATGTGTGGTATTTGAGGGTGATGGAATCTGGAAATTATCCTGACTATTAGTTTGAATATTTAATAATTGTTCTATTAGGCTCCCAGAATCATCATATAAGCCTATATCTATGAAATTGTCAAAAAGAGCCGCTATATCTAAAGAAACTTCAGTAGGTTCACAAATACAGAATTGTCGTTCAAAAGTATATGGAATTGGAAAAGACATGTTATTACTCGTATTGGCGAAAGGCGAGATATATTGAGCATCTAATTGACCTGACCAAGCTCCATCTGGTGTAAGTACAAAACCTGGCTGCGGATAATTAAGATCCATATCTGGCCCTGCTATCATCACCCATCCTCCGTCATATTGTCCTAAAGACAATAGTGAACCATCTATAAAATCTATTCCTGTGCTGAGGTCTATATTATCTGCTTGACATTCTTCAGAACACTCTGTTGGTATATCGTCACAATTATCGATCTCTGAACATAAGTATGGATTTCCGGAATCTTGATTTAATTCTAAACTACTCGGTATACTCTGATTGGTGACGGTCATTTCTTGATTTACAAGATTAATGTTTTTCGCTTGGGTTTCCAAATCAAAATCTAAAAGCTTACACGATTCTTCTCCAAAATTACTAAGTGCTATGTCAAGATTTCCAAATCCATTTACAGGGTTTTCTATGGATTGACCAAGTATAAATTGAAAGCTTCCTGACTCCATACTTACTGAAAAGTTTGCACCAACAACTGCGCCTTCAATATCGACAGCCTTGCTCCACAAAATATTCATTTGATTGTTTTGATTAATTTCAATTTTAGTTACAACTGCCCTATCGCTACCTAGATACTCTGCAATTGACAGTAAGAAATAAATAGTGTTTCCAGCTTCGATAAAAGGGCCCTCAATTTGTCTGTTTAATAAAACATTTGACGTTCCTATACTCTCTAATATATTATAGTTTTGGTCCGCTAACGTTAAAGATTTATTTGAAGCTATTAGTCGTTGTCTCCTAGTATGATCTACACCTACATCTCTAATGTATCCGATACCAAAAAATGAAAAGGCTTCATAGTCAACTAAGGTATGCTTAGCATTTATTAGAAACCCTTCGTTTACATCATTAGCTTCTTCACCAAATATTGTGATTGTATTGTCTAAATCATTTACAGGACCATTCCATACCTGATCATCTGAAAAACTGTAGTTTCTAATCTCAACAATATTTCCTCCATTATCTAATAACGCTATTTGAGTATCATCATTAGATATCCAACCCTTATGTAAAAGCATAGCGTACGGGGTTGTTGTATTGTTTAGCTTTATCAGACCTCTAGCAGCTTCTCTTTGAGAATTTAGGTCAAATTTCTTTGACGATACTATAGAATATGAATTACCTAAATCCTTTAATTCTGCGAGTACAGACAAGTTACCATTTTCAAATGGACGTGTAAAACCTGCTAAGAAAACTCTATCACCATCGATTAGAAAATTATTGAAATATAAAGAATCTTCCCATATTGATTCCCATACAAGATTACCTGAACTATTATATTTGGCTAACCTAGGAGATTCTGAATTTGACTCACCATCAAGTGATAAAACAAAAAGGTCGGAGTTTACTGTTTCGGCTTTAATGAATATGTTTCTTTCATCGTTTCCGACTAATTGATAAAAATCTAAAGCTACATCAAATGCGCAAGAACCATCATTACCACATTCTACCGTAACAATAAAAGAACAGTCCACTGTATTCTGCTCATCATCATTGGCTGTCATATCAAACTTAACAGTTTCCCCACAAGGAACTTCTCCGAATTCTCCAATAACCATTTGGGTTAAATTATTCCAACCACTGATCTCAAGATCTGTATCGCAATCATCTACAAAATATTCGTTAAAGTCGACTGTTACAGAACCTGTTGGGTCATTACCGTTTATTGTAATGTCTGAAATGATACAGTTTGGCGGAGTTGAATCGCTATCACAATCTTCTTGAGGCTCACAACTGGCAGATTCAGAATCAAAAGTTAATTCTGTCCAAGTTGGGTTATTACCTTGGCAAATTAAATACGTTTTGCTAAATTGAGAGTCGTTTGTAAAGATCTGATAGAAAGAGTTTTGCTCAGGATATTGAGTGCAATTGTCGGGATCAAAAACATCAAAATAATCCTCAGATAGCATACCATTAGACGCCCTTATTACTAAAATGTCGCAGCCATAATTAACACCGGGGTCATTATTATCAAAGAAGTTTACAGTTACTTCTCTGCAATTCGAGAATGTTCCACAGCCACATGATGATTCAAATTGATTTAAGTCTAAAGTAGTTAATGCTCCTGTACCTGCCACTACATCTACAGTTAAAGGAGAGCATTGTCCAATTAATAGTCCAAAGTTAATTGACAATATAATTGTAATAAGTATGATTTTAATTTTAAGTGTATTCATGATTAATTTTTAAGTTTTTTAAAATCTTCTAATTGCGACAACCGAACCTAACCCTTGTCCACTACCTTCTATTTTTCCCCAAGTATAAAAAAATGGAATACCATCTTCTTCTCCTCCATAATCTACTACGTAAGCAACATTTGCTGATGACTCTGAAGAACACCAATATCTTTTCTCTGTTAATGCAACCTGACCTCTATATGGATATAGTTCTATCATTTCATTCAAACTAGGTAGATACCAATCTGTAAAACCATTGTGCTGAAGTTCTGAGCAAGCCAAAAATGCTTCGGGCGATTGGCTGCAATTATTGTTATTATAATTATTAACTACATTCATCGTGTTCTCGTATCCTGATCCTACTAAAATGGATGTTGTATTGCTTATGAGGCAGCCCCACTCTTTATCTCCATTCTGAATTTCTATACCAAATTCCAAATATCGCCACCCATTGGAATATGATCCTTTATCATAGAAAACCAAACCTCCTGCTGGTCCTCCTTCTCCTATATTTGGACATGGCTCACATCGTGTACCTCCACAATCCAGGCCTTCTTCATCACCATTAAATATTTCATCTGTACAGGTTTCGCAAGAATTATCACTTTGATTCGCTAAGGGGTTATAATTATGCGCATCAGGATCTGTACATCCTTCTATTATACAATTTGTACAATTTATTCCTCCACAATCTATACCTGTCTCATCACCATTCTGAATACCATCTGAACAAGTCTCGCAAGAACCATCATCTGTATCAGCTACAGGATCATAATTATGAGCATTGGGGTCAGTACAACCCTCTACTTGACATGAGGAACAGTTCGGTCCTCCGCAGTCCACACCTGTCTCATCACCATTTTGGATACCATCCACACAGGTAGAACAAGGAATGCAATCTCCTCCACAATCTATACCCGTCTCATTACCATTCAAAACACCATCGACACAAGAGAAACAAGGCGGACACTGACCTCCGCAGTCTACGCCTACTTCTATACCGTTTCTGATGCCATCATTACATGTTGGGGCAGGATCATCTTCGCTGCAAGAGAAAAGAAATAAAGAACATACTATTGTTATAAATGCGCAGATATAATTAGAAAATTTTATCGTTTTCATTTTATTAAATTTTAAGGTTAATTATTGAGTTATGACGCGGAAGATGCCGGATACATTCACGTTTGAATTTCCATTATATACTATGCCGGAATAGTTTCCTTCTAAATAGCCAGGAACCGTAAAACTTGTTACATCGACATTGACATTCCCGTTTAAAAATTCCGGATTATTTTGAAAATGGAAAAGGGCAGGAAATGTTCCTGTAATAATTGAATTTGAAACGTCAGTTTCAAAGACTAAACACAAAGAAGTTGAAGCATCTTGAAATCCAATTTGAAATCCATAAGAATCCCAACAAGCGAAGGAACCTGAAGGGCCGTAAATAGGAATATACAATTCATCATTAGATCCATATGCTAAGGTTATAAATTCATCTAAATTATCACATACTTCAAAATCGATTAAAGTGATATCGTTTACGGGCTGGGTCGTTATAAATGTGCTAGTAGGTGATTGTTTCAATTCTTCAAAATCATACACCGTAATCTCTATATCATCAGCACAAGAAACCATAGAAAAGTCAACGGTCCCATCTGCATTTATAGGGAAAGCAGAATCGCTTATAGAAGATAACAAAACGCCATCTACAACAGGATCTCCATCGCAATTCACAAAATTCCCAGAGAAGTCAATAATTCGTGCTTCTAAACTAGCACCTATCGTAATCGAACTTGTTGCAGGATCACTAAAGGGACCTATGGTAGAAGTATAAACTTCCTTAAATTCGCATTTAGCAGCTAAGTCTCCTATAAGAATATGAAGTTGTAAGGCTTCGTCTTTAGGTATTTTGCCAAAGGCCTTCCCATTTTGGTCAGTGTAAGAAATAGCCGTTAATGGTCGTCCTGTTAAGTTTCCGCTAGTAATTGTTATTACCACCTGCGCACCTGATACAGGACTTCCATCCTCAGATAATACACATACCTCATACTCTACTACCGGGAAAGGTGCATCACAGTTCCACCAACTGAAGTGACTTACTTCTGCAATGTAATTTGTTCCCGTAAGATTTGCGGAACCCTCTTCTTCCCAGAATCCTGAGGACTCATTAAAACTCCAAATAGGAATTACAGCAGGGGCAGAACTTAACAAGTCGCTTCCTATAGGAAACACCAGCGTAGCTGTCTGACCATTGCCAATATTCAAGGGTTCTCCTGCGGGGCTTGTAAGTTCTACGACCATCATACCATAAGAGGCCAATTGTACCTGTTCATCTTCCAGAGAATAACCACTAAGGTTTCCTGGCATGAGAGACAAGGCGTTTACATCTGTAGGATCTAACCAGTAGGCTGTCACTTGAATTTCTCCAGTATATATTCCACCAGAGGCATCCACTACGCTATTGGGGAGAATGGTGACAGATGCACCACCGCTAAATCCTATTGTTCCACCTACATTATGCTGAAAACTTGCCGACGGCGGTCTTTCTATCATATAGACTGTCACACTAGAAATAGATGGTATGTTAGGAATAAAAGTCCTATAAGCATTAAAGTATCCTAGTTTTCGAACTATCATATTGGTGCCGGCACCATTCAGTTCCATTTTATCAAATTTGAAAAGACCTAAACTATTCGTAATGGCTGTCTTTCCATTGAGTTCCACAATGGCATCTGAAATAGGAGTCCCTTGTTGGTTAAGGACACGACCCACAGTTTTAGATTCCACCGGATAGTAGGCTGGTTCTAATTCTTCTATTATAGGATCATCCACACTGCATGAAGTGCAGAATAGGAGACCTAATAAAAAGAGAAATATTAAATGTTTCATTTTTCTATTGTTTAGGGTTGTTAATTGGTTCCTGAATTATGTCTTATCGTCTACAAATAAGTGTTGCTTCTGTCCGTCTGTTAATAGCATGATCTGCTTCGGTACAGTTTGTGTTATCCTTGCAATGGTTTTTCAGTCTGGTCTCTCCGTAACCTTGGGCTGTAACTCTAGAAGAACTAATGCCCCTGCTTAGGATATAACTTTTAGCAGCTTGCGCTCTCTTATCAGATAGAGAAAGATTATATGTGCTGTCGCCTCTACTGTCTGTATGTGCAGACATCTGTATCATGGAAGACGAGTGATCCTTCATATATCTGATCACCCTATCTATTTCATATTTTGATTCTGAAAGCAACTCCCACTTATCAAATTCATATTTGATGTTCAGAATAGTCCCTTGTCCACAATCAAAATTCTCTACGCCTAATTCCAGGTTCACAAATAGTGTTGTACTTCTTGTCAGGCCGACTGTCGTCGCGCTTTTCATGTCTGACAATCTGTTCTCTTTGACACCGACGATATTGTAAGAGGTGTTTTTTTCTAGTTTGAAAGCAAAGGAGCCATTTCCAGTAGTGCTCTCTTGCTGGACCGAACGATTAGAATTATTAGTCAGTGAAACGGATACGCCAGGTTCGCCTGTCTTCGTTTTTTTGTTAACAGCATGTCCTTTAAGAATGAATCGTAGGTCTGAATATATTATCTTTTTGGACAATGGTAGGGTTGGGTTTAATTCATTTTCCCTCACCTTGGCTATAGATGTGTTCGTCCCATATACCATTCCAGAAATGGTATAATCTTCTGCGATTAGACTATTGAATTCTATAACACCAAACTGATTGGTTTGGCCAGTTGCTACAATTTGACCCTGATTATTTTTTAACACTACATCTGTACCTGGTATCACTTTTCGCGAAATTTCATCTTCAACTGTGACAACGATCTTATTATTTACATTTACGTTTTTGGGTTCTGTTTCTTTCGCTACCTCTTTCTCTTTTTTCGGATTCTGTTCGGAATTCAAAATATAACTTAGCCCTACATTGATGCCCAAGGAGCTATATGGGTCATTAAGATCATTCATATCTTTGGGAGCTGCAATAATATAGGGCGCTCCTAATCCAATAGCATAATTATTCTCGCTGGTCACAAAGGGTGAGTGTCCGTAAACCATGCCCATGTTCCCTCGATTATTAAGCTCATAACTACGATCTGGATGGACTGACTGCTGATTGAGATAATATGCCCCCAGGTTAATTGCAAAATTACTTGTCAGTTTAATATTAATTCCTAAACCTGCTTTTACTGCAAGACTAGCTGCATCTAATCCGCTGAACATTACATGATGATCTAACTTTGTATCTGTCGGATGATCAGCTGTGGTAATTAATTCTCCTCCTTTTATAAACGAATAACCTGCTCTTGCAAAAAGTCTAAGTCCAAGTTTTACTCCTAAAGCCATGTTATAACTAGGACCTAATCCAACAAAGTGTCGAGTTATCCCTTCGCTTAATTCCTCAATGGAAGAAGCATTAATCTGTAAAACATCATAAAATATTGGATTAGATAAAGTAGAGCCACTACTGTTTTTTATATAATCATAGTCTATTCCGATTCCAATATTTTTAAAGAAATAGTCGGCAGAAAATCCAATTTTATATCCAGGCTTAACCGAATAATAAGTATAGCTGTTTTTAAAGGATGGTACATCATAACCGCCATTAAAAGAAAGTGAGAATTTAGGTACTTGGGTGCTTAAGTGTCCATCGATTGAGCTAGTGTTTTGACTCATTGTGCTGACAGAAAGAAGAGATAGAATTATAAAAATAATTGTGCGATTCATATTGGTTGTTTTAAATTTGATTGCTTATTAAGTATTTAAGTTTTTATTTTTTAAGGCACCTCCCTCACGATATCCATCCCTCGGACACACTCTTCGATAAATTTTTCTCTTCTCCTTCGTGATACAGGGACCACAGATGAATCCATCATTTCTATAAGCCCTTCCTTATGATACCTCGTGATCTTATCCGTATTGATGACATGTGATTTGTGGCAGGTAAAAAACCCATATTCCTGGAGGCCTTTTCCGTAGTTACCCACATTGCAGCTGCTAATTATCGTCTCTCCATTCTCTAAAAAAACCTTGGTATAGTTCTGCATGCCTTCGCATCTGACGATATCTCTTATGTAGATAAAGTCAAAGCTTTTACTACATGGGATAATTATCTTCTGTTCTTGTGTATTCATGTACCAAATCTAAAATGATCGTAGTGCCTAAGCAATACAATAATTTATGATTATCCTTAAACCGATTAGTTAACTTTTATTTATATAAATTATTTATTATATTGATATACAGTTGTTTATAGAAATTAGTATTTATTAAAATCCTTAAGTAGTTTTTGAAAAACAATAAACTTATACAAGCGCTTTCTCTGTTCACTAAGTCTGACTGGATAGACTTTAGAAAATTTGTGTTGTTAAAGACAAGAGAAGATTCTGAGCATTTTTATCTTTTTAAACTGATTCAGTCAAATAAAACCAACCTTCCAAACAAAGAGGAACTTGTTGTTTTACGCAAGAAATATTTTGAGAGAAAAAGTGATAAAGTTTTTTCTAATATGCTCTCTCAGCTTTATCAATGGTGCGAAGACTGGATGATTATTAATCAACTGTATAAGGATAAGTATTTGCCAGACCTTATTTTACTAAAAGCACTAAACAGAAGAGGACTTTTTAATCTCGCAGACCAAAAAGCTAAAAATCTCGAGAAAAAAATTCTTACTTCCGAAGCATTAGATCTAGACAAGTCTTCTGCTTTAGCTGAATTGTATCACCAACAGTTCTATTCCGATAATCCTATCAAATACAAATCAGGTACTGAGTTACTCGTAAATCTACAAGCTAATTATCTAAAAAAAATAAAAGAAGAAATCTGGACAAAGCAGTAGATAAGCTGATTGACAAAGTGGTAAAAGACCTAGATGGTGCCAACAGCATGAAAGATGCTTTGTCGCTTATGAATGACGAAATAAAAGCATTAGAGAAAGAAGCAAAGGTTCAACAGAAAATCAGAAAAGCAGAAGAGAAAGAAGCAGCAGATGCACAAAAGAGAGCAGAAAAATCGTATGAGCAATATGTGAAAGATTATAATCGAGATCAAGCAAAGGCAGAAGCCAAGGAAGCAGCAGAAGCAAAGAAAGAGTGCGATTTGAGTAGGCAGCGGAGAGCGCAGGCGATCCACAGTCGAGAAAGTATGGCGCTACATACCTTGAATAGATACACGCCACTGGGTTTATATATATAACGAGGCAAATTAATAAGAAAACCTCCGGCCAACAAAACAAGAAGCGCGATATCT
>ENA-ORXT01002957-ORXT01002957.1-marine-metagenome-genome-assembly--contig:-NODE-2957-length-19433-cov-15.427619_pt1 | contig 19433 bp, 16 predicted proteins | sample MGYA00237868_ERZ511482 | MGnify/ENA metagenome assembly ERZ511482
TGACAAAATCTATAGAATCCCTAAAGTTGCAAAATATGATACCCGTTTTATTCCCAAGATGACACAGAAGATGTAGTAAGCTTTCTAACTTATCCTTTGCTTTTGATTTTACACAAACCAGTTTTAACTTATCATTAGCTTCACTCAGATAGTCTAAGACAAAATGATTATTAAGTTGTACAAAATCGGGAATATCAATTTTCTGTGTCGCAGAAGTCAATATCTTCTTGTCCAAAAAATCCAAACTCTCAATGATCTCTTTCATCTCTTCCTCAAAACCTACCTCAAGCGATTTATCAAACTCATCTAGAACCAGAACTCGCACTGATCCCGCATCGAAGACCTCTCTTCTGATATGATCAGCTACTCTCCCTGGAGTACCTACCAAAAGCGCAGGCAGTGTCTTCATCTCGTGCTTATCTTTTGATCCTGACCGTCCACCATAGACTGCTTTTACCCTATGGCCACTACCTATATCCATTGCTACTTGTTCTATCTGTATCGCTAGTTCTCGTGATGGCACTAGGATTAGTACCTGCACCCCAGCAATATTTTTATCTATAGAACTTAATATGGGTAGCAAGAAGGCAAGCGTTTTGCCAGTACCTGTCGGAGAGAGCAATACTAATTCACTCTCAATAGATATAGCCTCATGAGCAGCTACCTGCATTGGATTGAGGGCCTTTATGCCAAGCTTCTTGAGTATTGAGTCTTGGTCTTTTTGCTTCATTGCCATCTTGTAAAGTTAATAAGATAGCTTATAGAATACTTATTCTTTCATTTTCATCTTATGAATCGATTTACTTATCATTTTGTATCCTTGAGTTTGAGGTATGACCTACTCAGTTCACCAATTCTCATTAATAAAACAAATTTGGAAAAACTTAAACCAGACACTACATTATAACGAAGGAAGTCCAATCATAAAAATCCTCAAATGCCAAACTCATGCTTCTCCAATTAGTTGACAACTCTAATAATTTTACTACACCGTAAATTGCCAAATAAAAATTTAGCTTTTACTTTTCACAAAATCACTTACCCTTATAAATGTCTGTTAAGAAATAAAATCTCGCTTGATATTTATCTAATTTCGTAGCCCCACTCAACTATAAATCATAACAATAAAAAGAGTATAAAATAATGGCAATAGATATGCAGAACCCTTGGCACAAGGTAGAAATCGGAGACAATGCCCCAGATATAGTGAATGGAATAATAGAAATTCCTAAAAATACTAGAGCAAAATATGAATTGGATAAAAAGTCAGGGATGCTAGTGATGGATCGAGTTATCTACTCATCAATGTATTACCCTGCCAACTATGGTTTTATACCTAAAACCTATTGTGATGATAAAGATCCGCTGGACATTCTAGTGCTTTCGCAAATAGCTATTGTACCGATGTGCATCGTGTCAGCTAAGGTCATTGGTGTCATGAGAATGATCGATAATGGAGAGATGGATGATAAGATCATCGCAGTCGCGGAGAATGACATGGGTGTCAATCACTTTAATGACATTTCTGGATTGCACACACATTTTATAGATGAGCTTAAAAACTTTTTTGAAGACTACAAGAAGCTAGAGAAAAAAACTGTAGCCATCGAAGATTTTCAAGATGCTACAGTAGCAAAACAGATCATCAAGCAAAGCATGGTTGATTATAAGAATCATATAAAGGCCTTGAGCTAAAACTAAGCTTGTAGGACATTAAAATACGTACGAGGTAAATCACATAATTTTCCTACTGCCTAAAGTTTGAAGAATTACATGCAATACACCTAAGTTTCGTGTTCATAAAAAACACTTCTTTGTGGGTTTTTCTTATACCTGTTCTTAGGAGCCATTTCTTTTCTCATATTTGAATGATAACTTTCCATATTTTGGTTTAGCATACATTCGATTTGATGCTCAATCATTTTTTCAAAAGGAATAAGAAAACTCTTCGTCTCGCATTGTTCTAAGTCACCTTGCTTAAGTAAATTCAAGACCGTATAGACTGACTCAATAGTACTAAGACAAAGAGAATCTGGTTGCTGCTTGATAATAAATTTTGACTTTATCTTATTATCAAAACTCACTCTTTTTAGTTTCTGCAAGTTCTTACTTAGCTTAAGCATTTTACGGGCACAGGGCCATGTACCATCTAGAAGGAAGATATGTGGGTTATTACCCATAAATGAAATTATCTCTGAACTATTTCTTATCGATAAATTGAAATTATCTATCCCCGGGTAAAGTAAGAAAGAACAACTGTCTTCTTTAGTCAGTATTTCATTTACCCTTTCATTATTTGTAAAATCAATGCCAACTATAAGTTCTGAATTCTCAAGCTGAAGCTGAGTCATGCGTCCCGTTCCGATTTTTTCTTTTTTGTACTCTTTCGGATGCATGAGAATAATAAATCGAGTCTTAGTCTGAAAAGGAATAATGTGTTTACAAATACATAAGCTTGAAGGCCTCATACATTTATAACATTTGATTCTTGTATTATTTATTTCTACTTGCAAAGTGAGTATCTCTTCATTTTTATAATTGGATATACCTGATAGTCGTATGATTACGTGGGAGCCAGAGGTACACCGTGGGTTAAGTGTAGTCGATCGTCTACTCGCTTATCTTATGGCTTTCTTCAATGCGTTTCTAAAGCATTTTCTTTACATAAAACTTCAGAAGTTTGTTTACTTCAAGATAATTTTCATTTTTTACTTTGATATCTGTCAGTCTTGGCAAGTGTTCAGCGAAATATATTTGATTATTCGCCATCTCAAAGAGTGTACTTGCAAAAGAATGTGGATAAGGGAATTTCGGGTTTATTTCTAGTATCACGTCTGCGACCTTTTGCGTAAGTGCTTTATAGCTTTTATAGAAACCATGTTTGTTTTCTTCATCAATATTTTTGGTGTGATATGCTTTGACTGATTCCGCAATAATGATTCTGTGCAAAATTTTCTCATTCACAAAGTTTACCGATGGATTCTCCTTACTAGCATATACAAAGTTATCTATGATGACGTCCAACTTGCGCATAGGATCAGTAATATTCATAGTATTATAATCGATAAGGTAGCTTACCCAATTCCAATACCACACAACTAAGTAGAGCAACAAAAAATGCTTATTCTCAAAGTAACGATATAAAGAAGTCTCATTAGACCCCATTTTTAGGGCCAATTTTTTAAAAGTAAAAGACTCTAAGCCAATTTCATCTAGCAGCAATATGCTGTGGGTAATTATACTTCTACCCAACTTACTTTGCAGTGGGTCTTTAATTGATAAACCTTTAGGTATCGAGATGTCCGATAGTATATACATATGGGCAGCAATATAAAGAACAATTACTTACCACTACCCCTCAATTACTAACCATTATTTATTTATTACTAATATATAAATAATATATACTGTAACATTTGTTAGTATTACTTACTTTTAATATTATTGTAATGAAATCAAGAAACATGAAAGATCAGGTTAAGCATTTGAAGAGTGATATACCCGCTAGTATAGTTGTATTTTTTGTAGCAATTCCACTATGTCTTGGAATCGCACTGGCCAGCGGCGCACCACTTTTTTCTGGTTTAATAGCGGGTATTGTCGGTGGTATAGTTGTAGGCGCAATAAGTGGATCTAATATTGGTGTTAGTGGACCTGCAGCAGGTTTAGCGGCAATTGTATTGTCGGCTATTGCAACTCTGGGAAGCTTTGAAAACTTTTTACTAGCAGTAGTTCTAGGTGGAGTAATTCAATTAATTTTTGGGATATTAAAAGCAGGGGTGATTGGATATTATTTCCCATCCTCTGTTATTAAAGGGATGCTGACTGGAATCGGAATCATTATTATTCTCAAACAGATACCTCACTTTTTTGGCTATGATTCCGACCCAGAAGGAGATTTTGCATTCATGCAAGTCGATGGTAGCAATACTTTTTCTGGAATCTTCGATGCTTTTAGTAATATAAGTATTGGAGCAACGATCGTAGGAATAATTGCTATGGCGATATTAATACTTTGGAATAATGTTTTGTCAAAAAAGGGGAAATTCTTCCAGCTTGTACAAGGTCCACTAGTGGCAGTAGTTGTTGGTATTATCTATTATGTTTTGACCGCATCCAATTCTAAATTTGGTATTAGTACAGAGCATTTAGTAAGTGTCCCAGTTCCTGACAATTTTGATTCGTTTCTTGGACAATTTAGTTTTCCTAATTTTGGAGCAATTACAAATCCAGCAATTTGGGTCACCGCATTCACTATTGCATTGGTGGCTAGCTTAGAAACCTTGCTCTGTGTAGAAGCCACAGATAAGCTAGATCCTCATAAGAATGTAACACCAACCAATCGAGAGCTATTTGCTCAAGGTGTAGGTAATATTGTGTCTGGCTTAATAGGTGGCTTGCCGATAACTCAAGTGATAGTAAGGAGTTCGGCAAATATCCAATCCGGTGGAAGGACTAAAATGTCTGCTATAATTCACGGTTTTCTTTTGTTGATCTCCGTGATCTTAATTCCTACTTTGTTAAATAAAATTCCTCTATCGGTATTAGCGGCAATACTCTTCATCGTTGGGTGGAAATTAGCCAAACCAGCTCTCTTTAAGAAAATGTGGAATCTTGGCTGGATGCAATTTATTCCTTTCATGGTCACCGTATTGGGTATAGTCTTTATCGATTTATTGTACGGTATAGGATTAGGACTAGCTGTTGGAGTTGTTATTATATTAATAAAGAGTTATCAGAACTCTCACTTCTTACACAAAGTAGAAGGAGAGACTGGAAGCGGGAAAATGAAAATGACATTAGCAGAGGAGGTAACTTTTTTTAATAAAGGATCAATTTTAAAGGAGTTGGATTGTCTCCCTGAAAATTCATATTTAGAACTTGATGTTAGAAAAACCAGGTTTTTAGATAATGATATAATTGAAATATTAGATGATTTCGCATTTAAGGCCAAAGAAAGAAACATAGATATAAAGTTAATTTCTGAAAGAGGAATAATAGAAAACCCTCCTAGCTATATTGAATTTTTCAAGCTAGATATAGTAAACCCTTCTCATAATAGTTTATAAAACAATAAAAATAAAAGACATGAAAATGAAAAAACTGTTTAGATTAATTGGTATGATAAATTCAAAATCTCAAGCGAAGAATATCTCTGTAAAGGATAGAATTGCGAAACATCAACCTAGTTGGATGTATAGAAATGAATAAGTAGCTCTAATAACTAAAAGTCTGACAAAAGTTCAAAGCTCAATTTTATTTTAGATTATTGAGCATACAACATAAAGGATTAAAATTGTTATCTGCATATACCAAATAAGTTGCTATTTGAATTTTGTCAAGTTCAAATGCCATTTCTATTTTAAAGCTTAAAACAATAAAAATGAAAAACTTACTAGTTCATCAAACACATACAAAAGCATCTCAAGCAGCTGTCAATAAATCTGATGCGCTTGAATTACTCAAAGAAGGCAATCAAAGGTTTGTAGATAAATCCACAATAAGTCGATCTTTTGATAAACAGATTGAACTAACTGCTACTGGTCAGTATCCATTTGCTGCAATTGTAAGTTGTATAGATTCTAGGATACCAACTGAGATCATCTTTGATCAAGGTATAGGTGATGTTTTCAATGCTCGTATTGCAGGTAACTTCGTTAATGATGACATTCTTGGAAGTCTAGAGTTTGCTTGCAAATTGGCAGGTTCAAAGCTTATCGTAATTATGGGTCATACTTCTTGTGGAGCTGTTAAAGGTGCTTGTGATCACGCGGAACTAGGAAATTTGACAAGCATGTTAGAAAAAATAAAACCTGCAATGGCTCTTGTAACAACCGAAGAAGGGGCAGAAAGAAGCTCTAAGAATATAGATTTTGTAAATGAGGTTGCCATTCAAAATGTTCATCTAACTATTTCAAAATTAAAAAAAGATAGTCCAGTGTTAAATGAGATGATCAATACTGGAGATATAGCTGTAGTAGGTGCTATGTATGACGTAAAAACTGGAAAAGTTTCTTTTCTGTAAGATTAAAAAGTGTTGAGCTGCTTTGTTTTCATAGTAGCTCTCCTAATTTTTATACAAATAAGTGATCTAGGCAATTGTTATTTATTCTTTGGGAATAAAGAAATTGACAATGAGTTCAACAGGCATCATGAAGTATAATACAGGAATTATTATGCAACATACAATCTGGAACAATTACAGTTAAGAACCGGAATCGGACTCAATGTAGCTTATAGATCAAATCTACTCTTAGGCTATGATTTTATTAGTAGTAAAAACTATACCCGATTTAACGAAAAGCTAACTGTCAATTAGCATAGAATTTTTCAACAACTTATTATATAACAAAATATAAACAAGCTCCACTTTCAACATTGTTACAGGTTGGGTAAAGATTTTCGGTAGCTGATCTTAGGCTAAGCTTTAGATATTTACCTGGCGTTAGCAAACTTACTCTAACTTCGCCACTAGGCCCACTTCCCTATTTTCAGTTCCCTTTCTTTCTGTTAGCGAATCTCCCAGTTTCTTTCTAGCGCTTTCTGCGTGGACTAGTAATTCTACTACAATTTCTTTCTGTTGAGTAGCTACATTTTTAGTTTCACTTATATCATTTTCTAAGTCATATAGCTCAAGCTCCATCTTATTATCATAGTCGTAGTTAATGGGTAGACCATCAGATGTGCCCGACCTACCGTTAATAGACCTGTAAGTATGTGGCAAGTACAGTTTCCATTTACCATCACCAGATAGTATGGCATGCAGCTCGTTTTGTTTATAGTAAAAGTAATAGGCTTCGTGATGATGCTTTGTCGATTCTTCCTTATCGACCATCAGGTAGCTCATATCCGCTCCATCTATTTTTTTAGTAGGTAGCTGAGCACCAGTCATTTTCACTATCGTCGGTAAGAGATCTATCGTCATCGCTGGCTTTTTTATGACTCGACCAGACTTGATCTTTCCCGGCCACTGCATCACGCAAGGTACTCTTACGCCGCCTTCTAGTGCGGTACCTTTACCTTCTCTTAGTGGTAATGCCACACCAGAGTGCGTACCATAGTTGAGCCATGGCCCATTATCGCTTGTAAATATTACTAAGGTATTATCCGTCAACTCGTGTCTCTCTAGTGCACCTATGATCTCTCCTACCGACCAGTCGATCTCCGATATGACATCTCCATATATCCCTGCTGTAGACTTACCCGCATACTTATCAGAAACAAATAAGGGTACATGCGGCATCGGATGAGGGACATATAAAAAGAAAGGCTCGTCCTTATTCTTATCTATAAAATTAACTGCCCTCTCTGTAATCATAGTGGTAAGCATCGTTTGATCATCTAATGAGTCAACAACTGTTTCTCCATCTATCAGCGGTAGTGCATCAAACTTAAAGCTTGCCTGCGATGGATGGTTAGGCCACATATCATTAGAGTACGGGATCCCAAAATATTCGTCGAATCCCTGCTTCGTTGGTAGTAGTTCTTTTTCGCTACCTAGATGCCACTTACCGAATATACCAGTCGCGTATCCTAGCGGCTTAAGAATCTCCGCGATGGTCTCTTCTTGAGGAGCGAGCCCTTTACCTACACTAGGAAAAAAAGCACCGTGAACCCCTACCCGATTAGCATAGCAGCCTGTCAATAGCGACGCTCTAGATGCAGAACATACTGGCTGAGATACATAGAAGTTAGTAAATCTCGCTCCATCTCTAGCCATCTTATCTATGTGAGGCGTACTGATGTTAGGTGACCCATAACAACCTAGATCTTGGTAGCCTTGATCGTCGGTGAATATGATGACTATGTTAGGGAGTTGGGCTGACTCCGTAGTATCTACTGATACCTGTTTATCTTGATTACGCTGACTACAAGAAAAACAAAATATTAAATAGAAAAAGAATAGGCGCTTTATCATCATCTAAACATTTAGTGTATTAGACAAAATACGAAACATTCGATGCAAACTTTTATCTTTTAGCAAGATCAAGCACGGTCGAAACTATAAAATAATTATCTTAAATACATGAAGTATACGATCTTCTTATGGTTATTGATAGCAGGTATTTCTTGCAAGCAAGAAGTAGAAAGCCCACCTAATATACTATTCATAATGTCTGACGACCATACGTCTCAGGCATGGGGAGTATATGGTGGTTTGCTAGAGGAATATGCGAAGAATGACAATATAAAACGACTCGTCAATGAAGGTGCCTTATTAAAAAACGTATTCGCCACTAACTCTATATGCGTTCCAAGTAGAGGGAGTATACTGACTGGGAAGTATAGTCATCAAAATAATATCTACTCGCTATCCGACTCGCTATCTCCCGACAGTATGAATATCGCAAAAGCACTAAAGGGAGGCGGATACGAAACTGCTATCATAGGCAAGTGGCATCTTCAAAAAGAGCCAACAGGATTTGACCACTACATGGTCTTGCCTGGGCAAGGAGTGTATAATGACCCAAGGCTAAAGACAAAAGATAACTGGCAGGATGGCAACAAAGGTGGAAAGGTTTACCAAGGATTTAGTGCAGATGTGATCGGTGACCAAAGTGTAAAGTGGCTCAAAGAAAGGGACAGTGAGCAACCATTCTTTCTGATGACGCACTTTAAATCTACGCATGAGCCATTTGATTATCCTAAGCGGTACGAGGACTTTCTTGCCGATGTAGCGATAGAAGAGCCTAAGGACCTCTTAGACTTCTCTCCATCTACTAACGACCGCAGCTTCATAGGTCAGAAACTCTGGATACTGCATGAGCGCTGGCTAGCTGACCAAGAAAACATGAGCCAAACGCGCTATCCTGGCTTACCCATCAATACGACAGGTATGGACAGCATCGAGATAAGGCAATTTACTTATCAGAAGTTTGTCAAAGATTTTCTAAGATGTGGAGCGGCTATTGATGACAATATCGGTAAGCTCTTAGACCATCTAGAGAAAACTGGTCAGGCTGAAAATACAGTGGTGATCTATACCGCAGATCAAGGTTACTTCTTAGGAGAGCATGGCATGTTTGATAAGCGGATGTTTTATGAGGAAGCCCTGAGGATGCCTTTTGTCATTCGATATCCCAAAGAAATAAAAGCTGGAAGTAGCATAGAGGACATCATTCTCAACTTGGACTTCCCTGCTCTATTTGCAGATTATGCTGGTATAGGGAAACAAGCATTTGTAAAAGGCAGCAGCTTCCGATCAAATCTCAGAGGCGATACCCCTACGGACTGGAGACGATCGATGTACTACAGATATTGGTTGCATAGAGTAGAACGTCCTGCACACTTTGCGATACGAGATGATAGATATAAGCTAGGCTTCTTCTATGGTTTGCCCCTAGATATTTCTGGTGCTATGCAGCAGAGGACCGACCCTGCTTGGGAGTTTTATGACCTAGGACTAGACCCAGATGAATCTCGGAATGCATACGATGATCCTCAGTACTCAGATATTATTGCTGGGTTAAAAAAAGAGCTGACTGAGCTACGGAGGGAAGTTGGCGATACGGATGAGCAGTATCCTGAGATGGTGGAGTTACTTAATGAGTTTTGGGATAATGGCAATAGTTATAATAACTAGGGCTTGCTGAAAATATAAGTTATATAATCTTTAAATGATAGCTGATTTGCCAATATTATCTTTGGAAAAAAGATATCCTAACTCAGACGATAAATTGATGCATACTTGTTTTGTTAGAGCTGCTATGAGTGCTCTGATTCCTTCAATTTTTGATGATAAACTTCTTTTTAGGAGGCTTAACATGTTCATTGTTAGAGCAATAAGATTAATTGCACATAGACTGCTTGCAACTGTCTTTGTTCTCAAATTATCCCATCCAAACTTTTGTTTGCCTTGTCCAATTTTGCCCTCTATGTGATTCCTTTCGTTGTTCTTTTTTTTCATTCTGGCCTTCTTGGATCTGTCTATTTCTTTAGGTCTGCCTAAGGGGTTACCAGTATGCTTTATCCCATTGGTTTTCATGAATTTACGATTTGCTCGTGTCAAGTATATTTTATCGACAAGTGCATATTGAGGATAATACGCAAAGCGCTCTTTGTAGCTCTTTAATTGATCTATCAGACCCGTACCTTCATTGAATGCATCGAATGAGCTATAGTCCACCGTGACCAGTTTTTCGGTAAGGGATAAATTTACTTTTGCTCCAAATTCTACTGGACTGCCCGCTTTACCTCTTACGATGGGTCGCACCCAGGGTTGGGCAACACTTACTATTCGATCTGCTATACTTCTTCTCTGATCAACATACATCTCTTGTTGTTGACGATATATCTCAGATATGACGTACATCCTTTTTCTAAGAGTTTCCACCAAAATAATCTGTTCATTTGATTTTAATATCAAATGCATCATGGTGTCTATATGATTCAGATTCCGTTTTAGGTAGCCCAGTTGTGCTTTGAGTTGCTTACTTATTGTTTTCTTTTTTGGCTTTCTACTTTTTGAAAAGTCTAACCATTTGTTTCGCGCTTCCCTTCGATAGGTCCTTGGTTTTGTATCCCATAATTCTCGGGATTGTTCATATAAGGCATCTATAATTGATTCACTGATCTCCCTGCTATGGTTCAATAATTTCGTGTCCGTGGGATAGGTAATATTCTGAGGTATCACTGTGGCGTCTATCTTTACTGTACCTCTATTTTCTAATACTTCAACATTACTTTGTTCTTCTTTGCAGTCATCAGTAAGCTTATTTGTTCCCTCATTATTGTTATCCCTTTCATCGTCCTTATTTGACACCGATCTTGACTTACGATGTTTAATTTGACCGTTTTCAAATGCGTAACTTACTAATATCTCGTTGAGTTGATGTGCCCCTTGTTCGCCTAAGCGTTGACGGAATACTGATAATAAAGAGTGGTCAAATACGGGGGCTGTTTGAAAAGAACTCAACCCCACGAAATATTGCATATAGATATTCTCACTAATCATCTCAAGTGTATTGCGGTCCGTTAAGTTTAGTGTATGTTGTATAAACATGGCTCCCATTATTGTGCGTAGATCAACAGTTGATCTTCCAAGCCCACTACTCATAAAATTCATATAAATAACAGCCATTTTATCCCATGGGATAATCTGTGACATTATTACCCATCTATTTTCCATGTCTAAACCAAGCTCAAACGGGGTCTTGAAAATCTGATTTCTAATAGCGTTTTGATCCGTATATTTTATCATCCTAAATGCATGTATTTATGTACATATAACGCAGTTAGTTTGCATTTAGACCTAATGGGAAACCCCTTATTTTAAGTTAAAACACTCATAGATAATTGTTTATACCTTTTTTCAGCAAGCCCTAATTATTCTATATTCTTTATCAGGATCTTGGTAAGCAATTAATCCATCTTCTATACTTAAGATTACATTATGCCATAATTGTGGGTCAATTTTTTTATATAGATCTCCTATCTCATTTTCAATATTACTGATGTCGAAGTTAAATTTTTTGCAAATCAAAAAACTGAACGGCTTATCAGGTAAAGTTTTGTAAGTTGGAAATTTCTCAAGGTCTTTCATTCGATGTATAGTCCATCTTGTACTCTTATTTCTATTTATTGCTTTATTATTTGAAAGTTTGCAAAGGATTTCTGCAAGCTCTGACTTAGAACTTATTATTGATTTCACTTGGCCAATACCAACCACCGTTTCGACGGGAAAGAATCTATTATTTAATAAATCAACAATGAGAGGTGTATTATGTTGGTCGTATATAATTACATCAACTTCATTTGATACTCCATTGTCTTTGTTTATTAGAAATCCTTGCCCAATTTCAAATTTGCCAGGTATTATTGCTTTTAAGAAGTTTCGAACAAGCTTTTCTCGAAATGACCCCATTTCATAATTATGCACATATTTTTTACCTGATTCAATTGAGGCTAATAACTCTTCAGCATATTGAAATTGTGATTCAAAGTTGTCTTTGAAGTATTTGAATATATTGTCGTAGTTAAAATTTGGCATCTTGTTTTTAATTTCTCACTTGTAGATAACAAATATATAATAGCAACCACGAGTCAAATAATAAACTGGTTAACACAATTAGCCACAAAACTTCTATCATAAAACCTATACAACCTCCGCCTCTTCTTCCTTAAGAGGCAATCCCATATATATCAACTGAGATCCATCGATGATCTTAAATTGATCATGATTCTTAGCAGGGATAAATCTTATGGTATCGTCAGGATCCTTGACCATGAGTGGTATACGTTCTAGATTACCATTAAAATTTTGGATGAGTTTATTAAATTCTTCTCGATTACCGATCTCAGTTTCTCGAAGCTCTGGGTGGTCTCTTGCGACTTCGTTGAGATTGAGGAAATCATCATATTGAGAGAACAGACAATTATCAGCTAGTGTCTTTTCTTTCTTTAGTTCATCTACTGCGACTAGTCTATAAGCTCCATTCTCACCATAGTCTGCGGAGAACTTATCGAGGACATATTTATTCACATCAAAGCTGCTGGTCATTGCCATCATATGTCCGACATTCTTGAGGTCATAATTATCCTTAAGGTCAGTGTTATATACATTCTCTTGGAATGCTGATAAGCCTAATGCTTTTGCTCTTTTGATACTGCTCCCATTATTGTCTATCACCACTACATCTCTTCCATTATCCATAAGATATTTTCCTATTAGAAGGGCAGCATTATTTGCACCTACGATCAGTACGCCATTACTCTTACTGAGTAACACGCCTAGCCACTTTCCTATCAGACCTGCAGTAGTAGCATTGAGAAGGACCGTTCCTAATACGATCATAAAAACAAGTGGAGTAATATATTCTGCACCTATGAAAGGGATAGCGTCTCCAGCGGTGACAGCTTCTTGATTAAACTTAACGAGCTTAGTACCAAAAAGTGAAGCGATACCCGCGGCTACGATTCCTCGAGGACCGACCCAAGAGATAAACATTTTTTCCTTAATAGTAAGCGCGCTATTCCTTGCACTCAGAAAAACACCAAGCGGCCTAATGATCACTATTACAGATAAGAATAGCATAGCAACTCGCCAATCCAGTAACAACTGTAGATCCTCGATGTTAATATTCGCAGATAGTAGTATGAATAACATGGAGATAAGTAGAACAGCTAATGATTCCTTGAAATAAAGTATCTCTTCCATACTGGGCAATTCGATATTTGCTAATACAGTACCCATAACTACGATCGTCAGAAGTCCTGAGTCGGGCACTAATAATCCTGATCCTGCAAATACCATTAAGACCATGGCGAGTGTAAACACATTTAATAAATAGTGAGGTACCCAATGTCTTTTGATGATTTCCTTAAGTGCAAACGCGGCAATGGTCCCTAGAGAAAACCCAACTAATGACAAGGTCAAGAAATGCTTGATCGCATCAGCGCTGAAAGAACCTCCATGACCATGGCCTATATTACTTTTCAAAAAATCATAAACTAAGACGGCAACCAATGCACCTATTGGGTCTATCAAGATACCTTCCCATTTCAGAATGTTAGCTAGGTCTTTTTTGAGCGGTATGTTTCTAAGGATCGGTGCTATAACCGTAGGCCCCGTAACTATTATCAATCCGGAGAAAAGAAAGGAAAGCGACCAGCTCAACCCCATGATAAAATGAACTGCTATCGCTGCACCAAAAAATGTTACAGCTGAACCAATAGTAATTAGTTTGCCGATGATGGATCCGATCGATCTTATTTCGCTCCGTTTTAAGGTCAGCCCTCCTTCAAAAAGAATAATACCGATCGAAAGCTCGACAAAGTAGAATAAATTGTCTCCAGGGAATAAACCATTACCACCATCAAAGATCGGGCTAAGCCATTTAGATTTTTCTCCCATAAATTCATAAGAGATCCAGTATGGTGCAAAAGGACCTACCGCAAGACCTATAATGATCAATGGTAGTATAGCGGGCACTTTTAAACGCCATGCCAGCCATTGTGCACAAATCCCTAAGATAATTATACTCGCTAATTCTGCCATGTGTCAAGTGTTGTACTCAATTGGTTTCACAGTAAAGCTAAACTGTCCTTAAAGGTGCTTCATTATCTGCTCATATGTAATGATTTCTAAATATCTTAATAATACATTCATTTGGAACATTTAAAAGTGAAAATCGAATAAATACCGTGATTATCGGTCGATTGTAATATTAATGCTTAGCAATTACCTTTGCAGGCTTTCAGAGTAAGATCATTATGAGCTTTTTAGAAGAAATAGAGAAACGTCGAACATTTGGGATCGTATCGCATCCAGATGCAGGTAAGACCACGCTGACAGAGAAGTTATTGCTCTTTGGTGGGGCGATCCAGATAGCAGGAGCAGTGAAATCCAATAAGATCAAGCGACATGCTACGTCAGATTTTATGGAGATCGAGAAGCAAAGAGGGATATCTGTGGCTACATCGGTAATGGCATTTGAGTATGCGGGCAAGAAGATCAATATCCTTGACACGCCAGGGCACAAAGATTTTGCGGAAGATACTTACAGAACACTCACAGCCGTGGATAGTGTGATAGTGGTGATCGATGTTGCAAAAGGAGTAGAGGAACAAACGCTTAATCTAGTCAAGGTGTGCAAGATGCGTAAGACGCCAATGATCGTATTCATCAATAAGATGGATAGAGAAGGTAAGGATGGTTTTGATCTGCTGGATGAGATAGAGACTAAACTGGGGCTGAAAGTTTGTCCGCTGAGCTGGCCGGTAGGGATGGGTCAGCGATTCAAAGGTGTGTATAATATTTTTGAGAAGAAGCTTAACTTATTTTCTCCTCATGGCAAACAATCTGCAGACGACTTAGTCAGTATAGAAGACCTTAGTGATAGCATCTTAGATGATAGAGTAGGCGATGCAGCAGCAAAAGAATTAAGAGATGAAGTTCACATGATAACTGAAGTTTATCCAGAGCTAGATGTTGACACCTATCTAGCTGGAGGACAATCGCCGGTTTTCTTCGGTAGTGCAGTTAATAATTTTGGGATCAAAGAGATGTTGGATTGTTTCGTGCAGATCGCTCCATCACCCTTGCCTAGAGAAACGGAAGAACGTATCGTACAACCCGATGAAAATACATTCTCAGGATTCGTTTTTAAGATCCATGCTAATATCGACCCAAAGCATAGAGATAGGATCGCATTCCTTAGAGTGTGTTCTGGGGTCTTTGAGCGTAACACAAAATACCTGCACAACAGATTAGAAAGGAAACTAAAATTCTCAAACCCAACCTCCTTCATGGCAGCTAGAAAGGAGGTCATCGATGCTGCTTACCCGGGTGATATCGTAGGCTTGTATGACAGCAGTAATTTTAAAATAGGAGACTCACTGACAGAAGGAGAAGAGCTTAACTTCATAGGGATGCCAGCGTTTTCTCCAGAGCAATTCCGATTTGTAAATAATGCTGATCCGATGAAGTCTAAGCAACTAGCAAAAGGAATTCATCAATTGATGGAGGAGGGAGTAGCACAGCTTTTCATTACTGAAATGTCTGGCAGGAAAATTATAGGTACAGTAGGAGCACTACAATTCGAAGTAATACAGTATAGACTAAAACATGAGTATGGTGCATCTTGTAGCTACGAGCCTATAAGACTACACAAAGCCTGTTGGGTACACTGTGATGATAAAGCTGAGTTAAAAAAATTCGAAGAAAGACGGAAGAAGGACCTTGCTAAGGACAAGGATGGGAAGTTAGTATATTTAGCGGAGTCAGCATGGGGACTACAGACAGTGCAGGAGAATCATCCGAAAGTTGAGTTTAGGAATACTAGTGAATAGGTTAGTCGATAGTCGATAGAAAGAATGGTTCTAGGTCTATCGGCTATAAACGATAGACCATGGACTATTTTTTATAAATAAAAAATAATATGAAAATACTAGTAATAGGCGGCGGTAACATGGGACTGACCTATGCACAGAGTTTCCTCAACTCTCATATCGTAACCCACGACCAGATGCTGATCCTTGAGAAGAGTATGAGCAAAGCAGAAGGCTTAAAGAAATTAAATATCGGGACAGTCTATGGTGAGCCAGGGGATTATGTAGAGAAAGCAGACCTAATAATTCTAGCTGTGAAGCCTCAAGACATCGATGACCTCTTCGATAAGATCAAGGGTTATATCAATGAACAGCAGGTTGTGATATCTATCATGGCAGGAGTGGAGATGGCTACCATTGCAGAAGCTATCGGCACTAAAAAAATAATCAGAGCCATGCCAAACCTGCCTGCTCAGATAGGCGTGGGGATGACCGTATTCACATCGTCGAATGAAGTGACAAGAATAGAATTGGTAACTGTACAAAACCTGTTAAACGCAACAGGCAAGACCATCTATGTAGAAGACGAAAAAATGATAAACGCTGCGACAGCGATTTCTGGGTCAGGGCCAGCCTACATTTTTTACTATATGCAATCCATGATAGAATCTGCGATGGAGATGGGCTTTAATCAAAGTGAAGCAGAATTACTTTCCTATCAAACATTCAAAGGGGCAGTAGAATCATTTAAGAAGTTTGACTTTACCTGTGAAGAGTGGATACAAAAGGTAGCCTCGAAGGGAGGGACTACGGAAGCTGCATTAAACTCTTTTAATGGCAACGAAGTCAATCAAAACCTCAAAGACGGTTACCAAGCAGCATTAGAAAGAGCAATAGAACTAAGTGACAAATAACCGATATTAAAAATTGCCTACTGCCAACTGCATATTGAACAACTGCCTACTGAATAAACAATTAGTACTTTTGCCACGCTTTTATAAAAACAGATAATAATGGATTTCAAACAGATAATTAGTCATTGCAAGGAGTATGGTTTTATTTTTCCATCGAGTGAGATATATGATGGGCTATCAGCTACCTATGACTATGGTCCAAATGGCGTAGAGCTAAAGAATAATATAAAATCCTACTGGTGGAAAAGTATGGTGCAGATGCATCAGAATATTGTAGGCTTAGATGCTGCTATCTTTATGCACCCTAAGACTTGGAAAGCATCAGGACACGTGGATGCATTTAATGATCCATTAGTCGATAACAAGGATTCTAAGAAGAGATATCGTGCGGATGTATTGGTAGAGGATTTCATGGCTAAGATCGAAGGAAAGATCAATAAGGATGTAGCTAAGGCTAAGAAAAAATTTGGTGATGCCTTCAATGAAGAAGAATTCAGAACGACAAATGGTAGAGTAATAGAGAGACAGAAGAAACATGATGAGATAGGAAGTAAGCTAGCGAAGCGAATGTCTGATGGGGATATGGAAGGCTTGAAGAGTTTGATAGAGGAGTTAGAGATCGCTTGTCCAGTAAGTGGTTCTAAGAATTGGACGGATGTTAGACAATTTAATCTAATGTTTTCTACACAGCTTGGGAATGTTGCTGGAGAAGAAGGGAAGCTATATCTGAGACCAGAGACAGCACAAGGTATATTTGTCAACTTCTTGAATGTCCAAAAATCAACTCGGCAAAAATTACCATTCGGTATAGCTCAGATCGGCAAGGCGTTTAGAAATGAGATCGTTGCTAGACAGTTCATCTTCAGGATGAGAGAGTTTGAGCAGATGGAGATGCAATATTTTATCAAACCAGGTACAGAGATGAAGTGGTTTGATTACTGGAAGCAAACAAGATTGGATTGGCATAAAGCTTTGGGAACGCCATCCGAAAAACTGAGATTCCACGATCATGAGAATTTAGCGCACTATGCTAATGCTGCGACTGACATACAATTTGATTTCCCATTTGGATTCAAGGAGTTAGAGGGAATTCATTCTAGAACAGATTTTGACCTTAAAAGTCATCAAGAGCTATCAGGTAAGAAGTTACAATTCTTCGACCCAGAAATGAATGAAAGCTATGTTCCATACGTACTAGAAACGTCTGTAGGATGTGATAGAATGTTCCTAACTCAAATCAGTAATGCACTCCAAGAAGAGACGGTTCCAGATGCAGATGGTAAAGAATCTACTAGGATAGTCATGAAGCTAAACCCTGCTATAGCACCAGTAAAATGCGCAGTCCTTCCGCTAGTAAAGAACAAGGAAGAGATTACTAATGCCGCTACAGACGTGTTCAATAAGATCAAAGGCTCCGTACTCTGTCAGTATGATGAAAAAGATGCGATCGGTAGAAGATATAGAAGGCAGGATGCGATCGGTACGCCATACTGCGTGACTGTCGATTTCGATAGTTTAGAGGATAACTGTGTGACGATCAGAGATAGAGATTCACTAACACAAGAGCGTGTTCCTATTGATAAGGTAGCAAGCTTAGTATCAGAGAAGGTGGATATGAATAAGTTAGTGACAATATTATAATAGTAAATAAAATTACAATGAGACTTGTTTGGAATACAAATAGGACTACCTACAAATTTATATGTTGCATTATTGTTCTGTCAATAGTATTTTTTTCAAAGATTTCAAGTGCACAAAATCTTGATAAAATAAACGAAAATTATAGCTCAGAAATATATATATACACTTATTATAGTCCGTGTTTTAAAAGATCAGTAAGAACTATTCAAAATTAATTCAGCATCAATATTTAGATTCCTGTGTAAGCTTTTCGCTAATTCCATGGTTAAGCCTCTTTTGCCATTTAAGATTTCGCTGATTCGAGACGGGGTTGTGCCGAGAATCTTGGCTACGTCTTTTTGTTTTAGCTTTCGTTGATACATTCTGAGCTCTATCATCTCTTTCAAATTATCAGGCTTAAATGGGTAGGCAGATTCTTCATATGCGGCAATATCATCAGAAATTTCATCAAGTTCAACTTGTAGTTTTTTGGTCAATTTTCCTTTCAAGGTGAACTGTTCCAGAAGTTCTTCCATCCTTTTTGTTTTATCGATATAAGCTGATTTTGTCATTTTCAGATTAGTTTAATTTGTTCTTTATTAATTTTATCATACTCACTGTGCGTCCCAATAAACCTAATATAGATTTTCTTAGAAATAAAAATTACTATCACGATTAGCCTGTAATCATTACCCTTTATGTTGAAAACGTATCTGTTATTGCCTACATAGTCAACCGAATTAAAATCCCTCTTCATTTCTCCAAAATTTTTCCATTCAGAATCTTTTACAATTTCATACCAATATAGAAGCGGTATTTTAGCTTGAGGGTGTTTCTTTGAAAATTCGTTTAATCACTTAGGCGTTAATACCCTGATTCTTGCTTAACGTAATTATTCAATATTAAAGTTCTATAAAATGGAATAATATTCCAAATAGTACTATTATGATTTAGTGTAGTAATTAGCTTTTATTTCTTACTTTTTCAGTCCTAAATCAGTTATATGAGAATAAGTAAGATTTCCCTAAGTATAGTATTCGTAAGCCTGATAATCAGTAGCTGTACATCCTATAAAGCGATGAATTATCCTTTCCCGGATCCAGTAGATACACAGTCAAAGGATATTACACT
>ENA-ORXT01002959-ORXT01002959.1-marine-metagenome-genome-assembly--contig:-NODE-2959-length-19427-cov-9.934780_pt1 | contig 19427 bp, 13 predicted proteins | sample MGYA00237868_ERZ511482 | MGnify/ENA metagenome assembly ERZ511482
AGTCCAGTCCTTCCAAATTGAACTTCCGCTCCTGACAACGGAAGGAGGGAAGGTTATAAACCATTATCCGACTTTAGGAGGAAAATGGTATTAGAACCAGGGAGGCATTTATATTAATGACAGAAGTAAGACTCTATCTTCTCTGTTCACAAAAAGCATCAACTTAGGTCTTTAAGAAAGTCCAGTCCTTCCAAATTGAACTTCCGCTCCTGACAACGGAAGGAGGGAAGGTTATAAACCATTATCCGACTTTAGTCTTGCCCGCCTCTGGAGGGGAGGAAAATGATTACAGCCCGACTGACATAGATGGCGTCAATGTTGTAATGACGGAAGATCCATTGACAAAAAATCTGATCTACAGACAATTTTTTGCTCATACTGAAGAAAATCAGATGGGATTATTTTTTGCACCCTCAGTCCCAGGATGGCCATTTTGTATCAAGCTCTACAATATGACAAGTTTTGGATCAACGCTGTTTCTCTTCCTAAAAGACAAGCTGTACCAACGGCATTTGTATACGGATTTCTATTTCATTTAGAAATCAATAATTTTACACTTTTACGGACGTATAAATGTAATTATTCACACTTTTATGGCCGAATAAATGTGATTATTTACACTTTTAAGTACCAATAATTGATAAATACCTGCTAATCAACATTAATTGATGGGATCTTTGAGTTTGTCGGCAATGGATGCATCTACTGAGATTTCTGAAAGCTTTGGCTTTCCTCGATCACCTGATAAGAGTATCAATCCATATTTATTATAATCCTTCCAAGGCATGACAAATCGCGGTTCCTCATCCTTGGCATTGGTATAAAATGACCATTGATTGACAAGCCTATCCTTCTTATCGACATAGACCCAATATTTATTCTCTGGTGTGATACCAACATCGCGGAATCTAAGTTCAAGAATATCAGCTTGTAAGCTATCGGATTTTTCTTCTCCCATATACCCAAGCGTCACACCACTATCTTTCAACTTAAACGGCATAACCAGCCAGTATGAATCATTGATCCACATCCCCTTTGCCCGTTTCAGATACTTGGCTAGCGAATCTGCCTGTGACATCAATTGTCCATCCTTCCAGACCTCCCCAGTCATATCATTGATATTCATTTTCACTTTAAAATCCTCTCGCTGCGATTCTATTCTGATATCCCCCGTTTTTTTATCCCACCAATGTTTTCTACTACCAAAAAAATTCCAACTCAGATATCTTGTTTCGTCATAAGCTTTTCTTCCGCCCATCGCCTCCATCACTTCGTCTGCAATTGCAATTGCCTTCAGATCAGAATTTTCAGCATCAAATCCTTCTGCTGCCGGATTAGGCTTTGTTATGGTTATACTACTTTGATTTTTGTCAGTAGTTTTTTGCTCGCAGGCAAATGTGGATAAAATTGCAAACAAGATTAGGCTGCAAAGGAATTGGCTTGAGTATTTCATAGTGGTAAGATAACAGTTTATGTTTGGCAAGTAAGAAAATGAAAGCTTGAAAGTAAAATTGTTATCTTGGATATATAAAAATTTAAGCTTGTATAAATGATTAGTCCCAACTTCTTCAAAAATCTCCATCTTGGAAACTTATTCAAGGCACTTTTATGCTCGTCATTGAATCTAGTCATACTGCTAATCATCTATCTTTTTATCACAAAATTCTCACAAGGTTTTGTAATTCCTCTTGATCTATATATGAAAACGGATGCGCCAAGCTTTGTTGTCAATATTGTCATCTTTCATTTTCTTTTGAGCTTCCTCGCCTTGATCATGACTTTGTACCCTACCTATATTTTTGCTTTCCTATTTGAAAGAGGCAAAAAGAAATATTATAGCTCTGACAAGAAAGGACTCATCTTTTATAAATACACAGAAGAAAATGCTGTAGAAGACCCGGCCTTATCAACAACAGAATCGTATGTAAGAAAACTACTTGGTTTAAGTTTGTTTATCATTTGGACATGGGTTATTGTCTATGTTTTTAATAAGCATCAAGTAACGAGCAACAACACATATCTGTTGAATACCATTGCCCTGTGCAGCTCTGTGATGTTAATCGCCTTTTTCTTCCATCTTCATAATGTAAAACACAAAGGAAGCGCTACAAAAAAGGAATGGTGGGGGAAATTTGCAGACATCAGTTTCAAATGGTACGTACCTTATTTTATTTTAGCCAATGCAATATTATGCTTTGCAGCTTGGACTTTTGAGTGGCACTTGGCAACCGTGATTATTCAATTACTTATTTGCTTTTTATTGGGTGCTCATTTGATTATCCTAAGGACATTTAGAAAAAACATTTCTTCGATTAAAGACATTGTCAATTATCTCAATTTGCATAGGATTCTTGGAATCGCTACCATTATTTTCCTAATCCTAATTAATGGTTGGACAAACATCGCAGAAGGCATAAATCCGATCAATATGATTTTGGCATACCTGATTGCCATCTACACAATCATTACCATGCTGTTTAAGTGGTATCTCTTTTTGAAGTATAAAAATAAAGATGGTGAGGAAAATTATTTTCCACTTGGTTTTACAAAACTCAAATTGCAAGGTTATCGATTTCTTATTCTTACCTTCATTATATATTTTATTTGGAATTCAAAGACACCCAATAACTTACATGAGCTCAGCTTATTGGATAAGCAAGAAATCTATAAACCCAAATCGCTAGAAGAATTTTGTACTGATTACCAAAAAAATAGAGACAAAAATCAAACACCAATATTTTATGCTGCCTATGGAGGAGGTCTCAAAGCTCATTATTGGAATTTCCAAATATTGAATGCACTTGATGAAAATAATCAGTTTAGAAATATAGTTGTAATGTCGGGTGTATCAGGTGGTGGGATGGGCATCGGAAACTACACGGCCAGCAAGTATCAAAATTTCTCATCTGATGACAGAAATGAATTAATCAACAAAGTAAAGGCTTCTAACATTTTAGGCATTGAGCTTGCTTGGTTTATGGGATATGATTATTTCCGCACACTACTTCCAATAAAGACAAATATTGGAAAAGGCAGATCCCATAGATCGACAGGTTTCTATACCAACTTACTAAGCAATCCTGAGCTGACTGATCAAACTAGTTTTGAAAAGGTATATCACAAGCTTTCCAATAATCAACACTATCCCAATGTCATTTTCAACAGCACTGCCGCTGCAAATAAATATGGAGTAGTGAGTGCCATCAACGCTCCTGGTATGTTTCCTGCTTCTATCAATCTATTAGATATAGGAGATAAAACCTTGAGCTATTTTGAGGCCGTTACTACTTGCAATCGATTTCCAATCATAAGTCCCGCTGCTGATATCCCAACAAAAGGATATTTTCTAGATGGTGGCTACTTTGAGAATTCAGGAATCATGAGTTTGGCTTCATTTGCCAACGCCATTGAAGAAGTGGACCTTAAATTGGTAATTGACACAAGCAGAACCGACTATTCTCCAATCATGGACACCACAATAAATCTTGTAACTGTCAGTAACACCAAACTTAACTATCTACAATTTGTATTGGAAAATGCTGGTATGGATTACGTGCAATTGAGCAATCAAGAAATAGTTCAATCTAAAAATATTACAGAGATTCAAGCAATCCTAAAAGGAGGAATTGATCTAGATCGAATGCCACATTACATCAGATCTTTTGTTGAAGAATATGAAGCAGAAAAATACAACATCATCGACATATCACTTCCTTATTATTTCCAGATAGATAGCTTAGAACAAAAAAGAGATGATGACATCAACAAACTCTTTCGGGGCACATTGAATCAAAAGGCAAGACAAAAAGTGCACGACATATTAATAAAAAGCAATCAAGCCATTAAGGAAACTTTACAAAAACACGCCCCAAAATATAAGATTGACTCATGGGGTATTGTCGACCCTCCGACTGCCAGAATCCTCAGCAAACCAGTGGAGATTTATATGGAGGCAATGATGAAACACCCCTATGTTCTGAAACAATTAAAATTGATTACTCAATAAAATAATCTCAAGATTGCTTCAATGCCTTGAATCGTCCTGGAAAAATTACCAATTGAATAAAATTAAACTCCAAGGCCCCAAAGGCTACATTCTGATCACCACTAACATCCAAATTTAGACTTGGTGTCCATCTAAGATTTGTTCGCAACAACCAAGGCTGGATTCTGTTTGGTCGGATGTCCCATCCAAAGGTAATTCCATATCCGATTTTAGTTTCTGAAACATCATGAATAACAACCTCAGATTTTGTTTCAACAAAACTCAATTGTTCCATACTTATTGTGGGTCCAATAAACGGAATAAAACCATGGTAGTCACCCAGCATTTTTGTCACCTCAAAGCCGATTGACCTTCTGCCAGTTTCCTGAAGAACATGGAATGCTTCATTGCTTCCATCATACCCTCGATAGGTTACTGAGAAATTAAGGTCAGGATTATGAAGGTAATACCCCAAGGCATATTCTAAGAAAAAAGACAAGCTAGGGGTTCCAAAATATGGTCGCTCTTCTTGATTAAACTTTCCAATACTAAATGGAAAAGCAGAGGAAGGACCAGCACTTACAAACAAGCCATTCAAATCTCCATTTTCATTAAGCTTTTCTGTTAGTTTTTGAGTATCACCAGATTCCCAATCTCTTTCTGCTGATAAAGATGTATCCAACATATATCGATAGGAAACATTTACGAAAGTAGATGGAATATATACTTCAGTTTTGTAAGTATCTGTAATGTAATAGTCCAAGGTTTTATTTGCCAAATAGCGACTAACACCTAGCTCAAGCAAATGATTTTTATAATTGTATGTCAATCCAGCCATAGCAGGAAATGCAGTTTCTTCAATTTGAGGCCCAACTCCATTATCGTTTAAAGTATTGGTCTGTTGGAAAGAATATCCTGATAGTGCCACTCCTATGTAAGGGGCAACTCTACCATGTTTGATTTTCCAAGGATAAACTTTAAATGAAGTATCCAATCCACTTATAAATGAAATTTCTTGTCCATCTTTCACATATGGTTTGGATGCCAGTGGGAACGAAACTGTAAAGTCCGCATGTCCCCAAAAATGTGTCCCTCCAATGATTAATCTCGGAACAGCAAATGGTTCCAATTGAAAGCTCTGCAACATTCCTTGTGAATCCAAGAAAGAACTTTCCCCTTCTAAACTTCGAAAGTAATCAATCCCAAAATTCATTTGAGCAAATCTATGTCTAGTTTGTTTCTCTACATAAACCTGTGAAGAAACTTGAGTTGATGTCATTAAAAATGCTCCAAAAAATAGGAAACAAACTCTAATGATAGCAGTAGAATTAATCATAATATTTTTCTTTAATTTTTATAATGTTTTTAGGCAAAGTTCATTTTCCTTTTGTATCTCTTGATTACAAATACCCCAATTACAGTTGGAAGTATCCATGGAATCGCAATTAAGCTTCCGCTAAATATATGTCCCATAAATTGTCCACCACCAAAAGCAAAAAAGGCTGTGTAAGCAGCAATACCCGTTGTAATCATTCCTTCGATATGATCTGCCAACCAATTAGCTTTCTCTTTCTTCTTGGAAAACAATAAAGGAATAGATGAAATCACCCCAATTGAGCCAAAAATAAACAACAGAATGGCTGGTCCTTGGACCTTCAGTATTATACTCCAAAGCAACAATCCACAGCCACCAACAAGGAGCAACCAATTGAAAATAGCCTTGATAACTCTGACCTTGTCAGGCAAATTTTGCTTGTGCTTTAAGACAACGATACCATACCATAGAGGATGTGCTGTAATGACAGCAAGATATCCGAGAAAAGCAGCTATAATATATCTTCCATTAGTCAAATTGATGACACTAAGCATAATGGCAGATATCACCACCATCCACATTAGAATGACATAAAGTTTCCCAACCTTTACATGTATATCGCCACCTTTTTTGACGAAGACTGGAATCCAAAAAGTAATGAGACTTAGAGAGCCGACGACGATATGAAAAGTCAAAAGTACCTTATATGCAGTATCCATTTGTTATGATTTTGATTGCAATCTAGAGGGAAATCCATTGACAATCTGTTTTCATTGACTATCATCCAATTTTGTTGATGAATACCCATGTTTGTTGATGAAATGATGGATATGTTGATGAATGACAAAGGCGCTTGGCGCCTTTGTCAGACCGCTTAGCTGTCTGGGCGCTACGCTTTCAGACTGCTGCGCTGACAGACCGCTGCGCTGTGAGACCGTTTCACTGCGAGACCGCTGCGCTGCCAGACTTGGTAGTTTTTTTAATGAAGGACTGATTGGTTCCACAGTGAACGGTCCCGCAGCAAGCCTTGGCGAGCGCTCCCACAGTAAACGAAGTGAACGGTCCCACAGCGAGCCTTGGCGAGCGGTCTCGCAGTGAACGAAGTGAACGGTCCCAAAAAGTACTTTAACCGATTCAGCCATACATCCAGATTTAATATGTTTTCAATTAATTACCAAGTAGCCCCACAGTGAACGAAGTGAACGGTCCCGCAGCGAGCCTTGGCAAGCGGTCCCACAGTGAGCATTGCGAACGGTCCCGCAGTGAGCATTGCGAACGGTCTCAAAAGGTACTTTAACCGATTCAGCCATACATCCAGATTTAATATGTTTTCAATTAATTACCAAGTAGTCCCACAGTGAACGAAGTGAACGGTCCCACAGTGAGCTTCGCGAACGGTCCCACAGCAAGCCTTGGCGAGCGGTCTCACAGTGAACGAAGTGAACGGTCACATAAAAGAATTCACCTGAATTCTTTTATGTACTTCCTCGACACAGGAACCACCCCATCTCCATACTCCAACTCAAGCTTCAAGCCTTGAGCGTTGCCCGAAACAGATTTGATCATATTGGTATTGACCAGAAAGGAACGGTGGGTGCGTTTTATGCCATGGCTCTGAAGAACTTCTTCTAAAGAGGCGATTGTATTTCGATGCATTTCTTTTTGAGGCAATCCATTATCATTCAAATAATGAATCTGGACATAGTTCTGCATGGACTCTAAGTATAGGATTTTGGAGGCATCTAATTCAAAAGTTTTGGTGGAGTTTTTTATGGGTAGGGATACATTTACGGAAGTGGAAATTTCTGTCTCTTTGGGTGATATCGTCTTAGCAATTTCTTGATACTCTTTTTTTCTACGGTTAAGATTGAGTGAACCAATGATAAAGCTGGGGAATATTCCAACGGCCAATGTGCTCCTAAGCATAACCAGAAATTCGGCTACATTTAAATCGCGACTGAGTGTCATGAAAACGTAAAAATAATTTACAGAAGCTATGAAGACAATAAGTAAAAGAGTCATAGACAACCACTTCCAAAAGGTCCAACTTGGTCGATCTCTATTGATTTTTACTACGTAACTAAAAAAAGACTCAAAAATGATACAGGCAAAAAAGGTAATCACACCAAACTGAAATGCCAACCAAGGTGCATTAGAACCAGCCGTATGTAGATCGAAGGGTTGGAAGAATGCTAAAAATGCAAATACGATAAAACCAGAAATACTCGCCTCTTTCATCATCGCAGCAAATCCAGACTTATCAGGATAAGGTTGATTTAAAAATTGCATGAAATTTGACATCATAGACTCAAAGATATATAGTATTCAGATAAGCATCTGAAAATTGAAGTACCTTTATAAAAAATAGAAGCATGTCGGTTGAGAAATTGGAATTTCGAGATGGTTACGCAGAGATAAAAAAATGGCAAATTCAAGAAATTGATATCACACACAGCTATACTAAATTCACAAAACCGAGCAGCTTTAATGCTTCAAGAAATGATGATTCGGTAAGATTACATTTTAGTTTGACTGGACAATATAGTTTTCATTACAATCAACTACAACAAACTTTCAGCAATCTAACTGGCACTCACAATCTGATGTATTCAAACGGCTTTGATATTCAGGTGAGCAATGAAAGCTTGGACCTCGAAACCTTTGGTATTAGATACCCAAAAGAACTGTTTGTAAAATACACCAACAGCTCAAATGACGCGCTGAAAAAATTTGCTAATAATATCGTTGAAGGTAAAAGCACATTGATATCTGATGAATGGAAGAATATTGACTACCCTAGCTATCAGATAATCCAACAAATAATTCATTGCCAATATAAAGATGATTTAAAAGACTTATTTCTATTATCTAAAAGTATTGAACTGTTGGTACGAACTTGCGAAGCTCACAATACATTGGCAAGCAACAAAAGTCGATTCATTCATTCGAAGCTTGACAAAGAAAAAATAATAGATGTAAAAGAATTGATCAATACAAATTTAGAATCGCCTCCTTCTATTTCAGAAATTGCAAAAATTGTCGGTCTAAACGAATACAAATTGAAAGGTGGATTTAAGGAAATATTTGGTATGACTATTTTTGGGTATGTGAGAGAAGAAAGGTTATCGTTGGCTTATCAATATTTGGTGGACACAGAAAAATCGATTGCATCTATTTCAGATCAACTAGGTTATTCTAGCCCGCAACATTTTTCAAATGCTTTTAAAAAGAAATTTCAAGAAACTCCTTTAAGTGAAAGAAATAATTCTTGAGATGTAAAAGTATTTTCAAGCAAGAAACCATATTTGCATAAGCAAAAAAATAAAAATGAATCACACACTAGAAGTCAAGAAATCAATCAAAATAAATGCACCGATTTCCATAGTTTGGGAAGCACTCACTACTCCCAGCATCATGGCAAAATATCTCTATGGTACAAAAACCACCACTGACTGGAAAGTTGGAAGCAGCATTACGTTTGAAGGAGAATACGAAGGCAAAACTTATAAGGACGGAGGTACAATAAAAAAATTTGACAAACCTCATTTGCTTTCTTATAGCTATTGGAGTGGTTTTTCAGGGCTTGAAAAAATCGAAGAAAATCACTCAGAGGTAAATTGCATTTTGGAAGAAGAAAAAGATGGCACCACCTTGACCTGGCATCAAATTGGTTATCCAGATGAACAACGTAGAAAACACTCTGAAGATGGTATGAAAGATTATTTGGAGAAAATAAAATCGGTTGTTGAAGCTATTTAATTTAATAACAAGTTTCAAAATATTCTGAAGCTAGATTTTTCACCGCCTAAAAACCTTTCTATATATTGTGAATTCATAACTGATATTCATGTTTATAAAGAAAAATTTGTCCTTCAAAGGGATAATGCGGTTTACTGGTTTACATTTAGTTTGGATAACATTGTGGATGATTACGGTCACTTGTATTCACACAATTTTTCACGACTATTGGATGGATGTTCCTTGGTTACCAATCTCAATCATAGGTACAGCCGTTGCTTTTTACGTTGGCTTTAAAAACAATCAAGCCTATGATAGATTGTGGGAAGCAAGAAAAATATGGGGCTCAATTATTAATAGCAGTCGTGCTTGGGGAAGTATTGTTGGCAATTTTGTGAACAATCAATTTACAGAAAGTGATCATAGTAATGAGGAGCTTCATGCTCACAAAAAAAGAATGATATATAGACATATCGCATGGCTTTATACACTAAGAAACCAACTTTTGATTCCAACAGCATGGGAACATAGATCACAAAGTGGAAAGTCTGGTAAATCGGCGGAGAAAAAATATAATACTTATGGTGTTGGCTTGTATAAAGACGGTATCACAGAAGTTGAACTCGAGCTATTTTTACCAAAGGCTGAATTAAATAAACTTATAAGCTTTAAAAATACAGCAACTCAAATCATTGACAAACAAGGGCAAGATCTCAAAGAGCTCCGGGAAAAAAATTTGATTGACGATTTTCGCCACATGGAAATGCAAAATATTCTAAACAAATTCTATGATTGGCAAGGTAAATGTGAAAGGATAAAAAAGTTTCCTTTACCTCGTCAATATGGAGGTATGAGCATCATCTTTATTGGAATTTTTATTTTCCTGCTTCCATTTGCCATGGTATCTGAATTTCATTCATTGGGTGAAGCTGGACCATGGCTTTCTGTACCGTTTTCGATTCTAGTTGCTTGGATTTACCTGGTTATGGAATTAGTCGGCGATTACTCAGAAAATCCATTTGAAGGACTTGGGAATGATATACCAATGTTATCGCTTTGCCGTGTTATTGAAATCGATCTAAGAGAAATGCTCGGCGAGACTGACCTGCCTCCTTCCATAGAGCCAGTCGACGGTGTATTGATGTAGCGTTTTTTTCAGCACAGGATATCATTATATCATGTAACAATACGCTTCTTAGTTTATGATTAAATCTCTTGTTGGAATATAACGTCCCTTTAGGATTGACGCGTTTTGTGATTCTTTAGCATGGGGCTAAAACCCTATGATGTTACATGTCGTTCTTCTAGGTCTTCCTTTTAGAACTCTAGAGACAACCCAACCATTTTCATCCTCCGCACGTTTAAGTCATAAATACCTATATTTAATAGAATCAAACTTCCAACTATGAAATGCATTTTACTTTCAATTTGCCTTTTCTTTTCTACCTTATCATTCGCCCAAACTCAATTTGAAACCCAAGAAGAATTAATAGAATATGTTTCTGGAGTTTGGAATATGGATTCCATTTATGGAGGTTGGATAGGACTTCATCATATACCATCTCCTAACTTTGCAGATAGCTCTTATATCTATTTTCAATTTCTTGAATCTGATGTACCAGAAACCCCTCTGTTGTTTCGATCTTTTATAAATGGGGTGTTACAAGAAGAATCTTCAGTCGATATTGGTTATGAACAAGAACTAACATTTGCTGGCTATTGGTTTTTAGATGTAAATACTCAAAATTACCCAATTTCATTTATCGTTGCGGAGACTGGATATGAACCTGCACCTTTAAATGGCAGCTTATCTCTTGCGGAATATGCTACTGATGCAAATTCATATTATTTAAGTAAATGCTTTCCAGAATTTGAAGGTTTTGGAACGCCCCTATTTACTCAATACATAGATGAAGATGGAGATGGTTTTGGACAAAGCGACTCTATGATTGTAGTTTGTGACAAAATAGAAGGATACTCTTATAACAATGGAGATTGCGACGACTCTGATTCATCTATCAATCCAAATGCAGAGGAAATTCTAGGCAATGACATTGATGAAAATTGTGATGGTGTTTTAGGTTCTAGTTCAATAGAAGAGAATGAAAAACTAGCTCTTGAAATATTCCCTAATCCAACCGCAGATAATATTTATATAAAGGCTAATAGTGAAAGAATTTTTATAGTATCATTATACTCTATTCATGGAAATAAACTTTGTACTTATAACTCGCCAAGTATTATAAGATTGAGTCAACTCCCAGCTGGTTGTTATATTCTGAAATACACATTCGAAAACGGGAAAGACTCTGGGGTCATAAAACTATTGAAAGAGTAGGAAAGATATATCCTAGACCTTCTACTTCTTGGTAATTTATTATTAATTTATGATTTGCTGAATCACAGATTTAAAAAGCGTCTAGCATCTAGCATCTAGCATCAAACAGTCTATTTTTTACCAACTTTCTCCTTAGTCTTATGCACCTTCTTATTTATAAAAGCACTTCTTGTATCATCGCCACCTTCTTCAGTCAAGGTGTTTCCACCACCACCATTGTCGCAACCATCGATGAAAATATCCACTTCTGCTCCTAATTGAGTTTCAAAGCCATTATTTAAGCTTATTTCTATGCTAGAATCGTAGTCTACTGTTCCGCCTCCGATTCTTTGGGTTGATTCTATTGCTCCATCTGTTTCATAATCGCCATCGCCATTGACACCACCATTTCCAAATTCGGGTCCGGATAAGGCATTGGCTCCAGCATAATCGTCAGGACAGCTTAGACATGTACCATCGTCAATGCATGTAACATTTGCCTCCCATCCTGGATCAGTTCCATTGCCTGCATTGCTATCGAAAGTAAAAGTCAGGCAACCTGTAGAATGTGTTGAGATTAAAGTGCCAGGATTGTTTGATCCAGAAAAAGACCCCAAAAATGGCGCTGTTATATCATCACCATTGTAGGCTGTTAGCGTGTGATTATTTCTCAAATCAAAAAATGTGAAATCAGTTTCTACTACTTCACAAGATGGATCATCTGGGCAAAGGATATATGTTTTATCTTCATTGTTTCTGTAGTCAAAATCTACTCCACCTGCATCTGTAAATAGTATTCCACATTGTGTAGCACATTCTGCATTGCACGAAAAGCTCGGCTCCCCATTGTCAACATCATTTTCATCTCCTCCACAATTTCCTTCTCCCGTTACTACCGCAATAAAGTCTCCATCAAATGGTGCTGTAAAAGTAATGCTACAGTCATTTACAAATGCAAACTCCGAATTGGGAATAGCTGCATCTGTTGCGAGATCATACTCTCCTATTGTAATTATTGCATCCCAATTATTGGAATCATAGCCAGTACAAAACTCAAAAGTATAATCTAGGCCTCCTATTAATCCAGCAAAAGTGTACGCTTCGTTTTCCCAGACATCAAAAGTCGTAGCGATTGGTGGACAACCAGTTTGTGCACATGCATCTGCATAGTTGAAATTAGTATAAGGTCCTCCTTCAAAATCCAAGCACGGACTTACTTGACAAAATGGATCTGACAATGGTCTTAAATCAATAATCACGGTTCCAGAATGTGTGTCTGAGCCTAATGTATTCGTCGCAGTAAGTGTAGCTGTCAAGTTTCCAGATGCACTCAATGTCACTGTTGGGTTCTGATCTGTCGAACTAGTCGGGCTGACACCTGCTCCTGAAAAAGTCCAAGACCACGAGTTAGGTATTCCAGATGTCAAGTCTGAAAAGCTTAAATCTGCCGTTACTCCACACAAAATCTCTGTTCCTGAATCAGGACTGAAATTTGCGACTGGTAGTACTGGATCACCACAACTTGCAGTAAGCAAAGTGGATCTCTCCCCATTCAAACAAGCTTGCATTCTATCTCTTTGATTTATCGTGAATATATTCATGCAATCATCGTAACTATAATCCATATAATTCTGATACATATAACCTGGACTGGTAGTAGCACAGTTATCTGTCTGTACACCACTCGGACACCCACTAGTACTTCCTGCTTGGTTAGGAGTATCTGCACATAAATCTGATCCACCGCAACTTGTACCATCATCTCCCCATATATGAAAAAGATCCAACCAGTGCCCTATTTCATGCGTACCCGTTCTTCCAAGATCATAATTGCCTCCATCAGGATTTGGTGTATCAATAGAACCTACTGATTCATAAGTACAAACTACTCCGTCAGTGTCTGCATTGCCACCTGGAAATTGTGCATATCCCAACAAGCCTCCGGATAAATCTGCAATCCAAAAGTTGCAATAAAGATCTCTATCCCAAATCGTAGATGGTTTTACATTATTATTAAAACTAGTTGTACCCCATGGTCCTCCAGAAATGTTATGTCTAATTATGCCTGTTGTAGAATTTCCATCTGGATCTGTTGAAGCAAGGCAAAACTCAATCCATGTATCTGCAGCTTGAGACCAAGTACCATCTGCATCAGAATTCATTCTCCTAAAATCATCATTTAGCTGATCTAGCTGAGCTTCAATATAAATATCATCAATATTTTCATTTGACCCGATAGGATCTCCATTATGAATGACGTGAAAAACGATTGGGATGATTACTGTATCAACATCGGTATCTCTCAATGGCTTATTAATATATTCTTGAATTCCTATTTCAATTTCTTTTCTTCTTTCGAGTAGACCTGGATCTTCATTAATTAGATTTTCAAGGTTCTCCATCGTAGCACATCTAATGACTTCCTGGTCGTTGCCGATCTGCGCAAATGCTGTGTTACTAATAAATAATAAAGTGAAAAGAAAAACGGTACTGCTTTTCAATAGGTTCGTAAAATTCATGTTTGCCTAGTTAACTTGATTTCGTGTCTTTAAATAGTTATATAATCCTACTATTTATCTACTAAATTTAACGATTTCCTCTTATTTTAAGCTTATAGATTGAATATAGTTCCTTACTTTTTAACGACAAAGCATGGAAACAGAACACTTTATCCAGATAAATGCTCACTTTGACCCTAAAAATTAAATACTTGACATATGAGATTCTTCATTTTAACCTTCATACTTTCATTTGGCTACACCTTTCTTCATGCTCAGGACAGAATGTTGGAAGTAGAATCATTGGTAAAAACTCAACACAAAACAACCATAAAGGGAGTACCCGTAAGCTACACGGCACATTGCGGAACTCAACCTGTTTGGAATAAAAACGGCAAGGCAATAGCTTCGTTATTTTATACCTATTACACAAAGGATGGAATTAGTGATCTCTCCAAACGCCCATTGCTAATATCATTTAATGGAGGACCTGGTAGTGCTTCAGTTTGGATGCATGTTGCTTATACTGGACCCATGATTTTAAATGTTGATGATGAGGGCTACCCTGTTCAACCCTATGGAGTCAAACAAAATCCTCATTCAATTATTGATGTTGCAGATATCGTTTTTGTAAATCCCGTCAACACCGGTTATTCAAGAATTCTAGATGATGAAGCTGATCGTGAATTATTCTTTGGAGTCAATGCCGATATCAAATATCTCGCAGAATGGATCAATACTTTTGTTACAAGAAATAATAGATGGACCTCTCCCAAGTATCTTATTGGAGAATCTTATGGGACAACTAGGGTTTCGGGTCTTGCTCTGGAGTTACAAAACAGACAATGGATGTATCTCAATGGCGTTATTCTTGTCTCGCCTACAGATTTAGGAATAGAAAGAAAAGGTCCTGTGAAGGCTGCAAACAGGCTTCCCTATTTTACAGCTGCAGCTTGGTATCAAAATAAACTGCCAAAAGAATTGCAAACAAAAGACCTTGGCGATGTACTAGAAGAATCAGAACAATATACTATCAATGAGTTACTCCCGGCTGTTGCAATGGGCGGCTATTTAGAGGATACAAAACGCAATGAAGTAGCGGAAAAAATGGCCTACTATTCTGGGCTCAACAAGGATGTGATTCTTGATCATAACCTTGATGTACCTACCTCCTTTTTCTGGAAAGAGCTGATGCGCGATGACGGTTATACAGTCGGAAGATTGGACTCAAGATATTTGGGGATTGATAAGAAAAACGCTGGAGATCGACCTGATTATAATTCCGAACTTACTTCTTGGTTGCACTCGTTTACTCCAGCCATCAATCACTATCTGAGAGAACATTTAAAATACGAGACCGACATCAAGTACAACATGTTTGGATCAGTCAGGCCATGGGATAGAGACAATGACAACACCGGTCATAATTTGCGCAAAGCAATGGCTCAAAATCCCTACCTCAATGTTATGATACAATCGGGTTATTTTGATGGAGCAACCACCTATTTTGATGCCAAATATACCATGTGGCAACTGGATCCAAGCGGTAGATTTATGGATAGGCTGAGCTTTAAAGGTTATCGTAGTGGACATATGATGTATCTAAGGTCAGAAGATCTCGCTTCCGCAAATGAGCATATTCGAGAATTCATAGAGGCTAGTAACCCAGGAGATAAGCCCGCCAAATATTGATTTTATCATATTATATCAACTTTTGAGAAGCGATTTGACTTAAATAACGTTAATAAAAATAAGCCTGTCTTGTTAATATTTATAAGAGCCTATCTTTGTAGCTTCTAAGATATAACGTCAACCATGATAAGAATTATAATTTCACTTTTGATTTCCACATTTGCGATTTCTGCTTTTGGCCAAACCAGCTTTACCGAAGCGAGTGATAAACTTGCCAACCAATTTGTTAATTCGGGGGCAGCAATGGGTGTCGTCGATATGAATGGTGATGGCCTAGATGATATCGTTAGACTTCACAGAACCACACAATTGGTCATTGAACATCAAACAGCCTCAGGCAGTTTTGAAAATATAATTACAGGAATCGACACACCACTTTCCAACTGGAGTCTTTGTATTGATGATGTAGATAAAAATGGAGCCAATGATATTTTTCTTGGAACAGCAAATTCTCCTCATGGAATTGTTTGGTCTGACGAAAGTGGTAAAAGTTTCAATTTGCAAATATTAGATGGACCACCCATTCTTCCTCAAGGATCCAACTTTGCTGATATAGATAATGACGGCGATTCCGATATATTTATCTGCAATGATAATGGTTCAAATATTACCTACAGGAATGATGGTGGTCAAGAATTGATTTTCGATCCTTCTTTAGCACCAACAAACACAACTATACCATCAGATAACTCTGGAAACTATGCCTCAATCTGGGTAGACTATGACAATGATGATGATTTGGATTTGTACATATCAAAATGCAGACTGGGCATAGTGGACGTTACTGACCCAAGAAGAATAAATATGCTTTGGGAAAATGATGGCAATGATAACTACACAGAGGTTGCTCTACAAAGAGGTTTGGTTCCCTATGCTCAATCTTGGTCAACAGATTTTGCTGACATCGATAATGACGGTGACTTGGATGTGTTTATGATCAACCATGATACAACCAGCAGGTTGTATGAAAATGATGGAACAGGCCACTATACGGATATAACAAGTAGCGCAAATTTTTCTCCAGCAATTGATAACATTACCGTTGGTTTACAAACTCAATTTGCAGATTTTGATGGCGACACTTTTGTTGATCTTTTGATTACTAGTTCGCAAGGAGGTTATAAGTATTTTCGCAACAATGGAAACAAAACATTTGGTGTAATCTTCGGAGCATTTCAGACTTTGGACCTGATGCACACCGTTGCTTTAGGCGATCTCAACAATGACGGCTTTATGGATGTCATGGCTGGTTTTGGTATGGGATATAACTCCCCAACTTTCCTATCCGACAAGTTATTCCTCAATGATGGCAATGGAAACAATTGGTCAAAAATTCGATTGAGAGGTACAAATAGTAACATCAATGGAATTGGTGCAAGATTAGAAGCACATGGACCATGGGGTATCATGATTCGTGAGGTAAGATCAGGTGTGAGTTATGGAATCAACAGCACACTTACGGCACATTTTGGTCTAGGTGGAGCGACAAGCATCGACAGCCTTGTTATAAAATGGCCTTCTGGTTATAGGCAGCTAATTGAAAATCCAAACATCAACGAAACTTTATTGATTGAGGAGGGAGGATGCATTAATCCACCAACAACTTTCCTTAACGAGTCAATTTGTACTGGAGAAGAATATCTTTTTGGTGGAGAAATAATTTCCGAAACAGGAATTTACTCAAGAGACATCTATCTACCAGAAGGATGCGACTCAACGATAGTTTTGGATTTACAAGTTAATGAATCTTATAACATTCAAAATTCATTTTCAATTTGTGAGGGAAGCATCTATGCTTTTCCTGATGGCAGTTCACAGGTGATCAATGCCGACATAGATTATGTTTCAACTTTTACTTCCGTAAATAGTTGTGATAGTTTGATTATGACTTCTCTAAATGTTTTACCAACATATTTAATCTCAGCAAATGCTACAGTTTGTGAAGGAACTACCTACACTTGGCCAGATGGATCTAGCTCTGTCATTTTAGATTCTCAATCTCAGACATCGACTTTGAGTTCTCAATTTAATTGCGATAGTATTATTGTCACTTCCGTAAATGTGACCACTGCTCCCAATGAGCAATTCTTTGATGGAGTCTGCAGTGGTGAAACTTACACTTTCCCTGATGGTAACTCAGCATTAATTGAAGATGAATTTATTTATGAAATAACATTTGACACAGGACAAACATGTGATAGTACGGTATCATATATTATTTCAGCCCTAGAACATTATAATATAGTTGACTCAGATCAAGCATGCTTAGGAGATAATTATACCTTCCCTGATGGCACCGTTTTCGCGGGCCTTACTACAAGTTTCAGTTGGACCAGTCACCTAACTGCATCTACTGGCTGTGACAGTACCGTCTTAATAAACCTAGAAGTTTTAGCCAATGTGGAATTATCAGAATCTGAAGAAGTATGCAAAGGAGAAACATACACTTTTCCCGATGGAACATCACAGGTGATTACTCAAGCATTTAGTTACGTAAGCACTTTGCCAGCACCGAATGGTTGTGACACGCTTATCAATACAAGTATATCTACCAAGCAATCATATGAGTTTACCTTATCAGAATTTATTTGTAGCGGTGATGACTATACCTTTCCTGATGGATCTACTCAACTAGGAATCACAGAAGGTGTTTGCCACAATAGTAATTTCATGACCCATGATGGTTGCGATAGTATAATAATAACTAAGCTTTCTCCAATTCAGCCTATCATGTCAATTGCTGACATACTAATCTGCCAAGGAGATAATTATATCTTCCCTGATGGCTCCATTGAAACAGACATTGACGAAGATTTAGAACAAGAGAGCACAATAGAAGCAAGTAATGGTTGTGATAGCATTATAACAACATTTGTAACGGTATCACCCAGTTATAATGTAGAAGAAAACTTTGCAATTTGCATAGGAGAATCAATCCAAATAGGAGAAAATATTGTTGATAATATTACGAGTGATTCAACAATCTTAATAAATGAGTTGACAAGTGTCGGTTGTGATAGCATCTTTATGTTCAACATCAATGTTGAAAATATCAACCCAAATGTATCACTTAGTGCAGCAACAGTATCTGCTGCTGCCATTGATGTCAATTATCAATGGATAAATTGCACAACAAATGAAGAAATTCCTGGTGCCACCGAACAAAACTTTATACCTGAGCAAGATGGTGACTATGCCGTCATCTTAGAAGGAGTTGCCTGCATTGTTCAAAGTGAATGTCTCAGCATTTTGGGGACATCAACTGAGGACAAAATTTTCTCTTCAAATATTGCTTTGTTCCCAAATCCAACTGCAGATAAATTGCAACTAAGTTTTGGAAACAACGCAAAAGAAATACAAGCAAGCATCTACGATGTCCATGGCAAACTTGTTCATAGTTTTGCAAGTACCCAATCCAACATAGAAATCAATGTAGCCTTTTTAGCCCCTGGCGTTTATGTAACCAGATTTGAGACAGACGGAAAGTTTGCATTGAAGAAGTTTGTTAAAATTTAAATCCCAGACTAGCAGACGCCAGACTAGCAGACGCCAGACTAGCAGACTAACAGACAACCAGACTACCAGACAACCAGACACCAGACTAACAGATGCCAGACTACCATTCATCCATTTTTGCTAACGCAAAAATCATGAGTCCTGAAGGGACGAAATATTCTGAACATGGGGTTTCAACCCCATGATTAAAAAAAAAGAAAAAATCAAAAGTCCTGAAAGGACGAAATATTCTGAACATGGGGTTTCAACCCCATGATTAAAAAAAAAGAAAAAATCAAAAGTCCTGAAAGGACGAAATATTCTGAACATGGGGTTTCAACCCCATGATTAAAAAAAAAGAAAAAATCAAAAGTCCTGAAAGGACGA
>ENA-ORXT01002960-ORXT01002960.1-marine-metagenome-genome-assembly--contig:-NODE-2960-length-19427-cov-9.562842_pt1 | contig 19427 bp, 27 predicted proteins | sample MGYA00237868_ERZ511482 | MGnify/ENA metagenome assembly ERZ511482
CGCCTCCGCCGCCGACACCGCGTCGGCCGCCGCCGCCACTCGACGCCCGCCCACGCCGCCCGGCCGCAGGCACGCGGCGGTTGTGGAGACGTCGCGGGGCGGCAATGCGCCGAAGGTGACGTCGGCGGCGACAGAGGCGACGGCAGCGGTGATGGCGGCGACGGCGGCGGCGGCGGCGGCGGCAGAGGCGGCGGCGACGGCGGTGGCGGCGGCGGCGGCGGCAGCTGCAGAGAAGGCGGCGACGGCAGCGGCGGAGGCAGCGGCGGCAAAGGCGGCGACGGCGGCAGCGCCGACGGCGGTGGCGGCAGCGGCCGCGGCAATGGCGGCAACAGTGGCGGCAGCGACGGCGCCGACGGCGCCGACGGCGGCGGCAACGGCAGTGGCGGCGGCAACGGCGACGTCCCCAACGGCGGCGGCAATGGCAGTGGTGGCGGCAACGGCAACGCCCTCAACGGCGGCGGAAACGCCAGTGGCGGCAGCGACGGCGCCGACGGCGCCGATGTCGGCGGCAAGGGCGGTCGCGGCGTCACCGGCGACGCCCCCGACAACGGCGGTAAAAGCGGTGGCGGCGGCAACGGCGACGCGCCCAACGGCGGCGGCAATGGCATTTGCGGCGGCAACTGCGAAACCCCATAAGGAGGCAGCAACGGCTGTGGCGGTAGCGACGGCGCCGACGGCGCCAATGTCGGCCGCAAGGGTGGTTGCGGCGGCAACGGCGACGCCCCCGACGGCGGCGGCAACGGCGGTGGCGGTGAAAGCGGTGGCGGCGGCAACGGCGACGCCCCCAACGGCGGCGGCAATGGAAGTTGCGGCGGCAACGGCAACGCCTTCAAAGGTGGCGGCAACTGCGGTGTCGGCAGCAACGGCGCCGACGGCGCCGATCTTGGCGGCAAGGGAAATCGCGGTGGCGACAGCGACGCCCTTGACAGCGGCGGCAGCGGCGGTGGCGGCGGCGATGGCGGCCCCGGTTTCAATCTGGGGGTGTGGGGGGGGGTGTCAGACCACTGAGGTAGCAGCACATGCCGCGCGTTTGTGCGTGGATGGGGGGAAAGGCGGCAAGAGGACGTCCGCAGTCTTAGGTGTGTGCTTCGGGCGGAGGGAATTGGGAGCGTAAGGCCACGGCCTGCCGCGGGTTTGGGCGTAGGTGGGGCGGGGGGGCGGGGGGAGGCCGCACTGGGCGCCGCCGCTCACATGGGACGGGTGGGCACGGCGGTGGCGGCAGCGGCACGGGTGTGGGCGTACGTTGGGGTGGGGGCGGGGGGGGGGTGGGGGTGTGTGTGGGAAGGGGGGGCACCACCTGGTGCTTTTCATGGACGCATGAACTGACGCCTCCCCTGCGCCCTTTTGTCGTCCTGTGCTTCTCTTGGGTGCCTGTGATGGGCCCATTTTTCTCGTTCACGCGCTGGGGACATGACGCCCACGCCTGTGGCGGGTGAGTTGGCCAGGAGATACGTGGAAGGCACGCACCTGTGCTGAGGTTGACATGAACGGAGATGCAGTGCAGGTGCAGTATAAATGCAACCTGATCAATTCGACTTGGCCCGTTGCACAGCTCCGACTCGCCCGGGGCCCCAGCACCGCAGTTCAGAAGCAGCCACGGCTGTGCTTCCGGACACGACAGTGTCAGGGCGGTGTGCCCGGTGTCTGCGACAGTGTGTCTGACCACCCGACACGGGTGCCAGACATAGCAGGCCGCTGATGTCAGGCTGTCAAGTGGCCTGCCTGGAAAGCAGCTCAAGTCAAGTGGCGACAACTTCATGGAAGTGACGGCAAGTGGCAGCAAGCTCCATCCCTGACGGGATAACCGGCGGATGGCTGAACAAGAAGTAGCGAGCCGTTAAGGCATGAATGAAGTAGGATATAAATGAATCAAATTATACATGACCTCGCCGCAGCCGATTAAACGAATGTCATCGCTTTGCAAAGAATCCATTCATCTGGACTCACATATGACGACATCTGCAGGCCTGTCGTGCGAAGCTTTCGAAAATGTGATGGTCTGCGAAATGCAGCCAAAGTGCAGTGAGATGCGGCTGAGATGCGGTGGGCATGGCTGCCGACGATGCTGAGCCCTTCCGTGGTCGGCGAAGTTCTGTGGCGGAGCGATCATGGTGACGGGCCGCGTGCCCTTCGCGTTTGGCATGGGATCAGCGGCAGTTTGGGCCTGTTGTGGTGCCCGGACGGTCGGCTGGGGTATGTCATGCTGCTGTCCGAGTCGGCGGTGGTCGACTGAGCCCCTTTCGTGTTTTGCACTAATGGCGATTGTTTTCAGTGGACGGTATCGATACCGTCCACAATCACAATCGCGCAGAGTGCTTGGGGCGGTTTGGGCCAGTTCTCGTGGCCGGACGGTCGCCTGGCGTGTATATTCGTGCTCTCGAGGTCCAGGGTGGTCGACTGAGTCCCGTTTGTGTTTGAGCACTAACGGCAATGTTTTTCTTATGGACGGTATTGCTGACCTCCAAAACATGGTCATTGCAGAGTAGTTGCAATCATTCAACAGCGTACGTGGACAAATCGAGACTCTGAGAATCATGTGAGCTCCTTACACAGTCTCCTCATGCAGCTCTGGGCGCTGGAAACGCACACCAGGATCTCTAGAAGTCTGGAGAAATTTGTCGATCTCATGACAAATCACAGGTCTGGGCCAGAACCCTCTCCATGCCCTCTTCAGGCCCAGGCAAGAAGCCCAAAAATCTCTGAAAATCTTATTGTGGGTTGCATTGGCTCTGCGTGACCCCTGCAAGACACGTTAATTGGCTTGCAAGATTACTGGCGGCAAGTTTCAGCCAATAGTACGATCGTGGCTTGTGGGAGAGCCAATCCGACTTTATTTGTATGCTGTATCGGCGGCTCTGCCTGCCATTTCTCTGCAACCGCCATTCGATGGAGGTTACCAATATCGACACCATTCACAAAAAAAAACCTCGCAGGGTGGTTGGGACGGTATCAATGCCGTGCGTTCCGGAGGACATACATGAACTCTAATGTAATGAGAGGAGTGTTGAGCTCTGCTTGGGAATTTCATTGGAGTTATACTGACACGCGGGCTCTTGGTGACTCAAGCTCGTGCACTTGTTGGCATTTCAATTTTGTATGACTTGTACTTGTTCATGCCTGATTTGTGTATCTTTTGGTGAGCTCCTCTCTTCTTGTGGTGAGATCGGGGAGATTATGCGTGGCAGCGTGTCTGACGTGTGCGGCAGTGGGCGGCTCAGCACAGGGGAGGCGCATGCTCCGCTTTTGGAGGTGCGCCGCAGGCCCTGCACAGGCGGAGAGTGGAAGTGCCTAGGAAAGCACTGAGAGGGGTTCTTCCCTGCAACTGGCAGTGGCATCGCCTGGCGTATATCAGGCGGTGTTAGTGGGCCCAAGACCGCCATCCAAGTAAATCAATGCATCCACCTATCTATCTTCCGATGCACATTGCCACCAGACAGGCGGCTGGGGCAAATTGAGGTTGACCCAGAACTGCTCGCACCGGCCCTTGGCGTCAGGCAGAAAGAAACGGCGCTCCCAGCGCGGTGGAGTGGCTTGTGCGGCCTCCACCTCGGCCTCGCGCTGCTGCGCCAGTCGGTGCTGGGAGCCTTCCCAGTTGACAGTCTGCTCACGGCCCTTGTTGTCGGGGACAGTCCTGATCTCCTCCGGGGACGCCAAAGGGCAGGGGCACCGCGACGGGCGCGTCACGTGCTCGCTGCTGACAGGAACAGCGCACCGACACACAAAGCAAAAGCGATGACGCGCACACCGCTCCTCGGTGCGGCTTCAAAACCCGCGGTTCCTGTGCGGGATCTGTTGGACTATAAGTTTGAACTCCTCAGTACCATTCACACCGGTATTGTGGCTGTAGCTGAGTGGTACAATTTTCAAATCCCAACGGGTTATGGGTCCAGAAAATTCCAGTTAGAGCTGGTTGACTTTGCAGGAGGTCGCAGGTTCAAATCTCACAAAATGGGGACTTGGAAGGAAATCAGTCGCAGGAGCCTTGGGATTGGCTTCTTACGTGAGACCTGGCGACTTGAGGTCCTTTGACGTTAGAAGGAGTGTTGGACTGTAAGTTTGAACTCCCCAGGACCATTCACACCGGTATTGTGGCTGTAGCTGAGTGGTTCAATTTTCGAATTCCAACAGGATCCACGTCCACCCCCACACCGGCTGCGCGGTGGACCAGAATGCCGACGGGTACGAGCAGGTGTTAGGGCCAATTGCAACGTTGGCCATCACCCGCTGCGACCGCTTACAAACGGTGCAGATGCTCCGTAGCTCCCGCTGCAGCTGCCACTGCGAGATGGTAGGGACCTGGGGCCAATACCGCGCGCGAGAAGTGTACGCCGGGGAGTCGCCTCCGGTGCGACTTCGAGTCGTCTGCATCTCGGCCACCCCAGTTTCAGTGTCAGCCACCTCCGGCATTACCGCGGTAGCAGCAGGTCCCGCCGCACGGTTCGGTGGTGAAGAAGCATCGTCGCCGTTAGTGTCGGAGCGGGTCGGCATAGGGCATGAGGGGTGTGGCGACGTCGCCCCTGCTGTGTCACGAGTGTCTGGCGCCGATGCCTTCGGGGATACGCGTGGCGGCGTCTGGGGCGGCGTCATACGCCGAAGTTCAAGAACTTGTACAAACTGTGCCAGCTTCAATGGGACAGGTGGCTTGTTTGACGATTCGATTGTACGCCTGCATATGAATCTCGAGGCGCCACTGCCGCTATCATCTTCACGGATATTCTTACCGGATAAAGCAGAGTGTCCCAAGTCTGACCCGAGTTCTGTCTTTTCTGACGCATGGGCTCCGATAAGGACTGCTAGACCCTTTTCCCTCCGATATGCGTTAATTACGAGCTTCCAGCCTTAGCCCATATCCCGAATGGATACAAGTATCCTGTGCGAAAAAATCCTCCAATGATTTGTCCTCACCAACCCCTGATGAGAACCGTTGCTTACAGCCATGAACGTACGGGCCGCCAACCATACCGGGCCACCCGCAGCCACGCAGCCGGGCAACCTGCTGCGACACGCGCACGTGTCTCCATCGCTCATGATCCCAAGTTTGGGCATCCAGATCCCGCGACGCGCCATTTTTGCGTGGCATGATTAATCGGCGTTAATATTGGACAGATGTGCCCGATGTTGGAAGGTGAGATCCCGGAAACGGAATGAGTGCCAAACGGTGACAATGGTGTCTCCCGCTGAAAAATCTGAAAATTTTTAATGCGATGATGCGCAAGGCGGGAGACACGCGCGTGCGGGTGAGTGCCTCCCAAGCCACGCGTCCGACTCAGTCTCCGGCACATCGCGAGCACTTTTCCTGCGCCATGGAGCAACTGGCTCCCTGGAAGCCGATGAGCAGAAAGAGCCTGCCACCAAGCCACTGAGAATGAAGGAGTTGGCGCTCTCTGACCGAGTGGATGTCTTTCATGCTCCTCGCGACAATGTTCTGCCGCCTTCATCGCAAGTGAAGAAGATGACACGCGCGCGCGACTGTTTCAAGGCAAAACCACAACGCATGGAAAACGAACGCATCACGCCGACCTCTCCGTGAAAAAGAGAACTACACTGCGCTGTCATGTGACGGCACCAGCATGACGGCGGCCGCCACGTACGAGCGGCCGGGTCAACCTCTTCGGGGCGGCCGCGTCGTACAGGAGGCCGCGGAACCCGCCTCATGGCGACCAAGTCATACAAACGGTGCCGCGCTACCCTCCCCGCTGCTCACCAAGTACATGGAAGGACCCCTCCAAGTCACCCCGAGAAACTCTTTCGTCACATGCTCCCTATGAATCCGGCCATTCAGAACAGTCACGCTCAGCATACCCGTATCCGAGAACCCCGGCCCTGGCAGCTGCGGACGTTATCCCAGCGGTCACGCTCGGACCTGGCTCGGCCTTGGCCTCACATAGAGCCAAGTAATCGGCCTCCATCGTCGACAGCGCCACCATCTTCTGCAACTTAGAACCCCAACTGACTGCTGCTCCGCTAAAGATGAAGTTGAAGCCGGTCGCAGAACATCACGTCTCATGGTCACCCGCCGTGTTGGCATCACTGAAGCCTCGTAGAACACAGGAAGAGTTCTTGTCGAATACCAGCCCCTTTTCCATCGAACCCTTGACATACTGTATACAGTGCTTGATCACTGCCCAATGCGCCTTGCCGTAGCACGAGACAAAACGACTGAGCTTCCCGATGGCGAAAGCGAGGTCAAGACGCGTCCCGACCAATAGGTACATAAGACTGCCGACGGCTTCGCGGTAAGGTAGCGTGTCGTCGCTTTTGTCGGCCTTGACCAGCCGCAGGCCTACCTCCAGCGGCGTTCCGATCGGGTTGCACTCCGACATCCCGGACGTTTCCAGAGCTTGCGCCACGTACTTGCCCAGAGACAGTTTGAGGGTGCTCAATGCCTTGTGACGCCTCATATCTAGCCCGAGGATGACCTTCGCCTCGCTCAGGTCCTTCATCTCAAAACGCTTGTGCAGAGCGTCCTTAATCTTGAGGATCGCCGCTAGGCTTGATGCCACCAACACGAGATCGTCGACGTACACCAGGACGATGATGATTTCGCCGTCATCCAAAAGGAGGTAAACGCATGCATCCAAGTCAATGTTGTCAAACCCTAGCGACTTGAGGAAGGCGTCGAGCTTGGCGTACCTCATCTTGGGGGCTTGCTTCAGCCCATACAGCGCTTGAAGGAGACGACACACCTTTTCAGGATACGTCGGATCGACATAGCCGTCTGGCTGCTTCATGTAGACCTCCTTGTCAAGGTCTCCGTTGAGAAAGGCCGTCTTGACGTCCATCTGATGTAGCTCTCACCCGCTCGACGCCGTCATCGCCAGGATGCATAGGATGGTAGTGAACTTGGCCACCGGCGCGAACGTCTCGCTGAAGTCGAGCCCCTTGATCAGCCGGTTCTCCATGAAGTACAGGCGCGCCTTGTGCCGCGTCGTGTTTTTCCCGTTCTTGTCAACCTCGTTCTTGACCTCGTAAGCTTACTTGCCCTTCAGCACGCGTCGACTGGCCGGGCGATTCGTGAAGCGCCGAGTCTGGTTCTTGCGGATGGCCTCCATCTCCTCGTCCATGGCAATCTGCCACTTAGCCGATTCTTGCCCTTGAATGGACTGCAAGTATGTTGTGAATGCCTTGTGAGCAACCAGGCTCACCGGGCGCCAGTACTCGACAGGGGTCGCCGTGCTCTGCCGCTGCGACGCAGCGTGTCTTAAGAGCCGCCACACCCGATCAACCGGCTCAGTCTTTAGCGCGTTGGGATGAGGGGGGATGGGCCCGCACTGCATACGTGAGCGTGACTTCGATCGCTCTCTGAGTGGAGGCGGGCCTCGGTCATGACGTGACGCGGGCTGTTCTCGCTCCTCCACGTGACTGGCCCGATCTCTGCTGTCGGCGGTATTCAAAATTGGAACGAATCACGATTGCATCAGTTATCTTAATTTGATGGGGTGGATCGTGAATTCAATGGAATGCGCGATTCTTTAGCGCCGTGCTCGGGGTCGTCCAGTCAAAATCCAGCCCGGAACCTTCCTGACGGAGCGTCGGACCCACGAGAGCGCGTCACAGTGGGTGGGTCATTTATCCTGTGGCCACACTGCCTCCCGTCACGACTCTGACGACCGTGCGTCGCCGCCACCGCAGCAATCCCTCAGCGTGCATCACAGCCGCCACGTGCCCTTGTGGACGCCCGCGGTGCCATGGCCTCCTGCACTCACAGTTCCCTCCCGCTCTTGCACCACCAGGTTCTGGCAGCTGGCTGTTTTGCCCGGCTCCCCGGCTCGCCGCATCCACCATCCGCTCCTTGTGGTGCCCGCGCTGGCCGCCGATGCCGGCGCAATGGCCGTTCTGGACACCGCCCTTGGACTTTGCAACGGATACCACCGGTGTTGGTCCCCACTTTTATCGACGCGGCCTGCCGTGCCCACAGAATTTAAAAAATTTGGAAGAACAGCCTCGGTGGGGATCGCAAGCAGGACGTCGCCGGTTCTCTGTTTGCGACCGCGGGTGAAAAATTTGCGCGTGCCGCTCCGGTCACATCCCTGTGGAGAACGCGGCATGAAAACCCGGGGACGTCGCGGGCTGATCTTTCCAGCGTCTTCTTGGGTGGTGATAACAGATAGCCAAATTTACAGTGTCCTTGCTATCGTACAAGCTAGGCGCCACCCGACTTGCTCCCACCACGCGCCTCCGCCCACCCCCGCTCATCCCCGCCAACCGCGCCCGCCCACCCTCGCTCACCCGACTTGCTCCTCGCCCATCTCAGCCCTTCCCGCCTAACCTAGCCCCCCCTGCCCTCTCTAACCCGTGGATGCCGTCCCCCTCCGCCCACTTCGGCCTCACTCGCTACCCAATCCCCTCCAACCGCACCTGCACACCCTGTCCATATCGGTTCCTCCGACCCAACCAACGCCCCTGCTCGCCCCCCTGGCAGTCTCTAAGAGTGATATGATGAGCGTCAAATACAGCTGTCAGGAGCGGGTGATGCCGAGAAGGGGCCTGCGCTGGGAGAGGTAGCTGGTCGGGTGGGTGACGTTTGATCAGGAAAAGAGGCAAAGATCCCCTCGAGCAGAGCCCAACGTATCCTGGGAGGTCATGGGACAGGGAAGGACGGGGGTAGCGGCAGCGGAGAGATGGGGATGGAAAAAAAAAAAAAGAGCACGGCACGGAAACAGCAAGTGACCACAAGAGCGAGGGGGCCGGAACAGCGAGTAGCAACAGCAAGCAAGAAAAGAAACGGGGGGGAGGAGGAACTGAACACTAAAAGCAACAGGCAAGAAAGAAGACCCGGTGACGTCAGGGTGATGGACGCGGTAAAACAGCAGCAGCAGGCACGGTGTGGAAACGTCCAGGGGCGCCGGTGCAAAAAAAGGCACTGAGAGGAAAGCGCACCCGTGGTACCCTGCGGGAAGGGAAGGGGGGGGGCGCACGCGTGTAAGGTCGTACGTCCTGACGAATCCCCTGGACTGCAATCGAACATCCGAAATGAGACAGCAGCAGAGCATGCCCTGCTGGCAGGGCAAGCGAAAGCACCAAGGGGCTGGCGCCGCTGTCAGTGTCGTCCCAGCTCTCATATGATAACCGTTTGAAGTCCTGTGCCATGCATCGGCATCTCGTGTGCGGCGGCCACGTGTTCAGCAGCGGAGCTGGTTGTCGTGGCAGCGGCCCAAGTGCTGAGTGCGGGGCAGGGACAGGACAGTGGGACATGCGGGACGCTCAACGACAGGATGAACGAGGTTGTCGGGGTAGCACGATAACAAACCGGGTGTAATGAAAGCAGGGTGATATGAGACGTGTACGAATAATTCAAAGAACAGTCAAAAGGAACCGCACAGGGGCAGCTAAACAGACTGGACAAGAGCGCACGACCACATCATCATTGTCTGCAACACGTCGGCCATCCGCAACTTCGCTCGTTGCTGAAACAGCGGTGAACACAGAGTCTGGTACGGGTAAGAGTGCATGCCCGCCTTCATGATCAGCTCACAAACCACAACAAGATCGGCATCCACCGCTCTCCCATGCAGAACTCGCTGTGAGAACAGTAGCTTTCCCTCGGCTACCAGCCGACCACCATCGACGTACAGCTGGCATGGAGAGTTGTCCGGCGCTGTCTCCATGGACGGGCGTGTCGAGGGCGGCTTCGTCTCTCCCGTCGGCTTTTGCTTTGGCCTGACGGGCGGACGCGCCGCGGTGGAGCGCATGCCCACCAGTCGCTTTTTTAACCACCGTCCCAGGTCCATCATCATCAGCAGCGGCGGCCGTTGCCGCGGTCTTAGCAACGCGCTTGCCGACCGAACGCGAGACGCTGAGCGTGGATGGACAATCGGCAAACGCCTTGGTCTTAGACGTAGGGTTTTTGGAAGGTAGGCCACCTGCGCATCGTGCCCGTTGTCGCAAGGGCGCCCAGGTACCGGCAGCTGCAGGGAAGAGAGGGCTGATGTTGTGCTCGGGGTGTTTAACTCTGTCGGGGTTGTCGGTTCCCGCAGCGCCGCCGAGACGGGTGAAGGCGCGGCCGAACCGGGTGGTGGCGCGGCCGACGCTGCACCAACCCCAGCTCAGTAAGGCTCCCCATCCGTATTAGGTGGTGCTTCCGCCGACCGCATGCGCATGCCGGCAGCGCCAGCGGATGCCACAGCAGCTTGCATCTGCGTCACAGCTCTGTCGGACCCAAATTCTTTTCGTCCCACTCGAAGGCGCGCACGCTGGCCCGAAGAGCCCCTTGCCGCGAGTCGCGCCGCTGGGGCTGCCATCGAACGATTGACGGTGCGGCCGTCCCCGCCCTGGAGCTCCCTTACGTTGCCACCTTGCCTTTCAATGCCAGGTGGCGCCGAATCACTGCGCCGCCCACCGGCCATTGGCGTCTCTCGCTCGGCGTCCCAAGAATTTTTTCGCCGCAAGGATGAAACGCGCGTTCAAAGCAGCGGGCTCCTCCAGTGTAGCTGCATCCGGCGGTGGTGTCCGCAGAGGTTTGCCTAGCCATCCAACTGTCCGGCCATCCGTGCGTAAATCATATGGGTCCCAAGAAGCCGAAGGAGCTGGCGACGCAGGTTGAATGCCAGTGATTGGGGTCGGCGGTGGCCTACGAGAACCAGGAGACGCCGGTCTATGCGGAGCACATCTTGTGCGCACTGGCGACGCACATCCTGGTGTACCGGGCAACAAACGAGGAGCAGCACGTCCCACCGCTCCTGCAGCAACCGCAGCCGGTGCAGTGGCCGCCGGCTTCGGCGACGCACCCGGAAGAGCGGCCTGTGCAACCGCAGGAGGCGGAAAAGCCGCCATTGCACCCAGTGCAGAAGCGGGTGGCTTCGCCGGAATAGAAACAGACGTCGCGTCATGTTGAGCGTTTGATGCTAAGTCCAGCGTGGTTTTGGTTCAAGCAGGAGCAGTCGGCCTTCGCACAGCAGCCCGCGCTTGCGTGTTGCGGAGTGACCCCGACGCGGATGTGGCCAGTGTACCTCTCGCGCTCGGCCGAGCGCTGAGCTCCAGGCTGATTGTCGGCCCGCATGAACAGATCACGCGCTGAGCGGCCAAAAGAGCGTCGTGAACGCTCTGCGAGTCGATTTCCGCCGCGCCATAGCCTGCAACACCCGCGTTTGATGCGGCATTGGCACCGCGTTGGGAGGTGCCGGTCAAACCAGCTGGTAGTGCATAACAGGGACCCGGCAATGGAGGTGGTGGCATGCACGAGTGGTGGTGCGTTGGAGGGTTGGAACCGGTGGCTTCTCAGCTGTTTGAACAAAGTGAGCTGGCGTCAAAGGCCGCGTTAGGCCGCCGTCGATACACTAGCGGCCTTGCCTGCTCCCCCGGTGTAGGAGCCACCCTGGGGACTGCTCGAAGGTTCACCAAGGACGCAAGACTTGCCACCGGGAGAGCGGTCCGCGCGACCTCGTGCAGCGGCTGCGGCTTAAAATAACGAATGTACGTAGTAAGCGCCTCCAAGGCGGTGTGCTGCATCTCTGCCAGAAAACGCACGCTGGCCACGTGTTCGGTTCGCGTTTCGTCGTGGTCAGTCAGCCACCGCGAGAAGATGACCGTGACTTGCCCTTCGGTCACCTCGTACCCTGGGATCAGCTTCGCCATTACGCAGTTGCGGACCAAGACGGGCCTCTTCCAGACGTCTTTTGTCGACTACTGCGGCCACCAAGGCAGCGTGAGCCGCATTGACTGGACGGTGCGCGTTGCCACGCTGCTCATAGTCGCCGACACTAGAGGGGTGACGGCTCGAACATGCTGTTTGGGCCGGCTTTTGTCAAGCAGCTCCATCACCTGCGCCACGGTAGCGTCCGACGGCACCACCGAGGATTGCCGGCGCGTGGTCAAGGGCGCCTTCGACGTTCTCGACTGGAGCCGGCAGTCCATGTAGCGACTCTCCATGAACAAGTTGACAGCGTCGTCAGCGTCTTCAGCGTCGTCGCTTCCGTCACCGCCGTCGGTTTCAGCTTCGAAACGGCCGGCACTGCCGTCACTCGCACCGCGTCTGCGTCCACCATCTCCCGCTGCAGCAGCAGCCGACACTTGTTGGGTTCTTGCGTCTCGCTGAAAACCTCGTCCTGTTGCGTCGCTACCACCATCCTGGCCGACACCCATGCCACTTTGAGTCCAAGCCCTCGAACCCTAAGAGCTGTCGGGTGGGTCCTCGTGCGCCACCGCCCCCGGTGCCACAGTCAAATGTGGCCCGGTGGTCCCGACTGGGGCGGACAAAACCTGCGACCGAGTTGGTCGCAGAAACAGCAGCTCGTGCGTGAGCCTCGTCAGCTCCTACGGTGCTGTCACCAGCTTTTGCCCCCTGTGGCCCGTGGCGCTACTCCAGCCGATGTCCTGCTGTTAAGCTGCACGTTGATCACGTCCGAACCGTGGTTCATGGCGTCGAAGCTCTCGGCGAAGCGGTGCACCATGGCCAATACGTTGCTCGCGGTGCTCTGCAGTAGCTGCACGTCTTCGTGAACGGGCACACAAAAGGTGTTGCCCACTTTGTCGTGGCCCGTGAAATGCAAGTGCTGGTTGATCCTCTGGTTCAGAAACGCGTACTCGGAGATGGCCGACCGCAGGTTCACCAGCCGACGGAGAGACGAGCCCGCGAGAACGGTTCACCCAACAGCGCCTTCAACCGTGCGCGCACGTCTGCCGTGACGGTACGCACGTCGCAGGACGGCAGTGCATCGGCGCACGGGAGACAGCACGCCCAGAGGGAGCCGTCACGCCCAGCAGGAGACGGCAGGCCCAGCGGGGGACGGCACGCTCGGCGAGAGACGACACGCCCAGCGAGGGACGCCACGCCCGGCGAGAGACGACACGCCCGGAGAGAAACGAAACGCCTGGCGACAGACCGAACGTTTCGAGGCGAGCGGCACGCCCAGAGGGAAACGGCACGCCCAGTAGTGAGCGACACACCCAGAGGGGGACGGAACGCACGGTGGGATACGGAACGCACGGCAGGAGGCGGCGCGTCCAGTGAGATACGGAGCACCAGCGGGAGACGCCACGCTCAGCAGGAAGCGGCACACCGAAGCGGAGACGGAGCGTCAGCAGGAGACAGAGCTTAAGAAGAAGCGCCCAGCGGAGTGCACAGCGCTCGGTGGGGAGCACATGTGCACAGGGCCAAGCAAAAAACACAGGGCCCAGCAATCGGAACAGCGCCAAACAGGTGGCTGACATGGCGCCGAGCGGGTGGCGCAGCGACCAGAAGTGTTTCCAGCGCCCTTGCGTGGGCCCACAGCCGCTCTGGCAGCCCCGAACGTGGCACACGACGGGCATGTGTGCTGATGTGGTTTGGAAAAGGGAAAACCAGGCAGGAACCAGAAGCGTCGTGTCACTCAACGCCCCTGTGGCTGCCTGTCCTGTTGCGACGACACAGCAGCCAAGACCGCCCCCAGGCTTCCGTGGCACGGACTGAGAGAACCTCTCGATTCTGCCTGCCAGCCCCCGATTGAGTGAACTCCTGGAGTTCGGGTTGTGGCAGGTGTCAAAGCTGCTGAAACCGAGATTTTTGGTACCACGACCGCCCTATGGTGCCAGCGAGTATCCTGCCGTCTGCTCTGGAGCTCGATATTCTCTTATGTGGCTTCGCGCAAAAGCTCGTTCGCGTACCTCCCAGAGTCATGAACGGGCCACCAAAGGGTGAATTTAGGGCCTTGTTCGAGGGTCTGGACCTGTGGATAAGGGACCAGGCCGCCACGCTCAGTTAAGACACCCCTGAGGCGAACATTAGCATTGCCGGCCATTAATTGGCCATATCGGTTGGTGTCAGACACTTTTCACTTGTCCAGCGGTTGGAACCAGCATTCTGAAGACTGGTCCCAACCGTAGCTGGCAGCAGGCGCATCAGGGCGTCTCGGGGCATCCACAGCACCCGTGTTTCTTCCAATATGCGACAAATCCAAAGTCTCTTTGCTGAGCCGTGCGAATCGCGTCGATCTGGAGCAAGCTGGATCGCCATGACGGTCATTGTAGACCGGATCATGTTGAGCACTATAATGTCTCCGGATAGTCTTCTTTTTTGGATGAGCCTATGATCAAAGGACGGGGGGGAGGTAGCTTGGGTTTTATGTTACGGATGGGGAACGAGGTGACATCAATGCATCAAGGTGAGACAATCTTTTCATCAGAGGTAGCGTGAGAAGAGCAGCAGCTACAAGAAAACGAGGACGTCAAAAGTGGGTTGCAAACCACGTAGCATTGTTCACCACGAGCTTCTCTATCATTGATCGTCTCGATATGGTACGGAAGTATCTGCTTTTTACCTTCTTTTTTGCGCTTCGTATGTGTACGCCTCTTGGTACCGTGGAGACGGTACGAGTTTCACGTGTACGCTGTGACGATGCAACGTGTCCGCATCCTAATGTCCGCCCTTGACTGGGCGTGGCGCGGCTGCCTCCCAGAACAGCTGAATGCAGCACGCAAGAAAGATTGTGGCAGTCACGCATCTCAGAATGTGGGCATTTTGCACCCGGGCACGGCAGCGACACCCACGCGGTCTTGGCACCCTTCAGTAGCGGGCAGGTGCACGCGCAAGAGTCATCGTTGGGGGTTCCCACCACGGCCAGATAGGTGTGGTGCCAGGATCTCAGATGGCACCAAAACTCGGTGACCTATCAGGCTGACTATCGCCAGGCCAGCAGCTCACTCGCCGATCGGATGTCGTGCGACGGCGCGACAGACTGCATAGGTCGAACCCGCTGTGTGCTGTGTACCCGCTTGGGGTCCTGAGAAACTAGGCACTGTGATGTATACCCGAAGACAAAAACTGGAGATGTGGACCATCGCCACAAAAATATCTTGATTTGTGACGTTCCGTAATATGTGAACACAATGATAACGTCAAGAACGAGTGACGGGGTACGCTCCAGAAGCACGGGTGTTCGTTCGGACTGCTTCTTGAGGTGCCCAGCAGCGTCGCACGTCGCCTTTCTATAGGACCTATAAGAATGTTGGAGGACCACTACCACAACAGGCACAATATCTCCCTAGAATGCCTATGAACCCCCCTGTCTATTTCACGACCACCTAAAGACTGACAGAGCTACCCGGAGTCCACCCTGCACAGCATCGTCTGTCCAGACGTTCAAGGGCTGCTACAGCCCACGAGCCAGGCTGCCTCCCTAGCGTGCCTTTGAGACCCCCTGTCCTCTTCAGAAGCGCCTTGAGACTGCCATAGCTTCCCGGAGTCCAGCCTGCACTGGAGTGTCCATCGAGACGTCCGAGTGCTGCGACAGCTCACAAGCCTGGCTGAGGAACAACCTCCACCGACATCTGGTGTGCCTTCCTTGGCGACGAGAGCTTGCGGCAGCGGCAATAGGCTGGTGCCAGCGGCACCAGTGCCGGCGCGGGCCGAGCGCCGGCAGACCGGGCCGTTGGCAGGGAGGGGCAGCCCAGGGGCATGGCGGGTGGGGGGGGGGGGGGGGGGCGGGGGGGGGGGGGGGGGGGGGGGGGGGGGGTCAGAAGAAGCGGCTCTGAGGGCCTCTGTGAGGCCCCATGCCGGGCATGTGATTTGCCGTCACATTGACACGTTCGATTGGCATGATGGGCAAGCAAGCCACAAGGCCCGTAGGGCCTGGAACGGCGTCTGATCCAGCCCGTGGAAGACGGTGAGCCCTACTCGCCAAGAGAGTGATTATTATCGACCCACATTCTGCCATGCCCTCTTCAGAGCATCTCCACCAATGCAGCCAACCGTCCAACCCAATGGCCACATGTGCGCAAGGTGTGGCGCTGTCACTGGCTCTCCAAAAGCAGAGCCAAACCTAAGCAGATCACGTCTCAAACTTGGGCTTGCCTCGACGTCTCAGGCGGTGAACCTCTTTTTTGGAACGCCAAGAATTTATTTGCCCCATTTACGGGCCACCCTCACAGCCGCCGGCATTCCTGAGATCATACACGAAAAATAAACACATCATGACAAAGCGCAGATTGTGCTCATTCTGATAATATGCTTTGTTTTGCTCTTCGACTAGTTTTCTTTCTGTAGGAGCAGCTGGCATATCGGTGTGCCACGTGCAATGTACCTTAAAGTGGCCAGCTCCCAAATGACCATTCCAGGCCGGTCTAGTGTGGAACCCGATGCAGGACGGCGCGCCACCGTGCGATCACTCCCGTTTGTTTCAGTCGGCGCAGTTCTGTGGGGCCTCGAGCCCTGCTGACTGGACGCCTGTCCGACAGTGTCGACGCCAGCAAGTGGGGGTGGAGTCGGTATCACTACAGCTCTGAATCTGAACAGCGCGACAAGTTAGCCCCGTGGCGGACCACGCCTGGTGCAGCCCGCAGTGCCGCGCAGCGCTCTGCGCTCGAACGACAACACAACCTCCTTCGTTTGTGCGCGCGCTCTTGCGCGTCAGGCCAGGGACAGCCGCAAGCAGTTGAGGAACTTGGTTTTTACCGGCTGAGGCGGGAAACAGCTCGCGGGCCCGCGCAACGGGGTCCGTCGACGGGGACGACGACGCCCCAGAGAAGGCCCCACCCGGAGATCTCCCCCCATTCCGGCGTCCCGGGTCATTGTTGGGCGGTTTGATGACACCAATGGGACAAACACGAGTTGATGACATTATCGGGTGCAGGGGGAGCACGAGGGAGTAGAGAGGGAAGCGTGTAGGTGATGTAGAAATTCGTAGACAGGTGACCAGGACGGCTGTTGCAAGGACTTCGTCGGAGAAATCGGTGCCAGTGAGCTCAATTCGGGGGTTACCGGAGACACCTGGCCTGGCCCCTTCCAGGCACATTGCCCCGGGATTGGTGCAAACGAGCTTTTCCCGCAGAGGCACTACAGAGAATCTCCATGACTGCCAGATCGTGTCGCGCCTGTCAGCAAGCTACGGGTCACGCTTTCCATTGGCTTTTGTAGCCCGAACAGGGAACCAGTGGTTGGCAAAAGGACTCAGAGCGTCTCCACCAATGGATCCAAACACCCGAACGCGTAAACGTGGCACGGATTTGCCAAACGGGCAACGGTGGCTGGGATGCGATCCAAACATAGGGTGTGACGGTCCCGAAATAGACCATCCTCACAACTTCTAGTCGTCTAATCGAACTCGTGTTCATGACAAGCGATGGCTCTAGGTTTGGATCTTCAACGGCAGGGCCAGTCAAAACCGGCCTGTTTGTGGGCACGCCACTCCAACCAGGCCTGTTTGGATGCGCCCCCAAACGTTCGGCAATCCCCTGGTTTCACTTTGAGCCAACCTACGCCAATGGAATGCCTGACCCGTGGCATGCAAACAGTGATGCGGCGATCGGCCATCCACCAAGGTTCATTGAACGGCATCTGTGGATTTCTGGTCCGCTACAAAAGAGGCCCACCCCGAGTGAGCATCCAGGGGAGCCCAAGATTGAGACGTGACCTGTTCATTTTTGGCTCGACGTTTGGAGAGCCAGTGGCAATGCCACACGTTGGGCACTCGTGACGTTTGGCTTTGGCTTTTGGCTGCATGGGTGGGGACACTCTCAGGGCGTCTCCAAACAGTCCTGTTGGAAGTGGCGCTGCCGTTCAAGCTCCAAAACAAGGGCCATCCCGCGAGGCGACCACGAGATGCATTGAGATATTGGAAAATGTGACAAGTGCTTTATTGGGCCGTCACACCACCGTCTCAGACTAAAGGTCGATTCCAAGCATAAAGACGGATGAGCGCGACTCATATCGGCGCGCACAGAACTCAGCAATGAAACAAGCGTTGACGCCTCGCATGGACGCATCATTGAGCCTACTTGATCAGCTTTTTTGTGACGCACTTTCAGGCGGCTACGACAATAGGCTGGAGAGACAGACGTTTTTCCTTGCATCCTACAAATGTCTTGAACGCCTTTTTGTGGAACAAATGGGCCGCTGATCACACTGCAGGCGGGACCTCGACGTGGCTGGGCAACAAAATGCGTGCCATCGGTGCTGCGGGAAAGTCTGGACGACATGTGTGGCCGTTGGTCAATATGGGCAATGATGGTGGGGAGCAGGTGATGCTCGTAGCCGCCGAGAGAATGTGAATTTCCATGGGATGCCAGATCGGATCAATACGTGTCTTGCATGAGAATGTGGTCACAGCCAGTTCTGGATCGGCAGATAAAAAGAAATCGGCGCGAGTCTAGAGATGCAGAGAAACACGGAAGCGTATCTCAGCGCTACAAGATCCTTTGAGCGCTTAGTATTTCTTTCTTGAGTGCATATGCCACGGAAACCAGTTCTGTTTTCTTCGTATGGTTAAAAAAAGTCCAGAACTGCAGAGAAAACCCTTTCCACATGCGCCTACATGCATGGAATAGACCCTTAGCTTTGGACCTCGCTGGCTCCACCAATGCCTCCGTTGGCCAAACGGTGCCACTTTTAACTGTTTGGACGGTTGGCGCCATTGGTGGAGATGCTCTCAGGCCCAAGCAAGCGGCCCAAAAAACTCAGAAAATCTCAGTGTGGGTAGCAATGTCTCTCCGTGATTCCTGAAAGACACGTTGATTGGCTTGCAAGATGACAAGCGGCAACTGTCAGCCAATGGTTTGTTCGTGCCTTGTCGAACAGCCAATTCGAATTCTTTTCTACGCTGTGTCGTCGGCATTACCTCCCTTCTCTCTGCAACCGCCTTTTTCGGAGGTTGGCAATATATACATTACTAGTGCCCGTCGGCCGGCTAGCGCCTGTAGGATGCTCAGGAAAAATGTGACGGCGCCCTAACCAGAAAATGTCACAGGTGTACCCGTGTCGAAATGAGGTGTACATGCCACGCCTCTAGATATCCGTAGACAGCTAGCACCTCAGTCATCAAGCCTTAAGAAACACGGAGAAACGGGTGTTCTTCATGCACAGAGCACCATGAATGTGATTCTCAATATAAGAGAGGCGCCCGTCGGCTGGCAAGCGCGTGTGGTGTTCTCCAGAAAAAAGTCTTGGGGCCCTGTCCAGAAGATACATGAGGTGGCCCCACGATGAAGCGACGTGAAACTCTCCACGCTGTACCTCCTGCACTCCCGTTCATACTCAAATGCCACGACTGCGCCATCACTCACGCTGTGCACTCCATCTCATCTCCCGCTTTGACACCACCCTACTCCACCCAACCTCGCCCGAGAGGACCATACCCGACCCGACCCAACCCAATTCCATCACACGCAACCCCACCCGACCCGAACCGACCCCAGCCAAGCCCACCCCATCCCACCGGACCCGACCGGGCGCCACACCACCCCGCCCAATCGCACCCGATCCCACGCCGCGCCACGCCGCCCCACGCCACCCGCGCCACCGCACCCCACGCCACACCGACCGGGCCACTCGCGCCAAGCCATTCCATCCGCGCCACGCCGCCACATCCCACCCAACGCCACGTCACGCCACGCCGCCACACCCCACCCAATGGCACGCCATACCACCCCGCCCCACCTCACTCGCTCCCACCCCACCCCATCCCGCCCCAACCCACCCGCGCAGCCCCACCACACCCCACCCCGCCTGCACCACCCAC
>ENA-ORXT01002961-ORXT01002961.1-marine-metagenome-genome-assembly--contig:-NODE-2961-length-19427-cov-5.219638_pt1 | contig 19427 bp, 13 predicted proteins | sample MGYA00237868_ERZ511482 | MGnify/ENA metagenome assembly ERZ511482
TTAGACATAGCGATTAACTATATTCTCAAGCTTCTCCTGACTTCCTGATATTGGTTTAGGATTAATGTCATTGTCTAAAACGTGCGCCTCAATGTCGTCGAGCCCCATAGAACTATCAAGCATTTGTGTTGAGGTTTTGTCCTTCCAACCGGCATAGCGTTCATCCAACGGTGCTGACAAGACTTTGTCTTCGATCATCGCAGCCGCAGCCTTGAGGCCTCGGGCACAACAGTCCATACCACCGATATGGGCGATCAGTAAATCATCGGCATCAATCGACTGTCGTCGTAACTTAGAGTCGAAATTAGTACCCCCGCTGGTAAAACCCCCACCTTGTAGAACATGATAATAGGCTAGTGCCATCTCGGGAACGTTGTTGGGGAACTGATCGGTATCCCAGCCTGACTGGTAGTCATTGCGATTCATATCGATCGATCCGAAAATGCCCAACGCATTAGCCATTGCCAGCTCATGCTCAAAAGAGTGTCCGGCCAGAATAGCGTGACCCTGCTCGATATTAACCTTGATCTCATCCTCCAAACCACAGCGCTGCAAAAGACCGTAGACGGTTGCCACATCATAGTCGTATTGATGCTTGGTCGGTTCTTGTGGCTTTGGCTCGATCAGGATGGCGCCTTCAAAACCGATTTTGTGTTTGTACTCAACCACCTTATTCAGAAACCGGCCCATCTGATCAAGCTCCCGATTAAGGTCAGTATTGAGCAGGGTTTCATAACCCTCGCGACCACCCCATAAAACGTAATTTTCGCCTTTGAGCTTTTTGGTGGCATCCATACAAGTCTTAACAGTGGCTGCAGAAAAAGCAAATACGTCTGGGTCAGGATTAGTCGCCGCACCGCTCATGTAACGCTGGTGAGAAAACAAATTGGCGGTACCCCACAGCAGCTTTACACCGCTGGCATCCATTTTTTCGCCAAGGTAGTCCGTCATGATTTGCAGATTCCGGGTGTTCTCTGTAAAGCTCTTACCCTCAGGTCGTACATCCAAGTCGTGAAAACAGAAATACGGTACGCCTAAAGCGGTAAACATTTCGAAGGCAACATCCGCCTTAAGCTTTGCATCATCGAGCGAATCACCGAACCAAGGACGATCAAAAGTTTGACCACCAAATGGATCACTTCCTGGCCAGACGAAACTGTGCCAATAACGCGCAGCGAATCGCAGATGGTCTTCAAGACGTTTGCCCATGACCATCTCATCGGGCTGGTAATGTCGAAAACTTAGCGGGTCTGTGCTGTCGGGTCCGCCATAGTGGATACGTTCAATATCACCAAAAAATCCTGTACTCATTTTTTTACCTATTGCTTGTAGCGTTATTGCTTGTAGAAATCGCGCTTATAAACATCGCGCTAGTAAAATTATTGCTTATAGAACTCTTGCTTATAGAACTCTTGCTTATAGAACTCTTGCTTACAGAATTCTTGCTTGGATAATTCTCACCTACAAAAATCTTGCTAACAGAGTTCTTACTTATAGAAATCTTGCTAACAGAGTTCTTACTTATAGAAATCTAGCTAGAAGAAATCTTGCTTATAAAAGTCGTGCTTATAAAAATCAGAATGTACTTATTATTCGGCGTATCAGAGGGTCGTTATTTCACAGTGACTTTCCATGCGCCAGTTACTTTCAAGTGTGCGCACATCACCAGTGACTTCGACCGTGGTTTGCAGTTTTATGTCGGCACTTGAAGAACCCACCATCAATTCGAATTCGCCAGGTTCAACGATACGCACACCCGATGGGCCGGTAAAATTAAGCATGTCTACCGGTACAACGAATTCCACTCTGACGGCCGCGCCTGCATCAAGCTGAACACGGCTGAAACATTTGAGCTCCTTAATTGGTCTGACTAACGATGCCAACGTGTCGCGCACATACAACTGAGGCACCTCGAAACCCGGTCGCACGCCTACATTACGCAGCGTGACCGACAGACGAACCTCGCCACTATCAATATTCACTTTTTCAGCGCCTAACTTAAGATCGCTATAGTCGAACTGCGTGTAGGAAAGACCGTGGCCAAAGGGATAGCTACTGCCAAAGTGGCGGGCAACGGGTGTACCGGTGCTCTTAAATTTATGATTGTAAAAATAAGGAGAGGCGCCGGCGTTACGGGGAACGGACAATGTCAGTCGACCAGACGGTTCTACCGCACCTGTGAGCACTCGGGCCAAAGCATTGCCCGCTTGCTCGCCACCAAAATAGGCCATCACCTGAGCTGCAAGCTTTGACTCCTGACCACCAAGATTATATGGGCGCCCACTGGTCAGAACGAGTACGACCGGTTTTCCTGTTGCCACTATGGCGTCAAGCAAAGTCTGCTGAACACCCGGTAGATCAAGCGTGTCTGCATCCGATCCTTCGCCAACGGTACCGGTCTGAAAAATGCCTGATAGATCACCTACGCAGACCACGGCAATGTCAGCCGCCTGAGCTGCGGCAACCGCCTCATCCACAAGGTCCAGCCGTGTTGAAAGATTTGATGCGATAGTAAGATCAGTATTGTCGCTGACATCTCCAGGGAATACCGGTGCACCAGCGCCACGCTCTTCAAGAATGTAGCAGCCTTGCGCAAAGCTAACGCGTTTCTCGCCGCAGGCATTCTGCAAACCTTTAAGTAGTGTTACCACGCTGGCGGTGCTTTCCACTTCATCCTGATTGATCAGGTGAACTGGCATGGAATAATCACCAAGCAGAGCTAGCGGGTCGTTGGCAGTGGGTCCGATCACCGCTATGCGATCAGAATTATTCAAGGGCAGCACACCGTTATTGTCCAGAATAGTGACCGCCTGCTCTGCGACCTCTCCTGCAAGTTCAACCGCTGCCGGTGTGCGCAAGGCAATAGCGTCTTCATCGGTATAGGGATTTTCAAACAATCCTAAACGCATTTTTTCCAGTAATACTCTGCGTACGATTTCATCAATGGTCTCCGTCGAGATCAGGCCGCGATCAAGTGCTTCTTTCAAGTGTGTGGCGCAGTCATCACCAGGCAGTTCAACATCAAGGCCTGCATTAAACGACAAGGCTCCCGCTTCGGCACAATCCGCCGCTACCCCATGGTGCGTATAAAGCAAGCTGACCCCCACGTAGTCGGCAACAACCAACCCGTCGAATCCCCAGTCCTCGCGAAGTACCTCTGTGAGTAGATGCTTGGATGCATGTAACGGCTCATTATCAATATCGTGATAAGCAGGCATGACAGAGCCAGCATCACCCAGCTTTACGGCCATTTCGAAAGGCAGCAAGAAATCGTCATTCAATTCACGCCAGCCCAAATGCACCGGGGCGTGGTTTCTTCCACCTTCGCTAAAAGAGTGACCCGCATAATGTTTTAAGGTGGCCAGCACCTGACGATCTTCACCTTGCAACCCCTGAACATAGCGCGTGGCGAGCAAACCAGTAAGGTAAGGATCTTCACTAAAACATTCTTCGGTTCGACCCCAGCGAGCATCACGAGCAACATCGAGAACCGGTGCCAAGCCCTGTCTTGCACCCACTGACAAACACTCCGCACCAATAGCTGCGCCAACTTTTTTAATCAGTTCAGGATTCCAAGTTGCACCATAGGCAAGCGAGGATGGGAACATCGTTGCATCACGTGCCATCAATCCCGACAGACATTCCTCATGCGAGAGAACAGGAATACCCAAGCGAGTTTCCTCAATCAGAAATTTTTGTAGTCGATTCAGTGCGCGTACACCCTGTCGAGGCTCCACACTACGAGTGCCCAAAGGCCGCGTTATTTGCCCAAGGCCGAAAGACAAGATTCGATTCACGGCATCTGCTTCAGAGGCACCGGTAAAACGATCAGTGCGAATCTTGTGATCTCCATTCTCAGCCAAAAATAACCAAGCCGCATGCATCTGAGCAATCTTTTCTTCCAGCGTCATTCGCGAAAGCAGGTCGTTGAGCCGAATGTCTATAGGTAGGGTCGAATTTTGATAGGGATTCATAGCATCAGATACTTTTTATAAATTGTTTGCCGGGATTGGTGTTGGTGTTATTCACTGAGACAGCAGCTTCGTGTGTGCTGGGAGTTCACTCGGTACCTGCAGACGCTTTCCATCGGCATCGAACTGATGGGTATGTTCAGCTTCGGGGGTCAGAAATACGCTACTGCCATTGGCAAGGTGTCGATGGCCAGAGATACGAACCGTCATCGGCCCTAACCCATCTGCTTGCACGTAGGCAACGGTGTCGTTTCCCAAATTCTCCACCATGAGTACTCTTGCAGGCCAGTCGCCTCTTACCTCATCAAGATTAATGTGTTCCGGGCGAATGCCAACGCGACTAATGTCTTCCCTACCAATGGCTTTGCCCGGCAGTAAATTCATCTTGGGAGAACCGATGAAAGTGGCAACAAACTCACTGCGCGGTTTCTCATAAAGATCCATAGGCGGTCCAACCTGTTCTATACAGCCGGCATTCATCACCACAATTTGATCAGCAAGCGTCATCGCTTCTACCTGATCGTGAGTGACGTAAACCATGGTTGCCGTGAATTGCTCGTGCAGCTGCGCTAGCTCCACACGCATTTGTGTACGTAAGGCTGCGTCAAGATTTGATAGTGGCTCGTCAAACAGAAACACCTTGGGTTTGCGAACGATAGAGCGTCCAATGGCAACACGCTGCCGCTGGCCTCCAGAGAGAGCCGCAGGCTTACGATCAAGTAGTTCTTCCAAGTGTAATATTCGTGCGGCCTCGTTCACTCGCTCCTCACGCTCAGCTTCCGGCACTTTTGCTAATCGAAGACCAAAATCAATATTCTGCGCAACGCTCATGTGCGGATACAGTGCGTAAGATTGAAACACCATCGATATGCCTCGCTCACAGGGTTCATCTCGGGTGACATCGCGACCGCCTATGCTTACCCTGCCGGCAGTCGGTCGCTCAAGACCAGAAATGATGCGCAGCAGCGTAGACTTACCGCAACCCGAGGGGCCTACAAGCACCGTGAATGATCCATCAGGTATACAAAGATCAAGACTAGGGATTACTTCCAACGATCCGAAACATTTGTTGATTTTTTGTAGCTGCACATCAGCCATGTCATCTCACTCCGGTGGTACAGGTGATTGGGTTAAATGAGCGCGTCATAGGAATTTCTGCTGGCAAAGGTTACGCTCAACCTTTCACCGCTCCACCGGTCAGTCCTGCCACAATGTATTTTTGTGCAGCCATGAAAAACAGAATGGCAGGCAAGATAGTGAGCGTGACAAACGCCAGAACCAAGTTCCAGTCAGTCAGATATTCACCACGAAACTGCATCATGCCAAGCGGCCAAGTGAACACCTCTTGCGAATTCAGCACGACCAGTGGTAGCAGAAAGTTATTCCAACTCTGTACAAAAACAAACGTACCGACCGTTGCCAGAATGGGCGTAGAAAGCGGTAGCGTAAAACGCCAGAAGAACCGCACGTATCCGCAGCCGTCAACGTAGGCAGCTTCAAACAACTCCTTAGGCAACTGCTGAAAGAAGGTACGAAAAAGTAGTATGGCTAGGCTGAGCCCGAAGGCTGTCTGCGGCAGGATAACCGCCCAATAGGTGTCTAAAATTCCGATATCGCGCACTTTAATGAACAACGGCAAAATGGCCGTGGCAAACGGAAACATCAAACCTAACAACAAGTAGGAAAACAGCATGCGTGATCCGAAGAACCGGATTTGTGCAAACACATAAGCTGCAGCGGCACCCACCAACAAGGTTAGAAACACGCATGAAAGCGAGATCACCAGAGAGTTAAACAGATAGCGCCAAAATTCCGGACTGCTAGCAATGTTGGCATAGTGCTCGAGTTGCCATGATTCTGGCAGGCCAATAGCGTTGATGCGTATTTCGGTATTGCTCTTGAAGCCGCCCAGTACCGTGGCCACTAAGGGGCCCAGTACGAACATCGAAACCACACATAAAATGGCAAGCCTTGCTAATTGACGAAAAAATTGTACTTGACTCATGATTGCGGTTCCTTGAGCACCATTCGTTGGTAGAACACCGCAATCAATACTGCTGAGAGAAAAAGAACGACACCAACAGCACTGCCAAATCCAATTTTCAAACGTGTAAGACCGAAGGTATAGAGGTAGGTAACAATCGTGTGCGTAGAGTTTGAAGGACCTCCATTGGTTAGCGGGATGATCACATCAAACACCTGTAGGGCACCGATAATGGCAAAAAAAGCACTGACCATAATGGCAGGCTTTATCAGCGGAATCTGTACATGCCTGACAACATCGAGCGGCTTGGCTCCTTCAATTCGTGCAGCTTCTAAAAGATCGTCAGGAACCCCCTGCAATGCCGCAATGTAGATCATCATGTGAAAGCCAAAGTACTTCCAAACGATCACCGTCATGATGGCAACAAATGCCCAGTCTCGATCACCCAATATAAAATAAGGTTCAGTGCCCATGGCCTGCGTTATACCAGCACTGACTCCATAGTTACCATCGAAAATGAAACTCCAGATAAGCCCAGCTGCAATCTCGGCAAGAATATAGGGCAGGAAGAATATCAAGCGAAAGGCGGCATTGGTCGGTGTCTTTTTATAAATAAGTAATGCCAATCCCAGCGCCAGAGGCATCTGAATCACAAGCGACACCACCACTATCTTGACGGTATTTCCAACCGCGTTATGAAATACCGAATGTCCAAACAGCCGTTCGAAATTCTGTAAGCCGACCATGTCGACAGGCTCACCGTACCCGTTCCAGTCAAAAAATGCATACCAGCCGGATTCACCTAACGGCACAATCACAAACAAGCTGAATAAGATGAGCGCTGGCGGCAATAACAGAATGATGGCAGCAAAGCGCCCGTTGGTGAGGCCGCGCCTAAGTCGCTCAAAAAGCGTTTCCGGAACCAATTCCTGTTGTGTAACTGACATGAGTGGCTCCATCAAGGGCGAAATAAAACGCACGCCGCCCAGCTATCGGGACGGCCTACGAATTGGTTCCAACACCGTGCAATCTGTGCAAGAAAAATTTTCACTTACAACAAATTATCCAGCGACGATAAGATAAGGCTTAACGAAAATCCCAGGCTTCTTGAACCTGCTTTGCAGCCTCCTCCGGTGAAATCACTTTGGCAGCTAAATCCGCCGACACATCATTCACAGTGGCACCTACTGAGGCACCAAGAAACTGGTCCAGAAAAATCTGGTGGTATTCGGAATTTGATAGATCTTCAGCAATCTTCTTGAAGTAAGGATTGCTGATACCGTCTTCAGCACCGCCGGTTATCGGTATATAGATTCCTAACTCAGCAGCCTTACGCTGGTTTTCCTGCTCAAGCATAAATTCCATATAGGCCACGGCTTCATCGGGTGCATCTTTTGTGACAGCCCATCCGTTAATTCCACCAAGAGTTACTCGTCCTTCGTTGTCTGCGCCGCCTTCAACAATCGGAAAACTGAAAACACCCAGGTTTTCGTCAGCCAACGGAGCACCTTTACTTGCCTGATCTTGTATCGCTGAATAGGCCCATTCACCCATCAGGTGAAAGGCTGCTTTGTCATTACTGAATAATGAGGTGGCCGTTTCAAAATTGGTCGACATGAAACCCGGTTGAAACGGTTCAAGTTCGACAAGTTGCTGAAATTTTTCACCCGCTTTGACAAAAGGCTCAGCCAAAAACCCTTCACCTTCACCACCGGTAGCCATGGGCAATGTGTCCGCCCCACCTTCGCGAAGCGCCAAAAAACTCCAATAGAAGTGCAACGGCCACTTGTCTTGTCCACCGGCAATGATGGGCGTAATGCCAGCATCTTTCAGTGTCTTAACGGCAGCCAAAAAATCGCCCCATGTTTTAATACTGGTATGGTCCACACCGGCTTTTTCAGTCAGTGCTGTATTGACCCAGAAAACAACTTCTGCCGCATACAGTGGCAAACCCACTAGTTCACCATTGACCCGATAGGCCTCGACTGTGCCTTCGGGAATCGTACCTAAAGTCTCTTCGCTGACAACGCCGGAAATATCTCGAAGAAACCCGGCTTCCGCCTGCTCCACCAGCGTAAGGCCAGACCAGCTGTAGAACACATCTGGACGAGCATCTGACTGCAGCAAGGTTGGCAGCTTGGTTTTGTACGCTTCATTGGCGATGTATTTAAGATTAATTTTGACATCGGGATTGGCCTTTTCATAGGCCGTCGCAAGATCGGCGTAGTAACCCTTCTGCACTTCATCGGCGATTTCGACCCGCAACACCGATACTTCAGTCTGCGCCAACGCCGAGGAGGACAGCAAGGTAGCTGTCAGTACTGCGATCGTGAATTTTATAAACATTGCATTTATTCCTATTAGTGGTCCCACTAACGGCATGTATTGCCAGCCAGAAACCCGGGTGGATTTTCCCAACAACCTGCGTTTGCACTGGCCACTGGCGTCAGAAGAGAGCTGCCTCAAGGTGGGTCATTCAAATTGCTGTGCTGCTTACCGTGAGTGCTTAACATCATATGATGCAATCAAAATAACATATTTATGATGTATTTCAATCATTATTATTTTAAATACCCTCAAATGATGTATTACGTCGCTCTCAACACAGAGTATTTCGACTAAACTGTTTGCCATGGATAAATTGACAATATTGCAAATTGCCGAACATGCTGGCGTCAGCACAGCGACGGTTGATCGAATACTGCATGGACGTACACGAGTCAGTGAGAAAACACGAAAAAGGGTCGAAGAAGCTGTCAAAGAGCTGCAAAATAAGAACATTCCAGAACTTTTCCTACAAGCTGCGAAAGGCTCGTACCGGTTCAAATTTCTAACCCCCAATCGCAAAAGCAATTTCGTTGTCGACATGGAGCGCTCGCTCATGGTGGCCACTGCTGCATTTAATGATGTCGAGATCATCTGTGATTTACATCAAATTTCACTCTCTGATGGTAATGACCTCATTGAAGCGCTTGATGGTATCGACCCAGACCAACACCAGGGTGTTGGAGCATTTGTGATTGATGCGCCTGGCGTCAAACAAGCCATAAGCAGAGCGGTTGAACGCGGCATCAACGTCATCACGCTCGTGTCCGACATTCCAGATTCATCGCGGCACCACTTCGTGGGCATTGACAATGTGTCTGCGGGTCGCGTTGTTGGTAATTTGATGGGACGCTTCATTGGAGCGCAAGATGGAAAAATTGGAGTGATTACTGGGTCACTGAGAATACGCGACCAATTTGATCGCTTTTTCGGCTTTCGTCAGGTGATTGAAGAGCGCTTCCCACGGCTGCAACTCCTGCCGGTATTCGAATGTGAATCTGATCCAGAAAAAAATCGAGCAACCACGAGCGAGCTGCTGCAAAACGAACCTCAACTACAGGGGCTTTATTCGATTGCGGCAGGCAACATAGGCATCCTGGATGCGCTGGATAATACCGACCAGTCTCCCGTCGTCATCATGCACGAACTCTCCGACCCGGTTCGCAAAGCACTGGCGAAAGCACAAGTGGACGCTGTCATCTCTCAAAATACTGATCACATCGCACGCAGCGCCATGCGCGTGCTACGTGCTTATTGCGAAGACAAGCCCATCGTTGAATCGCAGGAACGTATTCGCATGGATATATTTCTGGCCGATAATATTTATTGAGTGGCAGTTAATTTTGGGTCGCGGTTTCTTCAAGACCAGTCGGCTGATATTCACCGAGGCCTGAGAAGTTGAGTTGAATTTGCTCAAGTTTAAAAACTCAAAAAAGTTTTTCAAACTCGCCTTTTTTGCTGCCTGGTTGTCGCACCAGAAATGATGTCTACTGGTAACTCGACAGCGTTATCTGGTTGAACACCATTGATTCTTAAAATAAGATTGCGCGCACCTAATACGCTCAGAAGAGAGTGGTGGCGTGGACATCTTTACTAGCAATGGGGCGGAGCCCTTATCGCCATTGCGGGTGCCTTACTGCGGATGCGCAGCGATCATTGCAGGGCTTTGGTTTTTGAACGCACCACGCTGGATGTGGCTTGTCATTCTTGCTTGGTGGTTAGCCCTTATTCTCGCCGCAGTTCTATTTCAACGAGCAGGCCGCACGATAGACAACTATCAAGCGATTTGGGGACCCGACCCACGTCACAATGACAAAAACAGCAAGCCTATCGGGTTCGGTGTTAATCGACATCAGAAATAAAATACAGTTCTAGTTTATGAGCTGACATTATCAGGTTAACTGACTGACAGCTTGTTCCTTGTTCCTTGTTCCTTGTTCCTTGTTCCTTGTTCCTTGTTCCTTGTTCCTTGTTCCTTGTTCCTTGTTCCTTGTAGCTTTTGCCTTATAGCTTTTGCCTTATAGCTTATTCCTTATGGCGTGCCGCTTACTGCTTACTGCTTACCTATAGTTTGCTCAACGCAGCGTGAAATTGTTCCAGCTCTTTTGCATCAAGATTTGGCGTTTCAGCTGGCGCCGGAAAATCCCCATTCATAGAGGCTTGCTTAAAGTCAGTTAATGCTTGTATACGCGCTTTATAAAGTGCTTCTTGCATAGAGCCCAAGTTACCAAAAGCACGCGCATGCCTTGGTGGATTCTTTGTTTCCCCACAAAGATCGTTCATAAAAAGAAACATCACATCAGCTCCGGTACCTGAACCCAAGGAGACACAAATCAGACTGGTGCGCGGTGCAATCTCTGCCATCACGGGGCCGGTTATCACTTCAGACTCCACGGCAAACGCACCAGCATCTTCGAGGCGCTTGAGCGCCACCATGCCGATGCCTTCGCCCAGCATCGTGCCGTCCGCGTCCGCCGACAACGGTCGGCAGTCGCCGCTGGCGGAGAGCGCGGGCGTCTTGGAGAAGCACATGTACATGAAGATGTCGTTCAGGGCATCGACACCGCCCGTCAGCACGAGATCGGAATCCCCCGAGCGCAGTTCGTGCAGCGCGATCTGCAGGGCGGACAGGCTCGAGGCGCAGGCCGCGTCGGTGACGTAGTTGCTGCCCCCGAAGTCGAGGCGGTTGGCGATGCGTCCGGCGACGACATTGCCCAGCAGGCCGGGAAACGTGGTCTCGCGCCACTCCACGAAACGGGTGCTGATTCGATCGGCGATGTCCTGTGCTTGCGCCTCGTCGAGACCGGCTTCGCGCATGCCCTTCAACCAGGCGGGGCGCTGCAGCCGCCCCATCATCTGGCCCACCAGCTCGGTCGTCGACGCGACGCCCAGGATCACGCTGGCGCGGGACTTGTCCAGCGCACCGGCGCTCTCGCGCTCGATGTCGTCCAGCACCTTGCGCGCGGCCACCAGGGCCAGCAGCTGCGCCGTGTCGGTGGTGGACAGCGAACTCGGCGGCACGCCGAACGACAACGGGTCGAACGAGGTGGCCGGAACGAAGGCGCCGCGGCACCCGTAGGTGCGATCCGGTGCTGCAGGATCAGGGTCGTAGTAGTCGTCCTTCAGCCAGTGAGTGTCCGGCACGCAGGTGAACGTGTCGACACCCTCGACGATGTCGCGCCAGAATCCGGTGGTATCGCCTCGACCGGGGAATATCGAGCCGATCGCCACGACGGCCACCGGTTCGGCTTCGGTTCTCGGGGGTTCACGGCTGGTCACACGCTGTGTTCTCGGTCCGCTCGCCTACTCGAACCATCGGGGGGTGTAGCGAAAGGCCCCCTCCGGCAGTGCCACTCCGAACGATCGCAGTTGTCCGGCCCGGGTGATCCGCGCCGCACCTTCGAGCAGGTTCCAGGCGATCTGCTTGACGGTGCGATTGGCCAGTGGCTGCAGGCAACTGCCCTTCGCCCAGTGGTTGAATGCCCCCATGGCAGGCCCGCACCAGATCTGATAGTCCGCCGCCCGCGCGGGATCGCCGTCGCGAGCCCATCGCGATGCCATGAACAGGTAGCGACGACAGAGCAGCGCGAACCGGACGTTCCCGTCGGCCTCGGCACCGGCGAGTGCTCCGGGGTCGTTGCGCCGCAGGTAGTCGCCGGTATCGGACCATGCCGCCTCCAGGCTCTGGCCCAGGCGACTCTCGAACCACCGGCGATCGCTCGTGGACAGGCTGTCGGTGGTGGTCCCGGAGCGATAGAGCGCGTGGAGTCGCCTTGCGTGCAGGCCGAACAGGGTGCCGCGCTTGAGCACCTGCACGTCCACCCCCTGCTCGAACATGTCGGCGGCGGGTGCCATCATGACATCCACGGCTTGGGCCTCGGCGAGCATCTGTCGCGCCCGCTCGGACAGTCCCGACTCGACGGCGGGTTGATTGACCGAGCCCGTCAGGACGTAGGCCGCACCCATCTGGAACGCTCCGGCCACCGCCTGGGGCGTGGCGATGCCGCCCGCCAGTCCGATGCGCAGGCAACGCTCATCGAATCCGTGCCGGGCAGCGATTCGTCCTGCCGTCTCGAGCAACGCGCTGAACAGCACGGACGCCGGACGGTTGTCGGTGTGGCCGCCGGAATCCGATTCGGCGGTGATGTCCGTCGCTATCGGCACACGACCCGCCAGCTCCGCCTGCTCGGCACTGATGGAACGATCGGCCAGCAGGTCCCGCAGGATGTCCTCCGGTGCGGGTGCCATGAACCGTTCTGCAACCTCGACCCTAGATACCTTCGCGAACACGTGCGTGTCCCGTTCTATGCGATCGCCCGAACGGCGCAGCCCCCGGGCGCTGAAGCGAACGACCTCCGGTGAGAGCTGCATGAAGGCCGACGCGGAGACCCTCTCGACGCCCATCTCCAGAAAAAGGTCCACGACGGCCCGTTCCAGGCCCGGCTGCTGCGGCGAGTGAATCAGGTTCGCGCCCCACGTCGCACCGGTCGACGGGAGTGACGCCCTGATCCTGTCGATACCGCTCCGGACCTCCGGCAACGGCAGACCGGCGCTGCCGTAGAACCCCAGCAGGCCCGCCTGCGCCGCGGCCACCACCATCTCGGGCGTCGCGATGCCGCGAGCCATCTCGCCCACCACATAGGGGAATCGCGTTCCGTGAACCGCCGAGAACCCGCGATCTCCCAACCACTCGGGGTAGACGGGCGGGATGCGGAAGCGTTGCTCCGGCGTCAGCGCATCGGCCGCCTGCACATCCACCACCACGTGACCTTCGGCGCTGCTGGCGCTCACGTGAGCGCACTCGCGCGGCATCTCCAGCGCGCGGGCCAGCGGTGCGCCACCGATCGAGGCCGTGGCGGGCACCGGTTGGACGTCCGTGTTCGCAGGGTCTGTCAACATCATGCCGGACGCTGGGTCGATGAGGCTCGAACTGACGTTCGCCCGATTCCGTGAACACCGGTTCGGGCAGAGGTGGCCGAGGCTGTGCGATCGATCCGCTACTCGACAGACGCGGTGGTGGCCGTGCAGTGTAGCCGAATCCGATCATCGACCGATGACGTCATTCGCCGCCTGCTCCGCGCCGTCGTGACTCCTCGGTCGCCGGTGCCAGCGTGCGGGCGGCGAAGACCGTGAGGCGCTCCCACACGGTGTCGTCGACCTCGCCGCGGAATCCCGCACCGACGGCAGGTTCCGGAAGGCACTTCACGATACTGCAGGTCAGGCTCGTCGTGCCATCGACATCGAGCCGATCGCGAGCGCCATCGATGCGCAGCCGCCCGCCCCCCACCGTCAGGCGAATCCCGTCCCAGGCGAGCCGTACCGGCGTGCCGAGCTGCTCGGCCGCATCGTTCGCGAATGCCAGTACCAGCAGGGGACAGGCCGGATCGCGCAGCGTGATCGGACCACCGGCCGCCAGTCGGGCTGCCCGGTCGGCGAGCGCGGCGCCCGCCGCCAGAGGGCACAGCGAGCCGCTCGCTGCGCGCCAGACGTCCGTGGTGACGTCGGGCGAGAGCGCATCCAGCGAGCGCCCGTCCAGCCGCTCCAGGCGCGTGGCCAGCATCGCCGGGCCGGGCAGCCCCAGCGAGGCCGACCAGCGTGCGCCGCGCGCGGCATCCTCGGCCAGTCCCCAGTCCAGCCCCCCGCCCCTGGCGGCGCGCTTGCACAGCAGCCCGATCTCGTTGAGCGAGCGGCTCACGCAGGCCGGCCGGAGCCCTGCTCCGGCAGTTCCGGGTAGGGCCACGTATCGGCATCGCCGTTCGCGAGCGCCTCCGGGTACGGCGCACCGGCGTACATGCAGATGCGCACCCAGCGGTCCGATCGCGGGTCGAAGTGGATCGCGCCGAAGAACGACAGCTTGGCGCGCAGCATGTCGGCCGGCGACAGCGTCGCATCGATGGTGTTGTCGCGAATCTCGGCGTAGGCCGCGCGCGCCACCGTCTGCAGCCGGCGTACCGTGTGGCGGTGCTCGGGGTGGCGCAGCAGCAACTCGGCGACCGGGGTGTCCGGCGCCCACCCGGCGAGAGCGCGGTGCAGGGCGATTGCGTCGCGGCCCGGTGCCAGCGGCTGCTCGTAGGGTTCGATCGGTTCCTCGAAGCGCTCGCCCAGGCGCGGCTCCAGCTTCTCGGCCGAGACGTACCAGGCGCGTGCGCGCGCCGAGCGGGCGTCCCAGTCGATATCGCGCGCCCAGCCGTACACCCGCTCGATGGTGGACGCTACGTCCGACACCGGCATGCCGCCGTCGATCGCGGGCAGATCGCGGTCGCAGGCCAGCGTGTCCGCGAGATCGTCGATCAGCTCGCCGTAGGGTTCCAGCACCAGCGACACCAGGCACTCCTGGCCCTCCAGGCCGAGGTGCACCTCGGCCCACCGGTAAAGCCGGTCCCACGGGCGATCACCCTCGAGGCCATCCTGCTCCGCATCGCCTGTCCGGACGACGAGCGCCTGCAGGTCCTTGCGCAATCGAGCGACCCGGGGCGCCTGCAGCGGATGCTCGGTGCGCCAGCGCGCCGCCGACACCACCGAGCGTGCCAGCAGCGCGCGGAACGTGGTGCGTTCGGCAACGCTCGCCCGTGCGACGCCGCGCACACGGGCCAGTGCGGTCTCGCGCGCGGCGATCCAGTGATCGAACAGCACCGGGTGGTTCAGGATGAACGGCGCCATGCCGAGCCCGGTGGAGTTGCCGATGCCGATCGAGCGCGCGATGCCGGGGTCCAGCGGCACGCTGTCCGCCCCGCCGGCCGTGTCCGCGGCGTGCTGCACCAGATCGCGCACCCAGGCCCGTACCAGGTACACGCTCAGCATCTCGATCTGGAACGGTACCGACAGCTCGGCGCGATCGGCGGTGGATTCACGGTCGGCGGCGCCGAACTTGCCCGAGCCGTACACCGCCGTGGTGCGCATCAGGTAGCCGACCGCCTCGATGCGGTCCGGCTCGGGCTGACGTCCCGCGGCGAGCGATTCGACCACGTGCGCCCACAACCGTACCGAGCGGTTGGCGCGGCCGAGCGACAGCTCGGTGGATTGCAGGCGTCCCGCTTCCTGCACGGGAACGTTCCGGGACAGGCGCTCGATGTCCGCATCCGTCGGCACACCGTCGAACAGTGTGAAGGTCGAGTCCCAGGCCTCGGCGATGACCCGATCCGAGCGCAGTTCGGGCGGCAGGTCGTGCGCGAACGCGACCAGCGAGTAGGTGCGAACGGACGTGACCACCGAGTACACTGCATGACCGACCCCGATCGCGTCGAGCTCGAACACCGGCCTGGAGAAGCTCCAGCCCTCGCGCCGCATGCGCCGGGTCAGCACGCGCATGAACGACAGGCGGGTCTGGTGGAACGCGCCGAGGCGCGCCAGACGCATCACGGTGGCGGGGTCGCGCAGCGGCACCGCGACGTCGCTATCCTGCGTGAGCGCGTTCATGAACCGTCTCCTGCTGCCCGGGGCGAGAAGTTCTCCGCGTAGAAGCGGTGCCAGTTGCCGCCCATGATGCCGGCAACCTCGCCGGCATTCATGCCGGTCGCACGCAGCCCGCGCTCGATGTTGCCGAAATCGGTGTTGTCGGCAAACCAGTCCGGCATCGGCGGAAAGCCCGGCGCATCCCTGGATCCCTCGCCGTAGTCGATCGCCCGGGTCCAGCGCCCGGTGCGCATCCATTCCACGACCGAGTCCGGCTGATCCTGGCACAGGTCCGATCCCAGGCCCAGCCGCTCGGTGCCGTGGCGCTCGGCGGTGCGGGCGATCATGCTGCAGAAGCTGTCGAGCGTGCAGTCCGGGCCGCCCTTCAGATGGTGCGGGTAGAGCGAGAAGCCGAGCATGCCGCCACCGCCCGTCACCGCCTCGAGCACGGGTTCGCGCTTGTTGCGCCGTGCCGGTGCCCAGTCGTGCGGGTTGGCATGGGTGATGGCGATCGGTCGTGTCGACAGCTCGGCCGCCTCGATCGTGGAACGCTCGGCCGAGTGGCTCATGTCGATCACCATGCCCACGCGGTTCATCTCGGCGATCACCTCGCGCCCCATGCGGGTGATGCCGGGATCCTTGGCCTCGTAGCAGCCGGTCGCCAGCAGCGACTGGTTGTTGTAGCTCAGTTGCATGAAGCGCACGCCGAGCGCGTGCAGGATCTCCACCAGTCCGATGTCGTCCTCGATCGGGCTGGGGTTCTGCGCACCGAAGAAGATCGCCGTTCGTCCGGACGCCACCGCTGCATCCACGTCGGCGGCGACGCGGCCCGGAAAGATCAGTGCCGGGAAACGTTCGAACCAGCGGTTCCAGCGCTCGATCACGGCGACGGTTTCGCGGAAGTTCTCGTGATAGGCGATGGTGGCGTGCACGGCGTGCACTCCGCCCTCGTGCATCTGACGGAAGATCGCTTCCGACCAGTTCGCGTACTGCAGGTTGTCGATCCGCATGCGCGTCGCCCCGTTCCCCTGTCGCTGGATCCGTGTGCCGGTGTGGCAGTCGATGCCGTCTGTGGCCAGCTCGACCATCATGCAGCAGGGTCGGGCGTGCCTTGCGAAACGGGTCTGTCACGCGTTGCACCGTTGCCGCGATCGGCTGTCCGGAGGCAGTATGGACAGCTGTCGGTCTTCGGTCAAAACGGACGTTCCGAACCATGCGGGCCTTCGCGCTGTTCGCGCTGTTCGCGCAGATCGACACCATGGCCCACGGCGCCCCCCGGACGGCACCCGGGCGGTCGTATTCCAGGCGGTCGACCGCGGCGACGGCAGGCAGGCTTCCTGCCGAAGGGCTGCCGAAGCGGCTACTCTCGCGTCACGGCAGGGCTCGGCCGGCCGTGCCGAACGCCCGGGTCCGGGACGACACCCTCGTCGACGCGATCCTCAGGCGGCGGCCCCGAAGCTGTCGTCACCCTCCACGGTGAGCGCGATCGCCTCGAACAGCCGCTCGGCCGAGAACGGCTTCTCCAGCAACTCGACACCGCCCGCCGCGAGCGCGCGTTCGCGCAGCCCGGGCGCCTTGCTGGCGGTCAGGAAGACGATCGGGATCGATGCCGTGTTGTGCGATGAGCGCAGCCGCCGGGCCACCTCGAAGCCGTCCCCGCCCGGCAGGCTGATGTCCAGCAGGGTGACATCGGGGGCGTGACGGCGCGCCTGCCCCATGGCGTGCACCGCGTCGGGGGCGGTGAAGACGGCGTAGCCGGCGGACTTGAGCCGTATGCCGAGGGCGAGCGTGATCTTCGTGTCGTCCTCGATCAGCAGTAGCGTCTTCATCGTGTGCGGTTTCCGGCCAGCGCTTGGTGCGACCGGTTAGTGGCAGGCCGGCTGCCGGATGAAGCCCGCACGAGCGTGCGCGGGCGGTGGTTCGCATCGGCGGCCTCGCCGAATGCCGACCACGCCGGACCGACGACCGGGTCAACCGGCATCGGGACGCGGATCGGTGATACCCGTACCGTCCTGCACATCGAGCGGTTCCGGACGCACGAACCGGTCCCGTCCCGCCATGATCCCGTCGCGCGCCTGCGCCTCGAGCCGCTCGCCGTCCGCCCGGCGGACCGCGACCTCCACCTCGATCGCCTGCCCGGCGGACAGGCCGAGATCCTCGAGCGCGTTCCTGCCGAGCAGGATCGCCGATTCGAAGGTCTCGCGCACCTCGCGGGTGACACCCCTGCCGCGCAGGTGGATCGACTCGCGACGGTCGTAGCTCCTGACGTGCAGCGGCGTGTCGGGCCAGGTCTCGCGCAGGATATCGACGCACTTCCTGCACGCCTCGACATCGTCGATGCACACCAGGAACAGCCTCGTGTCGTCGGCGCCTGCGGCGCGCAGCACGTCGAGCCGCGTGCCGTCGCCGTAGTAGACCTTGAACCCGAACGCACCGGCGTCCTCGATGCGCTCCGCATCGCTGTCCAGCAGCGTCACCCCGATCGCGCGCGCCTGCAGCATCTGCGAGGCGACCTGTCCGACGCGTCCGAACCCGATGATCAGCGCCGAGCCGTTCGCACCGTCGAAGTCCTCCTCGCGCTCCTCCTTCGCGTCCGAACGGATCAGCAGGCGAGGAGCGAAGGCGAGCACCAGCGGCGTCAGCGCCATCGACAGCGTGACCAGCGCGATCAGCAGCGATGCGTGGCGCTGCGACATGACGCCGGCGGCGACCGCGGCGCTGAACAGCACGAACCCGAACTCGCCCCCCTGGGCCAGGTAGGCGGAGGTTCGCACCGCCACCGGGTGCGGGTTGCCGAACCCCCTCGCCACCGCGTACACGACCCCGAACTTCAGGCACACGTAGACGGTGAGCCCGACGGCGATCGACAGCCAGTTCTCGGCGACGATGGCAAGATCCACGCTCATGCCCACCGAGATGAAGAACAGTCCCAGGAGCAACCCCCGGAACGGCTCGATATCCGCCTCGAGCTCGTGACGGTAGCTCGATTCGGCCAGCATGACGCCTGCGAGGAACGCGCCGAGCGCCTGCGACACGCCCACCAGCGACATCAGCATCGCCGCGCCGACGACGACGAACAGGGCCGCCGCGGTCATGACCTCGCGGCCGCCGGTGCGGGCGAGCAGGCGGAAGAACGGGTTCAGCACGTAGCGTCCGGCGAGCACGATCGCGGCGATGGCTGCCAGGATCGCCAGCGCCCGCTGCCACACGGCAGGGCTGTCCCCGGCACCCGTTTCCGCACCGGTCCCGCCCGCCTGCGCGGCGAGCAGGGCCACGATGGCGAGCAACGGCACGATCGCGATGTCCTGCATCAGCAGGATCGAGAACACCTTCTGACCGTGAGGCGAGTTCATCTCGCGCCGCTCCTCGAGCGTCTGCATCACGAACGCGGTCGATGACAGCGCGAGACCGAGACCGGCGACGATCGACGCCTCGATCGGCTCGCCGACGACCAGCCACGGGTAGAGCATACAGGCGAGCCCCGTGAGCAGGATCTGGGTGGAGCCGAGACCCAGGATGTCGCGGCGCATCGACCAGAGCTTGCCGACGTTCAGTTCCAGCCCGATCAGGAACAGGAACAGCACGACACCGAACTCGGCGACGTGCATGACCGCCTCCGCCTCGTCGAACAGTCCGAGGACCGAGGGGCCGATCAGCACCCCTGCGGCGAGGTAACCGAGCACCGCACCGAGCCCCAGGCGCTTGAACAGCGGCACGGCGAACGTGGCGGCCGCCAGGAAGATCAGCGGTATCAG
>ENA-ORXT01002962-ORXT01002962.1-marine-metagenome-genome-assembly--contig:-NODE-2962-length-19426-cov-14.142901_pt1 | contig 19426 bp, 14 predicted proteins | sample MGYA00237868_ERZ511482 | MGnify/ENA metagenome assembly ERZ511482
TGGGCGATGAGAGATTCGAACTCCCGACCCCCTCGGTGTAAACGAGGTGCTCTGAACCAACTGAGCTAATCGCCCTTTCTTATGTTTTTTTGTTTTTTAATCGTCAATATTGCGTCAACGGAGTGCAAAGATAGAAGGTCTTTTTAAAAATCCCAACTTTTTTGAAGAAAAAAAATATTTTTTTCAAAAAGATAGTTAGTAACGAGTAAATAATAACTTCACGATTTGGACGGCTTCTTTTACCCTTATTTGAAACGCAAAAAATCAAGAAATTAGTTAATAACTATTCGCAGAATTAGCGAACTTTGGGCGGTAAATAAAATAATAGCTATTCTTATGATTAAAGAATGGGATAGTCGGCAGACGAAGGATTTGTAAAATCTATGGTTTGATTACCCAAATACGCTTTATTTAGAACAAAATTCGTCTGGCGACAATGGTATTATTTCAGTGTTTGCTTATTTGCTGACTTTACATACTCCACATAATTAAAACAATAAATATATTTGAATTTGACACTTAAACTTGCCCTCGACTACCTTTATAACCAATTGCCGATGTATCAGCGCATAGGTGCTGCTGCTATGAAAAAAGACCTCGGCAATATCCGCCTCTTATGCGAAGCACTCGGCAATCCGCACCAAAAATTTAAATCCATACATATCGCAGGCACCAACGGAAAAGGCTCTACGGCGCATATCCTTTCCGCGATTTTGCAGACAGCAGGGCTGAAAACTGGCTTATATACTTCACCGCATTATCGCGATTTTAGGGAACGTATCAAAATAGACGGGCAGTACGTCACCGAGCAGTTTGTGGTGGATTTTGTGGCGAAAAATAAGCCGCTTTTTGAGCAAATTAAACCTTCTTTTTTCGAAATTACGGTAGTGATGGCGTTTCAGTATTTCGCTGATAGTGAGGTAGATATAGCTATAGTCGAAACGGGTTTGGGTGGGCGGCTTGATTCGACCAACATTCTCTCCCCTATCTTATCCATTATCACGAATATTAGTTATGACCATCAGCAATTTTTGGGCGATACTTTGCCGGAAATAGCCACCGAAAAGGCAGGTATTATCAAGCCAAGTACACCTGTCGTGATTAGCGAACGGCAGGATGAGGTCGCACATATATTTGAACGCATAGCAGCCGAACGAAACGCACCACTCTATTTCGCATCCGATTTTTTTACCGTAAAAGAAAAAGAAATTTCATTGATGGGGAATGTGTATGAAGTCTGTCCGCTCACGCCCCCAGCTCCTAAAGAGGATTCCGGGCACGTTTTCATATCGAAGTGGGCAGACTCTCCTTTAGAGGCTGGGGGTGCGCAAAATTATTTCCTTCAAACCGACCTTTATGGTAATTATCAGTCAAAGAATTTATGTGGGGTTTTATTTGTTGAGAAAATTCTGACGGAGGAAAAGATAATTTTAAATGAGCAAGTAAAATTTGCCGCATTAAAGCAGGTGAAATCCCTTGCTAATTTTGTGGGCAGGTGGCAGGTTATTTCCGAAAAGCCCTTGACAGTCTGTGATAGTGGACACAATACGGCAGGTATCGAACAGCTCGTGAAACAACTCGCTGCTCTACCCTATCGGTATTTGCATATCGTTATTGGTATGGTGAGCGATAAAGACCATGAAAAGGTGATAAAATTATTGCCGAAGGATGCGACCTATTACATCGCCAAACCGGATATTCCGCGTGGTATGGATGCCGAAAAATTGAAAGAGAAATTTGTGCGCGAAGGCTTATCTGCAAGTGCTTATGCGAATGTACCTGACGCACTACGTATGGCGCAGACACAGGCACAGGAGGAAGATTTGGTTTTTGTGGGTGGAAGTATTTTTGTGGTGGGGGAAGTTTTATAAACGTAGCACGATGCTTCTAGCCCGTGTTTTCACGTAATTCGTATTTCCTAATGCGGACACGGGCTAGAAGCACCGTGTTACGTAAAGATACATTTGATACATTTGATACATTTACGAATGTACTTTTCTGCAATATTTTAAATTCAATAAATGAGAGATAGCTATAGCCATACCACCTGCCACCATAAGTACGCTGTGCAGCCAAGCCATACCAAATAAATGTCCGATAAATATCAGCGCAAAACCCGTCGTAGCGACGATGAGTACTTCCTTGCGTTTGTGATGAAAATAATGTGGAATGAGCGAACCCGCAGCGATGAACATACTGCCGAAGATGACGGTGTGTTCTATCATTGGATCCGCAAGAAAATGCAGCCCTGTAAATGCTCCGAACATCAACATCAAAGGCAAGAGGGCGCAATGCACCGCACAAGCAAGTGAGAGAATCATTCCGAGTATGTCTAAATTGAAGCGTGGACGCTGCATAAGTTTTAAATTTTGCTGTTTTTTGCAATGATATTGCAAATATACAGTGAAATTTGTTTAAATGCAATGATGTTGCATTGTTTTACTATTTTATTGCTGTACTGTTTTACTGCTGTATTGTTGTGTTGTTGTATTGTTGTATTGCTATATTGTTTTTTCACGTAGCGAAAAAGTAAAAGCAATACAGCAATAAAACAATAAAATTAAACTCAAGCCTGCCCCCCACGTCTACGCTCAAAACCAATGGTTTTCTTATTATAAATTACATCCTTCTCCTTGTCGAATGAAAGGTTGTTGACATCTTCGAAAGTGATGGTTCGAATGGCTTTTTGGGTGCGTTGACGTTTGGTGAGTTTGGAGAGGCGTAGGTTTTGATTTTTGATAATATTGGACACTGTACTGCGCACAGTACGTGCATTGCCGAAGTACTTGTCGCGTAATTCAAATTGCAAATTTAGATATTCTACCAAGTGTGCGAGTGCTTTTGCGTCCGCTTCTACTTCTTCTTCTTTGAACATCATAAGGGCGATTTCGAGGAGTTCTTGCGGCGAATAATCTTCAAATTTGAGTACCTTATCGAAGCGCGAACGCAAGCCGGGATTGACCTTCAAAAAGGCATCCATATTTTCGGGATAGCCGGCAGCAAAGACGAAAAATTCGCCGCGATTGTCTTCCATTCTTTTGAGTAGGGTTTGTATGGCTTCGTTGCCAAAATCGTTGCTATGCCCTTGATTGAGTGCGTAGGCTTCATCAATAAATAGGACGCCGCCCATCGCTTCGTCAATTTTTTCGGCGGTTTTTGTGGCGGTTTGCCCTATGAATCCTGCTACAAGTCCTTGACGGTCAGTTTCTACAATATGTCCGCGCTCCAATACGCCGAGTGCTTTGTATATCTTGGTGAGTATACGCGCAACCGTGGTTTTGCCGGTGCCGGGATTGCCGACCAAGACAGTATGTAGGTGAAATTTGTTTAATGCTTTTCGGCTCGTTTCACGATAATAGCGCACGAGGTTGACGAGTTCATCAATTTGTTGTTTGACGCTATCCATTCCGATAAGTTCATGGAGTTCCTTCATGGATTCTTTGAGGAAGGCTTCATCTACGGGAATATTAGGTAGTTGGCGCGTTGTTTTGACTTGTATTTGCTCGACATCCTTGAATTGAACGACCGAAAGTTCGTCTTGATTGAGTGCCTGTGGGTCGTCAAGTGCCATAACGCGCAAGCCGAGGTTGACCTTTGCTTTTTCTACGGTATCGTAAACGAACCTTGCATTTCCAAAAGACCTATCACGACCACGGAACGCCTTGACTATCAAACCTTTAATATGTTTGTCAGCCGCAGGTGAAAGCGTGATTCTTTTTCTTTCGCAAGCGTAATCCGCAATTTTGGAAAGCTCTTGCGGTAGGTAATCATTAAAGGTGAAATAGATTTTGAAGCGAGATTTTAAGCCTGGGTTGGAATCGAGAAAGCCCTTCATTTCCTTTGGGTAGCCAGCTACGATGACTGCCATATCTCCCTCGCCGTCAGACATTTCTTTGATCAAAATCTCAATCACTTCGCGCCCAAAATCTTTGCTGTCGTCGTTGCTGCGAGCGAGCGAGTAGGCTTCGTCGATAAACAAAACGCCGCCCCGTGCTTTTTCGATGGCTTCTTTGACTTTCGGTGCGGTCTGCCCGATATATTCGCCGACGAGGTCTACCCTATCGACTTCGTGTACGTGACCCCTCGAAAGCAAACCCATTTTTTTGTAGAGTTTGCCCATCATTTTTGCGACGGTTGTTTTGCCCGTTCCGGGATTTCCTATGAATACTGAATGTATATTAATTTCTTCGTTTTCTTCAAAGCCTTTATCTTTTCGGAGTTGCAAAAACTGGATATATTGAGCATGTTCGCGCACCTGTCGCTTGACATCTTCCAAGCCAATCAAAGCATCGAGATACACCATTACGTCCTCAAAAGATTCTGGCTCTTCTTCTTTTAAAACTGGTTCAAAGATTTGGTTTTCAGGCAATAACACTTCTACAACTCCTTTTTCATGTTCTTCGCCTATATGAAAAGGGATACTCACCAACACGCGCTCCATAAACACAATATCAACCCAATGTTGTCCTTTTCGCCATTGACCTTTTATATTAGACCCCCACTTGGCAGTGACGGCAATAATATCATTTTTTTTCTCTACTTTTTGCAGCGAAATATATTCTCCTTTGAGTTCGCGAACTTCGTTGAAGTGTTTGAAAAACAATTCGCAATACCACGCCTTTCCGTATAATTTATTATCTAATTTTAATTCGAGATAAATAAAGCGTGTCAGTTCTTGGCTAAATTTTTTGTAATATATTTGTTTTTTGCCTGCCGGCTCTTGCCCTGTTCCTTCAAACAAGCGGATGGATTTTAAATCCAAATAAGGATTCGCTTCGTCCGAATTTTTCTCGGCATCTTCTATATAAAAATCCTTGCGGCGAATCGCAACTTCATCAACGTAGACCTCCCAATAATAGAGTCCTTTGCGCCAAAAAGTCCCTATTTTCTTATTGCCCCAACCTTCGCGGATATACACAATGTGGTCAGTCTTACTGATTTTTCGTGTGATATTCAGCGAACATATTTCCTTGACACCTGTGCGTTTGCTGGAAAAACATTTCAAATTGATAGACATATCCCAGTCCTCTACGTCGTAATTTTTATTATAAAAAGAAAATTCAGCATAGATATAGCTGCACAGCGAACGCTCGAAAACCTGGCGGTAGCGTTTTTTATTTTTATACAACCATTCTGTTGAAGAATAGATTTTTAAATCTCTGAATTTATAGTTATTCGTTGTCGTGCCTTCCAAAGTATATAGATTTAAGGAGATATGATAATTCTATTAAATGTCTAAATATAGACGGTCTTTATGGGGCAAAAGATACTTATTTTGACGAGTTTATCTGACTGGTTGACACTTTTATATTTGGAGTAATATTAGGAACAAAATAAATGTATATTCTCGACTTGTTCTTTTTCCTTTATATTAGACTTTATTCCAAAATATTTTGCATAGAGTAAATAATCTTTTTCCACTACTCTGCGTTGCCTGAAAATTCACTATGCTAAGGCATAGCTCAATTTCAGCCGCCTTGATTAGTGAAAAAATCTTTATTTCCTCTTTCATCCAAACTATTTTAGAGTAAAATCTACTTCACCAAATCTTCCTTAAAGACGGTGAGTATTCGCGTCAAATTTGGGTCGTCTAAAGAAAAAATAACGACGCGAAGAATAGACTTTATTTTGTTCCTGATACTTATTCGATTATAAATTCAATTTTACCCCATAGTAGCCAAACGACTACTATCATTCGATTGCAATAATTGTTTTTTGTTAAAATATTTTATAAAATAAAAAATATATGACAATCAAACAATTCAACAATTATAATAAGATAGCTATGAAACAATTCATTCTGACACTGCTCTTTTGCATGTCTATTTTGTTCGTGCAAGCGCAAAACACCGATAGCGCAGAGGATACCCTCAAGCCATCGGAGGAAATCATTAAGCTGAAAGCAAAAGCTCAGAAAAGAGAGGCTGCCCGCTTAGAAAAATTGGCAAAAAAAGAAGCCAAAACACGAGCCAAGAGTCAAAGAAAAGCAGCAAAGGAAGCTGTAGCCGCATTGAAAGAGGAGCAGGAAATGATTATGGAACAGGTCAAAAGAGAAAAAGAGGGCTTAGACTCTTATGAGCCTGAAGGTGAAGAAGACGAACCAGTTACAGCAGAAGAAAAGGACATAACAGGGGAGCGCGAAATGGAACAACTTTCTGCCGCAGACCTTGCCAAAAAAGAAGCCGCAGAGGAAAAAGAACGCCGCAGAGTAGAAGCGGAACTGGCGGAAGAACGCAAAAGAAAAATCGCAGCGAAGGCGAAAAAACGCAAAAAAGCAGTCAGAGATAGAAAAACAGCTGATAAGTACCACGAGAAAAGCGATTCTTTTATAAGACCCGCAGATGCTACACAGCAAGAAGAAGTCGTAGTAGAAGAGATAGACGAAGCCGCTAAAGCTGCCGTACTCGAAGCTGAACGAAAAGTCCAAGCCGAAGCCGAAGCAGCAAGAATTGCTGTCGAAGAAGCCGCTACTAAGGCACTTGAAGCAAAACGCAAAGCTCAACTTGACGCCGAACGACTCGAAGCAGAACGCCAAGCCGAACTCGCTCGCCAACGTGCTGAAACAGAAACCCAAAAACGCGAAGAAGAGCGCGTGGCTGCCATAGCTGCCGAGCAAGTCCGGCAAGCTGAAAAAGAAGCTGAAAAAGCTCGCAAAGAAGCGGAACGTGAAGCCAAAAAAGCCGTAGTAGCAACCCCCGCCCCACCGAAAGTAGCGCAAGAAGCAACCACTGAAATGCTCACACCTACAGGTGACGAAAATGACGACCTCATCGTACAACTCAATGAAATACAAGCCAGCTTGCCGAAAGTTGAGGTGTTTGATGGTATTCCTTCCGAAGCCGTATCTCAAGCCGAACGCGAAGCACTCAGATACCGCCGAGTAGCTGAAAGTAAAATTACGAAAGCAAAAAAAGCCGTACAAAAAGCAATTAAAAAAGATACGGATGAGAATATTCTCGCAGCATTGAGTGCGCTCACGACTGCCCGTAAAAGCGTCTCGAGAGTAGAAGAAAAAATTGCCTTGCTTGATGCAGTTCGTGCTATCGACCCTATTGTTCAAAGCACCTTAACGGAGGAAGCTACCGAAACCGTTGCAATTGTACCGGTAGAAGAAATTGAGGTAGAACAAACAAAAGAAATACCTACGGCAGCCGAAGTCATCGCTGCACAAGAAGCTACCTTGGCAGAAGCTACCGAAACTACAGCACCTTCCCTTAGCCGTGCCGAGCGTCGCGCCCTACGCAATGCCGAGCGCAATGCCGCCGACTTCGCTAAGCGTGAAAAAGAAGCGATGGAACGTGAGACTGCAAGGCTTGCAGCTATCGAAGCACAGAGAGCTGCCGACACCAATACAGAAACTGTCGCAAAAGAAATCGTAGCTGAAACGTCGAGTACTGAAGTCCGCAGTAGCATACTTTCTCCGGATAGATTGGCGCAAGTCAAACAAGAAGTCAGTTCACCAAGACAAGAAGAAGTTGTGGAGGCTATCATCCCGATGCCCGAACCTGAAATCATAGAAGTTGAGGAAATTGTAGAAACTGTTATTCCCACGCCTGAACCTGAAATTATAGAAACCACCGAACCAGAAGTCGTAGAACTTACAGCTGGACAACGTCGCGCACAGCGAAAAGCAGAACGCGAAGCAGAAAAACTCGCCCAACTCGAAAAAGAAGCGATGGAGCGCGAAGCCACAAGACTCGCAGCCATCGAAGCACAAAGAATCGCTGATGCGAATAGAGAAGCTGTCGTAGAAGAAGTTGTAGTTGAAATACCAACACCCAAACCAGAAAGTATTGATGTCAAGGAAGTTGTTGAAACACCCACTATTCCTGTAGAAGTAACTTCCGTCGAAGAAGAAGAAATGGTAGAAACACCAGCTACCGAACTAAGTCGTGTTGACCGTCGCGCCCTCCGCCAAGCCGAACGAAAACGCGCCGAATTGGAGCAACTCGAACAAGTAGCGATGGCACGCGAAACTGCAAGAATTGCAGCCATCGAAGCAGAAAAAGCCGCTGAGACGACAACAGAAACTATCGTAGAAGAAGTCGTAACTGAAATACCAACACCCGAAATCGTAGAGGTGGAGGAAGTCATAGAAACTACCGAACCAGAAGTCGTAGAACTAACAGCCGCACAACGTCGCGTACAACGAAAAGCAGAACGCGAAGCAGAAAAACTCGCCCAACTCGAACAAAAAGCGATGGCACGCGAAACTGCAAGACTTGCAGCCATCGAAGCAGAAAAAGCCGCTCAAGCTACAACAGAAACCATCGTAGAAGAAGTCGTAGAAACTATGCCTACGGTGGAAGAAGTCGTAGAACAAACGGTCATCGAACAAATTCCTACATCAAACACAGAGGTCGAAACACCTAAGATGAGCGACCGCGAAATACAAGAAGTTCGTGCCGAAGCCGAGCGTCGTTCTGAAGAACTCACTCGCCAGCTTGAAATCGAAAAACAAAATCGCATACAAGCCGAAACCAAACTCAAACCCGCTCAATCAACCACAACTCCGGTGCAGATGGAAACCACTAGAATTGTCGAAAAAAGCAACCCGACTATCCAAAAAACGATACAGCAACTCGAAGCGGATTTGGCAGCCGAACGAGCAGCACGCAGAGCCGTCGAAGACCAACTCAAAAATATGAGCCAATCTGCTCCCGTTGTTCAGTCAAGCGCACCTCTTGCCGTTGAAAAAGTCATCGTAAATGAAGACCTCGAAACCGTCAAACGACAAAACGCTGCGCTCGAAGCCCAACTTGCCAAAGAACGTGCCGCCCGTCGTGCCGCCGAAGGCAAACCCATCGGTTCGGTAGTAGGCACAGACGATACGCCGACCAACGAAGCAGACGCACGTAGCGCAGAACAAATACTAAAAGACATTAAGAAAGAAAAGAAAAGACTCAAAAATCGCTATAAAGATCGCGTTAAAAAAGGTGAGAAAAACGCCGAGCGCGACAATCCACTTTACGAAGAAGAAGGAGATTGGTAGAAAAAGTTCAAGTTCAAGCACCAAATTCCAAGCAGCATATATTTTGGAATTTGGTGTTTGTTATTTTGGAATTTCATTTCAGCATTGTAGCATTACAAAGGCGATTCCATGCTTTACTTTGGTCTGTCTTTTTTACCGGTTTTGACATAATTTGGATAAGACTTTTAATCGAGTAAAGCTAAATCAAGGCTACCAATCTTAGGCACTGCGCTATATTTTCCGATAAGGTAATTTTTCTCATAATTTTCGTCATTTCGGACACCTTTTATATCAGAAAGGTTATACGCCCTCGACCCATCTTTTTCGTCTTTTCGGATAAATAGAATTTGGTCGCGCCGCGTCAAAAGTGGCGATAATAAATTGGTATCGTGTGTCGAAAAAATGAATTGTGCATTTTTCGGATTGCCTTCCGGCGAATGAAATAATTGCACAATACTTTTTGCTAAATTGGTGTGCAATCGCGCCTCAAATTCATCTACAATCAAGGTGTTTCCATCTTCAATCGCACTTAAAATAAATGGGCTAAGTTGCAGCATTTTATTTGTGCCGTCAGATTCTCCTTTTTCAAAATTCCAAGCTATTTTCTGGTAGCTGTCGCTTGTTTCGTCGTATTGTTTTTTGATGGCATAAATTTTTTCAAAACCATAACTCGCACTTGGCTCTCTGACCATTCCTGCGAAATCAGGGTTTCGATTGGCATTACTATCTTCCACTACAATATCTTCGATTGCAATTCCTGCTTCATTCAAAAAACGAACGACTTTATTTTTTTGCGTTTCGTTTTCGAGCATTTTGTAGGCCGTTCTTTTCATAAAATCATCTGACACGCCGCTTATAATGGTAATTTTGGAAAGTGCATCAAGGATTTGTTTAGATATTTTGCCGTTCAAGGCTGCCGCCGCCGACAAAAATAAAGCATTCGGGCGAACTATCTCGTTCCCATCCGATAATAATGATTTCAGGCGATTGCCTTCGGCGTATTGTTTGCGGTTAAAGGTCATTTCTTTGCCTTCTCGCGTAAAAAACGGGACTTCTTTTTCGCCCGGTTTGCCAAATAGCCATTCGCTGACTACTTCCTTTCGCGTCGCCTCAAATCCATAGCGATATTTCACGCCATCCACGATGAACATCAATTGAAAAAAGGTCGGTGCATCTTCTGTTTTTTTCAATAATAAAAACGGTTCTATTTTTTTTAACGCTCTATCATCTTTCAACGAATTTTGTGTAATATAAATAAAAGCTGCCAAAGCTTTTATCAAGTTGCTTTTTCCGCTTGCATTCGACCCGTAGATAGCTTTTGACTTCAATAATCTATATTCATCATTTCCTTTAAAGCTATTTATTTCCAACCATTTGTATCGTGGTTTGATAGGGTTTTCTATCAAACTCAAGGATTGCAGGTCTTTGAATGATTTGAAATTGCTAAGACTAAATTCGATTACCATAACTTAATATTTGTGTATTTTTCTCAAATTTACGTTTTAAATACAGGAAAATCAAGTTTTGATACAGTTTTTTTCATTTTTAACTCGTAGAATAATGCAGATTTTGAGAAAAAGTAACACAGGCTTCCAGCCTGCATCGCGCTATATCGACACGTTATTTCGACAAAACAGGACGAACTAACGTGGTGCAGGCTGGAAGCCTGTGTTACACTTCAATGCCCATCCGCCGCATCAATATCGTCGCATTCATACTCTGACTGATACCGGGTTGTATTTTATAAGTAAACTCCAATTTATCGCCTTCTACATCGACTTCAAAACACAGGTTTTCGAGGTCGTCGGGGTATTGTGCTGCCAATCCGCCCAACTCCAAATCGTGCGTAGCGATAAGCCCCGAACCTTTGTGCCGTACCAATTGCAAAACCAATGCTTTTGAGCCGCTATGTCGGTCTTTGGAGTTCGTACCTTTTAGGATTTCATCAAGTAAGAAAAAGATATTATCGCCATTTTCAACGGCATTAATAATGAACTGTAAACGCTTCAATTCGGCATAAAACGACGACGTGCTTTCGTGTAGCGCATCCTTGGTCCGCATACTCGTGTAGACCTGCGTGAGTGGCGTGCGGAAGCGTCGCGCACACACAGGCGCACCCGTCATCGCAAACACAATCGCCAATGCCGTACTCCGCAAAAAAGTACTTTTGCCCGCCATATTTGAACCCGTGATGAGTTTGATATGTCCGCGATGCGGAATATTGAGGTCGTTGCAGATGCGGGTATCTGGTTGGAGTAGCGGATGCCCGATTTCTTCGCCATCAAAAACCGTTTCGGTATCGCTGACGATTTCTGGAAATACCCAATCAGGATTATTATGATACAGTGCGCCGAGGCTCGAAAGTGCGTCAAATTCGCGTAGCGCGACAAACCATTTTTCAAGTTCATTTTTGTGTTCGGCTTTCCATTTTTCCAATTTATAGGTGTATTGCAAACTCCACAAGCCGCCCAGTTCCAAAACTACCGCAAAGGCATTATAACGTACATTCAACTGATTGATAATGTATGATAATTTTTTTAAATGACTGGAAACAACACCCGTACTCCCAGCCCCTAAAGGGGAGTCCTGCGCTGCGCTCCCCTTCAGGGGCTGGGGGTCGCGTGAGTATAACAAACCCTTCAATCCCACCAATTTTTCACACTCAAAATCCTCATTTTCAATATGCTCAATCAATGTCGCGTAATTCGCAATCATTTCTTGTGATTTAGCTGTTTTTTCATGCGAAATTTCGACACGTTCCATTGTTTGTCGTAAAAAATAAATAGGAATTAATAGAAAAACCCATTTGAATTTCCACGGAATAATCGCCGCAGGGATGAACAGCGCAATTAGCATAATAATCGGCACAATGTACAGCGCAGAGATGAGTTTTTTGTTGCCCAAAACGATGGGTTCGTCCTGCATCCACTCCATAAGTCGCCTCACGTAAGTCGATGTTTCATTGCTGTCTGTGCCTTTAGCTTGGAGGTGTTGTCGCCATTCCAATTTGGTGGATAGCTCGCGGACAGCTGCCTGACGAGCAAGAATTTCATCGTGTGTAGCAGCATGGCTAAAGTAGTCGGCAAGGCTTTGTCTACCGATGGAACTGACGGTGCGATTTATATATTGAAAAATAGAAAACGCTCCAAAAATATCTAAATCAACGGTGTACGGATGGTCAGCATCCACAAATTCTTCGCCTGATTCAAATCCCGAAATATCGCCAGATAGATATTTCAATTCGTTTTCATTAATCGCTTGTAAACGAGCGAAATACGCAGATTTTTGTTGTATTTTAAGGTGCCACATAACGAAGCGCACAAAGCCCACCAAAAACAAGAGCGCAAAGCCCCATGCAACCCACATTCCTACAGAAAATAATAAGAAAAATATTGCCAAACCTACTAAAAACCCCACCAATCGGACGACTGCCAAACGGTCGTACCGAGCTTTGAGCGTTGTGGCTTCAGTGCTAAATTGTTCGATTCTTTTTTGGTATAATCCATTTAAATTCATGCTGTAAAGTTAGGAAACATGAAGAAGATATTTTATAATTATACTTATATTTGTCTAATTTTGAAATTAGAACGCAACACAGACATTCCTGTCTGTGCTTCTATATGGCACAGACAAGAATGTCTGTGTTACGCACCATAAAAATAAATACCTATGAAAGTAAGAACAAAAAGAGCCGCTCGAAAGCTCGATAAATTAATTCAGGAAGAACTTGGTATTGACATCAAAAAATACCGCGATGCAGAAGTAGAGGAAACCGTCAGCGATTTACTCAATTTTGTGGACTACGCCATCAATGCCGTCAAAATTCCGCTTTTTATTGGTTTGATTTTGTTTATTGTGGGTTTCTTTGTGCTGGATTTGGTGCATGTTGAAAATCTGATTTATGGTATTTTTGGTGGAATATTAATGCTGATAACTGCTGTGTTGATTGGTATTTTATTAGTCATCTGGGGAATAAAAAATGATGTATTGAGTGTGATTGATTATTCATTGAACCTCACAAAAAACATTCAACAAGACACACAAATCGTACAATCACAAATTTCGGACGAAGACCGAGAACATAAGTACGAACTATTTTACAAAGGCGTTTTGCACCTCGTAACTATTCCTATTGTGTCTGAAACTATTGCGGATAAAATCCCATTTGTCGGTGGAATATTTGGGCGATTGATACGGCGAGTTTTGGCAGTAGTAACTGATAATAAACTGATTTTCAAAATGTTACTCAAGTCAAATGTCTTTGAATCAGGCGGTAGCGAAACGAAAGCCATGCAAGGTTTTGTGAGTACAACAAGTCGTTTGCGCGATGTGGTGGAAGGTATTGATAACTCTGTATCAAAGGTATTGCGTGTGTTACAGTTTCCCTTTGTGCTTGCCTTGTTGATTGCAGGGTTGATGTTGGCGGGATTGATTTGGATAGTGAATTGATGCACCGTAGCATAGTGCTTCAAGCCTGTGCCGCACAAAAATAATTTACAATTATGACGACCTACGAATATCAAATACAAGAACAAGATTTTATTGATTTTCAACTCTACACCGCTTCCCAATCGGAATCTATTCGGCGTAAAAAAAGGAATGGGTGGATTGGCTTGACTTTGGGCTCGGCGGTCTTGGGAATCTGGTGCTTTTGGGTAGATGCAAGGAGTATGGCGATTTATTTTGGGTTGGTTGCTGTGCTGGTTTTGTTGTTTTATCCGACATATTTTATGTGGCGATATAAAAGGCATTACGAAAAATATATTAACACAAATTATAAAGGCAGGTTTGGCGAAACTGTCATCGCAGAGATTCATCCCGACCATATTTTCACGAAGGATTCTACGGGCGAAGGCAAAATTTACCTTTCTGCGATTGACCATATCAGCGAAACATCCAAACACCTTTTCGCAAGCATTTCATCAGGAATGACCTTAATTTTTCCGAAGGAAAACATAAATAGCCAACAATTAAAAGAGGAATTTGCAGCCGCAAAAATTCCAATCCACGACGAGTTAGACTGGAAGTGGAAACTGTAAGGTCGGCGGTTTTTCAGTCCGTAGTCCGCCGTTAGTACGCCAACTATTTCACGTTAAAGCGATGGGATGGACTGACCAATTACGGACTAATTCTCCTCCAACCAGTCTATTTCATGTTCTGTGAAATCTGTCGTTGCCAATTCATTTATTTTCGGCTGCAACATCCATACGCCAATCGGAAAAAACCAAATCATAAAAAACTCTCCGATAAAATCGTTGAAGGTGGTTTCGCGTTGCAATTCGACGGTTTTGATGGTTTTTGCCGCAAAATATAGGCAGTAAAGCAAACAAAACGCCGCCAAAAAATGCAGCAACATCACCACAGATAATATCGTTCCCAAAGCTGACATTGAGATGAGTCCGCCGATTAAACTCGGCAAATTATACATGACAAAAGCCATTAAACCAACGAAAAACAAAGAATAAGCCAGTCCAATAAAATAGAAAATTTTGAATTTTTTGACGTTCATTTTGGCATGTTCCGGGACTTTATCTTGCAGCCCAACACATACCGCCCAGTACCACCCAAACAACACAAGAATGATAACAGACATGGTGACGGAGAAGATGAATGAGAAATTGAGCATCATCTCATAAACAGAATTAAACATCAACATAGGGTTAGCATCGCCATCTGAAAACTGAGGCATTTGCATCATCATAATGTTCATAAATATCGTTTGTATGAACATCGGGAGTGCGAAAACGATGATAAAAAGCTGCCAGTGTTTGGCTTTTAGGAATGTACGTATCATGGTTGAAGGTTTATAAAGATTAAAGCGTATAAACACCAATATAAAGACTTAGAAATGACTACCAAATTTATCTCGACAAAGAATGTTTTTTTTCGGATGAAAAAACTTGATGTGATTCGATTATGTATGTTTTTGTAGTGCTAAGTTTAAGTCACTTTTCTGACGGATGATTGAGCTTTTTTACCAAAACGTTCCGCAGTTTCTTTTAGGTTTTTAATGGCTTTTTCGACATCTTCGCTTTGAAGAAGTTCGAGAATTTCTTGTTGCATTTTGAGTTTGGTGATGGTTTTCAGGATGGCAGCTTTTTGAGGTTTTGTTTTAACCAAGCCGGAGCGTAGTGACCTACTTAATGTTTTGATAAACAATTCAATAACTTCAATTTTTTCATTCATCAATTCCGTCTCATCTTCATCACATTTAAAAAGGTCAAATAATTGTTCAGAAGCATCTTGAATATCTGATTTTGAAAAATCATTTTTATGCTCAATTATATTATCGTAGATCATAATTAATTATACTTCTTCCAATGTTATGAGCGTAATATGTGTTGTTTGGTCTATGCTGATAACACTAAATTTTATTTTACTTCTATACAATATTTCTTTCTCATTTTGAGGGCTTCGAGTTCCATAAAATGAGATTTCTTCAATGTTTTTTCCTGTTTTAGAGGCTATCGTAAATACGGTGCTACCTCGGCTATAAGCCCTTGCAACTCCAAGCGACTTACTTGATGATAAAAAAGCTGGATACACGATAATTTCGTCACTTTCTATGGCATTTTTATACCTTAAAATTTCAGCGTTAGTTAATGCTGCCCCTCGAAAAGATTCACCGTCATAATCCGGTAATTTATCCAGTGCTTCATTGAGATATACCTCATATTCATTAGGTTTTCCATCTCTCAAATCCTCATTCAATTGCTCATAACCGTCAATCGAATAGTAGTATATCAACGCTTTTTCATAGATATTTAGTTCTGTGACAGATGCACCAATATCATCTCGTTCTATTTTTTGTAAAATATCGGGAAGGCGTTGACGCACAAATTCCTTCAGTGGTTTCATAGCAAAATAAAGTTACATAATTTTTTACTCTTTTTCAACTTTTACCGTCTATCGAGCCAACAAATCCGCCGCATTTCCTTTCGCAGATTCAGACGGCGGGCTGCCGCTCAACATCGTCGCAATTTCGATAATGCGCTCGTCGTGATCCAGTTGGACGACTCGCGTAAATGTGCGTCCTTCTTTTGACTTTTTCTTGACGTGGTAATGCGTACTCGCGCGAGCTGCCACCTGTGGTGAGTGCGTGATAGAAACCACTTGATGCTTCTTGGCGAGGCGCGTCAGGATGTCGCCCATTTTGAGTGCTACATCGCCCGAAACGCCGGAGTCAATTTCATCAAAAATTAAGGTAGGTAAAGGTATCGCGCTGGCTACGAGCGATTTTGTGCTAAGTGTTAACCGTGATAATTCGCCGCCAGAGGCTACATTTTTTATCAAATCAAAACGACTCCCTTGATTGGCAGCAAACAAGAAATTAACCTCATCTGTACCCGAAGGCGTGAGGGCTTTGGTGGTCTGCATGTCGATTTTTAGGCGAGCATACTGCATCGAAAGCAAGGTGAGCATTTTATGGATTTTTTTCTCAAAATCGGGAATGACTGCCTTGCGTTTTTCAGAAAGTTGGGCAGCTATTTTGTACAATTTCACTTCTTGCTTCGCAATTTTCGTTTCCAAATCGCTGATTTCAGCAGTATTATCGCCAAACATGGTCATTTTATTTTCGAGGTCGGCTTGTATAGCAAGGAGTTCGGGCAGCGATTGTACACCGTGTTTTTGCTGCAATTTATACATCAAATCAATGCGTTCTTTGACCTCAATAATACGTGCTTCATCGTATTCGATGTCGTCATTTAGGTTTTCGAATTCGGCAGCCAAATCCTGCAATTCCTCTCGCGCATTGATGAGCCTGTCGTAAGACTTACTGAGGGTGGCGTTGAAATCCACGAAGTTACTCAGTTCATTGCCCAGTTCGGTCAGTTGGCTGATGACACTCGCCTCGTCTTCGCTGATTTGTCGGTAACTTTTCGTTAGGGCAAACTTGATACCTTCGGCATTGGCGAGCGTGTTGAGTTCGTCTTCGAGTTCCTTTTGTTCGCCTTCCAAAAACTCGCCGGCGTGAAGTTCATCGAGTTGAAAACGCATAAAATCCAACTCGCGTGTAGAGTCATTTTGATGGGCAATGAGTTGGGCAAGGCGGTTGGTATTCGCGCGATATTTGGTGTAAATTTCACCATAATCTTCCAATAAGTCATTATTATTTGCCAGCGCATCCAGCATCCGCAATTGGAACGACACATTATGAATATCCATTGTATCGAACTGCTGATGCAAGTCAATCAATGCACCGCTCAACTGCTTCATCAAAGCCAAATTGACCGGCGTATCGTTGATAAAAGCGCGAGATTTTCCCGAAGGAAAAAGTTCGCGTCGTATCGTTGTATCTTTATCGTAAAACAAGTCGTTTTCCTCAAAAAAACCTTTCAATTTGTATTTGCGAATGTCAAATTCGGCTTCGACCACGCATTTTTTCTCCGCTTCGTACAGTACGCGCGTATCAGCACGTTTGCCCATAATCAGCCCCAATGCGCCCAGCAAAATTGACTTTCCTGCGCCCGTTTCTCCAGTAATAATAGTCAAATTATCGGAAAAGTCAATATCCACTTTTTCAATAATCGCGTAATTTTTTATTTGTAAACGAGTTATCATTTCGTAATTTCGTGTATTCGTGATTCGTGATTCGATGCACCCACTCCATTGAATTGTATTTTAAGGCAGACAAAAATACTACATTTTAGTGTAAAAAAAACAATAAATTGCAAAAACAAATCCAAATCTAAAAACAAATTTCAAAATCCAAACCCAAGTCATTCTCATCAGCCATCGAAAACGCCTGCCGTGAATGGCGATAGCGGAAATCCCGAATTCCAAATCCCTCAAACGGTTTAATTATAATCAATATTCATATTGCGTTGAATATTGATGCTTGGAATTTGGTACTTTTCATAAAAAAGTATATCTTTGCGAGCCTTTTTGAAAAAAGACAATTTAATTAAAGTTAAAAACGAAACAATTATGCAGTCAGTAGCTATTACAGGTACGGCAAGAACCGTGCTTGGCAAAAAAGCTGTAAAAGCAACAAGAGCCAAGGGTTTAATACCTTGCAATATATACGGTGGAGAAAAAAATATTCACTTCTCTGCACATGTAAATGATTTTAAATCACTCATTTACACGCCAGATTTTAAATTGGCAGAAATTACTATTGATGGAAGCACACACAATGTTATCGTCAAAGAAATTCAAAGCCACCCGGTGACAGATGCAATCATGCACATTGACTTTGTAGAGCTTATACCAAACAAAACTGTAAAGGCAGAGATTCCTTTGCGTTTGGTTGGACAATCTGTCGGTGCAAAAACTGGTGGTGCTGTGATGCAGAAAATGCGCCACGCAAAAGTGAAAACAACACCTGAAAGTTTGGTAGATGCACTTGAAGTAGATATTACTGAATTGGAATTGGGAGACTCGGCACGTATCCGCGACATCAAACCTGTTGATGGTGTTACCGTGTTGAATGAACCAAGTTCACCTGTGGTTTCTATCGAAGTACCACGTGCATTACGTAGCTTGAAAGCAGATGAAGAGAAGGAAGCAGCAGATGCAGCAGATGCGGCAACCGCAGCAGCAACAGCAACCGCAGCAGCAGAATAATTTCAGCACAAAAATATTTTTAAAAAAGAGGCGATTTTTACAAATCAGCCTCTTTTTTTAGTTGAGCGAATTACGAGTTAACGAGTGACAAATAGAAAGTATTTTCGCTGCGCGAAATGTAGGCATATTATTCGCCAACCCATCAACTCGAAACTCACATGTTACACAAAATTTTTCAATTCTTTTCAAAATCGGTAGAGCCGGATCCTATGAAATATCTGATTGTAGGCTTGGGAAATATAGGCGCAGAATACGAAGATACACGCCACAACATTGGCTTTCTTGTCGCAGACAAGTTGGCGCAGAAATTTGATGTCAAGTTCAAAGATAGTCGCTTGGGTTTTACGACTGAATTTAAGCACAAAGGACGTACCTTTTATTTGCTAAAACCGACGACTTACATGAATTTGAGTGGCAAAGCCGTCCAACATTGGTTGACGAAACACAACATCAAACCCGAAAATTTGCTTGTAGTCGTAGATGACCTCAATTTGGATTTTGGTATTTTGCGAATGCGTGGAAAAGGCAGCGACGGTGGTCACAACGGCTTGAAAAGTATCAATCAAGTACTCGGCAACAATAAGTATGCGCGACTCCGATTTGGTATCGGCAGCGAGTTTGGGAAGGGCAAACAGGTGGATTATGTGTTGGGAGAATGGACGAAAGCAGAACGCGAAGAACTCCCCGAACTCATCGACAAGTCCGCTGAAATGTGTACAGCCTTCGGAACTATCGGACTGCAATTTACTATGAATCAGTTTAATAAGTAAGGGAAGAGGAAGAAAATAATCTACCGTAAATGAAGAAGTTATTTTTTTATATGTTTGGCTAAATTTGACGCGCATAGCCGAGCTACGTAAGTGAAAGAAATTAAATAAATTGTTCCAT
>ENA-ORXT01002966-ORXT01002966.1-marine-metagenome-genome-assembly--contig:-NODE-2966-length-19400-cov-19.425141_pt1 | contig 19400 bp, 18 predicted proteins | sample MGYA00237868_ERZ511482 | MGnify/ENA metagenome assembly ERZ511482
CCCCCCCCCCCCCCCCCCCCCCCCCCCCCCTCCGTCACACCCTCACACAACCAGTGTCGGTCGCCGCTCGACGTCGCGGTGGCCGTCGCCACGGCGCGCGCCCACGACAGCGCGAAAGTTGCCGGTACTCGTGGCCTCTGCCAGCCGCGGCGCCGGCGACACCGGCGTCCGACGCCAACGGCCGAGCCAACACACTGGGACAGATACGAAATGGGCGGGTGGCGGCGCAGCGGCGGCGCCCGACGCCGGGTGCCGACAATCTCGCCGCCACCACGGCGATCAACGCCACATCGTCACCCGCCGCACGTAAACGCCGCCGCCTTGGTGGTGGCAGCCATAGCGGCGAGTCACAGCTGCACCATCGCCATCTCCCGGCGTCCCCCGCCATCCGCCACCCCCCCCCCTCCCCGACACACCCGTGCATCACTAGCGACGGTCGCTCCTCTTCGTCGCGGTGGAGGCGGCCACGGCGCTTGCCAACAGTGGCGCCACTGCCGCGTTCCCGCGACCCCCGCCAAAGACCACTCCCCCCCCCCACCGTCGCACGTTCACACGATAAGCGACGGTCGCCACTCGCCGTCGCGGTCGCCGTGGCCACCGCGCCCGCCCACAGCAGCGTGACGGCTGGCCGGTACTCGTGGCCTCTGGCGGCGGCGGCTGTCGTCACGCACCTGTAAACACGGCGTCCGACGCCGACGGCCGCGGCCACGCATCGGCCCAGATACGATACTGGCAGGTGACAGCGCAGTGGCGGCGCCCGATGCCGGCTGCCGACAATTTCGCCGCCGCCGCCTTGACCAGCGCCGAGTCGTCACCCCCTCACAAAGCCGGCACCGACTTTCATCGGACACGCGTCCCCACCACCAGCCGCCGTCGCCGCTGGCAGATGAAGAGGCGGCGGCGACCGCGGCCGCGCACAGCGGCGCCCAGAAAACCACCACTCCCGCCCCAAAACCTTCGCACCCGCCCACCGCTAGCGACAGTCGGCACTCGTCCTCGCGGAGCGGTGGCCACGGCGCCTGCCAACAACGGCGCCACCGCAACCTTCCGGCGACCCCCGCCAAGCACCATTCACCCCCCGCCCCGTCGCACCGCGCACAAACAGCGACGGTCACCACTCACCAAACCAGTGGCGGCGGCCATAGTGCCCGCCCACAGCAGCGTCGTAGCCGGGCTACACTCGTGACGGGTCTCACGCGGCCGCGGCTTCCATTGGGCCCGTGCGACTGCGGCGCTAGAAGCTGATAGCCACCGCCACGCGCCCGACCACTTGCGGCACCAACGGGTGTTGGAACCGTGGCAGCTGTCAACGCCACGTGCCCAACTTATTTCGCGGCCACATTCGCGTCCAGACACGCGTCGTGTCTCGCACAAAATGGCCGCACCATAAACCCGCCGTGGCATCCGCCCACCACGAGCGCCGCGTTGACACCGGCAGCGCCGACTTGGGCTCTCGATGGCGGCGGCCACGGCGCCAGCAAACAGTGGCGCCACCGCCACGCCCACGCGTCCCTCGTCATCCACCAGTTCCCGCCTCCCCGTCACGCACGCCCACGACCAGCGATGGTCGCCGCTTGCCGTCGCGGTGGCGGTGGCCATGGCACCCGTCCAGAGTGGCGCCACAGCCAGACGGCGCTTGCAGCGGGGCTGGGGCGGCCGCGGTCGTCGTTGGGTGCCTGCGACGCCGGCGTCCGACGCCCACGGCCGCCGCGACGCACCCACCCACAGCGCTGCCGACCCCACGCCCACATGCGACAGCAGTGCGTGCGGGCACCGTGGTGATCTCCGATGCCACTCGCCGCCATTGTCGCCGCCGCCACCGCGGACAGCGCCACGTCGTCGCCCGCCACTCCAGGAACCACACCTTGTCCGCCAGCCCCGCCCACCCACCAGCAACCACGGTCGTTGCCCACCGTTACGTTCCAGACGGCCACGGAGGCCACTCACAGCGGGGACACTGCCACCCCCCGGCCGCCCTTGCCAACCCGTACACTCCCCCCCCCCTCGCCAGAACCGGCCACGACTAGCGATGGTAGCAGCTCGCCATCGCCTTGGTGGTGGCGACGGCCTCCGCCCACGTCGCCGCCACATCCGTAAAGCGTTCTTGGGGCGCCTCCAGCAACCACGTGATTCGTTGGATGCCCGCAGCCCCGGCGCCCGACGCCGACAACCGGCACCAAGAACCCACCTGCTTGCAATCGGGTGCAGTTCCGCCTCCGTTGCGGCCGCTGACTCAGCGTGCCGCCCGTTGTGCCCACGCAATCCCGACGAGGGCCACGTTGTCACTTGCAGCTCCGACCCGCGCTCTCGGTTGCCGAGCCCATGGCGAACGCCATCAGCAGCGCCACCGCCACGCCCAGGCGACCCCCGCCAACCACCACTCCCCCGCCTCCCCGTCCCGCACGCTCAAGACCAGCGATGGTCGCCGCTTGCCGACGCGGTGGTGGTGGCCATGGCACCCGTCCAGAGTGGCGCCACAGCCAGACAGCACTTGTAGCGGGGCTCTGGCGGCCACGATCGTCTTCGCGCGCCTGCGACGGCGGCGTCCGACGCCCACGGCCGCCGCGACGCACCCACCCACAGCGCTGCCGACCCCACGCCCACATGCGGCAGCAGAGCGTGTGGTCCCCGTGGTGATATCCGACGCCACTCGCCGTCGTTGTCGCCGCCCCCACCGTGGTCAGCGCCACGTCGTCGCCCACCACCCCGAAACCACCACCTTTCCCCCCCGCGCCACGTCCGCCCACAAGCTGCCACGGCCGCCGCTCAACGTCACGGTGCAGGTGGCCAGGACGTCCACCCAGGCCCGCGCCCCCGTTGGCAGGCACGCTAGACGAGCGCCCGGCGGCCGCGGCCGTCACCTGGTTGTGGTAGCGGCGTTGTCCGACGACAGTGACTGCCAATAAGCGCCCGCTTTCTTGCGGCGGGAGCGGGTGCCGGAGCCGGAGCATCCGCTGATCGCGCTGGCCGACAATTCGACGCCGCATCTGGTACCATCGCTTTGTCGTGCCCCGCCCACTGCACCTCGCCGGTCCTAGCCGCCCAATCCCTCAGCAGCGACGTGTCGGCCGCACTCGAGCCATCAGCATCCCCACTGGCGCCTCGCCCACGATGTGTCGCAAGCACCGTTCGCCGTCTCTTCGGCGGGGGCGACGCCGCCGGCCAACAGTTGAGGTACGAGCGGCCGCTCCTTCTCGCAAGCGCGCGACGGTGGCCGCCGCCGCTGCTGACAACTCTTGCCGCACATTTCGTCGCCGCCGCGGCAATGACCGCCGCGTCATTGACCACGCCCGCCGATCCGCCACCCCCGTGCCGTGGTAACGCCTAACCAGACGCGATCCGTCATAGCGTACAGTCGGCGACCACACTGAGTACCGGGCGTCTGCCTTCTCAGGCGTGGACGCGGCGGAGACAGCCATCAACTCGGTCGAACAGAACGCGGCTGCGATGGTGATGGTGCCGGTGGGGGTGCAATAAGGTAAACGGGGCGAGCAACGTCATCACGCAAGCAGCCACACGTGACGTCGGCGGTGGGTTGGGTGGTGGGGAATGCGCGCTCGGATTAGAAATTAAAAAAAGGTGGAACTCGTGTCCAGCAGCAGAAAGTCGCACAATCGCGAGCAGTGGTTCATGAGCAAGATGCCGCGGCAGGTCGCTGCGGAGAACGACCATCCAGGGTCGTGGACACAAGTGAGTACTTGCGCCCACTATTCCGCAGCGCGTGCTTGCATCCATCCCGTGCGGTCGCCTCCAGCGGTTGCCCGCGTGCGGGCCAGCGTTTCAAGCGTGGCGACCGCCACGCATGAACCCAGCAACCATGCGTAGCAGCTGGCTGGGGTCCAGGTTCGCGACGTCACCGCCGTCCACGGGCGCGCTGTAGACGGTTCCATGACCGCTCGTCGTGACCGCCGCAACCTCGTCAGACCCATCGGAGTGGCCGTCGCCGCAACTCGAAGGGGGAAGTTGCAACAACGGCAGCGACGCGGTGACGCTGTTGGCCACGTTGTCCATCGTCTCCTTCATCAGCGCTAGGCGCTGATCGCTCAAGTCGTTGACGGCTGCCCGCATGGGGTCATCGCCATCGGTAAGCGCCATACCCTTCCGGGGCTTCTTGTCCTTGGGCATTGCCCCGTCCAACAGCTTGAGCAAGACGGCCCACACCTTGTGGGACGCCTCGTCGGCATTTCCGCCCTTGACGTCGGGCCGCGGGAAGCGCGCGATGGAGAGAAGCCCACAGTACACCTCTGTCGCAATACGGGCGACTGCCGCGAGGCGCAGCGCGTTGTGCGCCACCACGCCCTCAGTCGCGCTGACGACCAGCGATGACTGGTAGCCCATGGCTTTGTAGGTGGCCTCAACGGCCGTGTTGAGCGCATCGTGCCCGTCGAGGTCCTTCACCATCCAGTGACCCGACAAGCACTGAAAGGCTTCGGAGGGGGTGAAGTGCGTGACGTCCGGGCGGGTCCCGACTTGACGCCGCGTGCCGATTTTTAGCAGCACGCCGGCGCGCTCAATGAAGGCCGCTAGTGCAATCTTGCGCATAGCAGTGTGGAAGCGAACGATCTTGCGCTTCACAAACCGGCGCACCTTGTTTGGCGTGAGCCCCCCGCTGTCATTTTTTGTGAGGATGGGCGAGTCCAGGCGCTTAGCGGCCACCTCAGGTGGCTCGTTGAACTCGGTGGCCAAGAGCGTGGTAATCACGGCGTCGTTGTCTTCCGTGGTAGGAAAAGCCGACGAGCGGCCAGACCCCTTGAACAGACCGTCCTTATAGAGCGACACAAGCGCATCCTGTGGCAAAGAAAAGCAGCATCCCACAGGGAAACGAAAGCAATGAAGGAGACTCCGAGCTGCTGCGTCAGAATCCAGCTGGGGAAAACGTGCAGCACACTGCACTCCTTGACCACTCTCACGACGGCGCCCCCACCCAAAGCAGCTGGGAAAGAAAGAAGCAAAACTTACTTGCATCGGAATGGACCAAGGAGCCTCTTGGGGTGTGTGGTCATTCGTCGTACGCGGTACCCCCGGCATTCCAGACGCAGGTTGCAAGGAGGGAGCGTCCGGGCTTCCACCCGGCGCAGCGTGACGCCCACTCGCTTCCGCATTGTGCACGAGCGCACTCGACGCCGCTGCAACTTCTTGGACTCCGAGAACGGTGCTGCTGCTCTGGGATAACAGCTGCGTCATGTCCGCTCTATTCGTGCCGCCGTCTGCCAGGATGACGCCGAGAGCGTTGCACAGGAGGGAAAAGTTGGAAGAGATAGACGAGCGCTCTGCTGCCCACGCCTCAACCACCGCTGCCGTAGCGGCCGCTGCCTGCAGAGCAAACGGCGCGCATGGACACGACGACGGGCCACCAGCCGGCGGTGGACGCAGGCCTCGCAGAGCTCGAATAGCCTCTGATAAGAGCTCACCGCTCGACGCGGTCGAGGAATCGCCGGCTGCAGCAACGGCGGCGGCCGTCAGCTCAGATTGCACGCGTGCTCGCGCGGTGTTCGGATCTTGCCGTCGAATGGCTGTCAGCCGCCGCGTCTCGGCGGCAGCAGCAACCCGGGCCGCCGCCGCCTGCGGGGTGGGGGGGCTCCTTGGGGTGCGTAGCGTCCGGCGGGTGGCGGGAGAGGGTGGGGGCTTTCGCTTTGACCCACGCCTTGCAGGTGGCGCTGCTCGGGCCAGCACGGCCGCAGCGACCAATCGAGCGGGTGCCGTTGCATCCGTCGCCGCTGGTGGCGCCGAGTCATGCGACACGGGCATTCCAGACATCTGCGGCGGCAGGACAGCCTGATGTGGAGCGGCTGCAGCACTTGCAACGCCCGCAGGAGCACCTTGTGGAGCATCCGCAGTTGATGCAGCTGGCAAAGGGGTCATCGCCCCCACGCCGACCAGGGGCACGAGTCGTGATCCGCCCACGGCGGCGGCTGCCACGGCGCCGTCCCACACCGGGGCTGCCGATGCCGTAGCCGCGGCTGCGGCAGCGGCCGCGGCGGGCTGAGACCCGGAGAGGAGCGCGCTGCCCATAGGGGGTGGGCCGCCACTAGGGGTTACATGTGCATGATAGGGGGAGGCGGATAACCCCGGCGGTGGAGCAAAGGAAGGGGTGTAGAAGGAAAGCGGGGGGAGGAAAGGAGAAGACTGGCCCGGCAGTTGGCCAAGGCCGCGAGTCATCGCCAAGGCAGAGTTAGGCAGACCTTGAGTAGGAATCCAATCGTCACCCTGCAACAACTGGGATGGGTTCATCACGACCGTGAGCACGGGTTGGTGGCTCGGTTGCGCGCTGCCGTCTTATACACAGCTCGGAACAGAGCTCGGAACAGTCGCGGAGGATGCTCAAGCTGCGGAACTGCAGCTCGCCACCGCCTACCAACAGCCGCCGACCCCTCGCTCGTCACCTCCCCACCACAACGGGCCACCGGCCAATGCCCTGTGCTCGCAAGAGGCCGACCGCCTTCTTGATGCGCACGACCTCCGCGCAGCCGCCTACCTGCCAGTTGCCTTGAGCGTCTCGGCAGCGCACAAAGCACATGTGCAAGGCGTCGTGCGACCAGAGCAGCAGTCGAGGAAGCAGGCCAGTTAGTTCGCCTTTTCTCTAGCCGCCGACGCGCGCGAGTACAACTAGGCGCTCGTTCCTCACACAGCAGCGGAGAGTCTCCCCTCCCGCGCGCGGACAGCAGCTTTGTCAGTCGGGAGGGCTGTCATCATTTTTCCATGCAACGCTTCAAGGCTCCCTGGATGCTGAGACTTGGAATCAAGTATAACAGTTTCTGATCAAGCTCACCCGTACTGCTCTCAAATGTTTTGCCCTGCCTGGTTTCCAGCCACTTCTCCAGCCATTCTCTACCGCCGAACAAGACGCGGAGCCACCAACCTACAGCCCACTCCTGCGCACCCGCTTTGTCCCACGCTCCCCTTCAACTCCGGTGGCAGCTGTTCCCTGCCCGTCACCGTTGGCTCCATCACCGCTCACCACTGCTCCGTGCAGGTCTGTGACACAAGGCTCGCCCACTTGATCAAAGCCCCCCTTGCTCGTCGGCGATGGCGTCGTCTCGTTCGATGGTGGTGGAAAGTCCCACTCGTCGGGGTTGTAGCCGACAGGGGGCACCCAGTCGGAAATACCGTCCCACGGAGCGCCCTTCCAACAAGCGGGAGGGGGCATGGGAGAGGGCTTGCGGCACGCACAAAGGTACCTGACCACGGGAGAGGGAGTGCCGATGGCCGGCGACCGGGTGGGAGGGGGTGTGCAGGTACAAGGTCCGGACCGGTGCCCGGGAGGAGAGAAGACGACGGGGGGGCTAGAGGGCATGGGGGGAACCTCTTCCGGTCGGTCACCGCGCGGAGCGTCGCCGCGACCAGGGGATGCCGGATCTAGTGGTGAGGAAGACACTTCCCCAGACAGGTGCACGTCGGGGTGCCGCGACGGTGAGGGGTACCCCGCCGACGACGGCGAGTCGGACGTACCCGTAGGACCCATAGCCCGGGCGGCCGCAGCCAGGCAGGATACAGGCGACATGGGATTGACCGCGGTCGCTTGGGGGTGCGGTGCGGTGACGGTGAATGCAACGGCAGCTCAGCCGACCATGGCTCGCTGATGAGGGTGTGAACGGCGTCGCGGGACACTCTTCCATCCGATGGCACACGCCGTGTGCTGGAGTCCCTTAGGATGTGCCGTTCGGCCCACGTCAGGCAACGTGCAGCACTGTGCCGCCCCTCGCTTCCTTCCCGTGAGCGCCTCAGTTGTGCTGACCCTTGAATTCCGGTACTGCCGGAGTTGCCCCCAACAGGGGAGGGCGTCGAATTCACCCACGAGGCACGCATTCCAACCTCCAATCTAAGTCATGCCGAGGGTCGCCCAATGCAGCGGGCGCCGACGCGCTCGCGCACACGGCCTCTCACAACGAGACCGCGGGCGCTAGCCAGCCGTTCTGGTGTCTGTGGGGCGTTTGTTTGTGGCGTCTGGCCGCTCGGCGAGCTCTGGGGGCTCCTCCCCGTTTTCCTAGGCTTCGTTGGAGGCCCGTCGCCTGGCGTCACCTCTTGTTGTTTTCGTCACGGTAGGCACCACCTTTCTCGTGTCCGACTCGCAGTGGGTGTTCTATATGCCTGCGGCCGTGGTGATACCGCCGTGTGACACCGGGCGGCGGACGCGCTTGGCGGTACTGCTATCGCAAGCGGCCGTGGTGCGTGCACCCTTCCCAGTGGTGGGGATGGATGGCTCGTGTCGGCGGCAGGGAGCACCTTCGACGGGGCTGTGGGGTCCTTGAGGAGCTGTGCAGATTGGAGTGGGAGAGGGCGGGGGGCTGATCCGCGTGCTGACGCCGCTGTCGCATCGGTGCAGCATGGCGGCACGGTGCCCAGTTTCCTCGTCGGTGGCAGCTGCCCCGGCTGCAGGCGCGTCACAGTGTGTCGCTGATTCGAGCTGGGCGTCATCAGTGCGCTGTCGTGCAGAGAGGGGAGGGGTGGGGTGGGGACACCTGGTGTGTCGCTTCTGCGCGCTGGCCACTACTGTCAGCGCCAGTGTGGGAGAGGGTGGGGGGGGGTTCTCCGGCAGCCGGGAGTGGGCTCAATGCTGCCGCCGCACGAGTTTGTGCATGGACGTGCGCTCGGGCACGAGCGTGACCACGCTTGCGGGGACGAATTCCCGCCTGTTAGCGGAGGTCGTATCTCCCGCGCACGACGCAGGGAGGACGGCCGAGTCCGCCACGTCGACACCCGCGCGGGCCGACGTGACGCCCGGCCACACGTGCACGAGCGAGGCTCCCGCATACCGTTGGCTCGCCGCTCGCCGTCAACGTGCGTTTGTGGTGGCGTGCAACCGACTGCTCGTTGCAACGGGCACGGGTGACACGGCTTTCGGCTGCTCGCTGCTCTGTGTCGCTGGTACTGCGCACGAGTACGGACGGAATGCCTTGTGCTGTCGCTTCGCCACCTCGGAGGGCACATGCAGAAGAGGCGGTTGGGACGAAGACGCCACGTTTCCGACTCGGCCTCAGTGAGGAGAGGGGCAGTCACACAACACTGTCCCCCCCACGAGATTCATCAACGTACGGCGCGCCCCGCCTTATTGGGGGCGAGATTGGTGCTGGCCCGAAGTGGATGAGCACCCCTGTTTTCTTTGGTGCCCGTGAAGGGCGTTTCAAGGAGTCCACCTTTGTCATTGCCGGCACCGACGCCGGACTACCGGACTCAGCAATTTTTTTGAGGCCGACGGCGGCGGTTGCCTTCGCCGCAGCTGCCGTGCTGCCGGAGAGGACCCCCGCTCCCGCCACCCAGTGGAGCTCGCACGACTCACGGCTGGCCACAAGGGCACCTTCTTCGGACGCACCGGCCATGTTCTTACCTCACGGTGGACCTGCTTCACGCCATGTCTGGCCTACCGCCGCGACCTCCCGTCCGTATGGATGGGCGGCAGCCGTGCCGCTGGTGTGAGCAGTCGTTTTTGCGCAAATCCAACCTGCTGCAGCACGAGCGCACGCACGATGCGTGCGCACGGACGCTTCCAACTTCCTCCACGCTCGAGGCAGACTGCCGCCCGGTAGGCGGCGTCAGCCCGCCTGCCCCGATTGGCCGCCCTGGCCCGGCGCGGCCTAGGGTGTCCGGCTCGCCAGCCCGCCCGGACGCCCCTGCCACTGGTTCTGCAGCCACTTCAAGCAGCGTGGTGGACTCGGCCGATGGCGTCGTCGCCGCCCCGGCACCCACCCTCCATTCGCTTCCCTGCCTTACGCGGCCGGTAATCTTCGGCCACGCCACCGAGCGGGTGTGGCAATTCTACAAGAAATTCCCGGACATGGAGCGGACAAGGCTGTTGGTCCGCCCCGCAGAAAGGGTCTTGCCCTCACGCTTTGTTACCGAAGAGCACAAGCGAATGCGGCTGTTTGCTCTCTCGGCGGGCGGCAGCGGCCTGTCGCAGAAGGGCAAGGCAGAGTACTGGGAGTCAACAGTAGCTGTGGAGCGCGCCGCCATGCGAATGGCGGCCGAGGCGGACGTGCGCCGCAAGAAGCGGAAGCGAGGCAAGAATGGGAGGGGAGCGCGGGTCAAGGTGGAAGTCCATCCGGGCCCGCTCGAGAGCGCCTTCCCAACGGCTTCTGCATTTGTGCGCTCTCTGAAGGGGGAGCAGAACCGCTGCTTGTCAGAGCAGCGGTGGCGCGAGACGGAGATTTCTGTCCGTGACAAGGTGTACAAGTTCTTCTCACGCGACCTGATGGAGGTGGCGACCGAGGCGCTAGTCAGCGCCACCAAAGTTGTGCTGCGAGGCGCACGGAGGTGGGGAGCCGATGGTGTACGGGTGCGCACCAACACACTGGACAGCGACCTTTACCTCACGGAGCAGGAGGACGTTGTGCGCATGCACGGCGGCAAGACCCACAAGGGCATGGCGCTTCCTGTTTTTGTGATGGGTGTCCAGCTTTTCTCGGATGCGGCGCTTGTGTCGTGGAACGGAGGTACGTCTGCCATTCTGCTGGTCGCTCGCTCTTTCTTTCGCGTTTGCAGCAACTATCCGGCCGCGCTGTGTGGTCGGACCTGCTGTTCCGACCTGCCTTTGACTGGGCTCACCGATTCTGACACTTTTTCATTGTTTTGTTACCAGTTGGCTCCCTCTCTGTATTTTGCACGCGCCCTGCAGCCCACATGGTCTATCCCATCAGGGTTCGCTTTCCCAACGTCGAGACGGGAAAGTCGGAGTGGGTGACTATTGGCTACATCCCAGCCATCAAGCACAAGAAGGGCGCCACCAAAGCAGAGGAGGAAGTGGTCCGACTCGTGCGCGGCGAGGTCCTTCAGCGCTGCTTGGCGGTCATCCTCAACCAGGTCGTGCCCGACAGCAAGTACGGGGTCACAATGCACTTGCACGAGCACGGCACCGTGCTGGCCGTCCCCCGCATTGTCTTGTATGCATGTGATCAGCCTGAGGAGAGACACGTGCTGGGCATGAAGCTGAGTGGGTGCTACTACCCATGCTCGTACTGCAAGGAGCACAGCTCGACGCTGGCGTGCCCTTCAATGGGCGCCGCACCTCGTGACGTGCCACGTACACTGGACGAGCAGCTCGAGGCGGGGACGCTGCGAGCCGCCGGGGAGCGGCCGGGCAGAGTGAAAGAGCTCGGGGACTGGTCGTCCGTGTCACCCATCGTACCTGTGCTCGGCGCGGTTCACGGCCTGGGCACGGGCTCGTTCTCACTTTTCGACATCTTTGGGTTTGACACCCTCCACGTAAGTGCTGTGTCCATTTTCCTTGCCCGCCTTATTTGTGCGCGGGTCTTCTTGTCGCTGTTTTCAGGTACATTCGAGAGCCTTCTGTTCGTCGTCTGCGTTTTTCGGAGACTGACGGCGCCACATTTCTGCTCTCGCTTTGTCGTGCGTGACCTCTCTCCCGGCCTCTTATTGCTTTTGGATTCCCCCAGGTCATGAAACTTGGAGTCATCCGCACTCTGGGTGCTCTTATTCCTGCTCTGCTGAGATCTCTGTGCGGTGGCGGACAAGCTCGGTTGGGGCCCGAGGGTGACACCCTGGCAGCGATGAGCGACCGAGTGGACCATTTCGGCAAGCTCACAAAGGCATCTCATGCGTCTCCAGGGTATGTTTGTGGTCCTTTCTTTCTTTCTGAACGGTGGCGGTGCCACCTCCAGATGTGCAGGCGCGAGCTTGAGGCGAGGGGGCGCTCTCTCTGCCGCAATAACCACAGGTATCAGGGGGCAGCGGCCTCATACTGGTCGCCAACGGGGGAGGTATCAGTCATGTGATGGCGTGCTTGTCGCACGAATGTTGCACTATTGCTGCTGCGAGCCGTCACTGGCGGCCGCCGTGGCCATCGTGAGCGATGTGCGGTCCCGACGCGCGGAACGATGTGGTGGAGCTCTCGCTGACGTGTTATTTCTTTTGTTTCCCCTCCACCGCGCCGTACTATTTGGACATGTTTTCGCGTCCCTAGGTATTTTGTTCGCAAGGGCAAAAAGCAACCGACGGTCAAAGGGCGAGCTTTGCGGCACGGCCTTACCGTGTGGCCGTTCATGGTGGCCGGCGCTGTGGGGCCGTGGCAACCGGGATTTGCTCCCGCTGAGCTGCCGGCCCCGCGGAGTCAGCGGCGCACGCCCCCCGCCAGCCCCGTCCGGGGGTCGACGAACAGTGGCTCGGGCTGGTCTGGGTCGGAGGCGAGCGGACATAGCCAGGCGTCGTCCAGCAATGCGCTCGGCGTCGTGATGGATGACACCGCGGTCAAAGTGGTGGACGCTGAGGAGGAGGCGCCGCGGGTCAACGACCCGCTCAAACACGGCGCCGTACAGTACGCGGCGGTGTTTGGGGACATCCCTATCCATGACGCGGTGCTGGAGGTGGTGTGCCGCGCCGCCGCTCTGATGAACAGGATTTGTGGCGACAACGTCGCCAAGGACTTTCAGCACACCGAAGACAGCATCAAGGAGCTGGAGACGGAGGCCAACGACTTTGTGACGAAGTACATCTACACCCTCTTCGGCGCCGTGAACACTACTAAGATGCACCGCCTGGCTTTCCACCTCGGTCAGGAGCTGCGGCTCCGCGGCAACCTTCAAGAGGCCGACACAAGCGTGAATGAGATGTTGCACAAGATCATCAAGGCCATGTACCGCGTGACGAACAAGCACCCGTCGACGTTCCAGGTGCAGATGTTACGCTGCGAGCAGACTCTCGTGCACATTCTCGCGACCGAGGCCAACGACAAGCAGCGGTCTGAGGCGGGGCTCCCACCTACGGGCCAAGACTCCCTAGTCGAGCCGCATGTCGCTGCCGGCACCACCCCAAACACCAACCTCGACGGGTCGTGCTGTGACGCCCGTTCGGGCAGCAGCGCTTCCGAGTCGGATGTGCGCGACGCAGCAAGCGCTGCCGCTAGAGACGCGTTGGAATCGCGGGCGCGGACAGAGCGAAGGAGTAAGGGTGCCGATGGTGCAATTGGGCGGTCGGGCAAGCGGTCACGAGTGCATGGGGGCGGAGCGGGCGTCCGCGGCTCTGGCCGGAAGAGGGCTCGGGAGACCGTGCCGCCGGGAGCGGTGAATCTTGTGGCCTCCGCGTATGCCCGTCAAGGCCAGCAGGTATTCCGTCAGCCCTACTCTGACGGAAGCGGCGCCGAGGCTGACGATGAATCTGGGCCCGAGGGGCTTAACCCTCGCCGTCAGCTTGTAGCTGCACGACCAGTGCGGCGAAGCAACGTCGCCGAGGAACCGCCTCCTCCCAAGCGCTCGTGTGCACGAGTGCGAGGAACCCGCGTGAGCGTCGCTACCATCGCTGATGCGGACGGCGGACGGTTACGGCAGCTGCTGGGCCTTCTGAATGTGACACCCACGCAGAGGCTCACGGTCGTTAACTCTCTCTGCATCGACGCAGAGTTCGAGTGGGGCGCGGCGTCCATCATGCAGCGAGTGCGGGCCGCGCCGCGACTGATTGACGGCACACCGTGGTGGGACCACGTCATCTACGCTGACAACTCCCGCCCCGGCCACGCGCGCGTTGGGCTCGTTCGCCTGGTCATTCGGGCCGTCGATGGCATTCGGCGAGACCTGGTGGTGGTGCAGCGGCTTGCTTACGCTGCCCCCCGAGATGGTTGTATACTTACCGAATTCGGATGCGACCGGCTGCAGTGGGACCTGGACGCGGATACCGGGCATCCGCGCCTGGAGCTTGTGTCTCCTGCCCGCATTCAACGGCTGGAGCACGTTGTTCCTGACTTTGAGGACCTGTCGGACCGGCGCGGCTTGTACGCCACGCCTTCCAATGCTCCTGAGACTGATGACGAGCGGCAGCGGCAGCGTTTCTTCACTAATGCGTTTTTTCCTTGGTCAGGTGGGTGTATAGATGATAACTTGTGAGGAGATGGTGGAACGGGGTAGGGGGGGAGTACGGGATGGGTGAAGGAGGGGTGGTGGGGGGTCATGGAGATCGCGTGCGTTTGTTGATGGGGTAGCAGGGCGTCCCCTACATGACACGGGGGATAATGCATGCATGCGCACCGCCTCCGAGCAAGACTGGTTCCCTTGCTCTGTCAGCGACTGGAGTGTGATGCGAGATTTGCTACCCGTGGGGGAATGTGGCGTCCAGGCAGGGGTCTCTTTCTCATGAACGATGCTTCAGCCACCCACTAACGTGTTGAGCCGAAGGTCTCCTTCGACGTCGACGGCGCGCTGATCGCTGACGTGCATGCAAAAGCCCACTCTGGCAGTTGCTGATCACGCTCCCAGCTGCTATTCATTCCTTGGCACGTCCGCACAGGGACAGCCCACAGGCCGATGTGTCTCTTCCTGCACTCACTCCCGGCACATGGAGCTGCTTGGGCAGGGACCGCAACCTGCTGGCTATCCACCACGTGCATGGCGGCGTCCGCATTGGTGGCAGCGGCCGCCATTTAGCAGACAACGGTGGTGCATGGCGAGGCTTGAGAAGCGTGTCCGCCGCGTTCGCCGTGTCCATGCTCATGCCACTGCCGCGGGTTCACCCCTGGAAGCTCACAGCTCAGCACCTCCCCTCTTCACAGACGGTCGGAGGTATGTCAATGGCGGCCGTAGCGTTCAGTGAGTGTGGCGGCTACGGTGACATTGGGGCTCAGATACGAGAGATGTAGCGGTGCCCGCGCTCCTGAGGCAAAAAAAAATGAAAAACGCAGCGCGTAGCTCCATGGTATAGCGAAAAGAGTGCGAGCCGTCTACACATCGCAGCCAATCAACTGTCGTCGACTCATCTGAGCCAATGAACAGCCTTGGCCACCCCGTGGAAGCTAATCGATGGACTTAATGATTTTTTTCTTTTCGCGCACGGTCATGATTCGACGATGGCGCTCCAGATCGCCTGAGTGCGGGGGTCTGCCAGGAAGAAATAAATGCGATGTCGGCAAAATACCCGCGGAAGTTCTACTCTTATGCGATGTGATACAAGTCGCGATCAGGTAGCTGTCATGAAAGTAGATCTGGCCAATCACAATGCCTTCTTGAGGCTGGCCACAGCAGGCGCCCTCTCTGCCTCCAGAACACCGGCCTCTCGCGGCAGCGCTGGACCCCTTGCAAAAGGGGCCCCAGCACAGTTGTCCGTCCCCAATCGCTGAGGAGCGCTCACAGCCCTTCGTTCGCTATCTACCTCAACGGCCACCGTTCGGAAGTAGCACAGACGAAAGTGCCTTTCGTCTGGGATATGCGCAGAGACGATAGGCAGACGTTCGACGGACGATCACTGGACGAATGTGATCGTTTAGAAATTGTCCGCTGCGTTTGGCATTCGTCTGCGGGTCCCATCCTCCCGACGTTGTAGGACCTACCGTGGCACGGGGTGGGTTGGCGCAAACCGACCCCGCCCTTCCACTGCGTCCCCACGGCCACGCCCCGCGCTGTCGTGCCAAGGCTGCAGGTGCTGCGGGGCGTCCACGAAGGAGCGGCCGGCCGCAGCTGGCGGGCGCGGCCGCGTCACGCTCGTCCCAAAACCCCCCGCGGGCGCCCTGGAGGGTGGGCGGTCAAGGCCAGCCAGTGTCTCGCTGCGGGTCGGCGGGACAGTGGTCTTGCGGGGAATCTCCGTCCCGATTGGCACAGGCCATGCATTAGTAGCCTTCGAAAAGCAACCAATCTCGAGATTTGGCACGTCCAACTGGGCTCGCTCGTCTGCATGGAAGACGGCGTGCTCATCAGGGCGAGGAGGAGAGGCAGGAAAAAGACAAGAACCGCATGGGCGAAGGCACGGCACGAAACAAGAAGACGAGAGCTGTGTACACACGCTTGAGCCAAAAAACAGACAAGGAAAAACAAACGAGAGGAACAATCCGCATCCATCCCCCCAAAGCCACAGGGTCTATGACAGCCGCAACGACGCCAGGCTGTTGAGCAGCAGCTTGCACTCTGACCGGTAGTCCACTGGCTCCGCCTTGATCAGGCTGAAGCGCAGGCGCGTCTCCCCCTGGTATGTGTTTTGCCCGACCTTGACCTTGAAGACAAAGGGCTTGCCAAGCGGGGTCGTCAGGATGCGCGTAAAGGCGTCCGGGTCCGTCTTCTGCAGGTTGTTGAGCTCTCTGGCAGAGATGCCAATGAGCTTCTCGCCCTCGTTAAAGGCGGTGACCCACTGCTCCCCCGTCTCGTCGGCAATCTTGATCGACAGCAGGTACCGCCAGTCAATCTCCTCCTCCGAGTAGTCCTTGCCAGAGAACTCGCAGTTCCACATCCCCGGCGCCGTCTCGGTCAGTTTCTTCTTGGTTTCGGGGCACGCCGCGTAGTAGATGGAGCCCTCCGTGCGCACATACGTGACGACGGCGCGCGTTTGGAAGACGACCGCCCGCGGCTCGGTGGCGACGCGCGGCACGTCCTCCTCCATGGCCGCCTCGAGCGTCTTGCGGTCACTCGAGAGGGAGCCCCCACTACCGCTGAGGGAAGACACCCCCGTTTGCGTGGAGCCGACGCTGTCCCACCAGCCGCGAAGCTCCGCTGCCTCGGGCACATCGGGGTTCACGACAAATGCCGACACGGCGCTCGAGTCAAGGGATACGCCCTGGAACTCCCCGCGCTTGACCGAGCGACACGAGAGGACCGGGCACGGGCCGCTGCCGGTGGGGGGCAGCTTGACCATGTCGGTCACGGTGCGCCACAGCGTCAGCTTAACCGACGCGCTCGACTTGTCCACGAGCGTGATGGTCCGCTTCTTCATCGGCTCCCCGGAGGAGCGCGACATGATCTCCGTCACCTCGGGGGCGTCGGACACCACCCCAATGACATCGACAAAGGTGCCATTCTCGGTACGCTCCAGCTCCTTGATGGGGACATACTGGTACTTGACTTGAAAGGCCGCCGCCGCCGCGCCAGTAATGGGGAGGACGACTGCGTTGTCGTTGAGCGTAATCTCATACTGGGACGTAGAGCGGTTGTACGTCGCGTTGGCGGGCTTGACGCTGCCCCGGCTGGCCGAGAAGACGCCGTCCGTGGCGATGACATCAAAGAGCCTGGTGGCAACCTCCCCAAAGCAGCTCAGCCGGATAGAGCCACTGTTATCGGTCAACTCAAAGGAGAACACTTGGCCCTCTTGGCCTCGCCGCTGGTAGGTGCGGAGGGAACTCTTGTACGTCACCCGCCCGTGGATCGTCCACGCGTTCTGATACGGGTTCATGGACGCAATCGGCCGGTACTGGGTGCCCGTCCCGCCAGGCGTGCCTTGCGAGATTGCCACGGGGCCGCCCGACGAGTTCTGTCGCCACATCGAGTTGCTGTCGCGGCTGGGAGTGCCCATACCGCCCGGGCGGCCGCCGCCCATGCCGCCGCGCATGCCACCGCCCATACCACCGCCCATACCACCGCCCATACCACCGCCCATACCGCCGCCCATACCGCCGCCCATACCGCCGCCCATACCGCCGCCCATACCGCCGCCCATACCGCCGCCCATACCGCCGCGTGACCCGATGGCAGGGGCGGCGCGTGTGGTGCCGCCCATGCCACCCCCATTCGCCTCAATGCTACCGGCGCCGCCAGCGGCGCCCACCGCCGCGGGGCCGGTGGCATTGAGCACCGACTGTGCGGCCGCCGCGCCACCATTAGCCGCCGGTGCCGCCGCTGGCTCCGCGTCTGGGTCGGTCTTGAACACAGTCTCCGCGGCAATGGGGTTGCCAATCTTGTCAACCGAGCCCGACAAAACCTCCAGGTTCAACACAATGGCAATGCTGTGACCAGGAGACAACGTCCAGCACCCGAGCACAACCAAGACCGTGCACCATACAAACACGAGACAATATCACAGGCAAAAGTGGGTCGTTAGTATACCACCGCAAGACGCATCGAGCACACAACTGTGTCGAGGCCTCTCCACCAAAGGCAGAGCACGACATGCGCACCCCCTCACCTAGCCGCACTCGCTCAAACCCCCACACGCACCGGGACATCCCCACCACCACGTCGGGCCACCCTTAACGTACCGCTTGTCGGCAATTACTTGCGTGACACACTCCTCCATGCGGATGATGCCCAAATTCTGCAGCCGCTCCTCCGTCACCAGCGTGTTGAGCTGCGTGGCGAGCATCGCCTGCTGAAAGTGCACGCCATCACTGATGATGAGGCGGTAGCGGCGGCCGGGGTTGGCGGCCGTCGTCGCCGTCCCAATGACCTTGAGGTCAATGACCTGCACGATCGGCTTGCCAGTGGTGTCCCCCTGGTAGACACGTGCAACGCCGCCAGACGTCAGGTGGCCATTAAAGACCGCATTGGGCGCGTCCATGGCCACCATTCTCACAGGGTCGGGGGAGAGCAGACGGCGGGGAGGGCGAGAGAGGGCACGCTGAGGGAGGAGGGGGGGTGGGGAATGTCAATCGAGGATGAAGGGGAGGCTCCGGTGGAGAGGCGCGGCACAGCGTGGCGGCGAAGGCGAGCCCAAACAAGAGGTGCGACACGCTCTGCTGCAAAGCGGTGTGGTGCAGATGACAGCGACGGTCGGCGGTAGAGGGGGTGGGGGAAAGCACGAGCAGCAAAACACAGCGGTGGCGGGCGCGACGGACGTGGGCCGCGCAGGTGGTGGCCGGGATCACCACGTGTAGGCACCACGCCGTGCGACCGCTCGGCGGAGCGTGTGCTGGCGGGTGCCCCGTCGCGTTGCCGCGCGTCCGCACGCGCGCGGCGCGCCTGGCTGGCCCTGCGTGCGCCTCAAGCTCGCCGGGGCGGGTTTGGTCGGATGCGCAAATCTTGTGAGAAGGCAAACCTCTCCCGCCTTTTTGGAGTACTTGTTATGAAGGGAGCGGGCTCTCGGTTGTAATTGGGAAAGTGCTGGTCGGGCGCTGACGGCGCCCTGCGAGAATTTCAACGACTTGATCTCTGGGGATGAGAGGTCCACATCAGCTGTTGGTGGCCGCTCTTTTGGATTGGTGGCCCAGCGCATTCGGGAGATATTTGCGATCCGTCACTGGCAGCCGTTGACTGCCGTGCCTGTGGAAGCCTCGTGGGGCAGGTGTGCCGCACCGGGCGACCTCAGCTTTGCACACGACCAATCGATGCGGTGTCCGCCGGACAGACGGTCCTTCCTGTCCCGCTCCCCGTGTTGGTCGCCACCCACGCTTGACCTCTTCAACGTGCGCATTGACAGACGGTCCTTGTGCACGACGCAAGACACTTTGTCGCCCTCTTCCTGTCGTCCTCGCAATCCCCCCCTGTGTGTCAACGCCCTCCTCTGCCAGAGTTTGCCTGTATCGTCCAAGACACCACTCACAATGGCTGCGTTTGTCGGCGCGGCCTTCCCCGCGTCTGCCCGCCGCTCCTCCCCCTATGCCGTGCGCACGCGGCGGCCGCGGGCGCCGCTGACGGTCAGGCGGCCGGCGGCGGCGGGGCGACGGGCGATGTGGGTGCGTACGGCGGCGCCGCTGGCAACGCCGGCGGCGGCAATGGAGGAGCGGCCGCCGCCGGCGGTGATGGATCCGCCGGCGGCGATTTGGTTGCGGG
>ENA-ORXT01002967-ORXT01002967.1-marine-metagenome-genome-assembly--contig:-NODE-2967-length-19399-cov-13.643153_pt1 | contig 19399 bp, 31 predicted proteins | sample MGYA00237868_ERZ511482 | MGnify/ENA metagenome assembly ERZ511482
CCCCCCCCCGGGCCCCCTCTCTACGTGGCTTTTCCGCATTCTCCCCGCCCCGTCTCTACTTCTCCATCCCTTCCACACCCTCGTCCCCCCCCCTTCACGCCTCCACCTCCCTCCACACCTTCTCCAGCCCCCCTCGTCTCGTCCGCGGTACGGCCGAAGGCCTGGCTTCCAAGCCCCACGGCGATGCCCCTGCCGCTGCTCCCGCCGTCGCAGCGTCTTTTTCTACCGATCACATCATTTGATGCAATTCGCATCATATGATGCCCTATTTGCGTCGTCTGATACGAGAAAACGGCTGCCCCGCTGTCCATTCTCACAGCATAAATGAGTTCTGCGCAGGCCCTCTACCCTTGGGGCAGCAGGAGGTCGCCCAGAGTTTAATTCTTCCCTCCCACACAGGTCATGTCGCAATTAGGCAACCAATCATCCCGCCGTGTCCCCCCCCCCCCCAATTCAAAGGACAGTTCATGCTGTTGTTGCTGGCGCCGCAACGCCTTTGGCAGGTTCCTTGATCCCCTTATATGAGTAGAGGTGCCCTTTCCGCCCCATCAGGCTGTCACGACGTTCATTGCTACCATTTATCGGCAGGTCCTCGTTGCCAAGTAGAGAAAGAATAGGGCAGAAGAGACATCGCAGGCTGAACGGAGGAGTGAGAGAGCACAGGAAAGGTACAAAGGCGCATCTGAGGCCAGTTGAACTCATAGGTCGGCCCAATATGGGGGGGGGGGTGGCGGGGAAGGGAGGGAAAGACACGAGTTGCGGTTTGTTCCGAAACTTGTTCACACTGACGGCTGCAGCAACGTCGGCTGCTTTAAATATGAGGCCCCACCCCCCGCTGAGGCTGGCAGGTGCATCTGGGAGTGTGTTCCGCCGGCTATGGAGCGAAACGAACAGGTTTCGACAGTCTCCGCACGTCGAACAGGACGACTGTACGGGGCTCCTCTGATTGCGATTGCATGACGAAATCGCCGCTTTTGGGGGTTCTAGAGGGGGCAGAGGATGGGAGGGCGATGCTCGACCCCGCCAGTAGATGCCTTCTGAGTGTGCTTTGGCGTTTTATTTCATAATGAAGCCACTTCTTGTTGGGCTGAGATTGCGAGAGCCCAGCTCCATGGCGTTGATGAGAACAGCAACAGCGTGCGTTCGTAGGTGCCGCAAGGCCCGATTTCCCACTCAGTTGGCCCGCAATCGCCGATTCCGCAGGACCTCATTTGATCCTCAGGCTGACCTCATTTGATCCCCTTTTCTGGTAGAATAGACACTAGTGTCTATTCTACCGACCGCATCATTTGATGCCATTAGCATCAATTGATGCGGTTATTCTGTCTTCTGCTACCAGAGATTGGCTGCCCCGCTGTTCATTATGACGGCAGGATCGGGTCCTGCGTGGGCTTTTTATCCTTTGGGTAGAAGGAAACCGTCCAGAATATGTTGCTTCCTTTCCAAGCAGGCGATGACGCGAAAGCACCCAGCAGACCATCCTGCCATGTCCCCCCCGCCCCCCGCCGCATACGAAGCAGAGCTCTTCATAAGTTGTCCGGCTCCAGGAGACTCGACGTACCCTTTCTATGAGACACAGAGATGTCACCAGGCACAAACAACATGTTCGGACAGCCTCCGCACGTCGAACAAGACGAGTACACGGGGTCCTCAGAGTTGCAAGTCCAAATCGACGTATTTGGGGGTTCTGGAGGGGGGGGGGGAGGGCGATGCTCGGCCCCGCCGGCAGATGCCCTCTGAGTTGGCTTTGATACTTTCTTCATACGAGGGTCATCATCAACGGGTCTTCTTTCCGCCGGGCTGACATGGCGACCACCCAGCTCCATATTGCCGACGAGAACAGCACCATCGTGAGTTTATAGGTGCCAAAAGGGCCAATTTCCCACTCAGATGCCCCGGAAACCGCGATTTCGACACCGCATCATTTCATGCGCAGCACCGCATCATTTGATGCGATTTTGCGGTAGAAAAATCACTAGTGGGTTTTGATTTGGTGAGTGATTCGATTTGGTGCGAGGTCGTGGGCGTCGGTGTGGGAGCGAGAGCGGGGAGCACTTGGTCCGGTGGGGACTATTTGAGAGAAGCTCTCGGTTGGGAGAAGTGGGCGAACCTTAGGAAAACCAACAAAGCACGTTCACACAAGCACACACAAGCTCAAGCCACTCAACCACTTCACCGTGGTCGCCGATCCCCTATCCTCACTGCGCTTCAACAAGAGGTGGTTCTTGGGGGAATCCAAAATTGGGCAGCGAGCTGAGGAAACGGGTCGCCGAAGGTATGCGAAGCCTCGACCACGGCGAAGAGGATCGGCTGGAGGCGGTCTGGATACGGGGCGCCAGCGAAACAGGAGCAGAGCGGCCAGGGCGGCCACGGCTTCTCTGACGCGTAGCCGGTGTGGTCCCCCGCACTCCCCTCGCCGCGCCGCCCACTCGCCGCGCGCGACCTTCCACCCGGCTTCCCAACCCCCCCTCCCCTGGCCGCGCGGACAGACGCGGTTGGCCGTCCGTGCACGGGCAGGCAGCTCCGACGGCCCACTTGCCTCTCTCGCCACCCTTGTGCACGATGCGCGACGTGGCAGGCCCGCCGTTCACAGCCACTCAGTGTGTGGTGAGAGCAAGCAGAGCGTGGAGTGGCGGTGGGGCGAGGCCAGTGTGCCGATTTCGACGGTGCACACCGACAGTGTCTCAGAAACGACCTTGCATAGCGCTCATCTGGAGCTGACACGAGCCGAACAGCGGGTGGAGCACAATTCCGATCGCAGCGAGAGTTCCGTTCAAATCCATTGCGGGCTCCTCCACTACCCACCATTCAGGACACGGCGGCCTCTACCGGCGTGTCCCTTTTTTGCTGGAACGTGCCCTGCTGCATGACCACGCCGTCTTAGGCGGTCCGTGGGGCGCCGCTGGTGGCGGCCCGCCTCCTCCCCGCGCCGCCTCCGCACCCACCACCGCCTCCGCAAACAAGCTCCGTTGAAGCAACAGCACCGTCTCGGCCGCCTTTGTCACCGTCGCCACTGCAGCGGAGGCGACCACCCGCGGCGCCACCGCCGCGGGCAGCGCAGGGAGGTTGTGTCGACGGCGCTTCTTGGTTCCCCCGTGCCCTCGATGCACCTCTTTGCCGCCCCCCACGTGTCCCATGTTCCGACCACGGATGGACACGATGCAGGCGGCAGATGCGTAGAAAGTCCCGCACTCCCTTGCCCTGCACGACCACACTGACGCATCACCACTGCACGTGTGGTCCACGTCCTTCTCCGCCGGCCATTTCGATGGGCACCAGTCCTCTCTCCCAGTCCCGGACTACCTGCTCTTCCATGGCATGACCAAAAAGCTGGTGTCGGTGCTTTTATTTGTGCTGCAACATGGCCAGCGGGCCGCCGAGGAGGCGTAGATGCGGGACGGTCTACAAGCCTTCCTTCTACACCGCACTCGCGATTACAACCTAAAGACGCAGAAGCCCAACGGTCTCACCATCTCCGAGTGGGCGGCCGTATTGACTACTGCCCCGGCCGCCATCTCGCGCGTGCTGACCCAAAAGGTGCATCTACCCCTCCCGGCGCACGTCTTCGTTGACCTGGACCACGTCCCCAACCTTCATGGAATGGAGGAGGTGAGCAGGGGGGCTTCACGAAGGGGGGGGTTCCTTCGCGTGTGCCATTTTGCCTAGCTCGGTCTTGAAGCAGCACATCTTCCAAACAAGCGCGCCATTGCCCGCGGGAACGGCCCGGAAGACGCCGGCCATGCCATGCAGAAGATGGTTGGGTCTGAACTTTTCTCCGGGATTGCCCTCAAATCTGACGCATTTGGCATCCCGGAGGATTGGATGGCGCATCGAGGCGTCGCTCGTGCCATGTAGTCGGCTTTTCTGCTTTGGTCTCGCCCGTCTCGGTCTTGGGCAATAAGCGGTAACGCATTGCTGATGCAGCCCCCTCCCCCGGCTTCGGCGGTGGCCGCTCTATACGTTCCAGAGGGAGTTTCTGTGACTTCGAGCCTGAGTGCGAGTCGAGAAAACGATCGACGGGTGCGCGTGAGTGACGCCGTGTGTGTCCTCGTATCCGGGACGTTGGGTCGGTCCACTGCGAACGTTTCACATCGCCGTCAGGGACTCACCGAGAGGGTGGCCTTCTTCTGTGAGGTGGGTTTGTTCAAAGGTCCCAACCCGCTGCCCTGCGCCATTGTACAGCGTTTTGTGAAGACCGAGGAGGTCGATGTGTTTTCTCTGATGGAGGAGCTTCTTTCTTTTCTCGAGATGCACACCGTTGTGCGTCTGTCTGGCCCTTGCGGTGCACAAGTGTGAGTCGGCATGTTCCGCCCGGGCCGATTCGGCTGGTATGCCTCACTCTGAGGGGGGCCACTTGTTTGTGTTTTGCCGCAGCAGCGGTTTTCCATATAGATCTGCATAGGTTCTTGTTCGATCCGTTATCGTCTGTTACATCTCTTTGTCGCCGGGGGTTTGTTGGGTGCCAGACACGGCTCTGCGTGGACGCGATGTAGTACAATAACAAGTTGCCTGTCGAGAGCGGGGTCACCATATGCGGCAAGGGCGTATAGGTGTGAAGGGTGTACAAGTACGGTGCGCGCGCGTGTGATAGCAGGCCTGCCGGTGGGTGCCAGGGTGTCGGGACGGGGGCGGGTGGGGGGGGGGAACGAAGGGGTGGCCGTCCGCGGTGAGATCAGCCACAGGTTCGTATCGGGACGGGATGGCACCATCCAACCTCGACCCCAAAAGAGTCTGAACTGCGCAGCCAGCGTGTCGGAGAGCCAGACGTCACGCAACCGTTTGAGGCGCCCCACGACGCCGGTGGCTGTCAAGGTCGCGGGGTTACAAAAGAGTCTGAACCACGCAGCCAGCGTGTCGGGGAGCCAGACGTCACGAAACCGTTCGAGGCGCCCCACGACGCCGGTGGCTGTCAAGGTCGCGGGGTTCGCCCTCATGAGAGCACGTTGCACGCGCCCCCGCCCTCTGCAGGGGCGGCTGCGTCAGCACCGCCCGCCTCCCAAACCACCACCACACAGAGCACGCCACCCCACCCACGTGCTCGCCAGACACAGCTCCGTGCGAGTGGTGTCTCAAAAGAACCTGCCAAACAGGGGGCCTGCTGCCGTGGCTCCTACGCGCTGGGCGCCATCCGCAATTTCCGCTCCCCGGGACAGTGTCGGTCGCCCATCCCAGAAACAGGCACAAAGCAGTCCTCCCGGTCGTTGGAGGGCCGTCAGCGAGGCATTTTCATTGGCCCGATACGTGCCACCTGAAGATTTCTTTCTGTAAACACGCATCTGAAAATCTCGACTGTGACGGCGTTCACCTCGACAGCCGCGATCATCCAATGAATAGTCGCTACGGTCAAGTCTGACGCACATCATTGATGCAAGGACGCTCCCGCCCCATCGGCAGGTGATGCCATTGAAGCGTTGGCTGCCTGCCACCTGGCGCGCGGCGCGCTCATCACATTGCGGCCTGTCAGCGGAGCACAGATGCTGATCCTCACATCGGGGGGGGCATCTCGAGTCGAAAATCTGCCGCGTGTCGAGGCTGCTGTGCTTTCCCAAACGTCGCGTCGACGGCCACCGCCACACTTCTCATGTGGTGCTCCCCAGCTGCTCGCTTTCACCGAGTTCCTCGCGCTGCTCAGTGGTCAGAGAGACGACACTCGGCGGTTCCCCAATTCTGATTCGAGCCCACGGACAGAAGTCAAGTCGCCGCCGCGGCCTGGATGCTGCTGATTCACTCTCAAAACGGGGGCCACGAACACGGAGATATGCACCTGTCCTCGCTGTCATGAATGCTAACACGCCAACGCGTCAGCCGTAGCTCTGTTTCTGGGCGTTGTCCCTCGGACAACGCCGCCGACAGGCGCCAGGCAAGTCCACTCAGTCGGCACCACCGCATGCCACGCGGCTGCTCGCAGGCAACACCCCAGACGCAGCCGCCGCCGCACGCGCGACGCGGACTCCTCATGAAAGGACGTCATTGGCTGCTCCTGAGTCGCCTTCACGTGCGCGTGAATGTGATTGGTGCGAGAAGGCGATTAGCGCGAGATAGGATGTTAGCCTTTTTTGACACTCCTGACGGGGCGCCCCTGACGCGCATACGAGCGCCTGCCACGGACGGGCGCCACCGCCGCGCAGCGGCCCGCGCATCGGAACACCGCTAGCACGCACCACAGGCGCGCGGCCACCACGACACATGCACACCCCCCAAAGGCCGCGCAGAGAGCTGTCTTAAGTGTCGCATCACTGTGACGGGGGCCAGGGAGGTGTGAGCCCGCGCATGGTGCTGCCGCGACCGGCGGCGGCGCTGACAGAGGCGTGCCTGCGGCGCCACCGACGCGCGGCACGCGCGCGCGCAGGTCCGAGGCCCCGCGGGAAACGTGCCACTGCCACCACCGCCACGCGCACCGCGTCCACAGCTCACCGGAGCTGCACCGGCCGCCGCCGGTCGACCCTGGGACCCGACTCCCAGCGCCGACGATGCCGCGGGTGGCGCCATGCCTGGTCCCCGCGCGGCGGTGCGGTGCCCTCGAGGCGCCGCCAGTGCGCGAGCCTGCGCGCGCTGACCCCGTTGGGTAGCGCGAATCGCGTCGCCTTATCGCCCGCCGTGGTGGGCACCAGCGGGGGTGCGTGGCGGACGACCAGAGACTGAGCTCGGCAGCCCATGCCCCCATACCCAGGCAAGCACATGAGGAAAAAAACCTTCGAGGAAGGGAAAAAAAACCTCTTTGTTGCACCACGTACGTGCTCTACATACGTACATATAGACAGCTACAGAAAACTACTGAGAAGAAAACATTCGCGACCGCCGCTTCACCATATCGCGCAAGTGCTGGCGACGCGCAAAGTCCTCAGGCGTGCCGCCTGTGTCGCCATTCATGTACCACCCATCGTCCACTTCCTGTTCTCCCCGTCGCTCTACGGCCGCCCCGCCAAGGGGCGACGCGGCCGCGCCGCCGAAGTGCGACGCGGCCGCGCCGCCAAAGGGCGTGGTGGCCGCGCCGCCAAGGGGCGACGCGGCCGCTCCGCCAAAGTGCGACGCGGCCGCGCCGCCGAGGGATGTTGCGGCCGTGTCACCAGAGCGCGACGCGGCCGCGCCGCCAACGGGAGACGCGGCCGCGCCGCCAAAGTGCGACGCGGCCGCGCCACCAAGGGGCGTGGCGGCCGCATCGCCAAAGAGCGACGCGGCCGCGCCGCCAAAGATGGATGCGGCCGCGCTGCCGAGGGGTGCTGCGGCCGCGTCGCCAGAGCGCGACGCGGCCGCGCCGCCGAGGGGTGTTGCGGCCGCGTCGACAAAGCACGACGAGGCCGCACGACTCACGTCAGACGCCACGTCTACGCGCATGCCGTCGAGCACGTCCATACGCAGCGCGCACGGCGTCACGTCTACGCGCATGCCGTCGAGCACGTCCATACGCAGCGCGCACGGCGTCGCCGACGATCCATTCGTGCAACGACACGCCATCGCCGCCGGCATGCCAGCGGCCACTGGGGCGGCCGCCGACGTGCCAGCGGCCGCTTCGACGGCCGCCGACGTGTCAGTCTCCTCTGGAAGCATAGTAGACGGTGCGGTGGCGGCCGAGGAGGCCGCATGCGCTTTGAAAGCGGCCGCTGCGGTGGGTGCCTTCGCGGCCTCCTCGGGCGCCATACTTACGCGCCGAGCGGGTCCCGCGGCTGCCGCGCGGCGCTCGGCCTCAAAACGAGATAGCAGTGCAGCGGCGGCCGACTCCCGAGTCGCCGCCACTCGCGCAGCGGCGAGCTCCACTGCAACAGCCGCGGCGCCGTCAGCGTCGGCCCGCTTCTGGATCGCAACCCGCTCGAGGTCCGCCGCGTATTCCTCGAAAGCAGTCTCCCAATCAATCGTCCATACGTCGGCGACGTATTGCGCGCAGTGCACCGCCTTCGCCGCAGCGGGGACCATGTCGGCCTTGCCCGAGGCCGTTTCCGCCGGCCTCGTCGAGGCCAGCACGGCCGCGGCCCGCGCATCTACGGCCGTGCTTGCCTCTGCGAGGCCGGCAGCCGCACAGCCATCAACAGTGGCCGCTGACAGTGACGACGCCGACGCCACAACTGCGACAAAACGCGAAGTCACCACCGTGTCGGTCATGGAGACGACGGCAGCCGCCGAGTACGCCGCGTCGTCGTCGTCTTCGGAGCTGCCGTCCTCCTCCTCCGCGTTAAGTGATGGAACTTACTCGGAGCCTGAAGAGCCTGAAGACCTCGTACTCGTCTCTGAGTCGCCACTCTCGGCGTAGCATACAACACCCGTCAATTCTGAAATGGTGCTGTCCCCGCTGTTCTGCGACGCGCTCCTCTCGTCGGTCGCATCCGAATCGTGAGAGGGACAGTAGCACGACCCCGATGCGCTGCTGCTGCTGTACTCCAATGAAAAAGCGGAGGACGGTGAAGACAGCGACAAGTACCGCTCGTCCATGGCGGCCACCTCACGTTCCCCGCTGGCGGCCACCATCTGCTCGTCCTTGGCGGCCGCCATCTCCTCGTCCTTGGCGGCCGCCTCCGGTTCCCCGCTGGCGGCCGCCATCTCCTCCTCCTCGGCGGCCGCCTCTGGTTCCGTGGCGGCCGCCATCTCCTCTACCTTGGCGGCTGCCTCTGGATCCCAGGTGGCGGCCGCCAACACCTCCACCTTGGCCGCCACCTTCGGTTCTCCGCTGGCGGCCGCCGTCTCCTCCTCCTTGGTGGCCGCCTCCGGTTCCCCGCTGGCGGCCGCCATCTCCTCCTCCTTGGTGGCCGCCTCCGGTTCCCCGCTGGCGGCCGCCATCTCCACGTCCTTGGCGGCCGCCTCTGGTTCCGTGGCGGCCGGCATCTCCTCGTCCATGACGGCCGCCTCTGGTTCCCAGGTGGCGGCCGCCATCACCTCCACCTTGGCCGCCAACTTCGGTTCCCCGCTGGCGGCCGCCACTCCTCTTCCTTGGCCGCCACCTTCGGTTCCCAGCTGGCGGCCGCCATCTCCTCCTCCTTGGCGGCCGCCTTCGGTTCCCCGCTGGCGGCCGCCATCTCCACGTCCTTTGCGGCCGCCTCCGGTTCCCCGCTGGCGGCCGCCATCTCCCCGTCCTTGGCGGCTGCCTCTGGTTCCCTGGCGGCCGCCATCTCATCCACCTTGGCGGCCGCCATATGCTCGTCCTTGGCAGCCGCCTCCGGTTCCCCGCTGGCGGCCGCCATCTCCTCCTCCTTGGCGGCCGCCTCTGGTTCCGAGGTAGCGGCCGCCATCACCTCAACCTTGGCGGCCACCTTCGGTTCCCCGCAGGCGGCCGCCGTCTCCTCTTCCTTGGCGGCCGCCTCTGGTTCCGTGGCGACCGCCATCTCCTCCTCCTTGGCGGCCGTCTCTGGTTTCCCGGTGGCGGCCGCCATCTTCTCCCTCTTGGCGGCCGCCTCTTGTTCCCTCGTGGCGGCCGCCATCTCCTCCTCCTTGGCTACCGTGCCTGCCTCCTTCTTGGCGAGCGCAGCAGCGCCAGCGACGCGCCCGACAACGCCCGCTTGGCGAAGCTGGAGCACGTGCTTCTGCGCAGCGTCGTCTCCGGCCTCAATGGCCATAGCTCGATCCTTGGCGCGCTCCCGATCCCGCTTCTGCTCTGCGGCAGCGTGCCGCGCCGCTGCTGAAGCGGCCGCAGCGGCTGCACGAGCCCGCGTCGCGCACGCGCACGCCTCGACAATGCGCTCCAGCTGCTCCACGGAGATAGGAACGGCGCCGCCACGACCGGCGCCTAGGTTGGCGGCGCCCTCCATGCACGGTCGAGGTGCAAGCCGTCGGGTGCGTCACGGTGAGGGCAGGGTTGAGCGTGCGGGGAGGGGTGAGGTGCGGGAGGGCGCGCAGTGCGGAGAAAGGTGAGGCTGCGTGGGGGGACGCGGTTGCGGCGGGGGCGTCGGCTTTGCGACAGACTGAGTCCGGTGAGCAGGCGACACCACACGGTGCCGCTCACATGCCAGTGGACGCACCTGTTGGTCAAGGGACCGCCTGATCGTGAATGAAGGGATCGCTTGCAGGTCAAAGGACACGCCGGTCCGTTGTCACACGCGGGGGCCGCACGACCAGAAAACCAACACACAAGTGGCACAACGCGTTTCGCACGGGAGGGACGCCGTCATTTGTCGCCCCTGTCAGCTCAATGACCCACTCCTACGAGGAGATCACGCATGCCATCATCAAACTGATTGGCTGTCACTCACCGAAGAGCAGCCGTCGCATCTCGCACGAAATATCGGGATGAGCGCGAGACACGGACGCCAGCAAGAAAACGTCATGACCGTTCCACGGGTCGTGCTGATCCTGCGTACGAGCCACGGTTTCTGACACACTTCTTCGATGGCATGTGCAACGTGTGGTGGGCATGGACCCGCGTGCCGACCGCCGAGAGCCTTCCACGTCGTGCTCGACGGAAGCGCCCGCTACGCACACGCACTGTGGCGACGGGAAATCCGGTCTAGAGCCGACGTCGTGCGGCCGAAGCGTCCGTGGCATGTTGCGGCCCCAAATCACACGCCGCAGGCCATATTCGTGCCCTCTGGCGCTGTCGTGGCAGGCCGATTTGAGCCCAATCGGCTGGCTATTGGAGGCAGACAGCTATACTGGGGCTAGAATGGCTGTTGGAAACCGCTGCGTGTCACGCATTTAACGACGCTCGTCGACGTCAGCGTCGGAGATCGCGCCGCAGAACCAATCTCGACCACATTCACCTTGAAGTGGCCTGCAACACGGTGGGCGACCACATTCCATCGTGAAAGCCGGTTCGAATGCGCATGACTCGCGGAACGAGGTTTCCGGATCCTGTCGGCATATGTTCGCAACAGTAGCCCACTTTAGCCCCCCTCCTGCCGTAAGTCCTGGCTCGTTTCAGCAGGGCTATGGGGACGCGTCGTGGATCCAATCAGAGGCCGCCACGCGCAAGCCATTTGGGAATAATTTAAGGTTCCAAACGGCTATTGTTGGAACCGCCCTTAGCCCGGTGATCCCCGCACTTGGGATACGGCCAAGTCCCAAGGTCATGGGCTACGTTCTTGCCAAGTCGAGATCAATCGGAGCATACAATGCACGACACGTTGCACAGCTACGGCACAGGAGGTTCAGTGTTTTCCGATGTTGGCAGAGGCTCGGCAGGCAGAAAAGCGCTACCAGTCTTAATGCGTTCATTACAACTTTCAAATCATGCTAGTTTTGAAGACCGGGGTGCGCCTGAGGTCCCCGGGATAGAGCTTAGAAACATGACTTCAGGGCGTTACTAGGGCGTCATTAGACAGATACAGCCGGATCGATTGTGGGATGTTTGTGGTATGGTTGTGGGATCGCTTTTCTGGCAGCCATGCTGTATTCGCTGATCCCGTGCGGATCCCACCACGAAGCTGATCGTTCTGTTAGCTGAAGGTTTTATGGGATCGTTCGTTGAATGGCCCGTCGGAAAAATAAGTGCCAGCGCGGCCGTGAGGCGACGGCTTGTTGGCGCTTGCGCCTGGTCTCGTTCACCCCCATCTCATCGCCGTGGAGACAGGGTTCTTCCATCCGAACGGCAGCCTGCAACCAGCACCGGCACGCCGACACCATGGTGTCTATGGCTGGAAATTGACTTTTTCTGTGGCGTGCTCGCTGTCGCTCTTTTGCGAGTGGCAGGCTTGTCGGGCACGTTATGACGTGGTTGATATTGCCTGGTTGGTGGTGCAATACGGCCGAGCTCAGCGAAAAGTGTCTCTGTCCCTGAAGCGCCGTATTCACATTCGGGCTGCCTCCTTCAACCTCAACGCTTTTTCGTCTCAGCTTTCGTCGTCGCTTTTCCGTTTTTATCCTGTACAGGTTGGCCATCTCAAGGACATGCTGCACATGAACGTGGAAGTGGGTCAGGCAGGCTGTCTGTGACACCCCTAGAGTGCCTCTGTCCATTGTTGAGGAGGCTGCCCTTTCCATGCTGGTGGGGTGACCCTGAGGAACCTTCTTTGAAAGGAATTCGACTGCGCCTTGCATTACCTTTGGCGCCACTGTGGAGGGTTTAATGCAGAAGTGGGGTCACCCTCTTACTGAATAGCATCCAGACTTTGCGCGAGCAAGAGTCCCGTTATACTCGGCGAGGATAGATGCGGCTGGAGCGTCCGTGGACAACTGTGTTGGTCTTATTAATGGGGCCGCCATCCTTGTTGCACATCCTGGAGGCGTCCTACAGAGGACCTGTTATTGCAGGTATATTTACAGTCGTGCGGTGAAGTTCCAAGGTCTACTCACCCCGGAAGCGCTACTGATTCATTTGTTCGGACAGCTACAGAGGCGCCGTCATGACATGACGCTGTCTTACCCGTCCGAAGTTAGCGAGGTGTTGCCTGACGTCGTCATGGTTGACGGATCGCAGTACTACCTGTAGCGGGATGCCTCGTACAAGATACGACTGTCGCTGCAGGAGGCCTTCACCGGCAAGATGACGCCGAAGCCTGAGGATGCCAACGAGACGATGAAGATCCCGCGGGAGGCCGTGGAATGGCGCTACAGTGATGAGAAAAGCACACGTGCCTTACTTCACTACTAAAGGAGACTGACGCTGCGTGAGGAGCCTGTGGGTCTTTCGTGTCTCACGGCTGCACCCATCTGGAATACGCGGTGCATACATATATATATATAGATATATGGCGGGGCAGCGTCGACCAATCTCATGGGATCTCCGCGTACCGTCCCAGAATGTTTGGGTCTCGGTGCCGTTGGTGAAGGTATTGGTGTCGACAGTGGCGATGAGGGCGGCGGCGTGGGCGGCGGCGACGGCGGTAGAGGAGTACACCACCATGGCGGCCGCGGCGGCGGGGCCGACAGCGGCGCTGATGATGGCGGCGGTGGTCAAGGCGTGACTGCGGCCGACAATACGTCTGGCGCCGACAAATGATATGCGAACGGCGGTGACGGTGACCTTCATTATGTGGCAGGTGCGATAGCTGGATGGGAGTTTCTGGTGCACATTGAAAATCTTGGCACAAGCGTGGGTCTTTGGCCGGCTTCGATGGGAGATGGGCGTCGGGCCACGCCTGCACCGTTGGCGACCCGCCGTCAACGACGGCCGCGGATCATTCACGTTAATTACCGGCCGGTGCATGCAGCCGTGGCAACACACTTGGATCCAGCCGCGCTGACAGCGCTCGTCCCAGCCGATCTGGGCGCATGCACGCATGAATTTTGTGAGGCGAGACGACGGAGCACCTTCCGCAGTGCACCGTGCCGTCGCCAACCGCTACCATGGCTTCCCGAATGTGGTCACACCCCCCCCCCGTCGCCGATGACAGCTAATGCCACTCCACACAACACCCTCAATGCTCCCAATGCTGCTCCGACTCTGTTGCCCACCGCCAAGCCTGCCATAAGCCCAGCTGGGGCATCTACCACCCACCACTTGACTCCGTCCCAATCCACACCTGGGGCGACGTCGACCGATCGACCCACGGTGGTCCGCCGTCGGTGGAAGAATGAGGCGGACTACCTTCTGCTGAAGGAGGTAGTCGTGGCCAAAGCGCACATGGACCCCTGGGGCAAAATGACGGAATGGTTCCAAGTCGTGACGAACAACGTTGAAGCCATCCCGCAGGCAACCTTCAAGACCGACCACAAACACGCAAAGGACCGTTTTTCGCTCCTCTCCAAGTTGTTGGAGGCGTTGGACAAGAAGTACGCGACCAACACAGGGACGGAGGAAGTCCTCACGCCCATGGAGCTGCTGCTGGTGGACGTGTGCCTCGACTTTGACCACATCTACTGGGAGCAGCGGCGGCGGCGTGAAGAAGCCCTCCCCCATGCGTCTCGTGCACGCCCGGAGGACGTCGATGACGCTGAGTTCGTAGCAGTGCTGTTGAGGAGAGACTAGCGCAAGGAGGGCAGGGCCGCGAGGGAGTCGGTGCGGCGGGAGAGGCAGCTTGCGCATGACGAGGCGGTGCTGTCAGAGGCACGCATGCGGCGTAAGTATGAGAGTCGTGCTCGCGTTGAGCAAGAAGTTCGAAGCGCCCTGGACGCTGCCGCGGCACGGCAGACTAACTTAGTTCTGGCTTGTATCATCTAACGGTTGCCGAAGCAGATGGTGGGAAAAACATATGCATGCTGGTCTCTGGTTTGCCAGGTCTTGGTGCCAACAGCCGTGCAGACGACGTGACTTGGTCCGTGTGTGGGTCGGCTGCCGATTTGGTGTCAACACTTTTCTGATGGCAGGATGGGGCGGTGATGTTCGCGCGCGCGTGTTGTCCCGCCTCGTTGGCCGCTGTGAACGCAAAAGGCGGAGTGGCGAGGCGGTCCCTCGTCAGGACCTGCAACGGCCACAAATTTCGGAGACACAGGGTTACACATCTCGCATCGAAACAGGACTGCTCTGAATTGAGAGACGCAGAGTATAGGTTAAAGCATGAAGAGAATGCGGCAACACAGCAACAGACGGTGTAACTCAGTTGGTTTGCGAATCATACCTGAACAGAGTGTGGTGCTAATAACGCCAAAGTCAAGGGTTCGAGATTGCCTGATGAAGCCCCCTTCTCCGTTACTGCGGTGTCCTTTTTCCTTCCTCGCAGTATACTTGTGCAGCCGTAGATGACCCGGAAGGCGCGTGAGCTTACAGGTTTTCTCCATTGCTGCGATTTCCTCTCTAGGGCACGGTGCCTAGGCATAGGACAACTTTGCCATGCGGTGAGGGCCGATCGAGCTGCCTTCTGCATAAAGAACCGGGGCTACTTTTTTGTGCCACAAAGGGTGCCCAGCATTGGAGAAAAACTATACCTCGCTGCCGTGAGCGTCTACAGGGGATCTGAAAGACAAAGCTCCTGGATTTGTGTTCCTTGCGCGACGTCTCCGCTTCCTGCCTGCTTTGACGAGGGGGCGAATCTCGTCCACTTTTAAACACATTTGAGTGCTGCTGGCCTCACGGGGAGCGTGACAAGCCGACACACAGAAAACACTTGAACGCATCGTGAAAACAGGGACAAGGTGTGTCGTCCAGTGACTGGCAACGAAATGAGACGCCGCGTTGCAACGGACCACAGAGCTCCCGCAACGTCGATGGAAGACACTCGTGGAGTCGCGACGAGAAGCGGCGTTCAAACGGCAGCACAGCACTCTTCTTGAAAATCACAGGACTTAGTTTCTCGGCGTGTTTTACTTGATGTAGCCGAGGCCCCCTCTTTGTCGGCGCCCTTCCCGCACCGACACCGCCCGCCCGGCGGCATCGAGCGCGGCGGGGCGCCCATTCCCAGGCGAGCCACCACACGTATGGGCGCCCTTGCGTTGGCGGTGCCCACCATGCCTGATGTGGGCAGCGCCGAGAGCCAGAGCGCGGTGCCGCCCACTTGGCACACCGCCATCCCCAAGCGCCGACACAGCGAAATCTCATTGTAGAGGCGCGTGCTGGCGGCAGTGTGCGCCCCGCGAGACTACTCTGTTGAGCTCTGCTGGGGAACTCAATTGAAGCTGTACTGACACAGGTTTCCGTGGTGTATTAAGCTCGTGCTCCTGTATGCATTTCACTGTTTTATGACTTGTACTTGCTTATACTTGATTTGTGTATGTCTCCGTGCGCCCGCCTTTCTGTAGTGAGCTCGGGAGGTTCTGCGTGGCGTGCACACTGTATTGTGCGGTGGTGGGCGTGCATGACATTGTTTTCCACTGGCTTTGCTTTCTGACCCCCGTCGTACGCTCTTCGCTCTACGTACAGCGCTTGTGAGCATGTTTTTTGGCACACAACAGAGCAGACGTACGAGATCAATGAGACAGGTATCACTTCAAAGATGGTGGGGCGCTACCGAAGAAAGATGCGGTGTGGTTGCCACACAGGCATGACCGGGTGTTGCACAGGAGCACACCACAAAGATGCTGTTTGCTCACCGCGATCTTCCGTATCTGGAGCTTACTCTGGCAGTCTAGTGTGGTGGAGTATTGTCTGATGTCCTTATAGCCCCACTCCACCGTCTCATGGACGTGGTTCATAGAGAGGTCGAATGCCAGTTCCTCCGCAAAACGGTCCGGTCCGTTCCCATCACCCGTGTGCATCCACGCTCGGCGAAGAATTTCCGAGTGGCGATATAGGCAATGCTGGACACCGTCGATGAGGAGAGTCTGCCGAGAGTCGTCGTCCAGCCCGGACTCATAGTACAGCACGATGTCGTGGCACCGCCCATCATGGGGACCTTACATGTGGAAGACCAACCCATCAGGGATTGTGACGCTTTGGAACGTAAGGACATGTCGCCTCTTACGCCCCGGATAGCATGCGCGCTGGAGCTCTCCACCTGAGCGAGCAACGCGACTAGCAGTACCGTCAATAAAGCCAACAATACATTGCAGCGGCGCTTCCCGCCTGCGAAAGGCGTCCGCGTACACCGCTGCTCACTCAGCCACAAATTCGCCGCGCCACATTGTCAAAAAGTCATCCCACTTGGTCATCAAGCGGTCGGCTGTATGGCAAATGTTTTTGCTGAGCGAGAAGCGGCAGCAGCCAAACATCAGCTCCAGGTCAGCCCGATGAGGAGGGGAGACAAGGCGCCTCAGCGAAATTGCAAGAAACTTCGCAGCGTCAACCCTTTACCGCCGCAATGGAGGAACCGCGTCCGGGTGGAGAGCTGTTGTCAGCCAGCCCACACCGGAAAACAAAAAGCGAAAAGTGGAGAGCGACTCTTGGGCAGAAAACACGGTCACGTTGAACGTCAGTTCTGCAACGCGACCGGCTCGAGACACAGACCGCCGAATGAGAGCCCCCGCTTGACGATACAGACACACAGCATGGTGCGTGTCCCCGAGGTCGTGGGCGAGTAGAAATTGATCGCGCACCATCCGACGCAGGCGCGCCCGTCGGCGACGCCAGACACCAATGACTATGTCCCTTTCGGCCATCATGGCATGAGATAGAGCAGGCTTGAGTGATTTGGAACCGATGGCGAAGTGAGGAGCGGGTGGTTACGGTCCTCGAGGAGGTGGGGTGGTCGTGCTTGTGGTCCAGGTAAAGTCCGATAAAAGATGTCGATGGCATGGAAGTCGCTGTCGTGCCATTGCGGCCGATATGGAAGTCTCAAGTCGTCTCCACCAGTATTTGGGCTCTTGCCGACGCTGAAAGTGGGTCAGATATGAGTAAATCCGACGTGGGTCAACAACCCACATTCTACCCAGATTGAGTACCCACGCCCTACTTGCCGACGATCTCTCATCTTTGTAGTTCGGTTAGTCTCACGTCTGGAGACTCGTTCTGCTGTCATTGGGCCACCCTTGAGCCGCTGCGTGCAACCCGAGACGAGGCCTCACTACGTTTGACACAGGCCTTCACTGTCGACGATCGGCCCTGAGTTGGCGCACTTCTGCTCAGCACAATTAGAACATGTACGTGCGTTCTCTGTCCCGCTTTCAAGCATTCTGCGGCGTCTGGAAGGCGCAGAGAAATACTCTGCAAGCAGCAGAAACATCAGGAACGTAGTCATGCGGTCAACCTAGCTTGTGCTCAAGACAGCCTTGAAAAGAGGTCGACGCTCCGAACGCTTCAGCCGGTCCTCTACATTCTGCCTGTCCTGACGGTCCCACTCTGCCTCGTGGAAATTGCAGTTCTGCTCGAGTCGTCCCTGTTCGAGCTCCAGGTGCTTCTTGTCCCTCTCGCTGCGTACCTCTGCGCCACCAGCTGCAGCAAACTGTATTTTCATCAATGTGAGTATTTAAACGATAAAGTCAAAGTGTGCCTGCGATCAATTGCCCATTTTATTGAAGTCATACGTTCCCCACTCTGCCTTTTCTGCATCGGCTGTGCACGCACCTCTCTCAGCTGAGCGAAACCATCCGCCTTATCATGCGCGGGAAACGCAATACAAGGACAGCAGCATTGAAAACAAGTAGAGAACAGGACCCCTAGCTATTTACTCAGAGCTGAACACCTCCCGCGAGTACAGCACTACGTGCCTATCTCTCACAAATAAGGTACCCACGATGGCGTCAATGGCCGCAACGTTCACATAACGCATCGTACCACCCAAATGAGAAAAGCACTCGGTCTCGCCCCGCTTCTCAGGCAACCCGGACGTGCCGTCCCGGTCAACAGAAGACCGCACGCACTCCAAGAACGCGTATGCGTTTGGCTGGCCGTTGATCAGCACGACAGCGTAATAATGGACTTCACCGTACACGTTAGTGAGTACATCAATCACACCGCGCCCCCGTCTTGCCGCCTGCCGCATATGCGAGTGGACCCGCACGAGATGGTTCCTTCGGCGGTCATCCGCATCTTCGGAACAAGACACAGTGCCCGCAATTTGGCCATTTGACAGCCGCTTTCGGAAGTACTTCTTGGCATAAAATTTCGCCGGCACATTGGAGGCACCTTCCAACGCCAACACCGCCTTCAGTACATCCAGCTCTGTGCCAATCAGAGAAGCCGTTGCACTGCGTGGAGGAAGAAGGTCGACCTTGGGCTCCTTTGAAAATGAAAATGTGCCAGCGGGATTCTGGGGTTCGTGTTGAATGGGTTTTCCCGTTGCGTGCGCCGATGCCTCCGCCAGGCGCGCCTCAACAAAACTCGTAAGCAGCTCAGACGAGTACTTACTAGTGCTCCGCGGGGCGCACGACATCAATTTTAGCAATTGCCTGGTCGTCGACTTGGCCAGCGGCTACAGATTCCTCGTCCCGCGCGTACGCGCGCTCACACGCAATGCAATAGACCATCCAGTAGGTGGACGCACTGCCATCTGCCCGCAAGTTGCGCTCACTCATCCGTCAAGACGCCTTCCACCCAGGCATCGTGGTGGTCGGCATCGTGATGGGAGTGAGGGGGTGCAGATAAGAGGGAAAGATGGATGCAAGGAGTGCGGGCAGCGATGTGCACACGGAGAGTTGTAGTGCTCTTCGGCAGGACCGAGCAGCGTCGCGTGCTAGATCAAGCTCTGGGGCACACCTTGGTGCTGCTGTATACGGCCGTAGTGCATCGGGAGGGGTCAGCGCGACAACGGGCCGAGTGCTATGTGCATGGCGTGGGCTCCTGGTCCCCTGGTAGACTATTTGAAGCAGTTCAGCGGGTGGCGGTGCGTAGGGTGCGGTCACAGCATCAGCTGGACTCGGATGCGAGGGTCTGGGGGCCTGACGCGAGTGCTTCATGCGCCGAAAAACGTAGGTAGGCTGGCCGGCGAGTAGAGGTGCGTACATTGCGTGTGGCCACAGGGCTAGCTAGGGTGGGGCGGGGGGGTCTGTATGCCAAACACGGGAGCCTTGTGAGCTCAAGAACGTATCGTGGCTGGTTTGCTGGTGTGTCTGATTCACGACTCGTGGGTCTCGCCAGACCTCTTGTTGCGTGGCATCGGTCGAGTGGACCAACGATTAAATACGAGCATAAGTACCATGCCAACATAAACCGACAATAGGGTTGCTCAGAACGCCCGGGGCGTCGTTAAGGGCGTCGTTAAGGGCGTCGTTAAGGGCGTCACCAGGGCGT
>ENA-ORXT01002968-ORXT01002968.1-marine-metagenome-genome-assembly--contig:-NODE-2968-length-19398-cov-7.168263_pt1 | contig 19398 bp, 22 predicted proteins | sample MGYA00237868_ERZ511482 | MGnify/ENA metagenome assembly ERZ511482
CTACACCTCAGCCAACAACTCCTCGACGACCGGATACGGATCATCGGCGAAGACGACCCCGACACACTCATCACCCGCAACAACATCGCCTCCTGGACCGGCGAAACAGGTGACGCCGCCAAAGCACTACGCCTCTTCCAACAACTCCTCGACGACCGGATACGGATCATCGGCGAAGACCACCCCAACACACTCACCACCCGCCACAACATCGCCCACTGGGAGAAGAAACAACGATGAGACTTTTGTTTGTTCATGGGATCGGACCGACGACCATATCCGAGGTTGCGTGGCGGGAGAAGTGGGTGAGGGCTTTGACGTCGGGCGATGACGGTTTACCGGAAGATCTCTTGGCCGGCCGGGTGGAGTGTGTGCACTACGGCCAGTGGGGTTGGCGCCCAGACACCGGCGCTCAGGGCACATTCGTCGGTGACTCTTCAGAGTTCATGGAGGAGTTGGCGGGCGAGTGGTTGCACGCCGCCAGCCGCAGCAGCGACGTGTCTTTGGCTGCGCCAGCCCGGGAAGCACTGGGGATCGGCGAGGTGGGCGAAGAACCGATGGGACCGATGCGCGCCGTGAGCGGAGCAGTGTCGATGCTGGCGAAAGTTCCGCTGTTTGCCGATGCCGGGTTTGCCGCGTTAACGCAGCGACAGAAATGGAATTTGTGGCAGGTCGATGCGTATGTCAACGATCTGTATGGATCCAAAGAAGCGATCTGGAGTCTGTTCGAAGCGGCGCTCGAGTCGGCTGATGAGCCAGTCGTGATCTTGGCGCATTCGCTCGGATCGGTCGTGGCCTATGAGGCAATTCACCGGTTCAAGCCGGAAGTCGCCCTGTTAGTGACGTTTGGTTCGCCGCTCGGGCTCGACCGTTTGATCTACCCTCGGCTCGTGCCGCCAGCCTCGTACCCAGACACGGTGAAACAATGGTTGAACGTCGCCGACTACGACGACCCAGTCGCAGCCGACCCGAAACTCGCCGACCGCTTCCCCGACCCAGACAGGCGACTGACCGACATCCGAGTCCACAACCAGGGCCGGTTTGCGTGGCACAACGCTGACGCCTACCTCACCCAGAAGCCGATTCGCGACGCACTGAAAGCGCTGTTGACATGAACGGCTCCCGGCTCGTTCTCGTCGTCGCAAGCCAATGCGAACCGCTCGGCGACTTGTCGTTCCTACCGGACAGCTCGTGGAAACCTGGCGACAAGCTCACCGACGACCGATCTTTGCCGGTGCGACTGTACGAGCAATTCATCGACTCCGAAGCTGGCGCATGCCGCCCCGTTGACTTCGCCGAGATGGAACAGATCCCGTCCGAGGCCGGATCAGAGCATCTGGTGCCAGGGCCGGGTTCCTTCATCCACGCGCCGGGATCGTCGTTGTTGATCAATCCGTCCGTCCGAGCGGCCGAAGCAGCACTCACAGCGCTCTTTGATCAGGCGTTCGCCACGAACGCACCGGGGATCGTGCTCTATTTCGTGGGGCATGGCGCCGAGAACCTCGACGGTCTACTCCTGAAGAACAGCCCCGAGTATCCAACTGGTGTCGGCGGTGACTGTTGGCAACCTCACCATGTCGTTCCGAATCTTCGAGGCGACAAGCCAGTGCCGTTCCTGATGATGGTTGACGCCTGCTTCGCGTCGAACGCTGAAACCAGAATCGCTCAGTGGGACAACACACAAGGGCGCGCCGCCTACGCGTGGATCGCGTCGTCGCACCAACAGCCGGCATACAACGGCGACTTCACCCGCCACGCAGCTGAACTCCTCACCACCGGCGCAACCCGTGACCAGCTCGGCGGCGACGACCTGGTCCAGTTCAAACCGGCCCGTTTCGCCGAATACCTCGAGACGAAGCCCGATATCCAACAAGTCAAAGTCAAAACCAACAACGCTCCCGACCCAGCACTCTTCGTTGCCATCAACCGCAAACGAACCAGCCAAGACGCAGCGCTCGGTTTCAATCAACAAACCCGACTTCGCTATCTCGCCTCGATCGACGGATACTACGAGCCAGTCGACCTCCCCAGCATCGAAGAAGCATTCAAAGACCACAGCTTTGCCGTACTCACCGGCGGTGCCGGCACCGGCAAAACCCGTATCTCATCGGCTCTGCGCTCCCCACCCGTTGACGGCCCCTACCCGACAGTGTTCGGATTCGATGCCGTCGCATACCTCGACAACGCTTCAACGATCGAAACCGTCGCCACCGATCTCCACCCGCAACTACTCACCAACGATCCCTACCGGCTCGCCCACGACCGACACCGCAGCGAAACCCGCGACAGCTACGACCTATCCCAATCCCAAAGCCAGCGCTACCTGACCGGACCGCTCAACCACCTCAAAGACCAAGGCGTCCTGCGAGTTGTTGTCGACGGCCTCGACCAAATCGACACGAACCACGCTGAATCAACCATCACCAGCCTCGAACACCTCGCCCACACCCTTGACCGCACCCTGCGCATCCTGGTCACCTCAAGACCAAGACCAGAAGGCCCCATCCCAAACAACTGCCACGAAATACCGGTCCCACCGATCAGTATCGACGCCGCCCGCAACTTCCTTCAGCAACGCCAAATCAGCAAACCACGAATCGGCGAACTACTCGACACAACCAACATCGCCGACATCAACTGGCTCCTGTTGACCCTCGCATCAGAACTCCCCCACCACGGACCCGACAACAACTTCGCCGCCGCCTACAACGCCATCATCGCCGAAACAGCAAAGAACGGCCAAGATCCAGACGTCATCAACAAAACAACCGCCATCCTTGTCGCCGCCGGCCAAGTCGCAGGTGTCGGACCAAAACTCCCCTACTCAATCTTCCAACAAGCCATCGCCAACCTCGACGGACCCAGCACACCCGGCGAGCTCTACCCCCTCCTCGCCGACCCATCCCTCTACCGGATCATCGAACGAGCCTTCCCCGCAACCCCGGACGAACACATAGGGCTATTCCACCAAACCGCAATCGATCGGCTCCGCGACACCCAAACCGACGAGACCAACAAAACTGCTCACAACGCCATCGCCGACGCCATCACAAACCTCACCGAACAAACCGACAGCGACCAGCGCTGAACCTCGCCCACATCAGTCCAGACCAGGACTGGTTTGCGGGTAGTCGAAGCCCCTCGGAACGACGAAATTTCCGTCGCATGCGCCAACCATGGCCTCCAGGACGGCGTGAGACGCCGAGAACTGAATCGCACTGGGTTTTGCGTGGCTCTGGTTATTGGATTCCAACCTTTGGTTGGTCGCTCTGTTGTGCAGCATAGAACGCCGCTTCGAATTCGTCGGGAGACGCGTCGTTGGGGGACAAACGGAATACGCCCGAAACCCGCCATTCGGGTGTCTCTGGGCTTCCGCTTCCAGCACTAGCAAGCCTTTAGGGCGGCGGTCCATAGCTGGCATTTTCGAAGATGTCGGCAATGTATTCGACTTCCCATGCGGTAGTCGGTTCGATAGTCCGAAGCGGCTCGAGCACCGACAACGGAATGGGGCTGCGAACGCTTAGCTCCACCAACGTGTGCAGTGCCTGCTCATAGGGTTCCTCCTCTGTCTCGAGCAGCGCCGAGATAACGAGCATGCCTGCAGTAGCCGGCAGGAGCCCGGCGAGGTCACCGGCGAGGTCGCGAATTACCGCCGCTGCCTCGGTTCGGCGCGACGGACTTGGGTCACGGAGATCATTGAGCGCAACCTGCAAATGCTGACGCTTTATGGCACTGAAAAATGACTGCGTCATGTCGTCTAAAGTACTGTGCAGTCGAAGCCAGTCCAGTTCTTTCACTTGTCTGGCGTACCTTGAGCTTCTCCGACCGAAGTCGAGGAAGTGGCAGGAAACGAACGTTTTCTGAACACCCGGCGAGGTCGTCGGATCAGCGTCGGATTGCCGTTCAACAAACGGTGTCAGAAACCAGAAGTGTCCAGAAACCTCAGCGCACCGTTTCCTGAATGGCGGGTTCCGGGCGTATTCCGGCTGCCCCCGCTGTTGAACAGCTCGGAGTTAAAGAACACTCCGTGGGCTACGGCAGTGCGGGCCGGTTCGTCGAGCCTGGCCGCACTCCCCCGCGCCCGCCTCGAACACGAAGACACTGACACGCGACGAAGCGCTTCTCTTCCGGATCCTGCACCGAACCTCGTCGCACACCACTTGGCGTCGAACTCCGGGCACCTACATGCAACCCAACGACGATTCTGAACCTCTCAGGCCCCTGTGACCTCGCACGCTGCGACAACACCCAAAGCCAATTCCGAAACTCACAGGACTAGTCGATCCGGTCGTACTCGGGAAGGTTCGCGTAAATGTCGTGGACCCAATGCCGTACATGCGTTTGACGGTGCCGGACGGGGACCAGGCCACCGAAGCGGGGGTCGGTTGCGCTGATGTGTTCTTGCGCGATTTTGATGTCGGCCACTGAAATCGCGTTCGAGTACCCGAACTCGTCGCCGGTATCAAGTTGGTCTTCGCCGACCGCCAGCGCCGCTTTGGTGGCATCGAGGCTCGCTTTACCGACGTTCAGCTCGTCTTGGACCTGCTTAAAAGTCTCGGTGTTGAGGTTGTGCTCGGCTGCCAACACGCCGAGTGGCGCGACACCCACCAGCAGCCGGGTGATCAGGGATGCCAGCGGTACCAGTTTCTTGAGCGATTCTCGAGTTACTTCAACGGTGTAAACCCCGACCTTCGCGTTTCCTGTGAGTTCATCGAGGCGACGGTTGGAATGTTCACACCACAAATGGAAAGTAATCCGGGCTGTCTTCCAGGCCTTCTTCAACAGGTGAGGGTCCTCGACAGTCGCCGTGATGATGCGTGGCCCTCGAGCAGCAAGATCATCGCTGTTACGCAGCAGCACCAGCAGGTGCTCGTTTGCTTGAGCGACGATACGAGCGAGGTTGTCATCAATGGAGTCGAGACGCGAGAACAGCTCGCCAGACGCGAACGCCGGCACGAGGCGCGTTTCGATCTCGCGAAGAAGTGCCTCAGGAACCACCAACCGATCAGACAGCATTTGGATAGAGACTTCGACCGCGTCGAATCTCCTGTCGACCAGCTCGACAACCTCAGCCAGCTCGGGCCGGATCGCACGATGCGGCGCAATCAAGGTCTGCGGATCGTGCGACTGCCAACACGAATTACAAGAAAGCACAGCCCCCGCGAAACCAAACAGCCGCGCCAAGGGAAACACCGCCTCACAATCGGCTGTCGGGCAAGGAACCGCGTGATGAACCGCCAAATTTTCCCAGGTGTCTTCAACGACGCGTTCTACATCATCGGCGATCTGTCGAACGAACGACTCCGGGCTGGGACCAAACCCAGACACCCGAACGCCCGCCGGCACCACCTCCATCTTCGCCCGGCCATAAAGCGGCCGCTCCAACACAGCCCCTGAAGCCCAGTGCACTGACCCGGCGTGATCGGCGGCACCGAGGCTGTAACGATGGAATCGGACCAACAACCGGCTGAACAGGCCATCGGGCACTTCCGGCGTTCTCCCATCGAGAATCTGGACCACCTGGTCATAAGTACGATCCGCGGCATCCATCTCGGCATTGAAACCACCAACCGCTCCTACTGGTGGTTGCCGGTCAAGTAGCTGCGGAACAAGCCACACCCCGCCGTTGGCTTGCTGATCAGCCGCGGTTTGTTCTGCCGCATAGGCCAGGTCGAACTTGGACAACAACTCCAAAAACGTTTCGTCAAGCTCGACCGGGTAACGGTCCTCGACGGGGCGATCCGGGTTGCGCCACACCCGATCCAACTCACGGGTCAGCAACAGGCCCTTGCGGTCGCGGGTGGGACCATCATCAATAACGAAGCTGATCGCTTTGGCCAACCAATGGGGACGTACCACCACCAGATCCTCCGAGCGAAGAGGCGACCCGCCATAGTGGGTCCACTGACCACGCGTATCAGCAATCCGGGTCATCGCCGCGGCCGCAGCCCGGCCCAAACCCGCTGCTGCGGCTGCATCGACAACCTCGCGAAAACGTAGATGCGCAGGCCGGCCATCACTCGCGTCGAGACTCGGAGTCAACTCGCGTCGCAAATCTGTCCACGACTGCGGAAAGCTCTCCCCCACCCCAGCCAACTCGACCGCCATCGCCGCTATCGCGTCGCGGACAACCGCGATTGCCTCATCGTCTGACTTGCTATCGACATGATGAAACCCGCGAATCAAATCACCATGACGTTCCCTCAGTTTCGCCTCATCCAAATTCGGGTGATGATTCGTTGGCCCACCATGGGTCGCGACAACAATCGCCTGGGAACCCTCCGGGGCCCGAAGCCGAATAGTGCGAAGCCAATAATCCACCGCAGACTGATACGGACCCACCCGCGGTTTCCACACCACCACATACAACGCGGGCCCAGAAAAAAACAACTGGTGCGTCGGCCGGTAGACGTCCTGACCCGCGAAGTCCCACGCATTGAGATTCAAACAAACCCCCGACTCTTCGGGATGGTCCAAATCCAGTGGGCCGACATCCAACCCATGCGTCGAATCACGCTTCTCGACCCACGGCTCCCGCCGCAACGTCGCCAGCAACGACGACTTCCCAACCTCACCCTCACCAACAAAGAGCACCTTCGCCTCCCACAACGGAACCCGACCCTCCGCCTCGAGGTACGCCACCAGCCCAGCCACACCCTCCCGCAGAGCCGCATCGGCCCCCACCAGCAACTCATTGCCCTCAAGCGTCAGGGTGGTGAGGTTGGTGAGCTGGCCGATCTCGGCGGGCACCGACACCAACTGATTGCGGCCAAGCGTCAGGGTGGTGAGGTTGGTGAGTTGACCGATCTGGGCGGGCACCGACACCAACTGATTGTGGCTAAGCCTCAGGTCGGTGAGGTTGGTGAGTTGACCGATCTCGGCGGGCACCGACACCAACTGATTGCCGTGGAGCGTCAGGGTGGTGAGGTTGGTGAGTTGGCCGATCTCGGCGGGCACCGACACCAACTGATTGCCGTGGAGCGTCAGGGTGGTGAGCTTGGTGAGTTGGCCGATCTCGGCGGGCACCGACACCAACTGATTGCCGTGGAGCGTCAGGGTGGTGAGGTTGGTGAGTTGGCCGAGTTCGGCTGGGACTTCGGTCAGCTGATTGCCGTGGAGCGTCAGGTTGGTGAGGTTGGTGAGTTGGCCGAGTTCGGCTGGGACTGCGGTCAGCTGATTGCCGTCAAGCGTCAGGGTGGTGAGGTTGGTGAGTTGGCCGAGTTCGGCTGGGACTGCGGTCAGCTGATTGCCGTGGAGCGTCAGGGTGGTGAGGTTGGTGAGTTGGCCGAGTTCGGCTGGGACTGCGGTCAGCTGATTGCCGTCAAGGAACAGGGTGGTGAGGTTGGTGAGTTGGCCGAGTTCGGCTGGGACTGCGGTCAGCTGATTGTCGTTGAGGAACAGGGTGGTGAGGTTGGTGAGTTGGGCGAGTTCGGCTGGGACTGCGGTCAGCTGATTGTCGTTGAGGAACAGGCGGGTGAGGTTGGTGAGTTGGCCGAGTTCGGCTGGGACTGCGGTCAGCTGATTGTTGCTGAGTGACAGGCGGGTGAGGTTGGTGAGTTGGCCGAGTTCGGCTGGGACTGCGGTCAGGCCGAGCGTTGATAAGTCAAGGTGGGTAGAGCCATCAGCTTTGGCTTGGGCGATGCGGTGCTCGGCTTCGGCGCTCACCCGGCCACGCTACCTCGCTCTCTTCACCCGCACCGGTAAGCCGACGACGACAGGCTGCGCTCCACGGAAAGGTACGCGGCGAGCTGCTGGGCATCTACGCGTTTCGGGTCCTCTGCATCAGTTACGAGGCCGACGCTACCGCTTACCGGGGAGTGGTTTGCCGACAATCGACAACGTGTCCCGGGTCATCCTCAGGCGGCGGTTGAATGTCAGACCACTGGTAGACCTGCGCTACTAGGTCTGCGGCAGCGAGATCGAGGCCTGATGGAAGGTTCCGCGCTATTTCGGTGACGAGACGACCGATTTGCCACGGTTTGCTGACTTGCTCGCGCACTGGCTCGATTGCCCGAGCGACTTCTGCGGCGACGCTGGGGGTTAGGTGGAGTGGAGGGGTTTTGTGGGCCTTCACGTCGGCTACGTACCGGTTTTTCCCAGCGATCGCCGTTGCTGTCTGAGTCCAGCGGTGTTCCTCATCGGAGGCATGCCGGATCTGCCTGCGGGCAGGCCGTACCACAGCCGCTTCGCGGTGCAACCGATGTTGCTCTAGCGGGTTTGGTTCCCTACCTATTGTGGTTTTGAAGCGGTCGGTCTTCGTTTCAAGAACAGCGTTGATGAAGGTGGTTTGGGACGAGAGGGCTGCACAAAGGTCGCGGTTCGCTCCCAACAACGGGGCAGCGAGCCCGTTGCCTTGTAGGTCGCCCCAGGCGAAGCCGAGACGCCTTGTCAGCTCAGCTTCGAGACCTTTGTGGAACAGGGCTGACCAAGCCCTTTGGTGATGCTTGAGTTCGCGGGCGTCGAGCGCGTACCATTTCCCGGTTTCGGGGTTGCGCACTTTGGATGAGATTACGCATCGCAGGGCGAGGTTTGGGTCTCCGGCACGTGAGACGTACTGCGGGAACACTCCGATTACGAGACCGGTTCCGGTCACGACGTCACGGTTCACTCGGATCGGGCTTGTTGTATCCAGGTGCTCTAGCACGGCGAGGGCCGCAGCGTTGACGGCGGCTTCGATTTCGTCTCGTTCGGCGGCGTTGGTGAGCGCCCAGTAAACGGAGATGTCTTTCGGGACTGCGAACGTGAGGTCGTACCCGTGAGCTGATGGTCGGCTGTTGGACGTGGAGAACTTGTGTCCGAGTTGCGCGCCGGTACCTGGATGTTTGGCGTCCATCAAGGCACGAAGTTGCTTTCGTGTAGGGGCACCATGAAGACAAAGGTCCTTTGCGCCTGTTCCAACCCAAATACCGGCGGGACGTCCTTGTCCACAATAGTTCCGGAGAGTCTCTTCGCTTAGCCGTCCAAGGGTCCTTACCCGTGCAGTCATTTCTCGCTCCTCGCTGTTGTTGGTCTGTCAACTACGGCTTGGGCCCACCGGCTCACAAGGTCTGCCGATGGGCCAGTTGGCCAAGTGTTCGTTAGAGGTGCTGTTCATGGTTCTTCCTTGTTGTTGTGGGTGTGTCAGTTACGCATAGACAGCCGACATTGAGGAATGTGACAGATCCGTTGGGGTTTGTTGGCGTGTTGGGTGTGGTTGCGTGTCTTTGTGTTTGTGGGGACGAGCGACCGACCTTGTCGTGGCGTCCTGTCCGCTTGAGAATGGGAGAAGGATGAGATGGGGCATTTCATGGGTAGTGAGCCTGAGGGCAACAAGATGCTGCAGGTCGATACGGTGCTGCACGTTCGCGAGACGGTGCGCGGACCGGATCGAAGACCGCTCGGGCAGCGCCACTACGGGTTTGCTCAGGTGACAGCTGTATCGCCAGACAATGACTGGATCGACGTGCGGCCGCTGTTTCAGGGTGATGCCAGTGTCGACGGAGACGGCCGGATGAGGGAGGCTCTTGGCGTCCAGTTCATGGACATGAGTCCGATTGTTATGGGCGAGTATTGCGGTCCGTCCGAGCGGTTGGCGGTTGTGCCGACCATCGACGGAAGGCACTCGGATTACATCTTCCAAGACGTCGAGAGCTCTGGACCAAACACCAAGACGCTGAGCTTCTCGGTCTGGAATGGGAAACCGGTCGCAACGATGCAGCGGCGAGGCGTTCAAGAGGAACTACCCGGCCCTGCCCCGGATCTACCCAGCCCTGACGATGATCTGGGTCTTGAACTGTAAAGAGCCCTCGTCACTCCCCTGGTGGTGAGGCTCTGTCGAGAAAGTTTGGTTCTTTGAGCGAAGTGGGCTGTCTTTGATCCTTTGACCGGACGCGTTGGCGTCGGGCAGAAAGGATCGTCATGTTGCGTGATAGTTCACGTATCAGCTCGGTTGCTGCGAGAGTCGGCGAACGAGATGTTGTTGACGTGGTGCATTCAATGCTGGCGCGATATTTGGAGAGCAACGCAGTCATCCCCGAGGTGTCGGACGCAGAGCTAGAGGTCGCGTGATGGGATTCTTTCTGGGTTCAAAAGAGGCACCGCAGAGGCCGCTCCCGATTGGGTCGTTCCTAGTGGTGCATTGTTCGGAAACACGCAAGCACGTGGGGTTCTTTCAGGTGACGTCGTTTCTGAGCGAACGCTCTGAGAACGTGAACCTTTTGCGGGTGCATACAGAATTGGTCGGGCCCGGTTGGGATGGTCCACTGAGCGCTGCGCCCGGGGAAGGCGGTTCCCGCGGCGGTTTGATACCGGTACGCGATGCGTTCGTTCCCGATCAGCCAAAGAACATCGCAGCGACGGTGCGAACTGATCTCGACGGGAACTGGGTTGCGATTAGCTCTTCGTCAATGGAGCGTCCCTGGAGTCGCCATGGCGAGCCGTGGGATGGGCGTCCGCTTGATCCAGCGCAGCTGGCGGAGCCCCTTTTGCTGAGGCGTGAGACCGAGCCGATGCAGTTGGATCTGTTCTGATGGGCTACGTGAAGCTGGCTGAGAACGGCGTCATTTGGTTCCAGCCGTCGATCGATCTCACCGAAGAGCCGTCTCAGTTCAGCTTGATCGAGGAAATATCCCATGGCGGGATCAGCGCAGCGCTAACAGTTCTTGATCAAAGAACACGCCATGATCAGCCGCGACAGCAGGAGCGTTGGCGACCAGCAGCTTCCCGTAGTTACTCGAAAGATCAACACCGCTGATCGACATGGGTTCCACCACATGGCCAGCCACCCACGCCGGCACCGTGACGCCGTCACGCACCGCGAGAGCATGAACCACAGCAGCAACCGAAGCCAACAGCTTGTTGTCGTCACTCACCGGCGCCGCCTGGATCGAAGCGACGCGAGCAGCATCTGTGTTGTTATTCCAGTTCTTCACGAACTGAGCGACAGGTGTCATCACGCCGCGCTCATCCGGAGCGCTCATAAGCGCCGGCAGATCCGCAGCAGTCAGAAACCCTTCCATACCAACAATTCTACTGCCCCAACCTCCCATCCCAGTCGCAGTTACCTGGGGTGTCGTTACGGTAGCTGCAGTTTGGGGCCACCTAGCTTCGGAACCCCCTTCATTGCAACGATTCTGGCGGCCGCTGATGGCTGCGCTAGCGGTTGCCGAATATTGCGCCTTGACGCATCAGAAGATCGTTGCAATTTCAACGGTTCGTAACGGGGCAATCGCACCTTCCGTAACGAATGGCCAATCTGGTTCTGACCAGTGCGGGAGAGTTGGACATCCCACTCGAAGGGTTGTCCTGGCGTCCTTGACCCCTTTTGCTGAGGCGTGAGACCGAGCCGATGCAGTTGGATCTGTTCTGATGGGCTACGTGATGCTGGCTGAGAACGGCGTCATGATGGCGCGCCCGATTAGCCGGAGGGCTCTATACGGGATCCGGTTGGGAGCTTCGCCCGTACTGTGGGTGCTATGGACGTATCCGCTCGCACTTTTGGGACCTGGGCCGTTGGCGTAAGCGCGGCTGTAGCTGGTTGGTTCCTGGTGAGTGAGGCGACGTCCGGGTCGGGGATTCAGGCGTGGACGACGGCGGTTGGTGTGCTGATCGGCTGGGCCTGTGCCGTTGAGGACGTTGCCACGAGGCGTATCCCGAATCGGCTCGTTTATCCCCTGGCGGTGTTCGTCTATGCGGGTCTCGTCGTCGCTTGGTCAGGTGGTCGTCGGCCGTTGATAGCGGCTGTCGCCGGGTTGGTGTTCGGGGTGTGTCTCCTGGCGGGTTCCGGAGTGCTCCGGATCGGTGCGGGAGACGTGAAGCTTGCCGTGCCGGTTGTTGCGCTTTTGGCGTGGCTTGAGGTAGCGATCTTCGGTATCGCTGTGGCGCTGCTGGTGCAGTCGGTTTGGGCACTTGTTGCCCAACGGGTGCGCCGCGACGGTGAGACCTATGTAGTGCCACTTGCGCCGGCAATGTGGGTGGGTCTGATCGCCGGCATCATCGCTGCCGGCGTCGGCGTTCTGTAACCGTCACCCGTGCGGGTTAGGGCTGCGCTGGTGGACGATAGTCGTCCAGGCCAACTCGGCGGCTGAGCACGGCATCGGAGACGTCTAGGGCGTTCGCTGCTTTTGGGATCATGTGCTCGGGGAACGTTGCTTTGCCTCGTTCGATTTTGGAGAGCTGTTGGCGCGACACGCCGATCAGATCTGCGAAGGCGTCGGTACTCAGTCCAGCGGCGATCCGCGTCCAGCGAAGGTCGCGGACACCGCGCATGAGCTGGCTCGCCTCGATTCCAAGCGCTTTTGCCAGTAAGTGAAGGGTCGCAAGGGGCGGTTGTCCCTCATCAGCGACGTTCTCGTGGCGTTCCAATGTCCGGACGCTGATCCCGGTCTTCTCGGCGAGATCGGCGCGAGACATGCCTTGGAGCTTGCGGTGCTTCGTGAGTGCTTTTGGATTGAACCAGCCGCGTGCCGCTGGTGTGGTGGGAGGTGCCGCTGGGCGGCGTTTGACGGCATGACGCTGCAGGGTGCGGCGGACGTTCTCTGCGTTCGTGTCGAAGCGCTCGGCGACGGTTCTGAGCGTTGCGCCCGCCTTGTAGGCATCGATCATCGCTTGGTCGCTTGGGTCGATGTCACTCATCCGGTGTCTGAGCGAGCAGGTTGAGTAGTTGAACCTCGATGCGCCGGTTCGCTTGACGACCGAGAGCAGTGTCGTTGGTTGCGACTGGCTGTGTCTCGCCGAAGCCTTGGGCTTCAAAACGCTCCAGTGGCGTGCCACTGTTGGCGACGATGTAGTCAATGATCGCCTGTGCTCGGCGCTCGGAGAGGACTTGGTTGGTGTCTGCTGGTCCAACGCTGTCGGTGTGACCCTCCACGATCATCTCAACTTGAGGGAACGTCACCATGACGGCGACACCGAGGCCAAGGATTGACGCGAAGTCGTCGGCGATTTCGGCCGATCCCGTCTGGAACAAGACGGCGCTCTCTACCGTCACGTTTCCGTTTGTGAACGGCGGCGCTGCCGGATGGATCACGTACTGGTTGTCAATGTTGTCCAAGCCGACGATCGCCGCTGCACGTTCGATCACAGCGTCCACGGTTTGTTGGTCCTGCACCGGCCCCTCCAAAGTGAGGATCGGGGCTCGATAGATGGCACCACGCTCGGGCAATGAATCCAATGGCGGATAGGTCGCTTCTGGCGTTGCGGTCGGCGCCGTTTCGGTGGGGGTCGGCTCGACGTCGGCGGTTGGTGTCGGCTCGACGTCGGGTGCAGTTGTAGGCGTCGCCGTGGGCGGTACTGGCGTTGGGGTGGCGGGCTGTTCGGCTGTTGCGGTTGGCGCGGGTTGTGGGGCTTCGGTTGGTTCTGGTGCTGTCTCGACTGTTGGAGTCGGCTGAGCGTCGATCGCGGCGTTGTCAACGCTGCGGTTCTTGACGATGAGCCATCCGAGAATCGCCAAATTGGCGACCACGAGGAGCGCCGCTGCGGCGAAACCGATGCGGCGCAGCGTCTGTTTGTTGAGGTTTGTTTGAGGTTGGGTCACGGGTCCGTCTTCCTGCGGGTGAAACGGTAGCTGTCATTGCGGTTGGTTGGGCGTGAAGGCGGGGCGGGCCTCCTGGTGGATGGCACGCCCCGCAGAGGTGTGTGTTAGGCGGCGGCGATGGCTTCGCCCTCGCTCAGTGCTTCTTCGGCTACCGCTTCGGCCTCGGCTGCGGCGGCTTCTGCTTGATTGGCGACAAGGCGAGCTTCTGCTTCGCTGAGCTGCTCCTTGTCGTGTTTGGTGGGCTTCCACCCAGCCGACCTGAGCTGGTCGGCCAGCGCCAGCTGGTGCTCGGGATACTGCCCCACATTGAAGTGGTGTCGGGTCGCTGCGATCGCGAGGGCCGCACTGCGCATATTGGCCTTGCTCTTGTTGACGTAGGCCCAGAGCGCTACCTCTCTCTCGTCCGAGTCGGGAACCTCTATTCCCAAAAGCTCGAAGAGTTCTTGATCGACGCCGGTGTACTCGATTTCATCCATGACGAGCATGGATGCGAGCATGTCTGTGACCGCGGCCCCTTTCAGGCCGCGAATGGTCGCAGTTCGCTTCTCGTGTGCCTTCTTCCTCGCAGCCTGCCTCTTCTCCCGCTCTTCCTGCTCGGCGATCTGGCTGGCACTGAGTTCCCTCGGAGGTGTCGCCTTCGTGGGTTGGGTGAACAGCTCCGTGCCGCTCAGTGAGTCGGGCCGGTGCCGGGCTCGGTCTGTGCAGATGGCCTCCTCAACGATCTCGCCGTTGTAGTTGAGGTAGAGGCGGAAGCCGTGGCACGGCTCAGCGGCGTGCTTGGCGACATCGAACCCAAGAGATGTGAGCAGCGTGTGTTGCCAGGGCTGTGACGTGGTGTACGTGCCTTCGGCTTTGAGTGCCTTCTTTCGCAGAGCGAGAGCGGCCTTTGCTTTTCTGGCCTTGGCTTCACGTTCGATCGCCGTGGGTAGCGAGTGGTGACCGGTGGGGTTGAAGTCCTGGTTGAGAGCCCACGTGATGAGCTTCTTGTTTTCGGCGTGCGGGAGGAGGGCGGCGGCGTCGGTGGGGCTCCACTCCCCTGTCAGGACCTTCTCCTTCGCTGCTTCGGGCAGGTCGAGCAGTGCGATGCGGCGTTTGACAACCGCTGCGCTGACGCCGACCTTTGCTGCGAGGTCTTTGATGGTGAGGTCGGCTTCGACCGCTCGCACGTACATCTGGCCTTCTTCGAATGGCGTGAGGTCTTTGCGCTGCAGGTTCTCAAGTGCCTGGGCAACGATCCGCTCGCTTTCTGTGCCGGTGAAGAGCAGGCATGGCACGGTGGTGAGCTTCGCTGCGCTTGCGGCTCGCCATCGGCGCTCCCCTGCCACGATTTCGTACTCGCCCTTCTTGTCCGGGTGGTCACGGATCAGCAGAGCGGTTGTGACACCAACTGCGGCGATGCTCTTCTTGAGTTCGATGTCCACACCGACGTCTCGGTTTTCGGGATCGGGGTGCAGTTTGTTGATCGGCACTTGGGCCACGGTGGTGGTGGTTGGCTTGGTCATGATGGGTGTTTCCTCACTTGCTTTCATTGGTTATTTCTTTGATGTGTTTGCGGAGTTGGTTGATCCAGATCGGGTCGCTCTGTTCGGCGGCGAAGAGATCGGGTTGGGTCACGTTGGTGGTGATGAGGTCGTCGCCGTCGAATCGGACATCGACGGCTGCTCCGGTGGAATCGGTCACGGTCACGATTCGGTGTTCGTGGGCGTTCAGCGCTGCGACTTTGGCGGCGTATGCCATTGGTCCGGTGTCGCCTCTGGTGCCGCTGCGGACGGTGTATTCGATCGCCGTGTTCATGTCTCTATCTTCCCATCAGGGTGTGACAGTTACGCATGTTTGCGGCTATTCGGGCAAGGAAAATTCGCAAGATTCTCTGCGGCGCTGTCGATGGCGGTAGACCTGCCATATCCGTGCCTACGCCAGGCCGCTATCGTCTTGCTGCTAACCCCGCATCGGCGGGCAGCTTCGGCGTTGGTCAGTCCTTCAAGGTCCGCAAGTAGGTCGCTGGGGTCAGATGCCAACACTGCTTCGGTCCAGGCGTCGCCCCAGATGGCAATCGGATGCCATTGGAGCCGATCGGCGAAGTAGCTCGCATCGGCGAGTGTGACCATTGAATCGACTTGCTTCGTCCATCGGTGAAGGGTTGTCAGGGATCGGCCGAGACGCTCCCCGAAGTCTTCAAGGGTCTCGTTGTGTCGTCGGAACCGGAGGAGGTCGCTTGCCGGCAACACGGCGGGTGTGCCTTTCCTGTTCGTCCTGGGTTCGCCGTTCGCTGGCATTGGATGTCCTTTCTGTTTCACGTCGGCCATCACTGGCCCCATCCTCGTTTGCCCTTGCAGTCGCCTTCGTCTTCGGACCCGCCGTCGCCGATCCGCCATGCCTCGTAGTTTCTGGCGTGACACTGCAGTCCGACCTCGTACACCTCGGGGTGTCCGAGCTTGTCGAAAAGCCGTCCAACGTTGTGCATCTCGGTGCATGTCCATTGCGAGCCGTTTTCAGCGAGGAATGAGACGAGCGATCCGGCCGCTACTTCAACGGCTCCGCTGGTGATCAGTTCGGCGGCAGCGTCGGCGATGTCGGAAGCGCAAGCGTCGTCAGCGAGCAGTTGAGTGAGGCTCATGAGATCACCGCCATCGCGTGGGTGAGTAGGTGCTTGATGGCTGGCGCTCCGATGTTGCCGACCGTGCACATCACGTCCAGGTCGGTGGTTCTCAGGATGATGAATCCGGTGCAGGGTTGGTTCCACTCCTCTCGTCCGTCTGTGTTGGAGATGAGGTTGACGTAGTAGTCGGCTCCGTCGTTGCCGACGAATTGGTCGAGGTTGTATTCGGTGCCACCGGTGTTGGGGTCGTAGTGCAGGTCCCATATGCCGTTGCGGCTTGTTGGGGGCTCGCTGACTGCGGCGAAGACAAGGGCGGCGGCTTGTTCGATGTTGAGTGTTGTCATCGTCGTGTCTGTGTTTGTTGGCTCGTTGGCCATGACGGTTTCCTATCTGGTTGGTATACCTCCATCGTATCTACGGGGTGTGACAGTTACGCAGCTTTGCGCCTTGTTTGTGTTGAGATTTGTCGATTTCTTTTTGTCTCGTTGGTGTCGTTTCGTCAGCCTCGTGCGGCCGTCTTTCTTACCGGCAGTCGTTTTTCTTTGGATTGTTTGGCGCATTTGCTGCGGCTGAGTGTCTTTGCGTAAGTGAGCGGAACCAAGAGGGGTTCGCCATAAGACAAGGAGATTCACCATGTTCCAGAATGGAACGGGCGCACTCGTGCGCAAATCCGAACTCAAGCAGCGCGGTGACAACAGCGTCGTACTCGATGCCACGGTCGTGACTGAAGGCAAGGCGCGCCAGGTCGTTGACGAGGCGACTGGCGAGAAGAGGTTTGAGCGAGAGAAGGTTCACACACGCCTTGTTGCGTGGGACGACAACGCGCGACGCCTGGACAAGATGAACATCGGGGAGTCGTTCGACTTCTCCGGGGCGTGGCATCAGCCTGCTCCATACGAGAAGGACGGGGTGACGATACGCCCGGACAAGGTTGTTGACCTGGATCGGGTTGAGTACAACCGCCGCGACGGACGCTTCCAAGGCAAGACGGCTGAGGCTGGCGTTGACCAGGACACATCGCAGCAGGAACAGGATGCGGCCGAGGTCGGTGCAAGTCTCTGAGGCGCAGCCCGGGAACGAGGCAACAGGTTCTGGACAGGATTTGGGATCTGTTGTCTCGCCGGGTGTTTCGTCGTCGGCGTTTCGGGTCGCTCCGGTTTCTCCGGTGGAGCAGCGGTTGTACGACGTGCAGCGTTCGGTGTTGTACGGGAGTGCGGATGCTGATCGGCCAGTGACGGTCGAGCAGGTGTGTGCGCTTGCGCAGCGTCATGGGGCCGGATCGATCAGTGTCGTTGTTGATAACGATGGGCTCGATCCTTTCGGGGCTGTGGCGACGCCGGCAGAGCGAGTGCTTCGGTTCCATGAAGGTGCGTTGACGTTGTGGGTTGCGATCCATGAGGTAACGCACTTGCTTCCGGAAGTGGGAGTTGGCCACGGGCCGGCATTCGTTTCGGCGATGGCGGGCTTGCTCGATTCAGAGTGTGGCGGCCGTTGCGGCGATCGGTTTCGTGCGGGGCTCATTTCCCATGCGGTACCGAGGCTGCCGGCAAGACGTGACAAGGGAGTGTTCGTTCTCGAAGTCGCTGGGCAATTTGTCGCAGCGAAGAAGTCAGTGGGTGTTGGTCATGCGACTGACGCATCCCGAATGTTTTCGAGGTCAGCTGCAGCGCGAGCAGCTGATCGGGCCCAGCGTCGTCTGTGCCGCGAAGTTCATGTCGTGCAGCTCGCCTGAGGCTGACTCAGTGCAACCGGTCAACCACAATCAGATGAAAGGACAGCGCCGTGTCTACTAAGAAGATCAAACTGCACAACATCGCCCTCCAGGGTGCAGACGTGTTCAATATCCGCTTTCACCCTGGCGAACAGCTTTGGGGCGTCCCGAGCTCGCCGTTTAGGAAGTACTGGACCCCAGCGATCGGGCCGGCTTCGGTTCGCTTGTACGAAGTGCTGTCTGAGCTGACCCAGAACGGCCCTGTAGAGGTAACTACAAGCGAACTGGCGAAACGGGTAGGGATCAAAGACAACCGAGTCAGAGGTGCGTTGGCGCGCATTGGTGGCGTGTTCAGCGGTGAGGTCGTGAGGCCCGAGGACGGGTCACCCGTGCAGATCTCTTTACCCGCTGGCGTGTGCCCGCCATCGCATAAAGTGCGTCGGAGTTGCTATCCGGAGGTTCTCCACGAAGAATTCGACGCCTATTTGAACGTCGTGGGTGTCACGTTGGTGGAGTCCGGTCTTGGATCTCCGTCCATGGGCGCAGGCTTGGACGTTTAGCGGTTCCACTGGCGTGTGAAGCTGTCTGGCTCGCGGGCGGCGACGAGGAGCATGTTCTCAATCCATGTGATGTCGACGCAATGCGCGACATCGGCGGGTACCACGGGAAACGCTTCGATAACGGGTCCTGCACCCGGTGGGCGCACGCGGTCGTCTTTCCAGTCTGGGGTTCGCCCGATGTTGGTGACCGCAGCGTGCTTTATGAGGTGAGCACTCGCCTCGGTCGTGAGTCTGACCGTCACCGGGTCGCGACCATCGGCGGGGAATGCGTGGAGGAACCATGTCACGCCGTCATCGCCCTGGTGGTAGACCGCTGCGACGTATTTGTATGACTCAATCGCGTCGAGGATGTCCATGCTGCGCTGGATCGAAGCAGCGGATTCGGGGGGTAGCGCCGGGGGCGGGCTATAGCTCATGGTTACCAAGGTAAACCACGACCTCCCACACCGGTCCTGCCGCGTCGCACGAGTCTTAGCTCGCCGTCTACGAGCCTCGCTTCGTAGGCCTTTGTCGATCCCGGCATGAGCAGCTTGTGGTAAGCCACTCACTGGTCTACCCCGGTGAGTCGGTCGAGTTCCGTTCGGGCGTGGGAGTCTCCGACGGCAGCCCAAACCTTTAGTCGGCGGATGTGGGCGTCTTGTTGGCATCGGGCGCGGTTGGCGGCGATGGTTGCTGGTGGCGGTCCGAGGTCGTTGGTGCGGGTGATGAGTACGGCTGCGATGTTGTTGGCTGTTGAGAGGTCTCGTTCAGCGATGGCTCCGACCAGTTGGGTTGGTGTCCACCCTTGGCGGACACGTTCTGCGAGTCGACGGGTCAGGGTTCGTAGTCCTGGGCCGTTGTGCAGGCGGTTGGTGTCGGTGGTGTTGAGTTTCGCGGTGAGGAGTTTCAGTGGCTGGTTTTGATGCCCCTCCCCCATCACTTGGGCCGGTGCTTTGTTTGTGTGTTGGTCAGTGGGTGGGGAAGGTTCTGAAAAGTAGGTTCTGTTTTCACTCGCGCTGACGCGCGCTTCGACGGT
>ENA-ORXT01002969-ORXT01002969.1-marine-metagenome-genome-assembly--contig:-NODE-2969-length-19393-cov-4.430576_pt1 | contig 19393 bp, 10 predicted proteins | sample MGYA00237868_ERZ511482 | MGnify/ENA metagenome assembly ERZ511482
TCTTGTACAGGTCGCGCAGGTGCCGCGGCACGTCGTCGAATTCGGCGATGGAGCCGTTGCTGGCCATCAGGCGGTTGCGCATCTGGTTGTTCCACAGGCCGAGCCCGATCAGGTCGTGCAGCAGGTGCTTGTTGATCACGACGAACTCGCCGGAGAGCGTACGGCGGGTGTACATATTGGAGCTGTACGCCTCGAAGCACTCGTTGTTGCCCAAAATCTGGCTCGTGGAAGCCGTCGGCATCGGGGCAACGAGCAGGGAGTTGCGCATGCCGTACTTGGCCAGGTCCTTCTTCAGGCCCGCCCAGTCCCAGCGGTCGGATGGGGTAACGCCCCACATATCGTACTGCAGCTCGCCCTTGCTGGCGGGGCTGCCGGGGTAGCTTTCGTAGTGACCGAGCTCCTTGGCCAGGGCGATGGATTCGGTACAGGCGGCGAAGTAGATCGCCTCGAAGATGTCCTTGTTGAGTTGCTTGGCCTCCGGGGAGTCAAACGGCAGGCGGAGCATGATGAACGCGTCCGCCAGGCCCTGAACGCCGAGGCCGATGGGGCGGTGCTTCATGTTGGAGTTGCGCGCCTGCTCGATGGGGTAATAGTTCCGGTCGATCACCTTGTTGAGGTTGCGGGTCACCACGCGGGTGACTTCCACCAGGCGGTCGAGGTCGTAGGTATTGCCGTCCTTACCTTCCTTGACGTACTTCGGCAGGGCGAGGCTGGCCAGGTTACACACGGCCACCTCGTCGGGGCTGGTGTACTCCATGATCTCGGTGCAAAGGTTACTGCTGCGGATGGTACCGAGGTTCTGCTGGTTCGATTTCTTGTTCGCCGCGTCCTTATAAAGGATGTACGGCGTACCGGTCTCGATCTGACTGTCGAGGATGGCGGACCACAAATCACGGGCCTTGACGGTACGGACGGCTTTGCCGGCTTTCTCGTACTCGTGGTAGAGGGCTTCGAACTCACCGGAGTGCACGTCGAAAAGGCCCTTGGATTCGCTGGGGTCGAAGAGGCTCCACTCGGCGTCGTCCTTGATGCGCTGCATGAACAGGTCGTTCATCCACAGAGCGTAGAACAGGTCGCGGGCGCGCATTTCTTCCTTACCGTGGTTCTTCTTGAGGTCCAGGAAGTCGAAGATGTCGGCGTGCCACGGCTCCAGGTAGACGGCGAATGCGCCCTTGCGCTTGCCACCGCCCTGGTCGACGTAGCGGGCCGTGTCGTTGAACACCTTGAGCATCGGCACGATGCCGTTGGAGGTGCCGCCCGTGCCCTTGATGTAGGAACCCGTGGCGCGGATGTTATGAATGCTGAGGCCGATACCACCGGCGCTCTGGCTGATGCGGGCGCAGCGGCGCAGCGTCTCGAAGATGCCCTCGATGCTGTCGTCGGTCATGCTGAGCAGGAAGCAGGAACTCATCTGCGGCTTCGGCGTGCCGGAGTTGAACAGCGTCGGCGTGGCGTGGATGAACCACTTTTCGCTCATCAGCTGGTAGGTCTGGATGGCGGAGTCGATGTCTTCGAGGTGAATACCGACGGCGACGCGCATCAGCATATGCTGGGGGCGCTCCACGACGGCGCCGTCCATCCGCATCAGGTAGCTGCGTTCGAGGGTTTTGTAGCCGAAGTAGTCGAATTCGAAGTCGCGGTCGTAGATGATCGCCGCGTCGAGGGTGCTCTTGTGCTTATTGATAACCTCCATCGTGTCGTCACCGATCAGGCCGGCGGCCTCCCCCGTTTTCGGGTCGACGTAATTGTACAGCCCCTCCATGGTGGCGCTGAAGCTCTTGTCGGTTTCTTTGTGCAGGTTGCTGATCGCGATGCGGGCGGCGAGTTGGGCGTAGTCCGGGTGAACGGTGCTCATGCTGGCGGCCGTTTCCGCGGCGAGGTTGTCGAGCTCGACGGTGGTGACGCCGTCGTACAGGCCCTGGATGACCTTCTTGGTGACGTTGATGTGATCGACGAAGTTCTCGTCGAGCCCGTAGCATAGTTTTTTTATGCGGGCGGTAATTTTATCAAAGGACACGTCTTCGGGACGGCCGGAGCGTTTGATGACTTTCATGGTATGGAATGTGTATTAGATGGCGGCTTATGGGCGGGGCCGCGGGTGCGGTGGATGTGGGGGATTTAGAAATGCGAAACTCGACATGCGATATCCGAAATGCGATTTAGCTGACGCAAGAAGGAATCGTCTATTTTGGTGGAGGTTTGCGCTTTGCGGTTTTAATTTTTTCGTCCATTCTGCGAACGGTTACTACGAAGATGCTGATCAGTTGATTGTTTTCGTCAAGCAAATTCGCCAGTTTCTCCGCAGGATATAAGTTAGACTGACTAATGATCTTAAGATTGATAAAAGTCTCACGCAACTCTTTAAGTACAATGCTGCACTTGTGTCGGAAATCCTTATCAGATTCCGCTCCGCGCGCTTCACCATAGTTGAGTGCGGGAGCGGAACCGGAACGGAGCAGTTGTTTTCCAAAATGGATACCGGCGAAATCTTTCGGCAGATCAGACGTCAAACGCACAATGCGAACCGCAAAATCGATTAGTCGTCGTTCATACTTTTCAGATTCACTCATAGCATTCTACTGAGGTCAGACCTCCAACGTGCGGTAGCTAAATCGCATGTCAGATATCGAGTATCGCATGTCGCATATCTCAAAAGTCTTCGTCGAGGCTGAACGTCTGCTTAGACTGGTCCGCCGTAACGCCGGCCTTCTGGTACTCCCCTACCCGCTTCTCGAAGAAGTTGGTTTTTCCCTGCAGGTTGATCATATCCATCCAGGGGAAGGGGTTTTCGACGTTCCAGACCTTTTCCTGGCCCAGCTCGACGAGCAGGCGGTCGGCCACGAACTCGATGTACTGGCACATCATGTCGGCGTTCATGCCGATCAGGTTGACGGGCAGGGAGTCGCTGACGAATTCCTTTTCGATCTCCACGGCGTCCTTGATGATGCCGGTCACCACGCCGGGGCCGAGCTTATGGACGATGTGGTTGTTGTAGAGCATACAGGCGAAGTCGCAGTGCATGCCTTCGTCGCGGCTGATCAGCTCGTTGCTGAAGGTCAGGCCCGGCATCAGGCCGCGCTTCTTGAGCCAGAAGATGGAGCAGAAGGAGCCGGAGAAAAAGATGCCTTCCACGGCGGCGAAAGCGACGATGCGCTCGGCGAAGGTGCCGTTGTCGATCCAGCGCAGGGCCCATTCGGCTTTCTTGTGCACGCAGGGCATCGTTTCGATGGCGTTGAACAGGTAGTCCTTCTCCTTGGGGTCGCTGATGTAGGTGTCGATCAGCAGCGAGTAGGTCTCGGAGTGGATGTTCTCCATCATGATCTGGAAGCCGTAGAAGAACTTGGCTTCGGTGTACTGCACCTCGGCCACGAAGTTCTCGGCCAGGTTCTCGTTCACGATGCCGTCGGAGGCGGCGAAAAAGGCCAGGACGTGCTTGATGAAGTGGCGCTCGTTGTCGTTGAGCTTATTGTTCCAGTCGGCCAGGTCGGCACTGAGGTCAATTTCCTCGGCGGTCCAGAAGCAAGCTTCGTTGTCTTTGTAGTATTTCCAGATGTCGTCGTGCTCGATGGGGAAGAGGACGAAGCGGCCGTCGTTTTCGGCCAGGATTGGTTCTAATTTAGCGTTCATATAAGGAAGGAACTCTTGATGGTTGGTGAAATGGGTTAATGCACGTTTGAGAAAGGTGGTTTCAATAGGACCGTCGGTTGTCCGCTTACTTCATGACCATATACAGGGGTCAGCGGAAGGAAGGATAGTTAAACCGAGGTCGTGATTTTGTCAGCTTGAGCCCTTCGAGAGGGCCTTAGGCTTACTAAGGCGGCACCCGTTAAAGGAGAATGCCGCCTTAGCCTAAGTGGTATCAGTAAGAAAGAACGAGGCGAAGAAAAAAGAAAAATTGTTGTTTTCCCTCGTACAATGGCTAAGGTAAAGTAAACATTAAGAGATTTACGGGTTAGTTTTCCACATTCGGTGGAAAACGTACGCAATAACTCTGATTATCAACAACTTAACATTTTATACCATTTTCTCCACAATGTGGAAAACCTTGGCAACCTGTGGAAAACCTTGTTCCTACACGAAAAATAGTCGCATTGCACCATTTTTTATGCGTCCATTCCATTAGGGAGCGGTAGTTTTTGGAAAGAAAACGGTTTGCGATAGATTTTCAAACAAAGCCCTTACGCATGGCTATTCGGCTTGTGGAAACGCCCAACGCCCCTTCGCTCAATGGTTTGCACCGGCGGCCCCGCCCTTAATCCAGTCAAGCAGTCAAATAGTCAAGCAGTCGCGGCATAGTTTGGCTGCTTGACTATTTGACTGCTTGACTCCTGACTGCTCCCTGGCACGGTTCTTGCCCCTACTAAAACTCCCTCCCCTACCAGTTGGTTACCTTTACTTACTCCTAGCCAACACCAAACACGCTCCCTTGAGTCGACCAAAGATTAACATACAGATGGACAACCGTGGATTCGACGACGATCAGGATCTGTTTCCTTTCATCGGCACCGACGACGGTGACGAGACGATGGACGCGGCCGAGTTGCCCGCCTCGATCCCGATGCTCGCCCTGCGCAACTCCGTGTTGTTCCCTACCATCGTCATCCCGATCAACATCGGGCGTGACCAGTCCATCAAGGCCATCCACAAGGCGCAGGAAACCGATAAGTGGGTTGCCGTTTTCAGCCAGCGCGACCTGAAGGAAGAGAACCCCGGCGGCGAAGACCTGTACGAAGTCGGCACCCTGGCCCGCATCCTGAAGATGCTGCGCATGCCCGACGGCAGCCTTACCGCCGTGCTGCGCGGTCGCCAGCGCATCCGTCTGAAAAGTATGGACCAGACCGAGCCCTTCCTCTCCGGCCAGGTGGAGCTGCTGGACTACATCCCGCCCTCCGAGCCCCTGGCCTTCAAGGCCACCATGGACAGCGTGCGGCACAACGCCCGCCGCGCCGTAGAGCTCAGCCCCAACATTCCCACCGAGGCGCAGATGATGCTCGATAACATCGACGCGCCCAGCCACCTGCTCAACTTCATCGCCAGCAACCTCAACGCCGACATGGACGTCAAGCAGGAAGTGCTCGAAACCGCCGACCTCGGCGTCAAGGCCGAACGCGTGCTGACCGAGTTGCAGCAGGAACTCCACATCCTGGAACTGCGCGACCAGATCGAGAACAAGACGCGCGGCGACATCGAAGAGCAACAGCGGCAGTATTACCTCAACCAGCAGATCAAGGCCATCCAGGAAGAACTCGGTGACAACCCCAACCGGGAAGCCGTCGAGCAACTGGAAGCCCGCGCCGTCGATAAGAGCTGGCCCGAGGAGGTGGAAAAGACCTTCGACCGTGAGCTCAACCGCCTCAAACGGATGAACCCGCAACTGGCCGAATACAGCGTTCAGCTCTCCTACCTGGAGATGCTGCTCGACCTGCCGTGGCAAGAATACACCGAAGACAACTTCAACCTCAAGGCCGTCGCCAAGGTCCTCGATGAAGACCATTATGGCCTCGAAAAAGTCAAGGACCGCATCCTGAGTCACCTCGCGGTGCTCAAACTCAAAGGCGACATGAAGGCTCCGATCCTGCTGCTGCTCGGGCCTCCCGGCGTCGGTAAGACCAGCCTGGGCAAAAGCGTCGCCGAAGCCCTGGGCCGCAAGTACGTGCGCATGAGCCTCGGCGGTCTGCACGACGAAAGCGAAATCCGCGGCCACCGCAAGACCTATATAGGAGCGATGCCCGGCCGCATCGTGCAATCGCTCAAAAAAGTGCAATCGTCCAACCCCGTTTTCATCCTCGATGAGATCGACAAGGTGGGCCAAAGCCACCGCGGCGACCCTTCCAGCGCTTTGCTGGAAGTGCTCGACCCCGAGCAGAATCAGGCGTTTCACGACAATTACCTGGACCTGGACGTTGACCTGAGCAAGGTCATGTTCATCGCCACGGCCAACAACTTCGGTGCCATCCAGCCCGCGCTGCGCGACCGCATGGAGATCATCCACCTCAGCGGCTACTCGGAAGAGGAGAAGCTGGAGATCGCCAAACGCCACCTCGTGCCGCGGCAGCGGAAAGACCATGGTTTGAAATCCAAGCAGGTCAAGATTCCCGTCGCCACGCTGAAAGCGGTCATCAGCGGCTACACCCGCGAGAGCGGCGTGCGGAGCCTCAACCGCCAGATTGGCGGGCTGATGCGCCACGCCGCCCGCCAGGTTGCCATGGAGGACGCCGAGAAGGTGGACATTAAGCCCGACCTGCTGGAAGAAATTCTCGGCCCGGTAAAATTCGAGCGCGCGCCCTACCGCGCCGGCAAGCTGGCCGGTATCGCCGTCGGCCTCGCCTGGACGCAGGTCGGTGGTGAGATCCTCTACGTCGAAGCCAGCCTCAGCCCCGGCAAGGGCGGGCTGACCCAGACGGGTAACCTCGGCCAGGTGATGAAAGAAAGCGCGATCACCGCCCGCTCTTTCCTTAAGGCCAACGCCGAAGAGTTCGACATCGACATGGCGACGATCAAGGAGAACGACCTGCACGTTCACGTGCCCGAAGGCGCTACGCCCAAAGACGGGCCGAGCGCGGGCATCACGATGCTCTCGGCCATGGCGAGCGCTTACACCGGCCGGCCGGTGAAGCCTTTCCTGGCCATGTCGGGCGAGATCACGCTGCGCGGTCGCGTGTTGCCCGTTGGCGGCATCAAGGAAAAACTGCTGGCGGCGCGGCGGGCGGGCATGAAGACCATTTTGCTGAGCCGGATCAACGAGAAGAACGTGCGGGAGATCGAGGAGCGGTACCTCAAAGGGCTGACGGTCCACTACGTGGAGAATATGCGGGAGGTACTGGAATTCGCATTAGTCTAGCTCCGCTTCGCGGATATTTTTGCTTGCTTCGCAAGCAGACGAGGCAGCATTTCACACAGAGTACACGGGAGTCACGGGTGAAATGCTGCCTCGTATAGCCGCGCAGCGGCGCAGTCAAATCATACACGCAACGCATATGCTATGGCGGAAGCAACGCGCGCCCAAACAATCCGTTAATATCTTTGCCTTCTCCCAACCCGAACCCCTTCCCCGTTGTCTCTATTCCTGGAAACCACACCCCGCGCCGTATGAAGAAGTTATTGCTACTCTGCCTTTTCCTTTGCGCCCTCACGGGCCTGCAAGCTCAGCTCGTGGATCAGAACGGTGAAGACCTCGTCCAGTTTTCCGGCATGGTCGTCGATGGTACGGGAGAGCGGATGTTCCCCATTCCGTACGCCACGGTTTTCATCAAGAACGACGGACGGGGCACCTACGCCAACCTCGAAGGCTTTTTCAGCATCGTGACGCATAAGGGCGACACCATTGTGTTCAGCGCGCTGGGCTACGATGATGCGACCTTCGTGGTGCCCGACAGTCTCGATGAGGAGCAGTACAGCATCGTACAGCAATTAACGAACAACTCCATCGACCTGCCCGCCGCCGTCGTCTTTCCGTGGCCGAGCCGCGACCACTTCAAGCTGGAATTTCTGGCGATGGACGTTACCACCGAGCTACAAACCATCGCTTCCAACAACCTGAGCGCGGACAAACTCGAGGCCCTGCAGAAGACCGTTCCCCGCTCCGGCGCGGAGAACGGCAGCTTTTACCTGCGCCAGCAAGCCCGGCAAACCTATTACTCCGGCCAGCGGCCACCGATGAACATCTTCAGCCCCGTTGCGTGGAAGCAGTTCTTCGACGGCTGGAAGCGGGGAGACTTCAAGAAGAAGGATGATTAGTGGTTAGTTCGTTAGAAGTTAGTTCGTTCTACTAACGAACTAACTTCTAACGAACTAACTACCCAGCCCGTCGCAACTATCCGCCGTTCCATTCAGTTTATATGTGCATGAGCGCGCCCGCCAATAAACCTACCCCCGATTTAGCTACCCTCCTGACCTACGGCAGCCTTTACCTACTGCTCGTCAGTGTATTGTTGCGTTTTCAACCGGCCCTGGCCCTGATCCTTTTGGTGGGTGGCCTTTGCGCGTTGGCTGTTTTTTACGGCAACAGGCTGGTGAGCGGCGTCCGCAAGGGTTTGTCCTCAACGGACGAAGACGGTTTCGGTGAGCGCGTCCGCATTCGCCTGGCGGATTGCCGGCGCAATGAGGAACGCTTTCGTACCGAGGCCGAGCAAATCCGCAACAGCATCTCGACGCTGCGCGACGACATCGAGCGCAGTTCCGGCGCCGACGCCGGTGAGGTGGAACGCGCCGAACAACTGATCAAGGAATTCGAGGCGGAGTTCAACCTCCGCCACGCCAAGGCCTCCTTCTTCGTCGATTGCGCCGCCAAACTCACAGCCCTCCTCGATCGTTATCAACTCCAGGAAAGCATCAGCGCCCGCAAGAAAGAACTCGACGTCTTGCGCAGCAGCAACTTTGACGACGAGGCCGCCCTGGAAGAAACCCGCTACCACCTCGAACGTGACGCCATCGAACTCGACACCATCGCCGAGCTAAGCAAGGAAGCCTTCGTCAGTTTTAAAGCGGAACAAGCTGAAGAGCTTCGCGTTCGCCTCGAAAAACTGCGGAGTCAACTCTAGCTCACCCCCCTCTTTCGGCCATCGAGCCCTACTTCACTTCCGCTAAAAAAAATAAGCATAAGGCTTGTTAAAGTTTGAGCCACCGGCTTATCTTTGCGGTCGCTTAAGCGCAGAATGCTACGCTTCACGATTCCCGACGCTCCATTTTGGAATCCCGAATCTTGATTGACCCGCTTCAATCAAGAATCGTGAATTACCAACCGAGAATAGGGATTCAAATGCCTTCCGGCCCGTTCGTCTATCGGTTAGGACGCCAGGTTTTCATCCTGGTAAGAGGGGTTCGATTCCCCTACGGGCTACGCTTCGCGATTTCTGATTCTCGATTTTTGGAATCTTGATTCTTGATTGACACCCTCAAATCAGGAATCGAGAATCACCAACCGAGCATCGGGAATCCTATTTTCCCGGCCCGTTCGTCTATCGGTTAGGACGCCAGGTTTTCATCCTGGTAAGAGGGGTTCGATTCCCCTACGGGCTACCAACAAAGGCTTTCTTTCTTCGGAGAGAAGGCCTTTTGTTTTTATGGAGCAGCGTTCTATTGACAATGAAAATGAACGATTAGCTCTTACTTTTTGTATTATTTACACTAAGTGCTTATTTTTGGCATCCTTTAGAAAGTAAACGGAGCTGGAGGGCAAGCGGCAGATCGGCTTTATACTTTGCTTCTTTGACCTTCATTGCACCTGCGTTCGCGCCAAAGAATCGCTGACTTGGTTGCATATTTTCATTCGCATCAGACAAAAAACTCCCCCAAAAGACATGGCAAGAATTGCAATCAATGGCTTCGGCCGCATCGGACGAATTACCCTACGCAACCTGCTCGAGAAGGGCCTCGACGTAGTGGCCGTCAATGACCTGACGGACAACGCTACCCTCGCTCACCTGTTTAAGTACGACAGCGTGCAGGGCAACTACCCCGGTGAAGTAAGCGCCGACGACGACTACATTTACGTCGACGGTAAGAAGATCGACGCCCTAAGCCAGCCTGACCCAAGCAAACTGCCCTGGGCGGAACTGAAGGTAGACGTTGTACTGGAGTGTACCGGTCGTTTCCGCGATGAAGACAAAGCCCGCCTGCACATTACCGCTGGCTGTAAGAAAGTTCTCATTTCTGCTCCGGCGGGTAAGGGAGACGTTGCTACCGTTGTACTCGGCGTAAACGAAGAAGTACTGAACGCTGACACTAAGGTCTACTCCAACGCCAGCTGTACCACCAACTGCCTGGCTCCGTTGGTAAAAGTTCTTGACGACGCCTTCGGTGTTGAGCAGGGCCTGATCACTACGGTACACGCTTACACAGCCGACCAGAACATTCAGGACGGCCCACACAAAGACCTGCGCCGTGCCCGCGCCGCCGCCATCAACATCATCCCTACCAGCACTGGTGCGGCGAAGGCCGTTGGCCTGGTACTCCCGCACCTCAATGGTAAGCTTGACGGTGGAGCGATGCGCGTCCCTGTACCCACAGGCTCCCTCACGGACCTTTGCGTTACTCTGAAGAAGGAAGCAAGCCTTGAAGAAATCAACGCCGCTTACAAAGCCGCTGCTGAAGGCCCGATGAAAGGAATCCTTGCCTACGTGACGGACCCTTACGTAAGCTCTGACATCGTTGGCAGCAAGTACTCCAGCCTCTACGACGAAGGGCAAACCAAGGTGATTGGTAAGCTCGTCAAGGTTGTCAGCTGGTACGACAACGAAGCCGGCTACTCCGCCCGCCTCGCTGACCTCTGTGAGCGCATCGCCGCGATGTAAGTAAGGTTTTAAAGGAGATGGGGAGTAAAGGGAAGGATACTGACCCTTTACCCCCTTCCCTTTTATTCACCTTTTGAACTTATCCCTTCCCCCCCTTAATCCCTTATTTATGTCTCTCAAAGACCTCGACCTGTCCGGCAAGAAAGTACTCGTTCGTGTAGACTTTAATGTGCCGCTGGACGGCGACAAAAAAATTACGGACGATACCCGGATCGTGAAGGCGGTACCCACCATTCAGTATTTGCTGGAGCAGGGCGCGGCGGTCATCCTGATGTCTCACCTGGGGCGTCCGCAGAAGAAAAAGAATGAGGACGGCTCGGTGAACAAAGAAGCTTTCAGCCTGGCCCCCGTGGTGCAGACGCTGGAAGACCACGTTGGCTGTCAGGTACAGTTTGTGTCAGACACCATCGGAGAAGAAGCGAAAGCTGCCGTTGCGGCGCTGGAATCATCCCAGATTTTACTGCTGGAGAATACCCGCTTTTACGCTGGTGAAGAAAAGGGAGACGAAGACCTGGCCAAGGCGATGGCCGACCTGGCCGATGTATACGTCAACGATGCCTTCGGAGCCGCTCACCGGGAGCATGCCTCCACGGCTACCGTTGCACGCTTTTTTGAGGCGGATGCCAAGTCATTCGGCTTCCTGATCGAGTCAGAACTGGCGGGTGCAGAAAAGCTGTTGAACAGCCCGGCACACCCCGTTACGGCCATTGTCGGTGGCGCGAAAGTGAGCGATAAGATTTTGCTGCTTGAAAAGCTCCTCGACTTTGCCGATAATATCATCATCGGTGGAGCAATGGCTTATACCTTTAGCCTGGCGCAGGGTGGAAAAGTTGGCAAATCGCTCGTTGAGCGGGACAAAACCGATAATGCCCTGGAGTTGCTTAAGAAAGCAAAGGCCAACAATACGAATATCTACCTGCCGGTAGACACCAAAGTAGGCAAGGACTTCTCCAACGAAACTCCGAGTGACATCGTTGCCGCCGGTGAAATTGGTGACGAATGGGAAGGCCTCGACATTGGCCCCCAGACGGTCATTAACTTCAGCGAAGTAATTGCCGGCAGCAAATCCATTCTCTGGAACGGCCCCATGGGCGTTTTTGAAATGAGCAACTTTGCCATTGGCACCAACGCCATTGCGGAGGTCGTAGCTAAGGCAACCCAGGAAAACGGAGCTTATAGCCTCATTGGCGGTGGCGATTCTGTTTCCGCCGTGAACCAGGCGGGATTGGCCGATAAGGTGAGCTTTGTTTCTACCGGTGGCGGGGCAATGCTTGAATTGCTCGAAGGTAAAGTCCTACCGGGGATCAAGGCGATCCGGGGATAGGGAGAAGAGCATAAAAACATGAGTTATCCCTGACTTTGGCAGAGATGATTTTGTTTGGGAATTCACCATATAGCTCTTAGCGATCAGCGGACAGCATTCGGGCAAAACTGCTCTGGATGCTGTCCGCTGGTCGCTTTTTTTGTAAGGTAACCGGTTGAGTTTTCGGACGTCCCAGGCAAGGCAACGGTTGTGATACGCTCACAAGTGGGTAAGATCGGTTCCGGAGATGGAGTGCCAGCACCATAATTTTGCACCAGCAAACACCGCAAGCTTTTGCCATCCTTTTTGTGCATCAAGACGTTTACTGAACATGGAACTCGAAATGACCCTGGGCCAGCCTACCGGCATGGCAGACATACCCGTCACCTTTCCCGGAAGGGAGGTGGTCGGTCCGGAATCAGGGATAAATCCCTTTAACATTCCGTACGATAGCGTACTGTGTCTCGAGCTCATTATTCAGCACATTGAAGCAGCTACTCAATCTCCAGACTTCGGCATACGCTTCGTTGCAGAAGAAATTATGCGTCGGGTAGAAAAAAGTCCGGAGCTAAGAGCCCCCATTGAAGATATCTCCAGTGCTGACCAGCATAAGGATATTCTGGAGCTTATTATGCTCTTCATCATTCCTCCCACTGTTCGGGACAAACAGCTATACCGGTTTAGTAAGCCCTTTGAGTTCAACCCTGTTTACGTCAGCCCGGCGATGAGCCGGCTAATGAGCACAAAAGATGCCAGCTTTTCCTTTAATAATAAGGTCGAAGAGGTAATGGCCCGGCAGATTGTAATGGTAGGTTGTCAGATTTTGCGTCAGATCTACGGTGTGGACGTTGACGTAAAGCCATCCGCTATGCTCACTGTTCCTGATGCAGAAACCGGACTGCGTCGTTTCTACAAACCAACGATGGATGAAAGTTTCATCCAGGTAATCACAAAAGGGGAAGCGCCTAAACTGGGTAAGAAGCAAATCCAGCGCCTGCTCAACAACATTTCCGATACGGAGCTCTGGCTGGAGCTCCTGCCGCCCGAAAAGTTTGCTTTTCATGGCCTGCATATCTCTCACCTTACGGAGGTAACGGAAGAGGAAGCCCTGAGCCGCCTGAAGCACCGACTCATCAGCCGGGACGCGATTCTGGACGTAGAGAGAGTCATTGAGTTGGCCGACCTCATCCGGGTACACTTTCAGAACAAAGATCTCCAGCTGGGTTTAACTGCCGTAGACTACCCCAACAGCCGGGCGGTAGACCATGACTACCGCATTCGTTTTAACTTTCTGGCCGACAGCGTCGACCGGCTCACGCAGGACATCTTCCGCGGCAGCATTTATGACCGGGCTTTTCAGTCAGGGGAGGTCTTAATTGTAGAGGACCTTACCGCCATTGAGCGCCCCACCAAGTTGGAGAAGCTATTGATAAAACGGGGCATCCGTAGTATCCTCATTGCTCCCTTGCTGGATCAAAACAAGCATGTGATTGGCCTGGCGGAATTGGGTTCTCCGCATCCCTACGGCATCAATGCCTTTATGGAAATCAAGTTTCGGGAAATCCGCGGCTTGTTCCGTACCGCCGTTGAGCGGAGCCGGGAATATATCGACAACCGCATTGAGGCCATTATGCGCGAGCAGTATACCAGCCTGCACCCCAGCATTGAATGGCGATTTACGGAAGCAGCCTTTGACATTCTACAACGGCAGGAAGAAGGTGTGCAAGACCAGCCGGAAGTGATTGCTTTTAAAGAGGTATACCCGCTTTATGGGCAAGCGGATATTGTTGGCAGCAGCAAGCTGCGTAATGCGGCGATCTATCAGGATTTATTTGATAACATGCGGGCGGGGCGTTACTTTCTCGTCAGGGCTCTGGAGCTGGTAGATTTCCCACTCATTCAGCAGGTGATCATGCGGATTGACAACTACCTGGCAACAGAGGTGGATACCTTCGATAACAGCCACGAAATCAGCTTCGGAGAGTTGGTGCACCAGCACATCACCCCATTAGTGAATCAACTGGGCAGCCAAAACGCTGAGCTCAAGGAACTGTCCGACAACTACTTCACGCGCCTCGACCCCGACCTGGGCCTGTTCTACCGCGTTCGCCGCGACTATGAACAAAGCGTACAAAAGCTCAACCGGGTACTGAGCAAATTCTTTTCGGAGCGCGACCAGGCCTCCCAGGCCACCATGCCGCATTACTACGAGAAATACAAAACTGACGGGGTGGAGTACGAGATCTACGCTGGCCAGAGCCTCGTTAAAGACAAAGAATTCAGCGATGTTCACTTAAAGAATCTTCGCCTCTCTCAGCTCATTGATATGTGTAAGGCCACCCGGCTGGTGAATCAGACGAGCAAAGAACTCCCGATGCCACTGCGCACCGCGCAGCTGATTTTTGCCTACACCTCTCCGCTGGACATCAAGTTCCGGATGGATGAAAAGCGCTTCGACGTAGACGGCGACTACAACGTCCGCTACGAAATTCTTAAAAAGCGAATCGATAAAGCCACCATCCGCCAGGGTGCCGAACGGTTAACGCTGGCTGATCAGATCAGCATCGTCTACCTCAATGACCGGGACCGGGATGAATACATGGATTACCTGGACTATCTCCAGCAGGCTGGTTACGTTGACGGAGAGATTGAAGAGTGGGTGCTGGACCCGTTACAGTCCGTTAATGGCCTGCGGGCACTGCGCTTTAAGGTTAATGTTCAGGAGGATTAAAAAAAGCCTCCACCATCCGTAAAAGGACAGTGGAGGCTTCTTTATTAAATGCGGTGAGTCGCTAATCCCTTATTCGAGGATCAACTTGCGGGCCGTCATACCATCATCCAAACGTAGCTGCAGGATATAGGTACCACGTGGCAAATTACCACGATTGACAACAAAGGTGTTTTGGTTAACGCCTTCAAAAGTTGTGACAACGCGACCGTTGATATCAATAACATTGATGGAACGAATCGTATGGCCGGGTTCCGTCTTCACCGTGAAGCTGCTGCTAACGGGGTTCGGGAATACTTCCAGACCGATTTCATTGTTCGTGAGGACATCTTCCGTAGAAACAAGCGTTTCTAATTCAAGGCCAATGAAAGCACGGGGCAGAAAGTGCGCCATGATGGTATCCAATACCAGACCAGCTGCTGCTGGCATGTTGTAGTTAGAGTTGGTCTGTATTTCACCGCCGGTAATCACTGCGGCGTCACGAGGGTCATCGGGGAATACAGAATTCCAGCCTGCCACAAGTGCACCCAGCGTTGGTTCGTCAAAGAAGTTGTAACCACCACTGGTAGTACCGGTAGAGCCAGCACCAGCACGCAGCGGGAACATATTATCGCGGCTGTAAGGGAATACATCCATTGTGGCCGTAGGAATTGGCGATTGTACCATGATACCCTTAAAAGCGGTATTTAGTTGGTTTACTGCCGTAGCCAGTGGGCCGAACATGGCATCCTGGGTAGGACCGTTAGCCGAAGCCAGCTTATCGTTGAGGCCGAGTTCATTGGCGCGATGAACGAAGAGGTTAGAACCGGCAACATCAACCACGGGCTGATTAGTAACTGGTACAACTACCGTTCCGGCGTGAAAAGGCGCGAAAGGATCCGTTAGCGAGTGGTACGCCAGAATCATTGGCTCATTGTCTTTACCTTCCATCCAGGTTGAATCTCCGAGTGCACCAGCGATGTTGATGCTCATCGCAACGGTAGAAGAGTAGCCAGAATTATTTTCAAGGTTCAGGGGTGTTGTAGTAGTACCAAAGGGGTTGGAGTCAAGCGCTACGTCTACCAGCAGGTTACCGTCAGCGTCGAAGAACTGTGCATTTTTGGCGATTTCCTCTACGCGGTCGAGCACAGCATGTGCCATACAAACGTAGCCACCGGAGCCAGTGCCCATGAAAACGATGCGGCTGGTATCGATGCGGTAGGGGTTACCGTCTTCTGCAACCGTTTTGCGGAGGTAGCGGGCCATAGCGTGCGCGTCCTGAGAAGCGCGGTAAACGGCTTTGAGCAGGGTACCCGTACGTACGTCCTGATCGTCGGCCGTTGGTAGCCACCCCTTACGGTAGTCAGCGGAGATACCCACATAACCGCGAGATACCACCTGCCGCATGATGTTTACATTGATGGAGTCGATCTTGTCTCCGTAAGCGCTGAAGTTGGCAATTTTGGGCAGGAAGTTACCGGTGTGCCAGGTAACCACTACCGGGCGGAGGGATTCGGAATCATCGCCTTCGGGCAGGTAGACATCGGCTTTGATGTCAGTAGCAGCTGGCGCGCCCGTGAGGATGCTGATGTTAGTAGCGTAGGTCACCTCAGTAGGGGCGCCGACAGCAAAAATTGGATCGATGAATTTGGTCTGAGCGGTAAGCGCAGCAGACGCAAATAGCCCCAGCAGGGCCAGTAGGGTAAAATTCTTACGCATAATAAAAGTTAATTTGAGCGAAAATTATTTACGCTTCCAATTGTAGGTAGCGGTTATGTAGGCGAGGCGACCGATTCGCGGTCCGCCATACACCTGAAATACTTCGTTATTCAAAATGTTACTGGCACCAAATTTAATATTGGTGTTGATTTTCTTGATGTCAAAATTCATCTGTGCGTCCAGTAAGCCGTAGGAATCGATGAAGCCAGAGAATTGTGGAGAGCCTTCAAAGAGGTAGCTGTCCACCCACTTGTAAGCAACACTGAAACCAAAACCCTGTACGGGTTTGCCGAAGAGGTTAAGGGGCACGTCTCTTCCACTAACGCCAAGGTTGTACTTATGTTCGGGCGTGTTGAAGGCAGGGATGATGGGATCATCGGAGGCAGTATTGAGCTTGTTGAAGCTGTAGTTGGCGTTGAAGCTGTAATAATTACCGAAGTAATAGTTACTACCAATACTAAAGCCCTGGGTCGTTACCTGGTCAGTAGCATTGGCCGAAACCCGGTAGGGCTGCACACTTGAAATATTCGGGCCATTCGTCCGCAAATCAGCACCGATGTTGAAACCGATGAAGTCTTTGTAGAAGCTGTAGTAGTAGGTAGCATCAATATAAACCTTCTCGAACAGTGTGGTACGATAGCCCACCTCCAGGGTTCTTACTTTTTCCGGGCGGATGGGTGCTACGTCGAAGAATTCAAGGTCTTCCTGATCGCCCGTATTAGAGAAATCGATAAGGCTCTCGATGGTGACCAGATCCTGCACTCCATCAATATTTCCCAGCAGAATGGCGCGGCCAACGTTGTAGAACAGGTACTGATCGTTAAGGGTAGGATTACGGATGGCTGAGCTGAAACTAACGCGGGCCGTAGTTGTCTGTGACGGTGTATATACGAAGCTGGCTGCCGGACTGAAGAGGAGATCAAAGTTCTGGTTTTTGTCCGCCCTCAGACTGGCACTCACTTTATACCGGTTGTTCATGTGGAGGGTACCACCACCATAGGCGCCTACTTCCCAGGTATCGATGTTGCGCCCCATGGTATCCAGCAGGATCGTTCCCTGACTGTTCGGCGTGTACAAGCGCCCGTTTGCACCTACCGTCAGTTCCAGCCGGCTGTCAGCGTTGGGTTGCCAGACGTTATTAAATTTCTTTTCTCCGTGAAGGTGAAAGAGTGCTGAGCGGTCAAAGAAGCGGGTTCCCCCCTGGTTACTGAGTCGGGAGGTAATGCTGTCAAAAGCCTGATTAAAGCGGTCCGTCCCTATTTCATAAGCATCAACGGTGTTGATGCCGCGCGCTTCGTCAGCCACCCCTCTGGCTTCGGTATGGTATTCGCGCAAGAGATCCTGAATTCCGGGCTGGGAAAAATAAGCAGCCCGTTGCTCGTCCTGTTCGGTAATCGTACAATTCTGTGGAAAGCAGTCGGGGAAAGCATCGTCCTGCTGGAAGCGACGCACGATCGTACCCTGCCAGAAGGAAGCGTAGCTGGAGGCCCAGTCCGAATCTGACTTACTCAATTCCTGCATCCGCAGGGCAGTGAAGTAGGGGTCATAGCTGTTGCCTGCGTCCTCGTGGGTAGCGTAGGCCCGCAGGAAGAAATTATCCCGGTTTCTCAGCTCGATCCGGTGCTGGTAGAACTGAATATCCCGGAGGCTAAAGCGGTTATCACCCTGGTAAACGGTCGTACCGGTACTGTAATTACTCGTTAGCAGCAGCTCCGTGCTCTCCAGCGTTTTGTCTGGTTGCAGACGGAAGTGAAAGGCAACGCCTGCTTTGAGGTTTTCTGAGTTATAATCTACGAGGTCTTCTTCGTCGTAGCCCGCCCGGCGAATAACGCCAAGCCCGGGAAGGCGGCGCGCGCGGGAGTAATCAAAGATCGAGTTAGCCTCATCACCGTAGCGGTTTACGGCATCGTAGCCGCCGGGGTTATTAGCGGGCAGGGATGTACCGTCAACGGGGTCGAAGTTATCGGCCACCCAGTCATCCGCCCGGAAGCCTTCGAAGGTCACCTTATACGCGAACCAGTCTTTGCCATCTTTATTGGCGAAGGCCTGGGCCCAGCGGAAGCCTCCTTTGATGAGGTTACGCTCGGCTACTTTGAACTGTGCGCCCAGGCCCTGCTGCAGAAAGGGGTCTTTGGTCTCCATCGAGATTACACCGTTAAAGGCATTGGGGCCGTAGAAGGCCGAAGAGGCACCGACCACGAGGTTAACGCGGTTAACGTCCAATTCGGAAGCGCCAAGAAAATTACCCAGGGAAAAGTTGAGGCCGGGGCTCTGGTTATCCACCCCATCAATGATTTGCAGAGAGCGAACGGGGTTGGTAGAGTTGAAGCCACGGGTGTTGATGATCTTAAAACCAAGGCTTGCCGCCGTGAGGTCAACGTCTTTCAGGCTACCAAGGCCGTCGTAAAAGTCAGCCGCGGGGGTTTCTTTGATGGCAATGGCATCCAGTGTCTCCACCGTAAGGGCTGCCTGCCGTTGCTTATCACTGATGCGCTGTCCTTTCACCTCAATTACATCGGTAGTGATGGCATTGTCTCCCAGTCGGATGTTCAGGTCCTGATCCACGGAAGTAATTTCCACTTCGGTGGTAGAGTAACCGATGTAAGAAAATTGCAGGATAACCGGAAGGCCGGTGACGGTAAGCTCCCAATTTCCATCAATATCAGTCACGGTTCCGGTAGTCGTTCCTTTAGCTAATACACTTGCCCCGATGAGTTCATCGCCATTGTTGCCATCAAGGATTTTACCCTTCAGAGTTACCTGGGCACAAAGTGTTCCGCAAAACAAAGCGCACACGAGCGTGGCGAAGCAAGTAGATAGTTTCATATACAAAGAAGCATCATGATCGAAAGTGAAACAATAACATTGTTCCGGGCTGCAATTTAGTGAAAATTCGCTGGGGACTTTTCCCAAAAGAGAATTTAACGCTTTTTTGTCGGGCGAAACCCTTGTTATTCAGTCAGTTACTGATTATGATCCGGGCGCGGACGCAGGTAAAAGGAATGGGTTTTTAAAAGCAATGTGGGCCAAAACACTGCCTTTACCTCTCCTTGCACCTGCGGCCGCGCCTAAGTCTGACGAAGGCCCCGGCCACCCGGGCTTGTAAAATTGACTGAGTATTTATAACTCAATGCACAAACGAGCTGATTCTACCTGTCTCAACTCCCTGACGAGCATTCAGCGGACAGCATTCAGGCTGTAACACACTTAATACTGTCCGCTGAATTCTGAAATCGTCGTTAATGAATGTTTATCTGGCACTTGATGGTGTATTTGGTTCCACACATTAACTGATCGACTATCCTGTATGCCCTAAAAAAATGCACTTTACCCCTCGCCCGGGCTTACCTTTGCGGGGTATGTTACCCATCC
>ENA-ORXT01002971-ORXT01002971.1-marine-metagenome-genome-assembly--contig:-NODE-2971-length-19380-cov-11.229550_pt1 | contig 19380 bp, 20 predicted proteins | sample MGYA00237868_ERZ511482 | MGnify/ENA metagenome assembly ERZ511482
TTTTGAACCCATTGGGAAGCTTAAGATGGGTATGTTGTTTTTTTCCTCCTTCCTTTTTTTTGCGCTCCTTCCTCCATGCATTTGTTGCCTGTCTCACCGCAGAGGTTGCTGCCGAAAAGACCCTGGAGGAGGAAATCGCGGCTGAGATTGAGGCCGAGGCCGAGGACGATGACGTCGGCCTCACGGCCGTGGACGAGGAGGACGATCACGGCCACATTTTGACGGCCATGCCGTCTCCCGCAGCGATGGTGGATGTTGCCTATGTGATGCCGAACCGCAAGGACGATGATGGTATGCTTTGTTACGGGTGCGGGCTCCGGGCTTTTATTTTTGTGCTACTGGCTGTTGGGATGGTGCACCATGTTGGTGCGTCGTGCTTGTTGGACGCTATGGACGTATACTGACTTGACCTACTCCTTTTTTCCACTTCATGTGTCTTACTGGCTGGTTAACGCACTCAACGTGACCGCCGCCTGTAGATGTGGAGCTGGGTAAGGACGTTGAGACCTTCGTGGCTCTCTCCAACCGCGATACCCGCGCGTACCGTGTGACGGCCATTGCCGGCTCTCTCAACCGCGCTGAGGCCTTCCGCACGTACGTGCAGAACTTTACGGTGGCCCCCTTCAACCGCACCGTCGAGCCCGGCAAGGAGCTGTCGCTCCGCTACACGTTTGCTCTCAACGACCGGCTGGACGTGCGCCCCTACCGCCTGGCGCTGACCATCTTTTACCAGCGCGCGGCTGTGGCTGCCGGCAACGCGCCCGCGTCGGCGCGGCACTCGGCGACCTTTTACAACGTGACCGTCTCGTCGATCGACACTTCGTCCGTCGTTGACAGCCGCACATTTGCGATTGGCGCTGTGGTCGTCCTCGGCGGTATTGCGGCGGCGGCTGCGGCCATCCGTGCGAGTGACTCGGACGGCGACGCGGGGTCTGGGGGTGGCAAGGGCTCCTCAAGCAAGCCGGCGGTCGAGATGGGCACGGCCAGCGGGGACACGGCCGACGAGGACGACTGGCTGACGGAGCACAAGGTGATGCGGGGATCCCAAAAGAGCACCAAGTAAACGTGAATCGTCATACACCCACGTCCACTCTTCCGGAACTGTGTGGCCGTCGTAGGGATTGTTGCCTTCCCAGTCGACGTCTGTCGCTGGTGGAGGCGCTCGGGGGGTGGCCCGATGCTTGTAGATTGTATCGGTAAGGTGCGCGACACCACATGGCTCAAGGGGGTCTGGACGTCTGCGGGCTTGACTCTTGTTTCTTGTGTCTTTTCGTCTGCAATCAACTCCCGAGTTGTCTATCGTATCGCTTCTCCGTGGCCGCGCGTGCTGCTTCACGCTCCTGCCACCGGAAGCATCAAAAAAAACAAGGAGACACCCTCGTCAACACCCCGGGCGCGGACATCCTCACCGACAGTCCCCCCTTGCCGCCGCTCACCGCCCTCCGCCTTGCGCGGCTGACGCGGGTGTGACTGGCGAGGGAAGCGGGGCCCGAACGCCCTTACCGCTCTCCGCGTCCCGCCGCTCCCCGGCTGGGAAGTGGAGCGGCGGCACCGGTGCGAGCCCGACCGCGGCTGGTGCGTGCGGTCGCGGTGGTGGTCGCGGCTGCACCGTCGCCGTCGTTGCGCCACCGCCACGGTGGTGTGGCAACGTCGCCAGCGGCTCCGTTGCGGCCGGCGACTCCTCCAACTGCCCGTCGTCGCGACCTCGCAGCGCCGTCATGGCCGCCACCGACGTCGGTGCCGTGGCCGGCCGGGACGGCGGGGGCGGCACGGCCAACGGTGACATCAGCGGGGCACGTGACGCGACCAGGGGAGGCAACCCCATGAGCGGTGCCAGCTGCGCAGGCGCGGCCAGAGGCGGCAGAAGCGGCGGTAGCGCCTCGTCCTCACCGCCACCACCGCCAGCTGTCTTGGCGTCGGACACTCGAGATGATTCAGCTGCCGACGGACGACCTTCGCGTGGGCGAACGGCGCCGGCGCCCGCTCCTGCCGGCCCGCTGACAGGTGCGCTTGACGACGGAGGCGCCCCCCGGCGCTGATTCTGCGCGCTCCCCACGTCGCTGTCCTGCCGGTGTACGGGCGACAGCGGCGGGGTGTGGCGGCGAGAGCGCGGCGTGTCACCCCCGCCGCCCCCCCTGCCCCTCCCGCCGCCGCCGTCGCCACCGTCGCCGCCGCCTCTGCCCCACGGGTCACCCGGCAGCTTGCTCCCCGGCGGACCAAACGTGCGCACAAACAGTAGTTGTTGGAAGAGGCGTCCGCGCTGCTCTTGCGAGAGCAGTGCCCGGTTCTCTTGCTCGGGAAGTGGCGGTGGCGGCGCGACGTCGGGCACGCCTAGCGCCGGTGCCACGTCCGTTGCGGGGACAGGCGCCTCCCCATAGGACGGGTGCGGCACGTACGGCTGCTTCACGGCCGACGGCAGCGGCCGATGCGGTCGGGTCCGCAGGAGCGGCTCTGCCACCAACCCCGCAACCGCAGCCTCCCCCACCGCCGGATAGTAGGAGCGCGGCCGCACCTTGGAAACCGGCCGAAACGCAGCGACCGCCGCTTCCGTGCTCTCCGTACGCGCGCGCTTTAGGTGATCGTCTGCCATTGCCGGCAAGATACCTGCCTTGTCCCGGTACCGCTCGATAGCATGCACGGCTTGCAGCGGCTGCTGCTGCGGCTGCTGCTGCGGCTGCGGCTGCCGCGGCGGCGGCGGCGGCAGCTGCTCCACTCGCCGGGAGGGCGGCATGAAGCCCGTCAGGGGCGGCAGCGCAGGTCGCTGTGGTGGCGTGTACAGGGGAGGCGGCATCTCATGTCTTGCCGCCATCACCTCGTGGCGCGGCGCTTGCAGCGGCGGGAGCGATGCAACCGACGGAATTGTAGAGGTCGCACCGCCGTGCCAGGTGCGCGACGCCGGCGTGTCCCGCCGATACGACGCGGACCCCACAAATGATGGCGCTTGCAGCGGAGGAAGCTGCTGCGAGAGCGCTGGTGGAGGGTACCAGTGGGCAGCGGCAGAGCGGCGATAGGGTGGCTCGTGTTGCTGAGAATCTCCTTGTACCGCGGGAATGAAGCGCTCCCGTGCCCGGTGCCCGCCGCGCTGAGCGGTCGGCATGTACGCCTGAATGCTCTCAGCAAAAAAGAGAGGGTCGCATTGCTGCATGTGATACACTGATGGGAGAAAGGAGAGAAACAGGGAGACGTAGGTAGGAGAATGACAGCCAGGAACCAGAAATAGAGAGAAAATGGGAAAGAAAGAACGTTAGCGACAATTGCCATGGCGAGCACCGCCTGCTTCTTACGCATATCACACCCCGGTCTACACGCAGCGCCGTTGGTCTCACCCACGTGCCACTTACTGCTGTCAAGGGGTCATGGCGTCACACACAATGCACGACACAAAAGAAAAAGACCCAATGCATGGGAAACGAAGGCGCCAACGCAACCAACCACAGCGTCAGTACCGCTTCCGGCATCGACAAACACCTTCTCCACTGTGGACGATGTATCCTGCTTTTCTCATCATTCACTTCTCACGTACTACTACACAGGCCGCAACGAGGAGCGAGTTGTACAACAGCAGAGCACACCAGCCAATAGAAGAAAAGCCGTGATGCAAAAAACCGCACAGTTAGTACCACCTCCTCGTCACTCTAGCATACTCCACGTCCTGTCACTGTACTCATGGTCCCTTCAAGACAGCCCTGAGCCCACGTACATTACGCCCATTTGTTGACACGCGCCGCCCGCAGCGCGGGCAGTCTCGCCATCCTGCGTGCTTCTTTCTTTCGGCCTCTGTCCGCCCAGAACACGCAAAACGCCACAAGAGGCAACACGCAGGGGACGGAAGGAGCAAGTCCGCACCGAGTCACGACCAAGAGAGAGCGGGAGTGATAGAAAGCCGACGGCGGCGACAGTCGACCAGACAGCGTGAGCCACAAATCGAGGACACGATGCAACACGCCGCCGACACAGATGGATCAGATTTTTGCACCGTCACACACCCAACCCCGACCCTCACCCTTCTCCCGTCTCCATTCAGTCACCCCGCTCATCGTCCGTCCCCCTGGTTCAACCGTTGACCCCCACACGTACCGGACCGTTGCGACGTCACGTATGGCCGCCCGCCACCACCACCCCGATTGTCGCCCTCGTCGCCGCGCCCCCGTCGTTGCCGCCCGCGATCCATCCGCCGTTGCCGCCGTCGCCACGGCCTGCCGCACGCGCTCCTCTGCTCGAGACGCCCGCCACACAACGGCGGTGGCAGTGACCCTCGCCGGTCAGGTGCACCCACGAGCGATTGCACGTTCGCCTTGGGCCTTCGTCGCCTGGCAAGAGGTAAAGTATGCGCGCAGTGGCGAGGATGCTGGCCCGAGAAAGCACTAGGCGCGAGGCGGGGACTTCGCTGCGACAGCGGCTAGGGCGAGGTAGTGGCTGCGCCGGCGTGGCGGGTGTGAATGAACGGTGGCACGCCGCCGGGGTAGGCCAATCGCCACCCTGCCGGTGTGGCAGCGGCCCTACACCACCACTGGCAAAAAGTGCAATCGAAATGGGGGCGGCGCGACACCGTTGGGAGGCAGGGATGCGTGCCTGGATGTAGCGACCACCGGCGTCGATCGTAAGGGCGAAAAAGAGCCCCGCTCGTTCTACACTGACGTGTGTGGCAATTCAAAAGCACTCAATGCACCCGCAGCGGCAGCGGCAACGACGGGGGCAGGCGTGGGCAGCAGCAGCGTGCAACACCGCCGCAGCGACAGTGGCTGCCGCTGGAGGGAGGGCGGCGGGCGGGGGGCCCTCTGCTCTGTCAGCGGTGCCAAACAGGTCAGTCGGGGATACAGGTGGCGGCAGTCGCCACGCCCCTCCCTGACTTCGCGGATTGAATCGCGTCGCCGACCTTCCATGTGCTCAAAAAAAGAGGTCGAGCATCCGCGGGGGGCCGCCCAGCGCTGCGCAACAATCACTGGAGTCGCCCGGCCGTGGCGCGCGGGCGTGGACTGGCAGGCGGCGCTCTCCCGCTCTGCAGATGGCGTGGCTGACTCAACGTCGACCCGAAGGCAGTCTACGCAATCAGACGCGGCAGGCACGAGCCTCCGCCACCGCCGACGGCCGAGCCTGTCTGTACAGTGCGGGAGCGGTGTAGGGCACGTCGCAGCCGCCCGTTCCGTGGGGGTAGTGGTGGAGAAGCACGGCCGTCCGCTCCCAGCAGAGCCGCGGACAGCTCACAATCACCGCGGTCAAAAAAGAAAGGCGGGACCGCGTGGCCTGGAGGGGCGAGGGCCTCTCCGGCTCCTCCCAACCCGCTCCGGTCTGTCCTCGCCGCTCATGCGGGGCGCACGGCGCTCGCGTTGTTCCGAGTCCAATCTCCTTGGACCGGGGGCCCGAACAGGCAGCACAGCAGTGAGAGTGGGGGGTGCTCCCCTTGAACCACAGACACTACAGCATCGACCGGCTGGGGACGGCAGCGATCGCGCGCGAAAATTCAAATCGGGGCGCCTTTCGAACGGGTTGCCTCCCGCGGATGTGTCTCAGATCAGGTCAGGCTGGCGAAACTAGTCCCTTGCACAGTGCTCTCCCATGCGCGTCACACACTGGACCAACCCCTCCCACCGTAGTGTCTGGTGTGAGCTGCCACAAGTGGGTGCTCGCGGGTTGCCGAGACGCCAGGTGGGGGCGGCGGAAAACGGCTCAGACACTGGATCAGTCGTGCGGCAGCGGGGATTTCACGAACTGATCTTCTTCGTCAGCCTCGTGCTCATGCACAGACTGGGACGACCGAGCTCGCCAGCTCTCTGGGGTGGGTGGATGGGACGGGGCCCAATGATCGTATCTGACGGGCCCCATGCGTGGGACGTTTCGAATTCGGACAAGGGACGTGCCGTGCTGTGAGTCACCTCCTGTCTGAGCCTCACCCGGCAACACCACCGAAGCCACGTGGTGAGCACGCCGCACCGCTGAACGGTGCCCCAGGTGTCTGCAAGCAGCACCTCTTGTAAGCCGCTGGGCCCCCAGCTGCACCGCCAATGGGCGGTGCGTGGCCGAGCCGAACGCGTGCGCCCTCACGCAACCCACGCTGCCGACCTCCACTGCGGATACCGGTGCCCGACAGCGAGCTCGCACGAGCTATCGCCATCCCCACTGCAGAGGTCACAAAGGTCATTTTTCTCGTCTTGCAAATGTGGCCAATCAATGGCATCTACTGCAACAACGACCCCAAGCAGTGCTTCGCACTACAGTCATTATTCGCTTATGTGCCATTCACTTGGAGAGCATGCTCTACAAGTGAATGGCCCCTAGAGCCTCAGGACCGCGATCTCTCGCGATCTCGGACTGAAAGAGGGTGCTACTTTTGTGGCGCACCCCTGCCATGAAAACGCATAACGACTGTAGTGGGGCGCATGCTGATTTTCTGCACTGGCGCCGAGGCCCGCAATTTTCAAATGGCCTCCCAACGTCTCCAGCACAGGGTGAAATGCCATGCACTAGACCATATTCGTCCCCCCTCCACACTGCATAACTTCCAATATAGTTTAGAAACGATATTCGCATTTTAGACCGCGGCACTCGTCTGCACGCGCCCAGTATGGGAATACACGGCGCCCATGACGCGCCTGGCTGCCCCACTCTACGGCACTGACACTGCCCAGACATCGCGTACGCGGGGGTCCTTCCGGCGCTGAGTGGGGACACCTAGAAATCGCAGGACATCCCACGATCAAGAATCGGAACGCGGCATCGACAAACGGCAATCTAACGCGCTTCCCTCGCGGGCTGCTTGTTGCTCTGCAGGGGGGCCGTGTAAGCCTCGTCTCATACGTACATTCTTTGGCTGCGCTTTCTCTGCAATTTGTGCATAATTTGTCAGATGGAGTCCAGGCCTGAAAAAAGGATTAAGAAAAAGAATTAAAGCGGAGGTCGCACCGCCCCAGCTTGATCGCACGCTGGACCCCCGCGTGTCCTGCTGAGGGCGTCAATGAACTAGAAGCGAGTACACCGGCGACGAATGCAGAAAAGCCAGAAAGAGATAAACACGTAGCCAATCAAGAGAAGTAAAGTGATCGATGAGGAACACGGAAGCGCTAGACGTGGGTCAGTACAACGATACAAAAACTCACTACGTCCGCAAGACCCGCACCGGCACCCACTAATGACGCAGGTACAACACACCACTGAATTGTATCACTCTGAGCAGCTGCACGAAAAAGTATCCGCCTCACGGCACGTACCGAGGAGCCTGCGCAGATCAGAGACGGATCGAGGGGGTGGCGAGCGACGGCGACGCCGGCGGGGTGTCAGACAACGCCAAGAAGGTGGGCGAGGGTGTAGGTCTCGACCCGACTTGACGACATGTGGCAAAGCATCGGAGAATCCGCCCTCGCGGTCACGTTGGCACTTTTGAGGCGAGCGCGCTACTTTTTGATCCTCTCAGACGCACCGAGATGGCACATTGTGCGCCGTCCACTGAGCCTCTTTCGACTCAGTGTGTAGCTGCGCGCTGTCGTTTGCGCCTCATTCGTATTGCGTTCCATGAAACAAAGGGATAGCCACCCTGTCAGCTCTTGACTGCAACGCTGCGTCATCAAGCTGTGTGCACGTATCTGACTGGGCAACGATAGCTTTTCGAACGGAAATTTGACTGGTATCCACCGTCGTTGCTTGGTTTGATACGTGCTGAACGCTGGTGGCTTTACTTTGGGCAGTGCAGGGACGCCCTGCACAGTTTAAAATGTGACGACCCGTCCTGATCGGCCCTTGCACGCTCCGAAACTACGACGGCACACCCAAATTTCTTGTATACGCGTCTCTTGTGTCCTGCTTCAGCAGGAGCTACAAACACACAAATCTGACCCGACTTACCTGGTGCACCCCACCGGAGGCATCACAGGAGACGCGTAGCCCACGTTCTGGACCCTCCATCGTCGGCAGCCGCGCGCACCGCATCTCAGCCGCATCTCACCGCACTTCGGCTGCATTTCGCAGACCATCGCATTTTCCGAAACTTCGCACGACAGGCCTGAAGATGTCGTCATATGTGAGTCCAGATGCATGGATTCTTTGCAAAGCAATGTCATCCGTTGAACCGGCTGCGGCCGGGGGCTGTACAATTTCATTCATGTATTTCCTACTCCATTCAAGCCTAAACGGCTCGCTAATTCTTGTTCAGCCATTCGCCGGTTATCCCGTCACGGATGAAGCTTGCCGCCACTTCCCGTCACTTGCATGAAGTTTTCGCCACTTGTCTTGAGCTGCCTTCCAGGCAGGCCACAGTGAAACCCTGTAAATCAGAGTACCGATCCGGCAACGGCATCCAACATCGTAACGCTCGGTAAACGTCAACCTTCGTATTAGTGCGCCACCTCTCGTGGACTGGACGGAAAATGCTGCTGGGCCAGAAAGAAGAAACATTGGGACAGCAATGTATCGCGCGTCTGCGTTGAGTGTGTCCACCTTTGCAGCGAGACACCATTGTCCGCACGCCACGTTAGACGGCACATTATTTTTCGAAATGACATCCCCCTCATCCCCCTTGTCACTGTGCTTTCTATTGCGTGTAGAGAGCAACGGCTTCCCACAAGTTAAGTGTTTAGACATTATTGCATGAGTTCCGCACCTCCTGCGGCCACATGAATAAATGACAGACAATGCTAACCAGAACTCTCACGCATGCGCCCGTGACAGACGGCACGAGAAGTAGAGGAGACAGCAGTAACCTGCAACACATGAAAGGTCCACAAAGTCGACTGCTACGTTTCCGTCTTCACCCCATCACAGCTTAGTAGCAGTAGCCAACTTCTGGACATAATGGGCCAGTAGAGATGGTACGGAGGGGAAATTTGCTGGCACGGCACGTTCAGAGGCTTCCTGAAAAAGTGCACAAAGGTGTTCTCCACTTCCAGGCCTCTGTGAGCAGCCCAGAGCCCCTATTTCAACTTTTGAAAGGATTTGCCGTAAATTATAGCAGCCCTCCTCTTTGACTCCCGGCCGCATCCAAGCGAGAAAACTTTACACGTATGTCCTGCGCTGGCCTCTCTCGTCAGATCGTCGAAGACGAATCAGGCCTCCGTATCATGCAAGCGCATACCTTTAGCAATACCTACGGCGATAAGAAGTGCAAGAGGGGCTACTCAGATGGTACGCGAACAAGTTGAAACGCTCGCGAACGGTAAAGGCAACAGTTTTTACCAGACAGCTGAGGGTAGCAACTCCAGCAACGAGGACATGCAAGAATGCAGTTGAAAAGCGAGACAAATTGAATCAAACCGAAAAGTAATACAGCTGCGCATTCCAGACAGGACATCCACAGCGGCTTGCCGTACCTTTTCCTCAAGAACATGCTCAGGTGCGGATATCTCGTGGCGCAGCACGTCAGACGCGCCAGTGTCACCTCTATGACACGCACAGCGCCATACATGGCGCACCGCCGGAACCAAGTACACACCGTACGCCCAACCAGATAGCTCGAATCTGCCGTGGTATGCCTCCGCGTCCGGCATGAAGACTAGGCGGGCATGAACTTTCGTACCATCCACGAAGACGATCCCCGAGGGGAACCCATTGACGTGGACCTCCGTCCCCCGCCTCTCCGACGTGCTCGCCCATACGATGGGACACGACAGCGTAAACGTGTCATGGAGGGAAAGAATGCAAGGGGAAAAATAGTTGCTGACCGTCGCGGGGGACACGCCCGCATTAAAGGCAACGGTCCGGATTGGCAGCGTCCCCTCGGTTCCCCCACGCAAAAGATTAAGAGTCAAGAAAATCATCTCAACAGCCGAACATTCCCGGCGGCGCGGGCGACGCAACTGGTTCATCTCAACAGAAGGGTACAATCGCGGGTCCATAGGCCGCTCCACACGCTCGCGAGCCAGCTCCACAGTCGCATCGAACTCCACTGGGGAGAAGCCGCACATCGACTTGAACAGCGTCGGGTCATGGTGCCCACGAACAGAAGCGTAATACTGGCGACCCCCAACTTAAGTTAGGGGCCGACGCGTACCGAGCAGCGCAACTCTCCGACCAGGGCCAGCACAAGCGACGGGAGGATCTGCAGTGATGGAGAACTGGGGCAGGGAGCGGGAAAAATGGTGAATGGTGGTGAGGGCGGAGCGCGCAGTGCGCTGCGTCTCCAGGAAGGAGTGAATGAACATGAAGCGCCGGGTTCCGTCGTTGACGGGGGGGCCACGTGGACCAGCGTGGCCACCGCTGTCACCGATGTTGCCAGACCATGACACTCGCTGTCAATGACCAGAGACGTGGTTGACCGCGCCGGCTCGGAGACGGCGGTGGTAAGGCACAAGCCAGATCTCTACGACCCTCTTGGCAGAAGAAAACCTTCTTAACACATGCACAATTCGGGATCACGTTGCACGATCTGCCCCGACGTGCAGCGAAGGTCAGGTATTGTTGTTGCGCTCCGTCACAGAAAATAATAAACTTTTGAGAAGTGTCTTCTCCTGTTATTGCGTACTAAGTCAACAGCTCGGTGATCTTTTACGCTAAAATGGCCTTACAAGGGATAAACCATCTTAACAGCCTTACGTTAGCAGCCCTACTGTGCCTTGCGGAAGTCATGCCAAGCCATTGCAACCCAGAAAGAGACTTCCTTGACGCTACGAGGATGTGTGGTAGAGAGACGATACGAGCTTCTGGGAGACAAAAAAGCGTGACAATGTAGAAGGAGAAAAATCGAGTCTACAGAGCTTGGCGGTTGCTTCTTATACCGCATAGAAGTTCCCCATCCGTGTCTGTCTGCACGGCAAAAAAAGAATAGTACGCTTCGTCTTGCAGTCTGCGCCATCCGCCGTCGCCGACGAGCGCATTCGCCGGAGGGACGCCGCCGTTGGGCTCGCCCGTTTTGGCAACCGAGGTGAGGGCCGTCGCGATTCCGTGCGGCTTGCTGTCACCGTCAGGCTCTGAGTCCATAGACTTCCGCTCTACCTACCGGCGGGGAAGCGGAAATGGTTGGTCCTACGGCGAACGGTGGCGGCGGCGAGGCGTTGGTGGGCGGTGCCGGCGGGACGCGTTAGGCTGGTGCAAGTGACAGGCCATTTGTGCACGTGCCGCCTGCGGAGCTGACCTTCACTCGCATGCTGGGGCCCATTGGCACTTACCTGCGAAGCTCTAGCCAGCTTGAAATGCATGGGGCATCCCGTATTGTGGACTGCCTCCGCGGTGCTGGGCACGGGACGCTGCTGCTTCCGTAGCTGTCCGGCGTACACCTGGTGGTCAGCTAGCAGCCGGCGCCGCTCGGAAATCTTTCAGGTTTTCGCGTGCTCTTCGGCGGTATGGCGGCGCTCGTCAAGATGCCACGCCTTTTGCAAGGCCTATGGCTACCGTGCGTTCTTTGTATATCGGCGGACGTCTCTCGCTGACAACCCCCACGTGGTGCTGCGCGTGACAATGGCGTCGCCGACCGTCAAGCGGGGCTTCGGCGACTGCTTGCAGTTTTCCGTCAAACGCCATGGTGGGAGGCAGCTGCCGGCGGAGGTCGTCACCATGAGCTTGCCCGAGAGCGGTGTTCTCTACAATGCTGGGATGGCGCTCGGCATCCGGACTTCCCTCATCGCGGTGTGCACGTCGCTTCGAGACCGCGCTTCGCCGCGTCAGAAAACGACGCGTGGCGGCAAGCCGACCCAAGTTGACCAACCGCACCGCACCGTCGCGGACGTGCTGCAGGAGGCAGCGGTGCAGTGTCAGCTTTGGCGGTGCGGCATGCGCATCGACCTCGCTGCGCTGCCCGCTTGCCGCTGCGCGGAGCGCCTCGACCTGGAGGTCGTCGGGTACACCGCCCTCTCCCACGGGGGGGCGACGGTCCATGTCGCTGACGTTCTGTGGGCGGCATCGGGGGGGCCGACCGACGCCCTGGTGCGTCCTCCGGGGACGGCCACCTTCGCCTGTACACAGGTCAAGGTCACCGTGGCAGACGGGCGCGGCCGCTTGTCCCTGATGGTTGGCTACAACACGCAGGTCAACAACGAGGTAACGTCACACAAGTATTCGTCTGGTATCCTCTTAGTGGCAATCGTGGCGTGTGCGCCCGATGGAGTTGGCTACCAGCGCGGGAGGCCGCTTTGTGTAACCTTTCTGGCCATTGAGGTCCTCATCGGACGGGGTCTTGCGGTGGAGGAGAGGGAGGACGAAATAGCGCCAAACATGGGTACAATGATGCGTCCTCGACTGGGTCCCCTTGCCGGCCGTCTTGCTGGAATCTTGCCGCAGACATACGGGCAGCATGACTGGACCGCTGAGTCCGGTATTGAGAACGATCCGGGTGTGACTGGCTTTCATGTTTATTACGAATGTTGCACGCGGGGCCGGTGACGGGGCAGACGCCGACGAGCCGGGCGGTGGTGCAACGGAGCGGCAGTGAGTCGGGCGGTGGAGAGACGGGCGGTGGAGATACGGGCGGTGGAGTCACGGGCGGTAAAGAGATGGGCGGTGGAGAGACTGGCGCCGCCCCGGCGGGCGGCGGCAATTCGGGCGCCTTCTGTATCGGCGGCGGCCAGTCGAGCTGTTGTGCGGCTGAGGGGAGCAACCACTCAGTACTTTCCCGCGTCCTCCCCCGCCCCTGCGAGTACGGGGACCCCCAGCGCTGCCACAGGCAGAGAGAGACCCCAGTAATGGAGAAACGCAGACGCAACAGACACTGCAGGCAGGTTGTGCCACGCCGGGACGGGCGTAAGTACAGGCACAGACGTGGGTGTTGGGATGACCCGCGTGCTGGGTGCTAACCCGTAGCTGAACCACCTGCAGAGATGTGTCCATGCTGGAGACAGCGAGTGTCAGCGCACGTGGAGGCGTGCGGGCAGTGCTGAGGGGAGAGTGAGTGACGCCGCACGGGGTGGTGTGTGGTGCTGTGTACACGTGATTAGAGGTGCTGTCGGCGATCTCGGTCGCATGACGGTGCTGGGCATGCTAAATCGATACTGTCAAATAAGATGCATATAATCTCAAAGATAAAAAAAAACCCGGATATTGCAGTCAAGCGTGAGAACGGCAACAGATTCCATCCTGGGATCAAATCTGGAACGAACTGTGTGTAAATACCTGGAGAAGTAGCACCGTTTGGGACACATGGTAGCCCACTTCCATATTGCCGCGGCTATCCCAGAGTACGGATGTGTTAAGCGTGGGATACAGATTTGGGGGGTTCGGCAGGACTGTCGCCTAAAGCGGGCGACAAGTTGACCGCATCCATATCGTCCCAAAGGGATCGGTAAACGGTAGCGGTGTGGAATTTGCAGGTACCTTAGATATCTATGTAGCTTCCGCAACCCAGGTTGCGCAAGTTTATCGCCGTGCACACCTCTGCACACAAGTCCCGGCGAGGAAAGTTAGGGCGCTGCACACTGACCAGGCCATGGGAAGCGTCGTTAGACATGCGCATCGCGCGCTCGAAACGGGCGCCGTAGCGGGCCCGCAAATTAAGAAAAGAAAAGCGATTGGGTGAATAACGTGAAGACGAAGAAAAATGACAGTAGTGGGAATGCTCTGCACCAGCTACAGACGTCCCAAAAACGCCAGCGCGCACTATAGGTGAGGGATCCACATTGTACAAAATAGTGCCGTCGTCCGCAACAACTCGTTGCGTGATGGGAGCGCGCTTCTCGACGATGTCTACACTTTCTGGCAACGACAGACGTCTTCAGTCCCGGCATAACGAACACGAACTTGGCATATCCTTAGCAACGGTGCAACGCAGATCTTTCGCAGATGTATCCTGTTGTCACGAGACATGGTACGGCAACTACAGAAGAGCCTCAACTCCAGATGAATTCCAAGGAATGAGTACGCTCCAGCGTTTCAGGCCCCAGAGGACAACGCCCTCAGGAGCCCTGCACCACCAGTGTGTGGTCGAAGAGCCTCGTCAAGGAACGGCTTCTACCGTTCATCTCCCGATTCTATGCCCACCCGTCTGCCTTTCGCAGCAGCGGCGCGCTTCTCATGACGCTGGTGGTTTGTGTGTGCTTGTCAAAACCCCCGTGATCAAACGCTCGCGTTGCTCACACTGCCTTACATCGAAACCTTTTGATGTGATGATGTCAAAATGTGCATCTTTTTCGGGTACTCTGCGCACATTCGTGTATGCAGTTTGCACCACCCCACCGCGGGGAAAATGAGCACTCGAAGGTCTCAGAGCATGAGGTGCCAGGGAGGAAATCGCGTCGTGCCGCCAGTTCGCATTTTGTCACGCAGCCAGTTCGCACTTGACTGCAAAGCTGCCGTGTTCGTAGTCGTTATCGTTAACACAAATCCATGTCATTGCGGTCTACAGAAGAATAGTTTGTGTTTCGCGGTTCAGAGGAATCGCAAGATGGGAAAGCAAAAGCATACTTCTGTCGTTCATGGGCGATTTCGAATCGACAGATTCTGGGCTGTCGACCTTGGTGTCAACCTCGCGTACGGAGTGATGGGGGGCAGTGTGGGTGGCCGCGCGCCGGTAGATAAGAAGGGCCGCTGGCATCGCCTAGCGGGCAGAGGACCTGGACCACCAGAAGAAGCATCTGTGAAAGCACCACCCCTGGTAGGGGTGTTTCTTGGAGCGCGGCTGCGTCGCCCGTTCCTGTTTTCGGCTTTCGTGGCTACGCTTCACGTCAGTGATTTTTCCACAGCGACGCTGTTATCGACAGTATGCGGGAGCGTGAAGCGCCTCGCGCTTTTGGCAGTGTGGCCTTAAGGCTGGCAAATCAGGAATATTGATCGATTATTAATATCGGTACGGATTGGTATCCTGATGGACAATCGCCACTGTCGGCTTTTTCTTGGGTCGGGAATGGCTTGCAGAGTCATACGTTTCGTAGTAAGCCATGGGAGCTCGACTGACGCCTCAAAACGAGCGAAGCTCTCGCCTGACCTACTAGTCGGCGACTAGATATTTGAGAATGACTGCCACAATACGACATTGAGCGCAAGACGTGCTCGTGCTTTGCATACAGACCCTTCTGCACCAGGATATCAAACCCCATCTGCTACCGAAAACGTGCCCATGGTTTTTTAAAACGTACCGGTGTATCCCCAAGATGTAGTGCTGCGGTTGCAAAAGCTCCACGGATCCACATGTTTTTGCGTTTTGTTGTTCGGCAGCAGACTGGGCGAACTGCATGCGCCTTCATTCCTGAATAGTAATGCTCTCGACTTGATATGCAAGAGAATCATTGGGAGGGCGGCGATGAGATGGATCCTAGCGACTTCAGGTGAGGTGCATTCGAAATCGTGGCTCTGGTTGGGTGGCGTGCAGTGGCGGAAGGTTGGCATGGTCGGGATTGCGTTGTGGGAGATGCAGTGTATCAGTAAGGGTGCTAACGAGTGTTGAGCTCCAACTACGTACGGCGTGTGATAAAAAGTTACTAAAATATCATTGACTACAGAGGTATCACAGTGAAACCCTGTAAATCAGAGTACCGATCCGGCAACGGCATCCAACATCGTAACGCTCGGTAAACGTCAACCTTCGTATTAGTGCGCCACCTCTCGTGGACTGGACGGAAAATGCTGCTGGGCCAGAAAGAAGAAACATTGGGACAGCAATGTATCGCGCGTCTGCGTTGAGTGTGTCCACCTTTGCAGCGAGACACCATTGTCCGCACGCCACGTTAGACGGCACATTATTTTTCGAAATGACATCCCCCTCATCCCCCTTGTCACTGTGCTTTCTATTGCGTGTAGAGAGCAACGGCTTCCCACAAGTTAAGTGTTTAGACATTATTGCATGAGTTCCGCACCTCCTGCGGCCACATGAATAAATGACAGACAATGCTAACCAGAACTCTCACGCATGCGCCCGTGACAGACGGCACGAGAAGTAGAGGAGACAGCAGTAACCTGCAACACATGAAAGGTCCACAAAGTCGACTGCTACGTTTCCGTCTTCACCCCATCACAGCTTAGTAGCAGTAGCCAACTTCTGGACATAATGGGCCAGTAGAGATGGTACGGAGGGGAAATTTGCTGGCACGGCACGTTCAGAGGCTTCCTGAAAAAGTGCACAAAGGTGTTCTCCACTTCCAGGCCTCTGTGAGCAGCCCAGAGCCCCTATTTCAACTTTTGAAAGGATTTGCCGTAAATTATAGCAGCCCTCCTCTTTGACTCCCGGCCGCATCCAAGCGAGAAAACTTTACACGTATGTCCTGCGCTGGCCTCTCTCGTCAGATCGTCGAAGACGAATCAGGCCTCCGTATCATGCAAGCGCATACCTTTAGCAATACCTACGGCGATAAGAAGTGCAAGAGGGGCTACTCAGATGGTACGCGAACAAGTTGAAACGCTCGCGAACGGTAAAGGCAACAGTTTTTACCAGACAGCTGAGGGTAGCAACTCCAGCAACGAGGACATGCAAGAATGCAGTTGAAAAGCGAGACAAATTGAATCAAACCGAAAAGTAATACAGCTGCGCATTCCAGACAGGACATCCACAGCGGCTTGCCGTACCTTTTCCTCAAGAACATGCTCAGGTGCGGATATCTCGTGGCGCAGCACGTCAGACGCGCCAGTGTCACCTCTATGACACGCACAGCGCCATACATGGCGCACCGCCGGAACCAAGTACACACCGTACGCCCAACCAGATAGCTCGAATCTGCCGTGGTATGCCTCCGCGTCCGGCATGAAGACTAGGCGGGCATGAACTTTCGTACCATCCACGAAGACGATCCCCGAGGGGAACCCATTGACGTGGACCTCCGTCCCCCGCCTCTCCGACGTGCTCGCCCATACGATGGGACACGACAGCGTAAACGTGTCATGGAGGGAAAGAATGCAAGGGGAAAAATAGTTGCTGACCGTCGCGGGGGACACGCCCGCATTAAAGGCAACGGTCCGGATTGGCAGCGTCCCCTCGGTTCCCCCACGCAAAAGATTAAGAGTCAAGAAAATCATCTCAACAGCCGAACATTCCCGGCGGCGCGGGCGACGCAACTGGTTCATCTCAACAGAAGGGTACAATCGCGGGTCCATAGGCCGCTCCACACGCTCGCGAGCCAGCTCCACAGTCGCATCGAACTCCACTGGGGAGAAGCCGCACATCGACTTGAACAGCGTCGGGTCATGGTGCCCACGAACAGAAGCGTAATACTGGCGACCCCCAACTTAAGTTAGGGGCCGACGCGTACCGAGCAGCGCAACTCTCCGACCAGGGCCAGCACAAGCGACGGGAGGATCTGCAGTGATGGAGAACTGGGGCAGGGAGCGGGAAAAATGGTGAATGGTGGTGAGGGCGGAGCGCGCAGTGCGCTGCGTCTCCAGGAAGGAGTGAATGAACATGAAGCGCCGGGTTCCGTCGTTGACGGGGGGGCCACGTGGACCAGCGTGGCCACCGCTGTCACCGATGTTGCCAGACCATGACACTCGCTGTCAATGACCAGAGACGTGGTTGACCGCGCCGGCTCGGAGACGGCGGTGGTAAGGCACAAGCCAGATCTCTACGACCCTCTTGGCAGAAGAAAACCTTCTTAACACATGCACAATTCGGGATCACGTTGCACGATCTGCCCCGACGTGCAGCGAAGGTCAGGTATTGTTGTTGCGCTCCGTCACAGAAAATAATAAACTTTTGAGAAGTGTCTTCTCCTGTTATTGCGTACTAAGTCAACAGCTCGGTGATCTTTTACGCTAAAATGGCCTTACAAGGGATAAACCATCTTAACAGCCTTACGTTAGCAGCCCTACTGTGCCTTGCGGAAGTCATGCCAAGCCATTGCAACCCAGAACGAGATTTGCTGAGCTTTTTGGTCCGCTTACATGGGTCTGAAGGGTTCGGACAGGGTTCAGGGCCACACTTGTGACTTCTCATAAGATCGACTAAGTTCTTTGTGTTGCTTGAGATCCTGATTGTCGGAAAGTGGGGCGCGTACGAGACGTGTTCAAAAATGTGTGCTAGGCGACAGTTCGTGTACTACAGGCCAGATTGCCTTACTGGCGTCGACTTCGGAGCGGCTGCCGTGAAACAGGGGCCGATTTCACGTCATCTGCCCGGGGGGAGGTCCAGAACGTGCGCTACAAGACCCTCGTTTCTGGCCGCGTGGCGTGTACCACGGAAATCATGCCGGATTCCTGGGTTTGTTGCCGTTTCTGAGGCAGGCTACACGTGACGCGCACACAAGGCGATCGGGTGAGTCTTCGTCATTTCAGAGCATTTCAGGGCCAGTTAGGACGGTTTGTCACACATCTTCATGTGCTGGGCGTCCCTGTACTGCCAGAAGCAACCAGAGTTCAGCACATTGGTGCAAGATCACTGCGGGTCTGACATCAATCTGTGTGGGACGTCCCTGGGCCGCTGGAAGCCACTAGCGTTCAGCACGTGAAAGCAAAAGCACTCGGGGTCATTCGTCAGTTTCTCAGCTGATGTTGGCAGTGATGGCTCGGCGACGGGCTGGCTGGTGCTGGGCGGAGGTGTACAAAGTGGTGGGCGGGCGGTTGGAAGGCAGTTGGCTTATGGCAGTTCGCTGACGGCGTGCGAAGGGTAACTAGGCGCCGAAAAGGCAGTGGCCGGGTGGGGGGCAGTTGGTCGGTTCGCGGTGGGCTGGTGGTACTCTAGGCAAGTGAAGGGCGGGCGGTAGACTAGTGGCGGGTAGGCAGTGACCTAGTTGCGGGTGGGCGATTGGTCGTCGGCGGGCACGTGGCGGCAGGCTCGTGGCGGCCGGGTCCTGTACTGGTGGCGACTAAGTGGTGGCGGGCTGGTGGCGGCATAGCGGGGTCTCCGCAGTGGGCACGTGGGGACGGGCTGGCGACGGCCAGGCGGTGGATGGGCTGCGCGCAAGTGGCAGTGGGCTGGTGGTGGCACGGCGGGGCATCCGCGAAGGCTAAGTGGGGACGTGATCGTCGGCGGTTTCGCCATCGCGCTTATTTGGGTACTTCAAGGCGATTCGGGCGCGACAAAGCGAGGTGCGTTTTACGAATCGCAGCCCACGACTTGGATTGGCAGGTCGGAGATCTAGCGACACAATTGCTCTCGTGGGGTGTCGCGTCCCATGGCAAAGACAATGAGATTCCAGCTCACACGGTCAAGTCCCAGGCTTGTGCCTCACTGAAATGACGCTATTTGACGATTCTGGAGCGGCCGCGGCCCCAGAGCACTTAGGTGAGATCACCGTCAGCACGCGGCCGGGAGAAACGCAGCAGGCTGGCTTCGGCGTCCGAGTTTGATCAAGATGCAAGATCTCAGGCGGATCACCGGCAATGTTGCGACGCAAATCGACCACTGATTGCCTCGCACCACCCCCCAATGCAGAGCTGCCCAACAAAGACATGAGGACTCTGAGCGGGCCAGGGCAGAACGCCGATTGCAATTCAGTGAAGGCACTGTGCCTTGCGCGACGGCAGTCAGCCCCTCGCAAACGTTTCCTTCCCTCTTTCCCCGACGTTCGTCCTCCCCCCCATCCCGCATGGCCGCCGTCGATCCCCCCC
>ENA-ORXT01002972-ORXT01002972.1-marine-metagenome-genome-assembly--contig:-NODE-2972-length-19376-cov-13.050935_pt1 | contig 19376 bp, 18 predicted proteins | sample MGYA00237868_ERZ511482 | MGnify/ENA metagenome assembly ERZ511482
ACCTCAATTGACACGAAAATCTGACTCAAAATCTCACACTCTCGCCTCGATCGTTATTCTCGGACAGGCTCCTAGTACAGCTCTATAAGCTTCTGGACTCGAAATTTTATGCATCACTAGGGTCAAGATCGTCATTCCCGCGCAGGCGGGAATCTATGTCACGATTCACATGGATTCCCACCAACGTGGGAATGACGACTGGAGGTAATTTAGCTCAAAAAAGGTGCCATTCGGCCTTAGCTTAGGGCCGTTACGTTTTGCTCTAATCTGACCGTTCAAACTATCAACCAGACCTACTTACGGAACAACACCACCACCATGATTCACGTCGTCGCTATCATCACCACACTACCCGGCAAGCGAGAAGAAGTGCTGGGCGAATTTCACAAGATTGTGCCTCTGGTTCACGCTGAAAAAGGCTGTATTGAATACCAGCCGGTCATAGATGCGCAGGACGCTGGCGATATGCAGAGCGCAGCTGGCGCAGATACATTCATTGTGATTGAAAAATGGGAAAGCATGGATGATCTTCACGCTCATTCGGCGGCAGAGCACATGCAGGCCTATGGCAAGAAAACAGGCTCACTGATTGCTGATCGCCGCATTCACGTGTTGGAATAAGCCGCTGTATTGCTGCTGAATTGACAGTGCAAAATTATTTCCCGAACGGGAAACATAGGTTGCTTGTCGATACAGTTAACAGATATATTTACCGATCGGGAAATTTGGTGTATATTATGCTTATCAACATCAAATAATTCCCGAGCGGGAACTTTATGAGTGCGATAAGCGATACGACTGATCTGGGTGCCAGATTGCGATTGGCCCGCAAGCAACTGGGTCTTACACAGCCCCAGCTGGCGCTGGCAACCGGGGTTGGTGTGCGATTTATTGTGGACCTTGAAGCGGGCAAACCTACCGTGCAGCTCGCACTGGTATTGCGTGTTGTAGACTCTCTGGGTGGCACGCTGACAGTGACTGGTCTGCCAGATACCCGCTAATGGACAAGTCACTGAGCGTCTATTTTTTTAATGAGCCTGTTGGCACGCTGACACAGATAGCCGGTGAACTCAATTTCACTTATGACAACAACTGGCTGTCTCATTCTCAACGACAGCCACTGTCCTGTTCCCTGCCCTTGCAAGCCAACGCATTTACCGATGCACAGAGCCGACCTTTCTTTGCAGGTTTGCTTCCCGAAGGTGAGTTGCGCAAAATGCTGGCACGGCAGTTTCAGGTATCTGATGCCAACTACTTCGGGCTGCTCAACGAAATAGGTGGAGAGTGCGCGGGGGCCGTCACCTTCATGACAACCGGCAAAGCGCCACGTAATACCGAAGCGCCTGAGATTCACTGGCTCGATGAAGATCACCTCATTAGTATTCTGGACGATCTACCTCGCCGACCAATGCTTGCCGGAGATGATGGACTGCGCCTGTCGCTGGCCGGCGCGCAAGATAAGCTTCCCGTGGTGGTTGATGGCGCAAGAATCGGCTTGGCCATGAATGGTACCCCCAGCACTCACATTCTGAAATCTTCCATCAGCTCTTTGCAGGACAGTGTTGCCAACGAACACTACTGCCTGTCACTGGCCGCAGCGATGAAGCTACCCACGGCACGATCCCACATACGCCGTGCAGGATCCCATGAGTTCCTGTTGGTTGAGCGCTACGACAGATCCAGCGATCACTCGCCGCACCCACGCCGCTTGCATCAGGAAGATTTCTGTCAGGCACTGGGCAAGCCTTCCGACACTAAATACCAGCATGAAGGTGGACCGGACACCACGGACTGCTGCCAACTGATTCGCGATGTCATACGTCCCAGTGCGCCTTCACTTTTAAGATTCATTGATGTTGTCATATTCAATACCCTGATCGGCAATCATGATGCACACGCCAAGAATTTTTCTCTTTTATACAAGCATGGCACCGCATCCTTTGCGCCCGCCTACGACCTACTCTCAACCGCGGTATACCCGGAACTGAGCCAAAAGATGGCCATGAAAATTGGCAGTCAATATCAATTCAAGCAACTGATGCCAAGGCATTGGGAACAATTTGCCGAGACAAACGGGTTATCCATTGCGCAATTGTTCAAGAGAATTCAGACGCTGGCGACTCAACTGCCAGCAACCGCTCGCACGCTTCAGGCATCTGGAAGTATCCATAGTGAACAGATCACTGTTGCTAAAATCTTTGAGCTGATCTCGGAACGCTGCGAAACCACCTTGCGACGATTTGCACGCAGCTACTGAGCTTTTGAGCTGCAACTGCGCTATGAATGCGCCGTTGATGATCCTTTCGGGTTCAGCGGATCGGTGTGCGCCCCTGCTACACTGCCTTTCAAACAGGCGCTGCACTTTTCCAACAGCGCACGACGTGGAGTAGTCCGTGGCTGGCAGCAATCAGTATCCCCGATTCACATCCATTATAGAAGCACTGCCAGATACCGTACCCTTCGTCGCACCCGAAGAACTGGAAAGACGTCAAGGCAATACTTTCAACGCAAGACTGGGGGCCAATGAAAGTGCCTTCGGCATTAGCGAACAGGCAGAACACGCTCTACACGACGCCATTCGCTCTACCGCCTGTAGCTGGTACGGCGATCCACTAAGTTACGAATTGCGAGAAAAACTCAGCAATACGCTAGGCGTGGGTATGGACAACCTGTGTGTGGATGCCGGTATCGATACGCTGCTGGGTCTGACGGTGCGACTGTTCCTCCAGCAAGGCGATGTGCTGGTCACCTCTGCCGGCGCCTACCCCACCGTCAATTACCATGCAACCGGTGTCGGCGGTTTGATCAAGACAGTACCCTATCGCGACAATCACGAAGACACTGTTGCGTTGGCAGCCGCCGCACACGAGCACAACGCACGGCTCGTGTATCTGGCTAACCCCGATAACCCGATGGGCACTCAGGTCGATCAACAAGCCATAGAAACGCTCATCCAGCAGCTGCCTGGCAACTGCACACTACTTCTGGACGAGGCGTATGTGGAATTCATGGTCACACAGACAACATTGCCCATGAACCCGGCACAGGAAAACGTCGTGCGCTTCAGAACCTTTTCAAAAGCCTACGGAATGGCGGGCATGCGTATCGGCTACGCCATCGGATCAACCAGACTCATTCAGGGATACGACAAGATTCGTAACCATTTTGGTGTCAACAGGCTTGCTCAAATTGCCGCACTGGCCTCGCTGAACGACGATCAGGTACTACCCAGGGTGCAGCTGGCCGTTGAACAGGGCAGACAACGTCTGTACGAACTCGCCATATCACAGCAACTGCCCTTCCTGCCATCAGCAACCAATTTTGTGGCCGTCGATATCGGCTCGAAAGAGCGTGCAACGAACCTGTTAAACAGCCTGTGTGAGCGTGGAATATTCCTGCGAAAACCCATGCACCCACCGCAAGACAGGTTTATCAGAATGGGTGTAGGTACCCCTGAGGAACACCAGCATCTGCAGAGAGCACTGCCCGATCTTCTGACATCACTATAACGTCAACAAACTATCTGTCATTGCGCATAAGATCCTGAATCAGGAAACTTTAGCCGGATGTAACATTAGTTAACCTGAAACCCTGTCGATATCAGCTCTACACTGTGCGCCAAACGCCTATAACGCATATTTTTTGCTGTGAGCTTTACCCATAAAATCAAAGCCTAATAACAACAAGCTCAGTGATTGCCATGATCGATTACGACGCCGAACACTACGTTTCCACCGATTACCAGAACGCACCGTTGAAATCTGTAGACACGACGGCGCTGCAAGCACGTTTGCATATTCTGGAAAGCCAGAACGCTGAACTGGAAAGTACGGAACATGACCTGAGAGGCCAGATCTGTGCTCAACGGCTGGCACTGGCAGAGCTTGAGGGTAGAAGTAAAGAGCTCCAGAATGTCATCGCCGAGCAGAAAGCCAACGAATTTCGCTATCGCGATCTGTTTCATCTGGCGCCAGTGGGTTATCTGGCAATGGATGAAGACGGCATGATCAAGAAGGTGAATCTGGCAGGAACGCTCTATCTGCAACTGTCCAGTGTCAACCTGGTTAATACGCCTTTCTCTTTGTACTTGAGTGATGAAGACAAGATCAAGCTCACAGAGTACCTTGCCTCGGTAGCCAATTCACGCCTTTCAATTAGGTGGCAAGTGACGCTGACGTTACCCGATGGATCAACCCGGCCCGTCATGCTCGCTACCAGCGCAATTCGCGCCAGAAACTCGGCCACTCGCAATTTTCAGGTCATGATCATCGACATTGCCGAACAACTGGAAACAGAGAAGCTGTTACGTAACGCCAATGGCTATCTTGAAGAGCTTGCGCATCATGATCCACTCACGCGCTTGCCCAACAGAACACTCTTTACGGACCGGCTGGAATCGCTTGTTGCAAAAAATGCTGCTGAACGAAAAAAGGTTGGCGTTATCTACTTTGACCTGGACGGCTTCAAGCCCATCAACGACACCCTGGGTCATCACGTGGGTGACAAGGTGCTGTGCATGGTTGCAGAGCGTGTGCGCGATCTGATAGGTGATGCTGGTCTGGTTGCCCGACTCGGCGGCGACGAATTCGCCGTCATTCTTGACAACCCACGCTCAGCAGCTGACGCCTTTGAGAAAGCAAGAGGAATCGCTGACACCATACGCACACCGATGGCACTCGAAGAGGGCTCTGTGAATGTTTCAGGCAGCATCGGACTCAGCATGTATCCGGAGCATGCCACTCGTGCAGAAGAGCTTGTACGCGGCGCTGATGCGGCCATGTACAAAGCCAAACAGGCTGGCCGCGATCAGGTTCGACTGTATTCCCGGGAATCGGTAGAAAGCTTTAGTCGCCAATCTGTATTGGAGACCAGTCTGGCCCGCGCATTGGCGAACGATGAACTGGAGCTGCATTTTCAACCTATCTACAACACCACCACGCTGACGATGGTATCTGTTGAGGCGCTACTGCGTTGGCAGCATCCCACGCTGGGTACCGTGTCGCCCGGCGAGTTCATACCGCTGGCAGAAAAGACTGATCGTATCGTCGACATAGGTCGGTGGGTACTGGAGAGCGCCTGCAAACAGGCGCGAGCGTGGCATAACCAGGGATTCGACCTGCCCGTCGCTGTCAACGTATCAACACGTCAGTTACTGGAACCGGACTTTGCCAACCTGGTAGCGTCCACGTTACGCCAGTTTCAGCTTAGCCCGCAATCACTGGAAATAGAGATCACTGAATCAGCGCTGATCACTGACCACACGCGTTGCAGGGATGCATTGCAACAGCTTCAGAGCGCAGGTCATATTGTCACCATTGATGATTTTGGTACCGGACAATCGTCCCTCGCCCGACTGGTTCATCTGCCCGTATCGCGTCTCAAGATTGATCGCATGTTCGTCAGTGACATTGAACATTCAGCCCCGATGCGTGCTGTGATCAAGTCGATCATCAACATGGCGCATGAGCTTGACATGCGTGTCGTCTCTGAGGGTATCGAGAAGGCTAGCCAGCTCGAGTTCCTGGCTGAAATTGGATGTGATGCCGTACAGGGCTTCATGATGTCACGGGCTGAATTGCCTGGAGACATCACAAAGCTGCTGCGTCTTGACCGGGAAAAAATCAGTGGACTATGTCTAGATCTACCTCATCTTGGTCTTGAGAAGATTTACTTTTAACATCGCGGAACATGATCAGTACACCTTGCGCCATACCGTTGCCGGCTCTATACGGGTGAATACCCACCTGTAGCCGGTCTACATCATTACGCGCAATTTCCCGGTTCATTGATTTGCCAATAGACAATACGCGACGCATATCATCCACAAGACCCTTATATTGCAGGGTATGTGCAAGATCAACGAACGGTCTGCCGATGTCTGATGGCAGCAGGTTGATAGTCTGCGTCGCCACGTCGGTGAAACGTCGTATACACAGGTCAGAATCCAGAAAAATGACGCCCATATTCGTGCTATCCAGCAGGTTATCCAGATCATGATTCAGATCTGACAGCTCGTGGATCTTGGTCTGGTACTCGAAGTTGACCGTGTACAGCTCCTCGTTCACCGATTGCAGCTCTTCGTTGGTACTCTGCAGCTCCTCGTTGGCCGCTGACAGCTGCTCATTGATCGAGCGCTGCTCATCATCGGAAGTTTCCAGATCATTGATCGCTGCTTGTAGCGCCTTTTTCGTCTCCTCCAGTTCACCGCGCAGCAGTTCGTTCTCCGAACTATCAGGGAGCGTGGCTGATGAGGTGCTTGCGCCGACGGGCTGTGTGTCAGAGATGATAACCATCGCATATTGCGCTGAGCTTTCGCCCGACGAGACATGCGGTACAACTTCAATGTCGACGCGTCGTTCCTCCTGACCTGTAGGCTGGCAACTCAGTTGACGATGCGCAACCTGAGTGTGTTCCTTAAAGGCTCGGGTAATGGCGAAAGTCAGTGAGGGCCGCAGACTCTCAGGCACCATCTTGGTTAAATCCAGTGTGGGCTCACCGCGGTGTACTTGCAGGATTCCCTTGTTATCGGATACCACCATGGCCACTGAACGACTGCTATCCACCAACACGTTGGTATTGCCAGAATGCTGAGACAAGGCGTCGAGGCACAGGCCCACCAAGCCGCTGGATTTCGCTTCGTTCTTCAACTGAAGAGGCTGCGGCAACGGTTTGAAATCACGCGAGGTCTCAGTAAAGCGTTCTGAAGACAAGTGCAGTGGCAATCGCAGGTTGCGCAGTTTCTTGTACTGATTCCACTCACGCTGTACCGGATAGAATTCGCTTTGCAGATTACCCAGCGTTTCGGAGGGCCCGAGAAACAGAATGCCGTTTACATTCAGGGAAAAATGCAACATCTTGATAGCGATCTGCTGCAACTCTGGTTGCATGTAAATAAGAACGTTTCGGCAGCTCACTAGGTGCATCCGAGTAAAAGGTGCGTTCTTGATGAAGTTATGGGGTGCGAAGATAACGTTCTCACGAATCTCCCGGGAAATCACAAAGCCATCGGTCTTGCGCGTGAAAAAACGCTTGCGCCGGGATTCACTGACATGTTCCAGGGCGCGCTCGGAGTAGGAGCCCACACTGGCATGCTCTAGTGCCTTACGCTCGATATCGGTAGCATAGATCTTGAAGTTGATCTGTTTGTCGATGCCCTCCAGTAACTCGGTAAGCACCATACCGATGGTGTAGGCCTCTTCACCTGTAGCACATGCCGTCACCCAGACACGGAACGTCTCACCCGGCTTGAGTTCTGTGGCGATGATGGGCAGAACAGACTCTTTGAGCTTGTCCCAGGCATCGGTATCACGAAAAAAACTGGTGACGGTGATGAGAATATCTTCACGCAGCTCGTCACGTTCTTTTTCCGATGAACGCACGTACTCAACGTACTCGTCACTGGTTGAAATACTCGCCAGAACACGCCGACGTTCAATACGTCTGAACAGAGTTTCGCTTTTGTACTGGGCAAAATCAACGTCGTTATCCTGCAGAAGCGCTACCACTTCGTTCACATACTCGGCCCGGCGCGCAGGCCACAGTGCCAGTGAATCATGAACATAATCGTTACTAAGGTTATTCAGGAATTCTGAAATTTCCGGTGGTGCCAGAATCTGGTGGACCATGCCCGATTCAATGCTGGCATTGGGCATACCGTCGAACTCGGCAGACCCCGGGCTTTGCGCAAGCACCACACCACCTGCCTCGTTCAGAACCTTTGCACCACGCGATCCGTCAGTGCCGGTACCCGACAATACAACCGCAATGGCGCGGTCTCCGTACTCACGCGCAATGGAACGGAAGCAGATATCAATGGGAAATTGCGGACCACGGCTTTGCCTCTGCTGCTTGCTCAGATCAAACGTGCCATTACTCACCTCAAGGTTATCGCCTGGCGGAATAACATAGACTTTACCGGCTTGAATCTTCATGTTCTTTTCAGCGGCGCACACCTTCATCGAGGTATCCCGCTGCAGAATCATGTCCATCATGGTCTCTGTTTCAGGAGAAAAATGCTGGATGATAATAAATGCGGCATCCAGCTTTGGCTTGAGACTGCGGATGATCGATTGCAACGGTTGCAAGCCACCAGCCGATGCGCCAAACACGACAACAAACGGGGGCTTGTCACCCTGCTTGTCATCTGCGCCGTTCTTATGCGTCAGCTTCTGAGACGTATCACGATGCAATTTGGACATCTGGTCCAGCATTTCAAGAATGATGCGTCTTGATTCAGTTTCAGCGAACACATCGCCCAGAGCAGACTTCATCACATCCTCGATGAGGTCCTGGATACGAATGTCTGGAATGCCCGCTCCGGAGATGTTCAGCATGTCCCAGCTTGAGAAACGGCGTTGCTCTATGCTGCCCAGTTGCAGCGTACGAAGAACCTTGTGACGGCTGTCGTTGTGCACAGACTGCAGTGCTTCTTCTATGGCATTTTCAGGACCTTCAAGATACTGGAAAAAACGACCGTTCTTCCAACTCAGATAGCCCGTAAGGCCCAACTCTCGGTTGCGCTTTGCAGAAGCATCGTAAAGCTCTTTGAGCATGCTCTGATCGAAGTCTACGGAGGCTTCACTTGCACAGGCAATTGAAATCATGACGGTCGCTCAGTTGATAACGATGTATTGCAAAAATGGTAACAACAAACTCGAGACTCCATGTCTTACCAGTACTCAGCTCAGCAGGACTCAGCTCAGTACGCATTCACGACCGGCCTTGACTGTCACACTGAGTGTGGGCCTACACAGGCAGACACACACTTAACACGCTACCCACACCGGGTTCGGATTCCAGCCATATCCGACCGTTATGGCGTTCTACTATTTTCTTGCAGGTAGCCAGACCGATGCCGGAACCCTCGTGAGTATCCTTGGAATGCAGATGGTTGAACGGGACGAAAATCTTCTCCCGATACTTGTCCTCCACGCCGATACCGTTGTCCGTGAAGTCCAGCTGCCACATCCCGTCCACAAGTGTCACGGCTACAGTAACTTTAGGCTTTGTAGAGCAATAAGCAATGGCGTTGGCCAGAATGTGTCTGAACAATGTAACCATTTGTGGCACGCTACAGTCGAGAATCGGCAGTGGATCAGCGATGATCTGTGCATCAGCGCGGAAAATTTCCTCTCTCAGACTATCCATGGCATCCACAAGTACTTCATCCAGATGAACATCACTGGATATCTTAGCCTGCGCGCTTGTTACACGACTGTATTGTAAAAGATCCTCAACCATTCGCTGCATACGGGTGGTTGTCTTGCGCATCAAATCAATATCCTCCATAGCATCGGCGTTCAGATCAGCGGAATGATCCTGCTGCAGCCACCCGGCGAGTAAATGCAGATTTCTGAGCGGCGCACGGATGTCATGTGACACCACGGAGGCGAAACTTTCCAGATCCTTGTTGGAGCGTGTGAGCTCCCGCGTCAGCTGGATACGCTCAGACATGTCTCGCAGAGTGGAGAGCATGCCCATCTCGCCCTCCCACTCGATACTGACCGCGCGCATTTCGGCGACAACATGCGGCTTGCGTGGATTCAGTATGTCGATTTCGGTGGTGTCGCCAGACATTACCGGATAACCAAATGACTGACCAGTAAGCGCGTCTCTGTCGCGCCCGAACATCTTTTCGGCCGCTGGGTTGACGTATTTGATAACACCTTGTCTATCGGTGACAATGATGCCGTCGGGTGAGTTCTCGACCACGTTGTTGAATCGTGATTCGCTGGCTGTCAACGCTATTTTCAGCTCAGAACGCGACAGCTCGCCACCCGGAGAAGGATGGCTCATTCATACCCCATAACATCGTAGCTCACGCTTGCGGAACCGTTAGACATCTTCAAACATTTCTTGCAGTCGCGCAGACTCCGGCGTCTGGTGGTACTGGGGATTACCTGAAAGAATACCCGTGATGTTACGAAACGGGTTACCCACTCGCATACCACTGCTATCGATGATGAACTCTCGAATCTCACGCTCGTGCATTGACCCACGCATTTTCAATACGGCTATACCACGGCTTATTTCACCAAAAAGTTCTACATAGCGTAGCAGAATTATGGTGTCGGTTATCGTGGATATATGCGCTTCAGTGACAGACGTTCCCCCCATCAAAGAAGGTGTGACAGAGGTAAATACACCGACAATTTCCTGCTGTTTTATAAATGAGGTAAGGCCAATAACAAATTCGCGGAAACCTTTGGTTGATGAGCCTCGCTCCAGCGCCGACAGACTGTCTACTGCAATGCGAGTTGGCTTGAATTCCTCAATATCTCTTTTCATGGATATAAGGTGTTCTTCGAGCCCAGTAGTTTCGGGGTAAACGCACACTACCTTAAGACGGCCATCAGCCTCCATACCGGCAAAGTCCACACCCCAGCCTTCAGCATTTCGAAACAGCTGATTACGACTCTCCTCAAAGGCAAAAAACAGGGCTCTCTCATCCTTGGCAGCACCACCGATAAAGCTTGTGGCCATCAACGTCTTGCCAGTACCTGTCGCACCGGATATCAACACAATGGAGTCTCTAAAAAAACCACCACCACACATTCCATCAAGTTTCTCCGTACCGGAACTGATGCGTACATGCGATGAGCGATGGTTCAGCTCCACGGTGGAAAGCGGTACACCTACGATCCCACCGTCGGTAACGATGCTGAATGGATGCTCACCCTTCTGGTGGTCGGTACCGCGAAACTTGAGGATCTCCATGGTACGCCGACGACTCTCAGACTCCAGCACATTGCGCAAGATGATGACGTTGTCTGCAACGAACTCTTCTATGCCGTGCCTGGCGATATCACCATACTCGTACCGCCTTTCTGCCGTTATGAGAGCAGTCACACCCATTTTTTTCAGTGCGACCGATATTCTCAGGAGTTCGCTGCGCACCGCGTGCTGATCGTCAAACTTACTGAAGATGGCACCCAGTGAATCGATTGACACTCGTGAAGCACCCACTCTTTTTATCGCGTGTTCAATTCTGGCCAGTAACGCGGAAAGATCAAAATCACCGCTCAGTATGGATACCTCCTCGGGCCTGGGTGATACGTCCACGAACGCCCACTTACCTTGCGATTCCCACTGTTCAATATCCCAGCCGAAGCTGAGCATGTTCTGGCGAATATCTGATGGTGTTTCCTCAAACGTGACGAAAACACAGTTCTCATCGTTCAGCGTGATACCGCACGACAGGAACTGCACGGCAAACACGGTCTTGGAGCTGCCTGCGGTACCTGCCAGCAGCGTAGTTCTGCCCTTGGGTATACCGCCATTGGATATCGCATCAAAACCCTGAATACCGGTTTCAAGCTTCGTGACCTTGCCTGGATTAGCGGACATCATGGTGTGCTCAGTTTTCAATGTTACGGGCTCCCGCCAAATCCAGTCCGCGAAGCAAGGACGCCCTGTCCGAAAGATCTCCAATGGTTCTTCGGACAGGCAAAGGTGCTGTCTTTATCAGTGTTGGTGTGGCCAGAATGAAATCATCCTCGGCCGCTTGAGGATTTTCCAGAACGTCAATAACGTCCAGATCTATATTTTCCGGCGAGTGGTCAGCGAGTGCACTGTGCAGGTTATCCAACGCAGTGTCAGAGCGTACCGATCGACCGGATATGAAAAGTTTCAGCGACAATCTGTTCATTTTTCTGTTCGCGATGCAGACTTGACATTGTCGTGTCTTGAATCGATTGGGAGCGGGATTGGCGCTGGCAGATTGCGACTGTACATTTTGTAGAATGAACAGAGATGGCCTAACAAGCCGGTGAGCAGATAACGAGCTTCCTCATTGCACAAGCGGATCTTCTTGACCGGCATGTGGTCGATCTTGTCACTGACCGACATCGTGTGTAGTTCAACGATATCTCTTGGCGTTGCGTTGTAGCTGCCTAAGGTTTCAGCCAGCGATCTCAACTGCAAAGACAGATTGTTTTCAACCTTGAAGCTGCGTTGCTCGAGCGCTTTCTCAAGCAAAGCGCAGTAGTCCACAATGGCGTACTCGAACACGTGTCTGTCACTCTCTCTGAGTGATTTTTTCAGTTCGTTGGCAGCACCATGATTCTCGATGGCTTCATGAGCGCTCGCCTCAAGCCGCCTTAATTCCCGTTCTCTCGCGATTAACACTTTAGAGTCGTGCAATTCTTCAAGCAATCGATATCGCTCAATGGCGTATCGCAGTGTCTTGCTCAGGATAGCCGTGTCAGAGTTACCTTTGACCAGGTAGTCCTGCGCGCCATGCTGAACCGCCTCGAGCGCCAGGCTCTCATCATCAGACCCTGACAATACCACCACCGGAGTTGTAGCAAGATCAGTGAACGCCTTGACTGTCTCGAGACCCTGACTATCAGGCAATGCCAGATCCAGCAGGATAAGATCGAAGCTTCGTTGAGTCAGTTCGTCATGAGCCTTTGACACAGACTCAGCTCTTACCAGCTCGAACATGCGATTTTGCCGCAGCGATCGCGCAAGCATGGCAAAGTCTGTTGGATCATCTTCTACAACCAGTACTACCAGTTCAGTATCCACTTGCAGTTTCCAAGAGGTGTTAAGTTAAAGCCTATTCTGGCCAGCCAGTCAGTTCGCCTATCGCCAATTGCACGCAAAAAATTGCCGAACTATTTTTTAAGCAGTAGTTTACCTACGTTACTGCTTAAACGCTTGCACTAATCGGTATACAAACCTGAACAACCGCGACGTATTATTGACTCCCAAAGCTATCATGAACCTATTAAATATTGCATTTGCAGGGCTCGGTAACATGGGACTACCCATGGCCAGAAACCTGAAAACCGCTGGTCATAATATCAAGGGCTACGATCCAGCCCTCACTGACGATGATCTTAACGATGAATCTGGCATAACTCTCTGCTCCAGTCTTGAGCAGACTGTGAAGAATAGTGATCTTGTCATCACCATGTTACCCAATGGCTCGATTGTGCTCGATGTTCTGAAACGTATTCTCGCCAGCGATACCAAACCCTCAATAATCATCGACTGTTCAACCATCGACATCAATGATGCACGTGCAGCTCACAGCCTCGTAAGCGATGCCGGTATCGGTTTTCTGGACGCACCTGTCTCGGGTGGAATTGCAGGGGCAGCAGCTGGCACCCTGACCAGCATGGTGGGTGGATCAGAGGCGTTACTGCACTCTGTTCGCGAGGCGCTGGAACCCGTCTTCAATAGCATGGTGTACTGCGGTCCCGGCGGCTCCGGTCAGGCTGCGAAAATCTGTAACAACATGTTGCTGGCCACTGCCATGATTGGTACCTGTGAAACCTTCAACCTTGGCCGGAAGCTGGGACTGGATGCAAATACGCTTTTTTCAGTTCTATCAAGTTCTACCGGATCGTGCTGGTCTGTAAACAACTATTGTCCAGTTCCCGGTGTAGGCCCTACGTCACCGGCAGACAACCAGTATCATCCCGGCTTCAGCGCCAGGATGATGCTCAAGGACATGAATCTGACACAGCAGGCCGCGCAATCAGTGTCGCAGGCAACGCCGCTGGGAGCGCAAGCGCTTGCTTTGTACCAGCTGTACGTGGATAACGGCGGCGCAGAGAACGACTTCTCCGGCATCATTCAATTTCTGGATACCCTTGAGCGCACTTGATTAAATTGGCCAAGTGCAACTTCACTCACCCAAGGTGAACGGTGATGGTTGTATCTGGTGTAACACTTCATACAACGCAGCAATCTGCATCCAGTCCGTCATCTGCCAGGTAGATGCCTCTGCATGCACCGCGCTGATAGCTGCCTGCAGCTGATAGGGGCCTACCTGAGCCTTGGGTAGAGTGACCTTTAACAGCGTTATGCCTTCGTCGATCATGTGATGGTTCCATCGGGCACGATCCTGATGCTCCAGCGGCACGACACCGCCAACCGCATTCTGGCGCGTGCCGCGTCTTGAATCATGTAATAACATCAGTGCAAGCAACCCGGCGGTCTCAGTATGCTCAGGCATCAGAGAATTCAGCACACGAGCAAGCCTGATAGCTTCATCGGACAGTGAGTGACGGGTGAGTTGCTCGCCTGATGTTGCGCTGTACCCTTCATTGAAAATGAAATAGATGACAGCAAGCACGCCACTGACCCGATCAGGCAGTTTCTCCACTGAAGGCACCTCATAAGCTATACCGGCAGCTGCTAACTTGTGTCTGGCACGCACCAGACGCTGTGCCATGGCAGAGGGCTTGTCGAGAAAGGCACGGGCTATCTCCTCAGTACTCAAACCACCTACTGCCCGAAGTGTCAATGCAACCCGGGTTTTCTGATCCAGTGCCGGATGAGCGCAAGTGAACAGTAGTTCGAGTCGCTTATCAGGAATTTCAGAAAGCTCATCACCGTCGGCTTCTACCTGCCCTTGCAAATCGAGAAGATAGGACAACTCTGGTTGAAGCTGCTTGAAACGTGTACGTCGGCGTAAATGATCAATGGCTTTGTTTCTGGCCGTCTTGAGTAACCAGGCCGTCGGTGATTCTGGTATGCCCTGCTCGTTCCATTGCACCAGTGCTGCCTCCACTGCGTCCTGCAACACGTCCTCGGCCAGTTGCATACTCCCGACAGACTTGATCAGAGAGGCCAGTATGCGCCCCCACTCTTCCCGGACTAACCGGTTGATGGCCTGATCCAGTTGGAATGGGGGCAGCAAGGTGAAGTACTCAGTATCGCTGGGGTAAGGCGCTGCGAGCGTTAATTATCCCAGACCACCACGGGGCGAACTTCAACCCTGCCGTGCTGGGCTGTTGGAATTTTCGCTGCGTAGTCGAGCGCTTCATCCAGATCCTTGCAATCCAGTAGATAGTAGCCGCCCAACTGCTCCTTGGTTTCAGCAAACGGCCCGTCAGTCACTTCCAGCTTCCCATTATTTTCAAGCGTCACGGTGGTGGCGGTTGATACGGGCTGCAGCGCATCCCCTGACTTCATTACCCCGTTGTCCAGACATAGCTTGGTAAATGCCTGATAAGCCTGAATATACTCACCGAAGGCCTCGGAACCAGGCTGAGGACCTTGATTTTCAACTGAATAAATCAAACACATGTATTGCATTATCGTTCTCCTGCTAAATGGCATGCTCTGCAGCAAGCTGTAAAAGGATCAGTGTCAGCAACCACTCTGGCGCTGTAACTTGTAAACGAATGGCATCGAATCAAATCGACAGCTCAATGTAATTTTTTTTTCAAAAGCCTATTTATCCGATCCGGACCACCTCCGCTGCGCATTGATCGCATCATATATTGACGCTCAGTTCAGGTTGAATTGATTAACCCTAGTGATGCCTATATCGTGGCGGCTTGTACAGACTTGACAACATGATCTGCCCACCCGGCTTACTGGCTTTCTACCACCACACCATACTCAAAAGCGGGGCATTTAGTACGGTGTGGCACATGAATACAATACAAGTCTGGTAGGTGAAAGACGACCCACCACTTATCTGCTCACGTGATACCCAGGTTTACGCAAACATCAGACGTTAATCCCTTTCATGCCCTCTTCTGTGTAGCGCTCGCCAGCAGCAGCATCAGGAGGAACCAGCTCTGACAGCATTTTTACATCAGCCTGACTCAGCTCAATATCAACTGCGCCCACATTGTCCAGTAGATAGCTCTGGCGACGAGTGCCAGGGATGGGAACGATATGATCTGATTGCGCCATAAGCCAAGCCAGTACCAGCTGTGCTGGCGTACAGCCTTGTTCGTCGGCAAAACGCTTGACGATTTCCACGATATTCAGATTGGCTTCATAGTTTTCATGCGAAAACCGTGGATTTGCTAACCTGAAATCTGATGCATCCAGATCAGACGGAACAACGGATGAGGTCAGAAATCCACGACCCAACGGTGAATACGGTACGAAACCAACATCAAGCTCCTTGCATACCGCCAGCACGCCCTGCTCAGGATCACGCGTCCAGAGTGAATACTCGGTTTGCAAGGCCGTAACCGGATGAACGGCATGAGCACGCCTTAACGTATCACTGCTCGCTTCACTGAGCCCTATATGGCGAATCTTGCCTTCGTTCACCAGTGCCGCCAGAGCAGTCATGACCTCTTCTATGGGTCGATCCTGCTCAATACGGTGTACGTAAAATAGATCAATGACGTCAGTACCCAGTCGCTGTAACGACTGCTCACACGCCTGCCGGGCATAATCCGGATCATTGCTCACGCCGCGTCCATAGCCCGTGTCTTCACGCACAATGCCGAATTTGGTAGCGACTGTTAGCGTATCGCGTCCACGCTCTTTGATGAAACGACCGATGAGCTCCTCATTGTGTCCCCGCCCGTAAATGTCTGCCGTATCGAAAAAATCAATGCCTAGATCAGCAGCCGCATGCAACGTTGCCATGGACACATCATCGTCCGATGGTCCATAGAACTCAGACATACCCATACAGCCTAGCCCAAGTGCTGAAACCTGAAGGCCCTGTCCTAATTGTCTTTGTTTCATAGCGGTTCAAAGAGTGAAAAAGTCGTGCATTCGAAGGTAGCATCACTGGTTACACAAACCAACACCAAACTAGGAGCCTGTCCGAGAATAATCTGATCGGCCGACAGCGCGATCTTTTGGCCATATTTCCGCGTAAATTTCGGCGAATAGAACAACTATTCACCTCAATTGACACGAAAATCTGACTCAAAATCTCACACTCTCGCCTCGATCGTTATTCTCGGACAGGCTCCTAGGGTAGTTAACGGTCAAGAACTAACATAACGGCCCAACTGGACAACACCAGTAGAGTCAGGGTGGCTACCTAAATGCTTGGTCTCAGGATATCAACTCTATTCACGACCCACCTCATCTAAATGCCCAGACTGTTATTCAATCTGGATATCTCTGCCGCAGAGTACCAGGCGTTTTACAGCGGCATTTACAAGGTCATTCTCGCCCGAGCAGAAAATGGTCAGCGATTGCAATTTCCTGCGAACGAGCTTCGCAGGTTTGTCAGCCACACGGGCATTCAGGGCCGGTTTGAAATCAGCTTTAGTGCAGATAACAGATTACTGGGATTGAAGAAGGTGGGATGAGGATACTTGTTGTACTGAGGTATTTCATCCGCGCCACCAGCGCTCATATGCACCACAACCATCCAGTGATCATAGTGGTGCCCGGGGCCGGACTTGAACCGGCACGGTGTTGCCACCGAGGGATTTTAAGTCCCTTGCGTCTACCAATTTCGCCACCCGGGCGGGGGCTGACTTCTCTGTTATGTACAGAGATTTGCGGCTCGACTCTACACGTGTAGAGTGGATCTGGAAGGGTGCCGCTTGCTGTGGGCGTAGTTTACACGTCTACACGGTTTTGCGGTAAGTCTGCACGCGCTCACGCAAGCAGAGTTGATACACTGAATTGACCCGAGCAAGACGTAACCTCTCCCATACGTATCGAGAATTCACACCTCCCACAGTCACGAATGCCACGCACCCATGACACACACTGTGATAACGGCTGTCATACCCGCCTACAATGCTGAAAACACCCTGCTGAGGTCAGTATTCAGTGTTCTCGGCCAGACTCATCAGCATTTCGAACTCATCATCGTGGATGATGGTAGCTCTGACAGAACGCTGGCCGTAGCACAGGCAATTGAGGATTCCAGAGTCACCGTACTTACTCAGCCCAACAACGGGCCAGGGGCCGCCCGCAATGCCGGGCTTCGGGTTGCAACAGGACGCTGGGTGGCCTTTCTGGACGCGGACGATACGTGGGAAGCGGACTTCTTCTCTGCAGCTCTGGAGGCTTTGGCAGCCCATCCACAATTGTTGTTCTACTTCGGGGCCACCCAGTCCAAAACAGCGACAGTACGCAAGCCTTCGCTACTGGCCACGCAAACCCCGTTCGTTTTCCAGGCTGATCGATCAGTAAAGGCAAAACGTTTAAGGCGTCAGGTCGAGCTCAGTTTGTGCTTGATGCTTGCGGACAAAGACACCATCGTCTCACTCGGTGGCTACTATGAAAGGGACAAGTGCACGTATGGTGAGGACAGCGTGTTGTCCTTCCTGATTTTCTGGCTTTATCCCGTTATAAAAAGTCACAAGATCGTACACACCTACAATCAATCCGAGACAGGCCTGTCATTGAGCCGACATACCAACGTTCAGGCCAAGGCTATGGTGCTAGACCCAGACTATATATACGAACGGCTTCCTGAATCGTCATTCCGTGCCGTGCGCCAGTTCATCGCCTATCTGGCCAGTGTTGATGCCCAACGATTGGCCAAGGCCGGTAAAAGCGACGAAGGATGGCAACTGATTAAAGACAGAACCGTTCTTGCCTGTGCCTATCAACCAGCGGTGATGGTGGCGCTACTGCGCTTTGCTTTTTACACCACTACAAGTCCTTTAAGGTCTTCGTAGACCGTCCGACACACCGGAAGCCGCAACGCACACGCTCATGCGTTTAACCAGGTAGCCTTGTCAGATTCAATCAGGCAATACAGAGGCGATGTGTGCATCCGGGTAAGCCCGCTCCCGTTCGCACAATTCCAGGATGGCGTCTATGGAATCAATACCGGCCCGTTCGATGTAATGGCGATTTCTCAAGCGCGCATGGCGGCGAGACGGAAACCAGCGTAGCAACACTTCCTTGGGGGCAAAGCCATCGATCAACACGAGACGCCGTCTGCCACTGGCAAGACGTTTGACACAAAGATTGGTAGAGGACCAATCTCGGAACACGATAGCGGAGCTTTGCAGCCCGGCATTGAATTCATCGAGTGCCTGCTCCCATTCCCCCCTGCACTCTTCCAGCGTTTCACGGGTCAGTGCATCACGCAACAAAGGCGACGTCTGACCCGTTGAGCCATCCAGTATCCTTTCGGCAGCCAGAGCCTGACCGTGGCTGGTCATGACCGTGCCAAACAGACGTGACACATGCGTGTAGACTTCGTCACCGTAAAAACGGGCAAGGCGTTGCAGATAGAAGCTCTCACGTCGAGATTCTTTGGCACCCCGCGCGTTCAGCGCAACCTTGAGGCACAAGTCGGGTTTTTCAGGATGTACGTAACAGGCGCGTCCATTGCCGCGTCCGATAAGATCTGCATCGTTTACAACTAACATTTAAGGACCTTGCCTCTAGTCTCCCGCGCTACCTTTAGTGGATGCAGCGCATACAGGTGCTTGAAACTAACATTAGCTGCGCTTTAGCCACCGATTTGCCATCATAACAACATAGACCCTGAACGGATTATGTGATCAATCGGTTGGGGCAATTGCGGCTGTATACACGCACGGGTTGCACAAGCTGTATATGGCTGCATACCCGAAACATTGTCGGGTTAATCATTCCGAGGAATGGAGGCTGAGCCCGGAGTCGAACCGAGGTAAACGGATTTGCAATCCGGTGCATAGCCACTCTGCCACTCAGCCGAG
>ENA-ORXT01002976-ORXT01002976.1-marine-metagenome-genome-assembly--contig:-NODE-2976-length-19366-cov-12.173778_pt1 | contig 19366 bp, 18 predicted proteins | sample MGYA00237868_ERZ511482 | MGnify/ENA metagenome assembly ERZ511482
TCCTATCAAGGATAAAGTTAATCTAGCAGCTAATGTTAAAAGAATACTAAATGACCATCAACTTAAAACGGAATTAACTAAAAACGCATTTAATCTATTGGATACGTTTAGCACAAAAGCCACTGCTTCACAGACCATCCAAGTATATAAAGATATATTGTTAGAATAATACATTATATATTTACAATATATTTATATCTTTGATTAACAAATAGATGACTATGCGCAAATCAAATTTAATATTCTCAATTATATGCTTTCTACTATTAATGGGCTGTGGCTCAAAGCAAAATTCGGTCACAAAAGCTCCTAAAGGCGTAAATTTTATAAAGTCTGAATCTTTATCATCGGTTTTAGAAAAAGCAGAGAGAGAGGGAAAGGCAGTATTCATTGATGTTTATGCAGATTGGTGTGTCCCTTGCAAGGTGATGGATCAAGAAGTTTTTGTTTATAAAACTACTGCCGATTATATGAATAAGAATTTTATAAATCTGAAAATTAATTCGGAAAAAGGCAATGGTCCTAATATTGCTTCATTATATAATGTATATGTTTTACCTACCCTTTTATTTGTAGACTCTAAAGGCCGGATATTGGAACGGATGGATGGATCAGTAGGTCACTCAGAACTGATGGCTATGGGCGATCGCGCATTAATAGGAAATCAGGGAGTTCGCTAAACGACAAGTCTAAATCCAACTCCATGGATATTTTCAATTTTCAATTCGGGATCCTTACTTAAGGATTTTCGTAATCGGGAAATAAAAACGTCCAAACTTCTACCTAAGAAATAGTCATTTTCGCCCCAAAGTTTTTCTAGAATAACAGATCGTTGTACAACTTGATTTTTATTTTCAATTAAAATTTCCATTCGTCCATTTTATTGATTGGCAACTGATCAGTAATAACCAAATCCAAAAACCATGAATTAATATCAATGGTTTTTTCTGCTAACTGTTTTCCAAATTCCGTGAGTTTATATTCTACTCTGGAAGGAACTTCAGCAAATACGGTTCTTTCGATTACTTGTCGATTTTTAAGTTTCTTTAAAGTGACGGAAAGCATTCTTGAAGAGATACCTCGAATGTTGTTTTTTATTGCCGTGAAACGAAGCACATCATAGTAAGCCAAATTGTAGATCACGAAAAGACTCCACTTGTCAGTGACCATTGATATTGCGTCTTTTATGATGCAAACTCCCGTTTTCTATTCTCAACAGACTTTTCGAAAAATACCTCCACTTTATTTTTAACCATATTGTTTTGAGTACCTACATTAGTTACTTTCATGTTACTTAGTTTAGATCTTGTAACCTATTGTTTTACAACGAGTTAATACTTATATTCACATTAGTAATTAAAAGTAACTAATGATTTTATATTAAGCAATTATTTATGACCCCACTTACAACAGAGATGCTAAGCGCACAACTTAACTCTATATTTTCAGAGACGATCAACTGGTTTGAAGCTCAACCCGAAGCTAACTTTAACAAAGAATTGATGGAAGGCAAGTGGACTATGGCAGGTCACTTGTACCATTTAATAAAAAGTACAAAAGCCGTTAGCAAAGGACTATTAATGCCAAAATTAGCACTACGTATTTCCTTTGGGAAATGCAATCGCACTGAACGTAGCTTTGAGGAGCAACATCAAAAATACTTAAAGGCACTTGATGAATTTACAAAAGTGAGTGGATCTCCAGCAATACCACCGTCCAAATTTGTACCTCCTGAAGGTAGGGTTTTTGAAAAGGAAGCCTTACTAAATCGCTTTAAATTAGGAGGCTATGACTATTGCCAAGCGTTAGCGAAGTGGAATGAAAAAAAATTAAGCGTTTATGTATTACCACATCCTATTATGGGAAAGTTGACAGTAAGGGAATTTACATATTTTACGATTTTCCATACGAAGCATCATTTGGATATTTTGCAGGGGAATTATGTGGATGAGTGAGTTTGATATCTAAATATATTTTTAACCTCAACAGATTATCATTTAGATTATCTCGAATTTCAAAGCAATAAATTGTACAAATCGCTAGGAGGGAATAGTAAGCCAACACCATCAGATTTTATTTTAAAGAGTGGACCTTTTTCTACCCCTCTACCTTGTGCATTTCTTTTAATTAAATGGTCAACTGTAATAATTCCTTGTTCCAGCAACAAATCAAAATTGAGAAATTATTGGACTTTTAGATTGATTGTTCCATTTCAAGTAAACTGAGGCACCTCAGTTTTGCGTTTACTGCCACCAGTTGATCTTTTGCCTTGTAAAACAAAAGAGACATTAAATGATTGCAGCCTTGCCATTTCACGAAAGGTAAGGGCACGTGTTGAAATGTAACATATCCAATATATCGCCAGTTATTTTCATTATAACTGAGAATAAATATTCGTCTAAAGGTGTGGATTTTGAAAATGTAAATTGTGTAACAGGCGAGGCGAACAGCCGGAAGCCCTAGATGGACAAGCGGTGGAAGCGGCATTCCATTTTTTGCTTTTCGCAAAAATGGGATATAGTGGACGACGCGACCCAAGTTTTTTGAAGCGCATGATAGAGACGCATTGAATGCGTCTGTGGCGATGGCTAAAAACGCAGGGGTGGCCCCAAACGAAAGAAACACGTACCAAAATACATGTCAAGTTTTCTATACAATTATATTTTATGTAAAAATGAGTTGATGGGTCTCTGTACCCCCCAATGCAGAGACCCAACTCATTATTATTTTAACTGCATATTTGAGGGAATAGAAATTACAAAATTTTGATGGTAACCAAGGCAAAAAACGCAGGGATAGCCTTAGCTATCGCGAGTATTTTTAACGCAGGGTAACGGCAAAAGATGGAATTTATATCCGCAAATATGTAGTTGAAATAATATAAACAAAGTCGCATTCGACTTTATATCTTCGGTTTTAATTCGTTTCTATAAATATGTGGGAGGTGGTAATAATAAGGTGTTTCTATAAAATGAGTTGATGGGTCTCTGTACCCCCCAATGCAGAGACCCAACTCATTTACAAAGTCGCATTCGACTTTATCTCTTCGGTTTTAATTCGTTTCTATAAAATATGTGGGAGGTGGTAGTAATAAGGTGTTTCTATAAAATGAGTTAGGACCTCCGTACCCCCCAATGCGAAGGTCCAACTCATTACAAAGTCGCAATGACTTTATATCTTCGATATTAATCGTTTTCTAAATTGTGGGGAGGTATAAAATAATTGTCTCGAAAAAATTTCGAGGAGCGGTTAGAAACTAACCAGTGGAGGGTGTATTTTAAAAGTGAGCAATTGGACCAACTGTACCCCCCAATGCAATTGGACCAACTCACTCTTTATAAAGTCAAAAGACTTTAATTCTTTGGTATTGTTATTCGTCTGTGGTGGGAGGTTTTATTTTTGATTTCTAAAAGTGAGCGGTAGATCAGTTCTACCCCCCGATGAACTGATCTGACTCACTTTAAATCCATTGCTGGACCTAATTCTTTGTTGCAAAAGATATTGTTAAATCCAATAATTATCAGGGGGAGGATATTAACTTCAATACTTATGATTATGCAAGTTTGATGCCATATGGATTTAGCCATATATGTAATGAATGGCAGGTTTACATTTAAACCAAGCGTGACTATATCCAGATTAATGCCAAAATGACATAGATTTGCAAATGGTATGTATATTGAGTTAAAAAGGTCTAAAAACAACCATCTATGACAAAAGGAAATATATCAGTACAAACGGAAAACATTTTTCCGATTATTAAACAGTTTCTTTATTCGGATCAAGAGATATTTTTACGCGAGTTAATCTCTAATGCAGTAGATGCTACTTCTAAGATTCAGACACTATCTAGAAAGGGCGTATATAAAGATGAGCTAGGCGATGTTACTATCGAAGTGATTCTGGACAAAGAAGCTAAGACACTTACTATTAAGGATAGGGGTGTAGGCATGACGGAATCAGAAGTCAACAAATATTTGAACCAAGTTGCCTTCTCTAGTGCCCAAGACTTTTTAGAGAAGTATAAAAACGAGAGTTCTATTATTGGGCACTTTGGTCTTGGATTTTATTCTGCATTTATGGTAGCGGATAGAGTGCAGGTGATCACTCAGAGTCATAATCGCAAAGAGCGTACTGTAGAGTGGACTTGTGAAGGCGATCCTAAATACACTTTAGATAAGGTAGACAAAAGAGAGCGTGGATCTGACGTGATTTTACACATCAGCGACGATGCTACAGAATATCTGGAAGAAACAAGAATCCAAGAACTACTAGATAAGTATTGTAAATTCTTACCTGTAGAGATCAAATTTGGAACGAAGACGGAGAAGGTTTTTAAAGACGATGAAGATAAGGAAGGTACAGATGTAGTTACCGATAATATCGTCAACAATCCAAACCCAATATGGAAGAAGGCTGCAAACAAAATTAAGGAGGAAGAATATAAGAGTTTTTACAATGAACTCTACCCTTATAGTCAGCCGCCTATGTTCTGGATTCATCTTAATATAGACTTCCCATTTAACTTGACTGGAGTACTGTATTTTCCTAAGATAAATAATTCTATGGAGGTGCAGAAAAACAAAATCCAGCTTTATAGTAATCAAGTCTACGTCACGGATGAGGTAAAAGAGATTGTACCAGAATTCTTAACGCTATTGCATGGTGTGATAGATTCTCCAGATATTCCGTTAAACGTATCTAGGTCATATCTGCAGAGTGATCAAAATGTAAAGAAGATAACTAGCTATATCACTAAAAAAGTAGCCGAGAAGCTCAATAACCTGTTTAAAAAGAAGCGTGAGTCTTATCAAGAAAAATGGAAAGATTTAAGTGTATTCGTTAAGTACGGAATGGTAAGTGACGAGAAATTTTACGAGAAGGCGACTAAGTTTGTCTTACTGGAAAGTACAGATGGGAAGTTGCACACTATAGAAGAATACCGTGAGATAATCAAAGGTGCACAAACCGATAAGTATGATAAGCAAGTTTTCTTATACTGCAATCATAAAGAAGATCAAGCGAGCTATGTAAAAGCAGCCAAAGAGAAAGGCTATGATGTATTGGTGATGGACAATATCATTGACAATCACTTTATGCAACAACTAGAGCAGAAGTTAGACAAAGTAACTTTTGTGCGAGTAGATTCTGACATTGTAAGTAATCTGGTACAAAAAGATGAGACGATAGAGTCCGTCTTGAGTGAGAAAGAAAACGAAAAAGTACTGAGTATCTTCAAAGAAAAGATCGCAGCGGAATCAAATAGATTCGAGATGAAGGCGCTTTCTCCAGAGGAGCCGCCAGTATTGATCACTAAGCCAGAGTTTATGCGTCGTATGTCTGAGATGCAAAGAATGCAGGGTATGGATATGAGCATTATGCCAGAGTCTTACAACGTAGTGATCAATTCAAATCACGTACTTATTGCAGACAAGCTCAATAAGATGAGAAATGACGATAAGAAAAGTGAGTTCGCTCAATACCTCTATCAGCTAGCATTACTTAACCAAGGTATGTTGAAAGGAGAAGCCTTGAGTAATTTTGTGAATAAGAGTATAGACTTTTTGAAGTAAGCGATACTCTTTTAATAATAAAAAATGGTTGTAGATTATTTCTGCAGCCATTTTTTCATTTCTATTGCTTTTGTATTATAAAATCCATCTGATGACATTATCAAATCATCTAGATAATCGATGGCTTCGGTATTATTATTGATTTTTATATTAAGCAAGGCAAGGTACCAAGTTGCTTCTTCAAAATAGATATCACTATTGATGCGAACTGTGGTGAGCGCATCGGCAGCTTGCTCGGATTGGGCTAGCTCTAAATGAGCAATACCTTTATATAATCGCATTTGATTGTCCTCTTCATTGAGGATTAATAAAGAATCAAAGACTGGGATGGCTGCCTGATATCGACCATTATTAAAGTTATCGACTGCCTGTATATTTACGGACGACGCGCTGGCGCCTCTCGTCTGATAATCCCAAGAAGGTTTTTCATAAAACTTAGCAAAGGTACGGCTAGGCTGGTCGGCACGATAATATTTGACGCTAGCAACTCCCACCAGAAGCACCACAGCGATACTAGCTGCGACAGAGAGCCATTTTCTAATACCAAGGCTGCTGCCCTCTGCTTTTCTTATTTCTTCTGGGTGATCGACATATCCTTCTACTGCCGCGTTACATAGCGCACAATCTAATAGGTGGTTCTCTAGTTCAAATCTAGCTTGCGCAGTCATACTATGCTGCAGATACTGCTTTATATCTCCTTTTGATAAGCAGTTTCTATCGGAATTAATATCTTCAATTTTCCAGGTCACGCTTTTAAATTGAGTTGATGATGAATAAACCCTTTCATTTTTCTTTTTCCATTTTGAAGGCAACTTTTCACAGTACCGAGCTTCATACCAGTTTGTTGGCAGATTTCAAGGTAAGATAGGCGCTGGTAAAAGAATAAGTCCATGCAAAGTTTTTGTTGTTCTGACAGAAGATTTACAGCATCTGCTAACAGTCTCGACAGCTCTTTTTGATCGTAGTCATCTATAAGACGCTTGTCAGCTCCATAATTCACATTCTCCTCACTGCTTATTTGAAACTTTCTAAATTGATCTAGCGAGGTAGTCTTTCGTTTTTTATTGCGTATCTCATCTAAACAGTGATTTTTACACATACTATAGAGCCAAGATTTAAAATTATTAACCTCTAGACTATGAGCCTTTTCTACCAATTTTTCATAAATCTGTGATTTGAGGTCCTTACTCCAATCCGTATCGTTAGTATATTTGATACAAACACCATAGATAAGGTGCTCATATTTATGGTATAACCTCACAAGCCAAAGCTGATCATGCGTTTGACTATAATTTGATAGGTATTTAAAATCTTCTTTGTCTTGGTCGCTCAAAATAGGTTATCTAGATTTTTTCTCAGTCATTTTTCTTTATTTAGATGGTCGGTCAAACTTAAGGGTCAAAATATTGTTAGAATTAGTTAAATTTGTGTCGGTTTACCGAAAAGAGTGGCCAGATAATATTGATCACCATAACAATAAAGATACTTTAAATGGCAATAGCAGTAGGTACAAAAGCACCAGAATTCTCCTTAGTAGCAGATAATAAAGAAACTGTTACACTTAGTGATTATCAAGGAAGAAACTTAGTGATACTTTTCTTCCCTTTGGCCTACACGGGTGTATGTACAACTGAACTTTGTACTATGAGAGATGATATTGCAAATTTCAGCAATATGAATGCAGATATTGTTGCTATCTCTGTAGATTCTCCTTTTGTACTCGAGAACTTCAAAAAAGATCAAAACCTTAACTTTCCTTTGTTGTCAGACTTCAATAAAGAGGCTAGTAAGGCATATGATTCGTTGTATGAAGAGTTTCCGGCATTTGGAATGCAGGGTGTTTCTATGAGAAGTGCTTTTGTGGTGGATAAGGATGGAGTTGTTAAATACCAAGAAGTATGTGCGAGTCCTGGAGATTTACCAAATTTTGCAGCGATCAAAGAAACATTATCTCAGTTAAATTAGTTATTTTAGTATAGTATTTATCATAAAATATAGCGTAACATGTATACATCAAGTTTAGAAAACATCGATTTTAAAAATATCTACAACACAGCTGTAGACGAATTAGAAGAGATCATGGTTGAAGAGCTGGCTGACGTCGGAACTAACAACGAACTTATCGTATATAATGATGATCACAATACTTTTGATTGGGTGATTCAGTGTTTCATTGAAGTCATTGGACATAGCTTTGAGCAATCTGAGCAGCTTTCTTTACTCGTACACTACAAGGGACAAGCAGCAGTAAAAACAGCGCCAATGAATATCCTCAAGCCGCTAAAGAATGCGCTCGTAGACAGAGGTTTATCTGCAGTTATCGAGACTTGTGATTAATTTCTCATCCTAGTTATTTCATTTATCTAATTGTACTGGCTTCCAGAAGAGTTAATATTTCCACATCCTAGCTTAAGCAACGCAGACGGCTTGTTGGCTATCGGTGGTGATCTCTCTCCTGAACGTATATTGCTTGCTTATAAGCATGGAATTTTTCCTTGGTTTAATCCTGGAGAAGAATTTCTTTGGTGGAGTCCAGACCCGCGATTTGTACTTTTCCCAGAAGAATTGAAAGTGAGCAAGAGTATGCGCCCCTATTTCAATCAACAAAAGTATACAGTAAGCTATGATACACGTTTTAGAGAAGTTATCACCAACTGTAGCGAATCTAAGCGTCGTGGGCAAGGTGGAACATGGATTACTGATGAAATGATAGATGCTTATACCTTATTACATGAAATGGGTTGGGCGCACTCCGTAGAAGTGTTTAAAGAAAATTTATTGGTGGGCGGATTGTATGGTCTTGCGATTGGAAAGGTATTTTTCGGCGAGTCCATGTTTTCCAAAGAAAGCAATGCTTCTAAATTTGGGTTTATTTCATTGGTTCAACAGCTAAAAAAAAGAGGGTACACGTTGATCGATTGCCAACAAGAGACACCTCACCTGGGGAGTCTCGGTGCGACTAGCATAACCAGAGCGAGCTTTTTGACCAAGATGGAGCAAAACAATAAGCTAAACCATCAAGCAGTTAAATGGAAAAACTTGTTTGAAACTTCTTGATATATTTGTGTTATGATCCGATTCGCTTTATTAGTATTTGCTTTTTTGACTGTTACCCAAATACCGATACCTCAGCAGAATCCTGATTCGCTATATCCGCAAGATTATTTTCGATCACCTGTAGACTACGCTATCAAACTAAGTGGCACATTTGGAGAACTACGACCAAACCATTTTCATGCGGGGATTGATATTAAAGCCAAGTCAGGAAAGACTGGACAAAATATTTACGCAGCCGCAGATGGCACAGTTTCTCGTATCAATATCAAATCTAGTGGGTATGGCAATGCGCTGTATATAAATCATCCAAACGGCTATACTAGCGTATATGCACATTTGCAAAAGTTCCCTAAGGAGATCACCGACTACATGCATACCCAACAGTACCTAGATCAAAACTCAGAAACGGAGCATTATCCTACCGCAGGAAAATTCAACTTTAAGAAAGGAGACATCATCGGATCACTAGGTGTCAGTGGGAGATCTTACGGGCCACATTTACATTTTGAAATAAGGGAAACGCAATCTGAAATACCCATAAACCCTTTACTCTTCGGACTGAAAATAGAGGATAAGGTAAGACCAGATCTGCGTATGATAAAACTATATGCTTTAGATTCGAATATGAATGAGCTGGGAATGTCGCGGTATACTTTACGCAAAAATGGTGCGTCATTTATCCCCAGTAAAGACACGATGAATATCAATGCATCCCAAGTTGGCTTAGCGTTGAAAGCGTATGATCAGATGAGTGGCGTTCCTAATCTGAATGGTATCTATGCACTACAAATGTATGTCAACGATTCGCTGCACTTCTCTTTCAATATGGATAAGATATCATTCGATGAAACACGGTATATCAATGCGCATTTGGACTATGAAGAGCAGGTGAATAACAAGAACTATTTTAACCGCTGTTTCCGTATGCCTGGCAATAAATTGTCCATCTACCAGTCCAATAAGTACAATGGGGTAATTCAAATCAATGAAGATAAAGCGACAAAAATAAAATATGTCGTCATTGATCTAAATGGAAATAAAAGTAAATGTCAGTTTTGGATAAAGAAATCTAAGGACAAAGCTGTTCTAGAAGGAGAGGCTTATCAGTATTATTTGTTTCATGATAAAGAAAATCAAATCGATAGAGCAGAGATTAAACTCTTCTTTCCACACAGCTCGCTCTATAGAAATCTTGAGCTCAAGTATTTATCTTCTTTAGATAGTTCTTACAATATCTACTCGAGAGTATTTCATGTGCATGATCATCTCACACCATTGCATAAATACTTTGATATTTCTATTAAACCTGATAAGGATTTAAAAGGACAAGAGGAGAAAGCATTCATTGGCTATTGTGGAAAGGATCAGCGCTATGTCAACAACGGTGGAAAGTGGGAAGGCGCGTACTTAAAGACCAAGGCAGGCAAATTAGGAAACTTCTGTATAATGGTTGATACTGTTCCACCGAGCATAGAGCCCATCCGTTTCAGCAAAAACCTAAAAGGATACAAATCCATAACCTTCAAAATAACAGATAATTTTGAGACGGGAAAAGGCGTAGCAGGACTAGTATATAATGCCTACGTTGATGATCAATGGATTCTCATGAAGTACAATGGTAAAAAGGAAACCATCACATATAAATTTGATGACCTTCTCACTCCTGGAACACATCGTTTCAAATTAGTGGTAACGGATGCTTTAAATAACACTACCCAATTTATAAAAGAGATTACACTATGAGTCTGGAAGATAAAATTTTAGCAGCTCTTGTCTACGAGTTCAAGAGACGTGTATTGGAAGAAGGGCTTAGCCGTATTCAAAAATGCTTGGATTTATTAACTGAAGAAGAAGTGTGGAACCGTCCAAATCAAAACACCGTGAGTGTGGGTAATTTAGTATTACACCTAAGTGGAAATGTACGACAATGGATAGGTTCAGGTATCGGGGACATACCTGATGAACGTAAGCGTGATTCGGAATTCAACACCACAGCTGGTGTTTCTAAAATAGTGCTATATACAGAAGTTGAAAAGACAGTTCTGCAGGCTCTAGACATTTTGAATGAAATAAGCATAGCAGATCTACTGGAAACAAAAGAAGTACAAATCTATAAAGAAAGTGGAATGAGCATCATTATCCACGTGATAGAACACTTTTCCTACCATGTGGGTCAAATCACCTATGCGACTAAGAGCATAAAGGATGTTGATACCAAGTATTACCCTGAAGATTTGGGCTAGTAATCAAAAGATTATATAACGCGGAAGATCTTCACTAAGGAGGTGAATAAAGTAGGTAATGCTAACCAAAACCACTCATTGGCAAACATCAACAAGCCTATAACAGCTACTAATGAAACTACAAAAAGTATGTAGTCCGTTATTCCTGTTTCTTTTACTTGTTCATTCATTTTAAAAATTTTAGCAAAGCTATAAAACTATCGTATAAAATACCACTATTTAACTGATATTTAGGTCATACTAAAGCGATATTTTACGCTATATCTCAATGACCTTTCCATTAATTACTGCAAATTTTATACCCTTTGTATCTCGGAGAAAAAATCCGCACTTATTACCTGGCTTTATGGAGTTGTCTGTATCCTCTTTTGCGTCTACAAGTAACATAGGTATACGAGAGAATTCTGGGGTAGGTATGTAATCTACCAGCTTTACGATCCCAATCCCTTCAGCTAAGTGAGCATTAAAATCTAAAGCAGAAACAGCAACATAGTCTGCCACTTCTAAGCTTGAGGAGGCGAGGTACTCTAATCCAGCTGCATCAAATTCTTCATATCCAAAATAAGTAGATAAATCCCCTAAATCCTCTATCTCCCCATGTAAGTTAAATCCACCTGCCACTAGCTCCGTTTCGATTTGATTGATACCAATATCGACTTTTGTATCCAAGATGGGCATATGAACATTACGGATAATCAAATCTTGCAACTTGTGGTCATTTTCCGGAATTGCCCAGTACTTGTCTGTTGAGTAATCTTTCACTTCATCCGTCGCAATATTATAAAGTAGGCTAAGCAAAATTGCAAAGTGCATTCGTCTTATTTCTTGCTTCTCAGGATCATTGCGTAAGCCTCCAGCTTCTACTAAAATGGTGCTTGTTCCCCATAGCTGTATATTGTCTCCGAATGCACGCGGTTCAAAATCATCGTTATAGCGACCCGTATGGTTCGGAAGGAGCTCCTCCAGTATCTCATCCATCAAAGCAATCCCTTGCATCGCAGCTTTCCTTGTTTCATTGACGTCCTTTGCATAGTTGTAAGCAGGCGCTAAGAAGGAGTGCGTTGCCGTATTTCTAGTCCCCAGCACATTGTAATATTTACTTTGATCATGCAAGTTAAATCCAAAAATAGGCTTATTCTTTTCATGTGCCGCTTTCAAAATGCGCGACTCTGGACATGCCATAGCGACGGCGTCTCTATTAAGATCTACTTCAGCTGCATTGCGGCGCTGAAATCGCTCAACCCCATCAGGATTGAGCATGGGAATAAAACTAAGATTTAGCTGGGTCAGTACGGTCTCTCGAATTTCTTTGAAGGTATCCTCCTCCGACTCTAAAAAACGAATCATATCAAATATAGCCATAGTGGAGGTAGGCTCATCCCCATGCATCTGCGACCAGAGCATGATGTTTCTTTTACCCGTCCCTATGTTGACCTCATAGATATTTCGCATTTCTACACTTTTACCTAGTACGGTTACTTTTGCGTCTGAAGACGTTTGTAGCTTAGTTATAAGCGGTGATATATCCTTATGCTTAAAACGGCGCTCCCACAGCGTTTGCTCCTTGAACTGATCATGTGCAGCAAAAAGCGTGCTGCCCAATTTTTGATTTTTAGTCATGTACACCAAATTTAAAGTCCATCAAAGATGACTTAAAGTTTAAGAAAATAAAAAGAAATGGAAATGCTTAGTGCTCTATTACGATTTTGTAAACACCTTTATGGCTTTCATTTATTAAAGTCACAAAATATACCCCCGCTGGTAGGGTAGCTGTCCGAATGTGACTTGCAACTCCATTAGGGAATTGTAAATAAGTTTTTTGCAACACAAGTTGCCCCAAAGAATTGTACATACGTAGTTGTACATCACGATACGTTTTTTCCGTAGTAAGGAAAAATTGCTCATTAGCTGGATTTGGAAAAATAGATAGGTCAGAGATTCCTTTCAGATCAATACTGCTATTAATCGTTTCTAATAAGATACTTCCTTGCAAGGAACAGCCATTGCCATCTAATATTTCATACCGATAAGTACCAATGTCAAGACCAGTCAATTCTGCACCTTCCGCGCCATTGTCCCAGAGAACAGAATAAGGACTCGTACCACCCGTAATATCTAGTTCAATACGGCCACTATTTTCACCACTGATGGGACTTTCAAAAATTACATTCACTTCTAGTGCCTCAGGTTCGAACACTTGAAAGCTGGATTCACTTTGGCAGCCATTCTCATCTTCCACCTCTACCGTATAAATGCCTGCATGTATACCTTCTAATACATTTGAATTTAAGTCCCCGCCCCAGAAATAAGTAAATTTTCCAGTACCGCCTTGTACGCTTGTGACAATCGAACCATTCATACTACCAAAACAAGATGCGTCAATTACTGACGCTTCTATTTGAATGGGGTCAGGCTCTTCTAATTCAAAGTCGCTTACTGCTGTACACCCACTTTCATCTTCGATTGTCACTTGGAATACCCCTCCAGAAAGGTTATTTCGCAATTCATTCTCCGCTCCATCTGCCCAGCTTACCATAAAATCACCCGTCCCCCCATCAATATCTAAATCTATAGAACCATCATTACTTTCAAAACAAGAGGGGTTAGTCAATGCAGCTGCATAGGATATAGAATCAGGTTGGCTCACTATTAAAGGTAAACCCAATCGGCAACCATTTGCATCCTCAAGATTGATGAGGTAAAGTCCAGCAGAAAGATTTTCTATCTGTTGCTCAACTGTAAAATCCAAAATTTCGGAAATATTGTTCTCCGCTACTAACATATATGGAGCGGTTCCACCAGATGGAATCACCGATACAGTGCCGTCTGCACCATTATAGCAAGTTACTTTCTCAATAATAAATCGCATATCTAACTCCGCTGGTTCTGTCAGTTCGAAATTCTGCTCAGTAGAACAACCACTGCTATTGCTCGCCGTTATCCCGTATATGCCAGCTGAAAGATTATCTCTGGTATTGCCTATAAACCCATCCTCCCAGTGATATTCTAATGCCATCAAGGTTGTACTCAAGAAACTGACCGATCCATTAGCAATGTCTTTGCAGCTCGGATTGATCGTATTGGCCAAGAACGATGGCGACGCTTGTGCGTCTTCTACTTCAAAAGATAAAGCAGTAGAGCAGTCCAGCATATCCGTTATGGTTACGGTATAAATACCCGCAATCAAATCCGTTAAGCTAGGCGCATTACTTCCATTACTCCAAGTATATGCATATCCGCCTGCGCCCCCAATAGGATTGAGACTAATAGCCCCATCTTCTGCACCGAGACAAGAGATCGACTGAACGGCTGCGTCGCCTGCCTCAATGTTTTGTGGTGCCTGGACTTCTTCTTCAATTATTATTGAGCAGCCATTTCTATCGCTGATGGTGACTGCATATAGTCCAGCAGATAGATTTTCTATTGTAGATTCAACTTCCCCATTTTCCCATGCCATAGTATAGGAACCAGTCCCTCCACTTATTTGGAGGTGTATACTTCCTTCACTTGCGGAGGCGCAGTCATTATTTACCACAATAGTTTCTACCTCCAAAGGAGCAGGTTCAGAAATAGTAAAAGACTGACTTCCATCACACCCATCTTCGGTAGTGTAGTACAAAGTATACAAGCCTGAAAACAAAGAAGTAATCATCTCTGTATTTGCTCCAGTACTCCATTGATAACTACTTATTCTATTAGTGTTTAGAATCTCAATACTTCCTTCATTCAATCCTGCACAAGCATTAAGTGATACTGCAAATTCAAGTTCGAAATCATCTGTTGACTGATTTACTACAATTGTCTCGTTTTCATTACAGCCATTGCTATCCGTTACCGTGATGGCATAAGTACCTGCTGCTATATTGGAAATGCTACTACCGTTAAAACCATCTTCCCATATATAATTATACGGCTCGTTTCCACCATTGACAGCAAGCTGTATTCCGCCATTACTACCTTCACAAATTGCATTTTGTGTTTCCGCATTGATCACCATCGGACTAGGTTCCGTTAAAGAAATTTCCTTTGTCTGTGTACAGTTATTGGCATCGCTTAAGGTGAGGCTATAGCCCCCTGCGGATAAATTATTGAGTACCCCATTGGAGCCTGCACCGAGTAAATTCCATTCATAACTTAGTGGAAAAACTGCATCTATCTGTGTCACCTCCACCATTCCATCACTTCCTGATGCACAACTTATATCGGTACCCGCAAGGTCAAATTTCGGTTTCTTATAAACCGTAATAGTAATGCCATCACTCGTGCTGCTTCCTGAATTATCGGTGACCGTAACATTCAATGTAGTATTACTCACTGCGGTCAATGTTCTTTTTGCATCGTTGCTTCCATCTGACCAAATATATTGGCAATCACAAAATTGGATGGTCGCGTCTATGAATATTTGTTCTCCCTCACAAGCTTCGACAGGATTTCCTAATTCTACATTCAACTGGGGCGCTTTACCTTTTAATTTTAGCACCCAAGCATCATTGCCTCCACGATTAGAAGCGATGTGAATATCTGATGAAGTAGACTGGCCCACCAACCAGTACTGGCCCACTCGGTCTTGCGCTATCTTATTTATGACATCGTCCCCAGATCCACCATAGCCCTTAGACCACTCCCTGCTCCCCAATGAATTGAGCTTAAGTGCAAATGCATCTTTACCGCCAAAATTACTCGTTACTATGCCATCAAAAGACACGGTGTTGCCTGTAATCAATACGCCGCCATCTAAAGTAGATATGAGGTCTGTTGCATAATCGTTCTCTTTACCTCCAAAACTTTTCCTCCATGATTCTTCCCCTCCATCATCCAATTTGAGTACCCAGATATCATCGTTGTATACTCCGTTTATTCCAGAATTGACTGTACTGATTTGACCTTGCGTCCCAGTTACTAGGATATTATCTTGGTGATCAACATCACAGGCCACGAAGTTGGAATAATTACCATTGCCATAACGTTTTCCCCAGATTTTATTTCCGTTGCTGTTGATACAAACGACAAAGCCATCTTTGATTCCCTTTTTAAAATCTAAAAAATCACTAGAAAAAGTAGAACCAACAATGATGATATCTCCACGGGAATTTATTGCTAGATCTGCGGCTTTATCCACCCCATTACTGCCAAGTGTAGTTTGCCAAATGATGGTACCATCAGGTAGTAGACGACAAACCAGTATATCCGTTGCGCCTCCGACACCCGTCTGTAGTACATCTGTAGAGTTGGTATTTGCCACCAAGATGATAGTACCATCAGGTTGCGTTTTCAGTCCTATGATTTGATCTAGATTGTTCCCTCCTAGTACTTTGACACTGGCAAGCTGATGTGACTCATCCAGATTACCAAACACAATATCTCCACTGCCTAGGTTCATTGGAATGTCATTATCGTTAGAGTAGGTAAGTCCACCGATCCATGTTTTATTTTGGGAGACTAGGATAGATTTTCCTAAGTCATTATTAGCGCCCCCTATATTCTCCGACCAATTAATGGTGCCATTTGCTTTCAATTCGCAAATCTGCATGTCATATAAGCCTTGCTCGCTCTTTAAAAATTCTCCACGAGTAGATTGGCTATAGCCAATTACTTGGGGTAAATTATCTCCATCAATATATATATCTTGAAATGTCTCGTCTTGAGATCCCCCATAGGTTTTTGACCACAATATTTCAGACTGCCCTGTCGCGTGGGGGGCGAAAAGGATAAGCATAATGAATGCCAATAGCAGTATGGTGCAAACTCGAATAAGCATATTGTACATGGGTACGTAAAAGTACACTAAATGATTAGATATCTTACTTATTTTTAGCCTATCTGTCTTACTTTAAGACATTTAACTTAATTGAATTGCCGTTCAGTAGATTTAATTTTCTACTTTTGATAAAATTCTCCTAGTGAACAGAATCTTGTCAAGCCTATTTCAAGTATTCGCACTTATTTTGTGCTTTACGTCCGCGACTGCGCAGGTCACTGTAAAAGCTGATCGCCCAAAAGCGACTTATGAAGTTGGAGAGTTAATGAACTTTCAGGTCACTTCTGCGGAGTCTGGCACTGTTAGTTTCATCATCAGACAGGACAACCATGCCCCCATATTAGAAAAAGGCACATTTTATCTGGCGGCAGGCGAGACCTATAGCATTCCATTTTCACATGATGAGCCCGCATTTCTGCTTTGCTATGTCAATCAAGGCGAGCTTTCAGATCGAGCAGGTATTGCTATTTCCCCTTATGATATTGCCCCCTTGGAGCCTGAACCCAATGATTTTGATCAATTTTGGGCAGATCAAAAGGCAGCAATGAGGGCAATCCCCTCCAAGCCACAACTCACGCTGCACAGTTCCAATAATTACAATACCACGTATAAGCTCGTTATGGATCATCTGGATGATCGTAAAGTGTATGGATACATCACTTTCCCAAAAGAGGAAGGTCCATTTCCAGCATTTTTAGTTATGCCCTCTTTTGGCGGAGGCGCGGACCATGTGCGTCCAGGCAATAATGAATCCGCGCAGATAAGAGCAATAACGCTTACGCTGAGCATCCATAATGCTGACCCGGAGGTAGGTGACGAAGACAGGTATTTGCCCAATGACATTTCATCTCGCACTGGTAATTATTATCGCTATGCACTTATGGCAGGAGTGCGTGCCATTGACTATATCTACACCCTAGAGAATTTCGATAAACAAAATATGGGTGTAATGGGCATTAGCCAAGGAGGTGGGTTGTCCCTTATTATGGCAGGACTGGATCAGCGAATCAAAATGTTGGTTCATAGTGTCCCCGCATTATGTCAGCATAACGGCCTCAAATATGATCGTACCAGTGGGCATCCCTACTTCATTTTTAAGTCTAGGACTACAGAAGGAACAGCTATACACGAAGAGCGTACTAATGAGGCTATTCGCTATTATGACGCAGTCAACTTTGCTAAGCGATACGATGGTCCTTCGGTGCTATTTCTAAGTTATGAAGATCATGTATGTCCTCCAGGTACAGGTATGGCAGCGAATAATCAACTTATCAAAGGCCCTAAAATAATTATGCATTCCCGAGAGACGCAGCATGATACACCGGATTATCAGATCAAGCGATATGATAGTATCCGAAATTTTATGCCCGTTACGCGTAATTCTGATGGTGCCATTTCTTCCAAACTAGGCTACAATATCACCACCTCTACTAGTAGCTACGTGACCAGTATTAACAGTCCAGTCCAGCTAAATGGTCAAGTCACTTTAGAGAATAAGATCGTAGATTTAGAGAGTTCTTGGGAGATGATTAGCGGCCCTGGCAAGGCAATTTTTTCGCAACCTAAATCTAGCGGCACCAGTGTACAATTCGATCAACCTGGCACTTACTTGTTGAAGTACAGCACGCTAGATGAACGCTATATTGTAGAGACTGACCGCTGGGTTACCGTCCACGACTATATTTCCATTTTTGTAGATTAAAATAAATGTTATTTGAGTCTGACCCGATATTTTAATTTTCTTCGGGGGCCATGCCGATGTCCAGAAAGCTAGCTTTCGGGATCGGCACCGCGCTCTGCGTCACTCCACTTTGTTCCGGTCCCGATGATTCCGATGGCTATCGGAATCGGGACTACTCCGTACCGTCGTCTGACTCCGATCCCTTGTCCAAAAAAGAGGCAATTGGTTCTATTTTGTTATCTAAAATTTAATTTTTTTGACTGTCCGCCATTAGGTACCAAAGTAAAAATTGGGGTAAAGATGGAAAAGTGTATCGTCCCCTGCAAAAACGCGGGACAAGCTTTACAGGACTTGAAAAACTGTTACAATTCACGAGGGGTTGAAACCCCTCACTATTACATCTTGTCCCCCACATGAAAGGCGGAACAAGCTTTTCAGGACTGCTTAGAAGTACTATTTTTTTGCTCTATATTAATTGAATATCGTGTTTAGAATCTAAGACATGAATTGAGATAGTTGAAATCATACTTATCGGTCAAACTGCAGCTTGGTACTCAAAAGCGGATAGTCATTTTTATTTTTTACGCTCTCCTGCGAAAAATAATATAGATATATTGAACATTATTTACGGACATTTCCATCTCCTGAATTTCATAACCTTTGTCATTGATTTCTTGATAGAATGTATTCGTTAGCTTTTGATTTTCAAGCATAATAGAGTCTGTAGTTTCTGGCTAGTACTTATGGTCCTGGATTGATCCATATTCTTTTATAGGTATTATTTCCCTTTCAGGATTCCCATACGCAACAATGATTCTTGGTTTACCTGGACTAAATATTACTTCTATTATTCTTGCTGTAAGAATTGGTGGATTTGATTGACAAAAAGTACTAGAAGCTGATGCCAATACTAACAATAAAACATACTGACTATCCGCATATTGTACACTAAAAAAATTTACAGATATTTCAAATACAAAGTCCTGAAAGGACGCCATGTAACAGCGAGGGGTTTTTAACCCCTCGTAGATTGCCACCCCTTTTCAAGTCCTGT
>ENA-ORXT01002978-ORXT01002978.1-marine-metagenome-genome-assembly--contig:-NODE-2978-length-19352-cov-2.961764_pt1 | contig 19352 bp, 15 predicted proteins | sample MGYA00237868_ERZ511482 | MGnify/ENA metagenome assembly ERZ511482
TCTCATCAACCAAGCAATTTGAGCATCAGAATAACCCACCTCTTTGAGTTCTCTAAAGAAATCTTCTGGTAAATCTTCTGGAATATTGAAACGCATGATTTCATTTTCCATAGCCACCAAACGTTTAATTTGAGTGATAAACCACGGATCAATTTTAGTCAATTTGTGAACCGTTTTTTCGGGAACACCTAATCGCAAAGCATCTTTTACTCGATAAATTCTATCATCACTTACTTGCGATAATCGCTCTAAAATATCAGATGTTCGAATCCATTCTTTTTTATCTGCACCTAATCCCATTCGACCATTCTCTTGAGATTGACAAGCTTTTTGAAGTGCTTCCAAAAAGTTCCTTCCAATTCCCATTACCTCTCCAACTGACTTCATTTGTAAACCTAAAATATGACTAGCACCTTTAAATTTATCAAAGTTCCAACGTGGCATTTTTACAATTACATAATCTAAAGTAGGCTCAAAAAATGCAGATGTATTTCCAGTAATTTGATTTTTTAATTCACCCAACGTAAATCCTAATGCTAACTTCGCAGCAATTTTTGCAATCGGATAACCCGTTGCTTTACTTGCCAAAGCAGAAGAACGAGATACTCGAGGATTAATCTCAATCACAATTAATTCTTCTGTTTCAGGATTTTGAGAAAATTGAATATTACAACCTCCTGCAAAATTCCCCATCGAACGCATCGCCAAAATTGACTCATCTCTCATTTGCTGATAAGCAGTATCCGAAAGTGTCATGGCTGGTGCAACGGTGATGCTATCGCCCGTGTGGATTCCCATCGGGTCAAGGTTTTCAACAGCACAAATGATCACTACATTATCATCACGATCTCTTAGTAATTCCAACTCAAACTCTTTCCAGCCCAAAACTGCTTGTTCTACTAAGACTTCATGTGTTGGAGATGCATCTAAACCTCTTCGAAGTGCTTCGTCAAATTCACTTGCATCAAAACAAAATCCACCTCCATATCCACCTAAAGTATATGATGGACGAATCACTAATGGATAACCAATTTTTTGTGCAGCTTCTTTTCCTTCCAAAAATGAATTAGCAATATGTGATGGCGCAACTTTTAATCCCAATTTTACGACATGCTCTCGAAATTTTTCTCGATTTTCAGCTAATTCAATTGCTTCTAAATCTACTCCGATAAGCTTCACATTATATTTTTCCCAAACCCCTTCTTTACCTGCTTCGATAGCAAGGTTCAAAGCAGTTTGTCCTCCCATCGTTGGAAGTACAGCATCAATTTGACGCTCTTCTAATATTTCGATTAGACTTTGAACCGTAAGCGGTTTTAGATAAATATGCTCCGCAGTTACAGGATCAGTCATGATCGTAGCTGGATTAGAATTAATCAAGGAAACTTCAATTCCTTCCTCTCGCAAAGCGTGAGCAGCTTGAGTTCCAGAATAATCAAATTCGCAAGCTTGACCAATAATAATAGGTCCGCTTCCAATGATAAGTACTGATTTGATTGATTTGTCTTGTGGCATGACGATTTACTGTTCTGTTGGTGGATTATTAAATTTCTTTATTCTACGAGAAAAAAGACTAAGAGTTCTAAATCTTATAAAAAATGACATTTTTTTGAGTCAAAAAATGTCATTCTCGGTTTGGTTTGGAGGGTAAAAATCCCAAATCGGGTGCAAAGATAATGATTTATTGGTGAGTAGGAAAGTATTTTTTAAACAAAAAAATTAAGTTCAAGAATTGAATATAAGGAATGCGAACTAAATAAATGCAGATTCTTGACAGGATATTTTGTCCATATTTTTCACTTTAAAACCCTGAAAATATCAACATTTATGCGGCTTTCAAAGTAAAAACTATGAACAAAACCTCTCTCTCAAAAAATCTGCATTTATTTTATTCGCATTCCTTAGGATGGTGAATTTGGCTTTCCGATTTTTCATTTTGTTTTTTTTGAAAATTCGCTTTGCTCTTTTTTGACGGTCAGCTGAAGCAGACCACCACGTTTTGTGGAAGGCTTCTCAGAGTTACTTGCTACTTAATAATTCTATGTAAAAAACTAGATCTGCTCGCCGTGGTATTTTTCCATACCAACCTGCTCGTCCGTAGGCTAATTGATAGGGTACGAAAAAGGTGGCTTTGGAACCTACTGTTAATTTCGAAATTCCTTCGTTCCATCCTTTGATTACTTTTTCTGTACCCAATGAAAATTTAAATGAATTACCATCATCAAAGGTGCTGTCGAAAATTTTTCCATCTGGCAAAAAACCCATGTATTGAACTTCTACTTTTTGTAAGGGTGAAGTTTTTTTCCCATTTCCTTTTTCATGCAATATATACTTTAAACCTGAATGGGTATAAATCAAATCATCTTCTAATTCACCTTTTTTAAATTTTTCGATATTGGAAAGAGTTGTTTTCTCTATTGCTCCTTTTCTCTCAATAGTTTCTTTTTTGAGTTGTTGAGCTTTTACCGCTTGCAGTACTTTTTCAATTTCAAATTCACCTGGCGTAAAAACATCTACAATTTGGATTCTATAATTAATCGTATCAGTTTCCTTTAGATTTTTGGGTAGTCGTTCCGCCCCGATTAGCAATTGATCTAAATGCAAACTATCCCCAATTCCACCTAGCAATAAAGCTTCATAATCTCCAGGAGGTGGGTTTGGAATCGTTCTTCTAGCAGGCAAAAATGCTTGCAAAGGTTTGTCCATTGGAGTTTCTTCTTCAAGTTCAGTATTGATATATCGATATTCCCGATATCGAATACGATCACCAGGTTGAGCAGTTATATTACCAGTTTTTTTGAAAATTTGGTAGGGATAATTAGAGGCAGTTTTATCTTTTTTTTTAGCAGATGCTAATTTTTCTTTTGGCGTGATGTCGATTAATTTAACGGCATATTTTATTTGATCTTCTGTGGTAAATCCTTCTGGAAGATTTTTTAAATCTTTTAATTCTTGCGTAACGACAACACTATCGCCTTTTGACATTTGAAATAAAATCTCATAATTCGGAGGAAGTGGTCGAGTCAAAATTTCTTCGGAAGGCAAAATAATTTCTTTTATTCCCAACTCATCGGTGGATGAAATTTCTTTTTCATTCAAAAAAACGGTTTCACTAAACGTCACCAAGTCTCCAACTTTCGGAGATTCTCCTTTTTTATCAACAAAAAATTTATAGGAATAATTAGAGGCAGTTGTTCCATCGCTAGAGTTGCAAGCGGAAAGAAGAAAGAGTAAAAATATTGGAAGGAGATTTTTCATAGTTTTTATTTATTCGAGCTTTAGTAAAGTTTTTCGAATAACAAATCCTTGTTCGATATTCGTTATTCGATTGGTTCTAAAGCGCATCCAATTGCTCTTTATATTCTGGCAATAGTTTTTTAAACTTATTCACCGTCGCACTCAATCCTGAATACGATGCTCCGCCCGAAGCATTTTTATGACCACCACCTCTAAAATATTTTCGACAAATTTCTTGAACTGAAAAATCACCTTTTGATCGCATAGATATTTTTACAATCGTTGGTTGCTCATGAATAAATACCGCCACTTTTACATTTTTCAACATTAATATTTGATTGACAACTCCCTCTGTATCACCACGTTGTATATTAAAATCTTCGTAATCTTTCTTAGTCAAAGTAATGATTCCAGTTTTATATTCTGGCAAGATCTCCATTCGATTATCCAAAATATGACCTAAAATTCTCAACTGTTTTTCAGTCATACTATTGAAAATTAAATCTTGAATCGTATAATCATCTACTCCTCGCTCTAGCAAATCTGCCACAATTCGAAACAACTTTGGAGAGGTACTATATTTAAAAGAACCCGTGTCTGTCAATATTCCAGTAAACATACATTCGCCCACCGTTATATCTATTCCTTTTTTCTCTTCCATCATTTCCAAAAAATCATAGATCAATTCGCAGGTCGAACTCGCAGTCGTATCTGACAAAACAAAGTCAGCAAAATTCTCAGGATATAAGTGATGATCGATCAGAACTTTAGTGGATTTTGAAGCACCAATCACTTCGCCCATTTTATCCACCCGCTCCAATGCATTATAATCAAGGGAAAAAATAATGTCTGCTTTTTTCAAATATTCGTTCGCATCCTCAGGCTCGATATCATGAATCAAAATTTTATTCGCATCAGGCATCCAAGCAAAATTATCTGGATATTCAGATGGAAACATCACTCTAACAGTATGTCCATTTCGGATTAAATAATGATACAATGCAAGTGAAGAACCAATGGCATCTCCATCGGGATTTCTGTGTGAGGTGATAACAATATCTTTGGGGATAGAAAGCAGTTTTTTTAATTCTTTAATATTTTCCATATGTGGGTGGTCGGTATTCCTTTGAAATAGTCTAAAATTAATTTTGAATGATGAATTTTGAATCCGCTAGTTTTGCTTATCGGACAGATTTTCAAATATATTAAAAGATCAATTATTTATAAGCTCTAATCTTCTTTTAATCACATTCTAGTTTATCTCGTTTTTTTTCAAAATATTTTTTTTTAAAGAATCAAAAAACGAAAGTGTGAAATTGATAAATTTTAGGGATTTAATGATATTTTTGCAGCGTTTTTTTAAAAATGCCGTTGAATTAATTTATGTAACCACATAAAAATTCAATGGTTCACTTTCAGAATTCATATTATTTTAAATACAAAATTTTAACAAATTATCATGGCAGGTAAAATTACTTTTACAATGATCAAACCCGATGCAGTTAAAGCTGGACATACGGGCGCTATTTTGAATCACATCAACAAAGCTGGTTTCAGAATTGTAGCAATGAAAAAAACTCAATTAACTAAAGCCTCTGCTGAAGCTTTTTATAGTGTTCACAAAAAACGTCCATTCTTTGGAGAGTTGGTTGAGTTCATGACTAGCGGCCCTATCGTTGCTGCTGTTTTGGAAAAAGAAAATGCAGTTGAAGATTACCGAAAAGAAATCGGAGCAACTAATCCTAAAGAAGCTGCAAAAGGTACGATCCGAAAAAAATATGCTAAAAGCATCGGAGAAAATGCAGTTCACGGAGCTGACTCTGATCGAAATGCTAAGAAGGAAGCGTCGTTCCATTTCTCTGCTATCGAAATGTTTTAAAATAACGGTGAACTGTTAACGGTTAATGGTTAACACCACTTTGGAATTACAAAGTGGTGTTAACCGTTCACCGTTAATCATTAACCGTTATAAAGAGCGTCGTTTCATCTCCTTGCTAATCAAGCCGTACTCCCGACTCATGTCTCCGCTTACCGCAGTATTTTCTTTTGCTCGTCTAATGAGGTAGGGAAAAACTTCATTCACTTGACCATAGACCATATATTTTGCTACATTATAACCAGCGTTTGCCAAGTTAAAAGTCAGGTTATCACTCATGCCGTAGAGTTGACAAAAATTAAGGTGAGGATGATCTTTTGGAATTCCTTTTTCATCAATCATTTCTGCTTGGAGGCGAGAACTTTCTTCATTATGAGTAGCAGCGCAAGAAGCGATTGTTTCGTAATTATCTAGACAGTATTTCAGCGCAAGATTGTAATCTTTATCAGTTGAAGCTTTGTCTGGCTGAATAGGTGAAGGGTAGTTCCGTTCCGCCGCCCTAAGCCGCTCCTTATCCATATAGGCACCTCTCACAAGCTTAGCTCCGAGCAGATAAGAATTTTCCTGAGCCTTTTCGTATGAAGCTTTGAGGTAAGATAATTTGTCATTTCGGTAAAGCTGAAAAGTATTATATACAGTAACCCTATTCTTGTTATACTCAGCCATCATATCAGTGGCAATTGTATCTATCGTATCTTGTATCCAACTCTCCTCAGCATCTATCATCAAGCTGACCTTCAAGTCATATGCCTTCTCACTAAGCTTGGACAATCGACTGAGAAGTTTTTGCTTCTCTTGCTCTTCTTGAGGGCTGAGTGCAACTGTGGTTTGCATTTTTTCCAGTAGCGCATTATCAGCTAAGCCTGTTAACTTTGTGACGACAACTGGAACAGAATTATTAGCAGCAGCAAGCTCCAAGCCTTTGACTAATTCTTGCACAACGCCATCCAGTTCTTCTTCTGTCGTTTTTGATTCTGCCCCGTAATCCAGTATGGTCAAGGTATCGAACTGGTGCAATAAATCAATGACCTTCTGAGTATCCAGCAAGTTTTCCCCACCCACAAATTGCTTGAAGATAGTGGCCTTGAGAGCAGACTTCACTAACGGTAGTTTCAGCTTGATGGCCAGTGGGGTGACAACCGAGCCCAGTGTAACCAAGCTGCTGTTATTCATCATTTTGAACAACCAATACCCTCGTTTAAGATCTTTGTCGGATTTATAACCAAATGCCGTCTGGGTATCCTCAAAATCAAGAAATTCAAACTCAGAATTTACCATTGAACACTTTACTTTTTTACTGGAAATAATTCATCCACATTAGTTTCCTGATTCCACAATTGCCATGCTTGCTCTGCTTGTAGTTCCAACATTCTGAGCCCATTCATAATTGCTGCTCCAGCTTCCTCAGATTGCTTCAAAAATAGACTTTTGTCGGGATTATATACCAGGTCATACATTAAATGTTTCTGTGATATCATATCATAGGGAATATCAGGACAAACGTCGATATCCGGATAGGTTCCAAGTGGTGTGGTATTGACTACCAAACCCACCGCTGCCATAAGCTCTTCATCCAATTCGTAGTATAGATAATCCCCTCTGGAGCGAGATACCAGGTAGCAATCAAACCCCTCAGCAATCAAGCCATACCGGACTGCCCGAGCTGCCCCACCAGTGCCTAAAATCAAAGCAGATCGTGTCATCTTCTTGTAATCAGTATACTCCTTCAGACTAGCGACGAAGCCATATGCATCCGTATTATGTCCTATCAGACCAGCCTCAGTTTTCTTGATGGTATTCACAGCTCCTGTCTCGGAAGCTATCGGGCCTAGGTAATCTAGAAATGGGATAATAGCTTGCTTATAAGGGATGGTCACATTGAGACCTTCATAAGCTCCTTCCAGCAATTCAGTCACCTCAGCCACGTCTTCCAGCGGGAACGATTCGTAGTTACCCACTATCCCTTCTTTCTCAAATTTTCTGGAGAAGTATCCAGGCGAAAAACTATAGCCCAGAGGATATCCGATCAATCCAAATTTTCGCATCATTTACCTCTTCCTTGATACAAAATAATAGCAGTATAAAACAAGATTTTCAAGTCTAAGGTCAATGACATATTCTCCAAATAAATGAGATCATATTTCAGGCGCTTTACCATTTCATCCACATTGGAAGCATAACCGAATTTTACTTGCCCCCAGGAAGTGATGCCTGGCCGGACCTTAATCAGATGCCTGTAGAGAGGCTCTACGCCGACTATCTTGTCTATGAAATATTGTCGCTCTGGTCTGGGACCTACCAGAGACATGTCTCCTTTCAATAAATTAAAAAACTGTGGAATTTCATCCAACCGCCACTTCCGCATTATTCTTCCGAACGGTGTTATTCGCGGGTCATGATCCGAGGACAACTGAGGGCCTTTTTTTTCTGCGTCAGTATACATGGATCTGAATTTTAAAATATGAAAAGGCACACCATCCTTCCCGATTCTCTCTTGGGAATAGAGCAAAGGACCAGGTGAAGATAACCTGACCTTGATGGCAAGAAACACAAATAAAGGAAGACAGATTATGATAAGCACCATGGCAAAAAAAACATCCATCCCTCGCTTCATGAGACGTGTCGATCGGCTCATTAATTCTTGATCGATTTCTATCAATGCCGCATCATATATATGTGACATCTTCACCTTGCCCAGCATCACATCATAAAGATCAGATGACACTTTTACCAGTACCTTATCCCGTAGATCATACAACTGATCGAGGACGTACTTCAGATCCCACTTCTGCGATTTATCTTTTGAGATTATGACTTCTTCTATGTTGTTATCAATAATGATGGCATTGAGTTGACTTACGTCTCCTAGATATTTCAGACGTCTGGACAATTCACTGGAGGAACCAGCACTGGAATCCACAAATCCCATAAAGTCATAACCTACTATCTTTGCGTTCTCATCCATCAGTGCATAGAGCTCTGCAGCATCTGCACCACCGCCCACCATAATCGTCCTATAACTTACTTTTCCTGCCCGCAAGCGTTGCTTGGCCCAAGTGAGTAAGGACAATCTCGAAAAGGATGTCAACAAAAAATGCAACGCAAATAAAACCACAAACGGCAATAAATAAGTACTATGTGCCAATGTCGTATCATCCACCATGACAGTAAAGAACAAGAATAAAGTTCCTACCAAGGAAAGAATGAAAGTTCTCCTCAATGTACCCAATCGAGAGTACCTGTAGATGTCCGTATATTTATCAAAAAGTGAATAAAGAATTATCCAACATAGTGGAATAATCAGTAGACCGAGATGCAGTTTCTCATCTGACAATGCCTCAGTAAGTGTAACTGAGGGCTGCTCTATTTTTTTCCTATACACAAAGAAAATCAGCCACGCCATAATCGCCATCAGCCAATCACATAATCTATAAATTGCTATTTCTGTCTGTCTACTATTTTTCATTCTACTGATAGGACCATCATGTTCTAGTTCTCCAGATACACCAGCTTGACATTATCTATCAATACAGTGCCTGGTTCCAATGAGCCGCCAGCAATCAATAATTGAAATTGGTCTACATTTCCGCCATTTAAGTCTGCGGATAGATCCAGGTATAATTTTGTCCATTCGTCAGTAGCATTACCGCCTCCGACCACGACTGACTGCTTTATGTTATTCTGATACCCGACATAGCCTAAGCTGAATCGAATATCTGTTTTGAAATCTATTTCCAAATAGACATTGGAGGCATTGAAATCCTCAGTGGAATATATTTGACTTGTTGCTTGCAGGTAGAAGGCATTTTCTTCTGTCACTACGAATTTACCGACACCATTTCCGTATTGCACAAATTCTGGATCAGTACATACCTCTAAACCTGAAGGATCCTCATCCAAGTCATCCGTAAATATGGTCACTCCTTCAAACCCATCTAATATGGGAAAGACAGCTGACTGCTTATATTCAAACTCAATATCAACTGGCACCGTCTCTCCAGGTCGGAATTCCAGATCATAGACTATTCTCTCTACAAACGGATACAAAAAAGGTGACAAACTGATCCCATTACTTCTGATCCCTGCAAAAAATTCCACCCGTACGGTCTCTCCATCACTCAATACAGGTATTCTCGCTGGCTTATCAGAGGTTACCTCAAAAATCCCTCTCGAAAAACCATCTATACTCACCCATACGTCCCTAATGTCATGCGTCGCAAAGCCCTCCCCTGGCTTGGTCACCAGATCTATTGCGCTCACCTCCACATACATCGGTACTTCTGCAAAGTCATCTCCCAGATCACAGGACAACACAAAAAATAACAGTGACCCTAACAATAATTTGTAAGCTTTCATCTACACTTATTTATTACTACAAATTTTTTCAATCCTAGCTGCCAGCTCACTCACCTTCAAGGCTTGAGCAAAATCAGCTTGTGGCTGTCGCTCATTGATTATGGCATTGTAAAAATCGTTCTGTTCGCTCACTATCGCATTGCCTTCAAGTCTTCCAGACGTCTTTATGGAGATATGTTTCTCCACTTCTCCTACTGGCAGACTCATGGAATTGGCCGTAGCCTTATCACTTATGCCTATGCGCTGACTTTCTTTCTTATCCAGATCCATGCTGAAATAGCAATCCTCCTGGAAGATCCTGAATTTGCGCAGAGTCTTCATACTCATCCTACTGGCAGTGACATTGGCGATACTCCTATCTGCAAACTCTATTCTAGCATTACAGATATCGAGCGAATCCGTAAGTACTTTGACGCCAGTCGCTCGGATATCCAGTATGGGTTCGTTCTTCACATTCAGTAGTAAATCGAGGTCGTGAATCATCAGATCTTGCACCACAGAAACATCATTACCTCGATTATTGAATTGGGACAAGCGATGGACTTCTATGAATTTAGGAGCTGTGATATCTTCTTTTATAAAGGTAAAGGCAGGATTATAGCGCTCCACAAAGCCCACCTGTGTAATCACCGCAGGACTGGCTGCCGCCAAATCTGCCAGTTCTCTAGCCTGCTCGACTGTCGCAGTGATAGGCTTCTCCACCAGACAATGCACCCCGTGAGTCAGCGCTAGTTTGGCCAACTTATAATGCTGCTCGGTCGTCGCAGCTATGATGCAGGCGTCTATGGAGGTCATTAAAGACAACTCATCCACATAAGATTCAGCGCCTTCATAAGATCCTGATAATTGTTTGGGGTCGTAAAATCCCACTACCTCAAAGGAGGTATCCCCAAGACACTTCAAGTGAATCTTACCTAAATGACCCAAGCCGAATAATCCTAACTTCATAATCAAGCACAAAAAATATAAAAGTAGAGAAACAACAAGAGTAAGAGGCCAAATCCTATGAGAACAAATCTGATCAAATTGGACAGGCTCTTCCCGAAAGCCTCCAGTTCTGCTCTGTGGGGTGAAGAAAGTTGGGCTAGGTAAGCTTTCCTTGTTTTCCCCTTTGTCAGTGCCTTATAGTCTAATTCTATGCCTTTGTCCCTCAGATACTTATATTGCTTGAGTATCTTGAACTTAAAATATGCATTAGCAACTATCATAATAAATATGACGCCTACTACAAAGGTGGGAAGGGTGCTTGACATCTTTTAGTTAACTGAATCTGAATACATAAAAACTCTGAAGCGTGATATATTATAAACTGACTGCAAAGCTAATCATAGTATGGATTTCTCTCTTTTTATACTCACAAGTCGTTACAGCGCAGGTCAATAATAACTATTACTTACCTGAAATAGAATATGATAACGCTATTCCAGACCCTCAGAGCATCTTAGGGTATCAGATAGGAGAATGGCATCCCTCTCCAGACCAGATCCGAAATTACCTCAAGACCATCTGCGAGCTTTCGCCCAAATGTGAATATGAAGAATATGCCCGTTCTCATGAGCAAAAACCCTTATTCTACCTCAAAATTTCCGCTCCTGACAATCTCAAAAATCAAGAAAAAATAAGAGCCAAGCGAGACCAATTGGTGGATTATAAGACCGAAACCAAGGACATGCAAGTACCCTTGGTCATATACCAAGGCTACAGTATCCATGGTAATGAGAGCAGCGGTGCCAGTGCTTCTATGATGGTAGCCTATTATTTATTGGCTGGTCAAGGCGGTTACTTATCAGAGTTACTGAATAATAACTTCCTACTCATAGACCCTTGCTATAACCCTGATGGACTCAACAGATTCAGCACCTGGGCCAATATGCACAAGCACACCACCCTAACTTCTGATCCCGCTAGTCGGGAATTCAATGAGGTGTGGCCAGGCGGTAGGACTAATCATTATTGGTTTGATCTGAATAGAGATTGGCTGTTCAATATCCATCCTTCATCCAAAGGCAGAATAGAGACTTTTCAGAAATGGAAACCAGATATTCTTACAGATCATCATGAAATGGGCAGTAACTCTAGCTTCTTCTTTCAACCCGGAGTGCCGAGCCGGACCAATCCCAATACCCCACAGGTCAATCAGGACCTGACGGATAATATGGCCAATTATCATAGGCGTAACCTGGATAGTCTGGGTTGTAAATATTTTTCCAAGGAACGCTTTGATGATTACTACTATGGCAAGGGCAGTACCTATCCGGATATACAAGGCTGTATCGGCATACTGTTTGAGCAAGCCAGTTCCAGAGGACACCTGAAGGAGACCAGTAATGGCTTACTTGGATTCCCTTTCACCATCAGGAATCAAGTGACCACTTCCCTATCCACGCAGCGGGCAGCCTTGGCGCTGAGAAAAAAGATACTACAGTATAAGATTGATTTCTACAAGAACCAACAAGATAGAACGGGCAGTTATGTGTTTGAGTGCAGAGACAAGTATAAAGCTGATTTCTTCTTGCAAATGATGAGACGGCATGATATAACAGTAGAAGCCATTGCTGAAACTGAGAAAATAACTGGGCTGCTTTTCGAGAAAGGTTTCAGCTATGTCGTCCCTAAAGACCAACGGCAATCCGGACTTATCAAAACCATATTCGAGCCAGTGAATACTTTCCGAGACAGCATCTTTTATGATGTATCTGCTTGGACAGTCCCCTACGCCTTGGATCTTAAGTATGTGGATACTGATAAAGAGATTGCGACAGATTCCAAGCATAAGTGGAAAGCCTATCCCAAGGTTGCAAAACCAGCTACCTACCTAGTGGACTGGTCTGATTATCTGGCGCCGACGATTGCATATGCATTACAGTCCGCAGGAATCAAGCTGCAAGTACTGACTCAGGCTACCGAAATAGATGATATGATTTATCCACCGGGATCATTGGTTATTCCTATTCCAGAAAAGAAACTGCAAAAAGATTCTTTCGTACAGAAAATTGGAAAGATGAATGTGAACATAGTTGATTCCTTAGTCAGGAGCAATTGGAAACCTGAAAAGAAAACTGGTCTTACAACTCATGAGCAACCTTCTATTGCGATGGTTGTGGGCGAAGGCATCAACGCCTACGAAGCCGGTTCCAGCTGGTACCAGATGGACAAGCGACTGAAAATGCCTGTGACAATGCTTGACTTCAGACAGCTCAAAAGAACCAAGCTTTCCAGGTATACGCATATCATACTGCCAGATGGCAAATATGGAGAGCTGGAAAACCCAGATTCTCTAAAGCAGTGGATAGCAAAGGGCGGCACTCTCATTGCCATGCGTCGAGCAATTACTTTCACTTCCAAGCAAGGCTGGACTCCTGTAAAGCAGAAAGAACATGCACCACAAGACTCCATCCCTAATCACCCCAAGGCCAAAGGCGCTCAAGTCATAGGAGGCGCCATCGTACAGTCCAGAATCAATTTGGATCACCCTTTATTCTATGGTTATGCAGATGAAAATTTGCCAGTATTCAAGCGAGGCGTACAATTTTACGAACCGTCAGGAACAGTGATGGCCAGTCCCATGATATACACCGAAGAGCCCATGCTAAGTGGGTATGCCTCTCAGCGCAATGTCAAGCTGATGAAAGGCTCAGCAGGGGTTTTTTGTCACAAACTAGAGAAAGGGAAAATCATTTCGCTGGTGGACAATCCTAATTTCAGGGGGTATTGGTTGGGTGGCAGTAAGCTGTTTGCTAATTGTCTCTTTATGAGTGGGCTTATTGGGGAAGATATGATGGAGTGATGGTTAAGTTATGTAATTTTAGAGGGTAAGAATAAAAAAATACTGCTAATGCTAATATTGCTTCAAGCCCTATAGATTATCTAAAACTTTCTGCGCTACGGATTTCATTTCGGCTGCATTATGAGTGCATAAAGCGGATCCATTCTCTTGAGTACTTGAGATAGAAACTAAAGCATTGGATATCCGTGTTCTCAAAAAGAGATACTGAGCATCTTCTATAGAATAGCTTTGAATTTTAGCTTCATTTCCGAGATCTGCGACAGCATCAGTTTCAAGATTCTCTGCACCTATTAAGGTGAACTGAGTATTATTTTCATAGTTATCTTTGGCTAAGGACACAGTATTATTGATACCAATGGAAATAATATATATCTGAGATTCTAAATCGGAAGTAAATGAGAGAATTTGACAATTTCTATCATCATTTTCTTTTGGTGTAACGAAAGGATCGTTTATGCATGAGTTGGTAAAATTTATTTCGGAAGAGCAGTCCACTGACGAGTACAAGTTTTCCTCATTAGTGTCTGTAGGATTTGACGATTCAGAATCATCAGAACAACTAGTAAAAAATGCGATAGAAAGTACTAAACTCAGAATGGTGATGTTACAAGATAAGTTCATAGCTATGACTTTAGTTAATGATTCCCTTTGTGAATTTGTTTGTTGATGATCCAAATGATTTCACCTAGAGATGTGAAAATTATTAGACTCTTGCAAATGTGAAGATAAAAACGATAATCTCAGTAAAGTCAAAAATCAAGATTAAAATAAATTCCATAAACCTTAACCATCTAATGGAAGATAATATCGGTAAAAGTATACTCTGAGAGTTGTGAACTTAAAGCTCGCAAGAGCTACCCATCAAGTTCTATCAGGGAATCTCGATACATCTTAACCATTTGATAATCAAATAATTAATAACAGAAGTATTCCCATTTCGATATTACTGACGTCATTCTTCTGCGACGATTCTTGGAATCTGATTTTAGATCGTGCATGTGTCCATTCATCATACTTATCGAGCTCCCCACTTAGAATTTGCTTTCAAAAAGCCTCAAAATGCCCTTTTTCGTGCAAAAACAGCAAGTATTGACTACTTTTGCACCCCAAATTCAGATTTAGAATTTCCTAATACTAAAAAGTAAAAATGAGCGGAACAAAGATTCAACTATCCAGAAGAGGAAGACTCCAAGTCCCCAAAGACCCTATCATACCCTTCATAGAAGGAGATGGCATCGGGCCTGACATATGGGCAGCGGCGCAGAAAGTCTTTGATGCGGCTGTAGAGAAATCCTATGCAGGAGATAGAAAAATACACTGGAAGGAAGTCTATGCAGGAGAAAAAGCTAACGCAAGAAAAGCAGGAGACTGGTTACCCCAAGAGACAACCGACGCCATTTCTGAACATTTTGTGGCAATCAAAGGGCCATTGACAACTCCTGTGGGAGGCGGTTTCAGATCATTGAATGTAGCCATCAGACAGCGTCTGGATCTTTATGCCTGCGTCAGGCCAGTGAAATGGTACAGAGGTGTTCCCTCTCCTGTAAAGAAGCCAGGCCTGGTGGATATGGTCATCTACAGAGAGAACACAGAGGATATCTATGCGGGTATCGAGTATCTGCACGGGACTCCGGAAAATGATAAAATGAAGTCTTTTCTCATAGATGAGATGGGAGTTAAAGGCATCAGATTTCCTGACACTGTGTCTCTAGGTGTAAAGCCTGTTTCCGTGGAAGGAACTGAGAGACTAGTGAGAGCAGCTATTAATGCAGCCATCAAGAACAAAAAAGCTAAGTCAGTAACGCTGGTCCATAAGGGCAACATCATGAAGTTTACTGAAGGTAAATTCAAAGAATGGGGTTATGAGCTGGCCAAAAAAGAATTCGGTGCAACTGATCTGGATGGCGGACCATGGCAAGTGATCAAGCATAAGGACAGAGAGATCATCGTCAAGGACGTGATCGCTGATGCCTTCTTACAGCAGATATTATTGAGACCTGCGGAGTACGATGTTATTGCAACCTTGAACCTGAATGGAGATTATATTTCTGATGCTCTGGCAGCTGCAGTGGGCGGCATAGGGATTGCTCCTGGTGCTAACATCAACTATGAAACTGGTGTTGCAGTATTCGAGGCAACTCATGGTACAGCGCCTAAATATGCTGGACAGGATAAAGTCAATCCTAGTTCTGTCATACTTTCCGGCGTCATGATGTTCGATTATATGGGCTGGGGCAAAGTGGGTAAGACCATAGAGAAAGGTCTGAAAGGTGCCATCAAATCCAAGAACGTCACTTATGATTTCGAAAGATTGATGAAGGGTGCGACCTTGGTCAAGTGTTCAGAATTTGGAGATGAGATCATTAAGAATATGTGATATAATTACATATCTACTATAGATAATGGGAGGCTTCGAGAAATCGGGGCCTTTTTTTATTTGTAGCCGAAACAAATTTAAGTTAGGACCAATTCCTAAATTCTTCTACAGGTAGTCTGTTCAGAAACTATATTGCTATCAATGCAATCCAATTCCCAATGAAAGTAGAAACGAGTCAGTCGGCTGCAGGCACCTACTCGCTGGTCTTATCAAAGGAGAGGAATAATACTGATAATTCCATTTATCTAAAAGTAGCTGGGCTATGCTTTCTAGCAAACAAGCATCATATATAAATAGAAGAGGTTTCGATTATTCAAAGCCCTTTATATACTTATCAGAGATTTAAGAGCCTCGACCATCAATCACATCTTTTCAGCGAAAAGACCCATACATACATCCATTGTGTTCCAGTTCCGTCACTGATATCCCTGTCAACTATTACGGTTTCTTTAGATTTTCCAGAAAGTAGATAAGTAGATTGGCTGATGGAGCTAATTTCCATGAGTAGAAGTTAGGCACTAAAGCTCGTCCCGCAACCGCAAGTATCCTTGGCATTGGGATTATTGAAGACAAATCCTCGATTATTAAGTCCATCCAGCCAGTCGATTTCCATTCCTAATAAGTAAAGTCCATGTGCCTTTTCCATATAGACGGTGACGCCATTGACTTCATAGATCTCATCGTTCTCCTTCTTTTCGTCGAAACCCAGTACATAGGTGAAGCCCGAACAGCCACCACCCTTAATGCCGACCCGCAGGCCATAGCCCTCAGGAACATGCTTTTCACCAAATAAGACTCTGAGCTGCTTGATAGCACCCTCAGTTATGGTAACTGGTGCTGGGTTCTTGGTTTCTACTGTTGCCATAATTGTATGGAGATGTTAAGTTATAAGTCTAAGCCTGAAATACTTAAATCCAAAAATATACATTTGTAACATTACATACGTCTTAAAGTTTCAGGATGAAAATAATGACCATAGTTATAGAAGTACTCAAATACACCATCCCTGGCTTGGTGGTATTTGCTGCAGTCTACTTCATCTTAAGACAATATCTCAATAGTCAGTACCAAATGAAAGCCTTGGAGATGAAAGCCCGCTATACTAAGCAGGCCATTCCACTGAAATTACAAGCCTATGAGCGACTGCTGTTATTCTGTGAGCGCATCAGCATACCTAATCTGCTGCTAAGGCTCAAGAGTAACGATATGTCCGCCGTCGATCTCAAGAATGCGCTGGTCATATCCGTTCAGAAGGAGTTTGAGCATAATATGGCGCAGCAGCTTTATTGCAGTAATAAGCTATGGGACATAATAGCCCTGGCCAAAAACGACGTCATAAGCATCATCAGTGATATCTCAGGGACTGTATCGGCGCAAGCCCCAGCTAGCGACTTATCCACTGCTCTCATGAAAAGATTAGCCAATATTAAAAAAAGCCCTATAGACGTGGCCAGAGCTGCTATTAAGGAAGAAGCTAAGATCATACTAAATGTATAAATACGCGATTCCATACCTCCTACTAGTCCTCGCTCTCGCCAGTTGCAAAACAGCACGATATGTAGTATCCACGAATGTAGAGAATCTGCAAACAGTCAGTACTTATGACGAAGATACCCGCATAGCCGCCCTTATCGAGCCCTACAGAGAACAAATGGCTGAACAGATGGATGTGGTAATGGGAGAACTGCCAGAAGAACTAATCAAGAGTAGACCTAATTCTAATCTGGGTAACTGGTTTGCAGACATACTCTACGAAGAGGCCAATAAGATGTTTTTCAAAGAGGTCGATTTTGCCATTCAGAATTATGGTGGACTCAGAGTATCCAGTCTACCCAAAGGTCCAGTTACCATAGGGAAGATATACGAATTGATGCCTTTCGATAATACATTGGTTGTGCTGGACATGGATGGGCCTGTACTCCAGCGCCTACTGGATGCCATCGCAGAAAAGAACGGCTGGCCCATAAGTAAGAATCTATCATTCCGTATGGCAGCAGATAAGGCCACTGACATAATGATCAAAGGTGAAGCCTTTGATCTGAATAAAACATATCGCGTTGCAATGCCCGATTATATAGCCGATGGTGGCGATCAGTCAGATTTTCTCAAAGCCATAACCAAGGAGGAATCCGGGTTATTCATCAAAGATATCATCATAGGCCATCTGGAAGAAAAATTAGAAAACCAATCTCCTGTAGTCATTGATTCTGGAATGCGCATATTCAAATAATAACCCGTGGATAGAAGAAAATTCATAAGTCATAGTCTTTCAGGGGTGCTCGTCGGTGCCACTATGCAATTCCCTTTTTCAGCTTTTGCGAATGATCCTGACCTGATAACTGTGACCATACTGCATACCAATGATGTTCATAGTCGCATAGATCCTTTCCCTATGGATGGCGGGCGGAATGAGGGTCTGGCAGGTGTGGCAAAGCGTGCGACGATCATAGAACAATTCAGAAAGGACAATAAGAATGTCTTACTCTTTGATAGTGGGGATATATTCCAAGGAACTCCTTACTACAATATGTTCGGAGGTGAACTGGAGATAAAGCTTATGAGCCAAATGAAGTATGATGCTGGAACAATGGGCAACCATGATTTTGATGGAGGAATAGATGGCTTTAAAAAGCAAATGGTCCATGCTGATTTTCCATTTATTGTCAGTAATTACGATTTCTCTGATACGATACTGGATGGAGCCATAGAGAAGTACAAAATCTTTAAGCTGGATGGAGTCAAGATAGGTGTGCTGGGAGTGGGTATAGAGCTGGCAGGTCTGGTCCCTCAGAAATTGTATAAAAAAACTCGATATCTGGATCCGATCGATGAGGCGCAGAAAGCCGCTACTTTTTTGAGCCAAGAAAAAGGCTGTGATTATGTAATCTGCTTATCACATTTAGGATTCAAATATCGTAATGAACGCATCTCAGATGTGAAGCTGGCTCGTATGACAAATAACATAGATTTAATCTTGGGAGGGCATACGCATACGTTTATGAAGCAACCGGAATTAGTCAATAATAAGGATGGAAAATCAGTGACAATTAATCAATGTGGGTACGGCGGAATCCTATTGGGCCACATCAAAATAGTGTTCGAAAAAAATAGAAAAGGGCATTGTGTGACTTGCAAAAATGCTCTGGTCAATTGATTTATTGATTTCTAAGTCTTTATAAGTGCTGGGTAGTTTTAATGCGTAATTAACTTATTTTGAGTGACTTATACATTAATATATAATGACATACGTTAATTTGTTTGATTTATAACCCTCCTTGTGAAGTTTCGAAGATAAATTCAGATAATCTTCCATCATATATTTTTTTGGGCGGAGAAATTGATTCATATTTGTTGCCCCGATAGGCCGTAAAGAGTTAGAATAACCCCGTTTTTATTTCCGACTAACCGAACGGACTTTTTGATTTTCATGACGAGCATTTTGCTCCATTTAAAAGCAACTGATGATAGAAACCTATGCATCCTTATGGGATCAATGTCTAGATATAATAAAAAATAATGTCAATGAAAAAAGTTTTACGACTTGGTTCAAGCCAATAAAAGCAATTAAATATTCAAGCAATATCCTGACAGTACAGGTACCTAATAAATTTTTCTACGATTGGATAGAAGAACACTACGTCAACATACTCAAAAAATCAATCTACCAAGTCTTAGGGCCCAATGGCCAGTTAGAATACAAAATAGTATTAGACAAGGCT
>ENA-ORXT01002979-ORXT01002979.1-marine-metagenome-genome-assembly--contig:-NODE-2979-length-19351-cov-4.704991_pt1 | contig 19351 bp, 15 predicted proteins | sample MGYA00237868_ERZ511482 | MGnify/ENA metagenome assembly ERZ511482
AAGAAAAAGAAAAAGGAAAAGGAAAAGGAAATGGAAAATGAAAATGGAAATGAAAATGGAAATGGAAAATGAAAATGGAAATGGAAATGAAAATGAAAATGAAAATGGAAAATTAAAATCAAAACCGATATAGGCAAATGTGTTCTGCCTTGACAATTTCTTAAAATTAAATAGGATTGCTATAGGCTGTAGTTCGGCAACTTTAGACGGGTAGGCTGTAGTTCCTATATCGCTATATAAGACATCCGTTTATCAATGACAAAGAGTTTATGCCAAGACCCAAAACCAAGAATGATTTATTGGAGTTAAGCCAGCAGAATTTTAAAAAATTAAATGAGCTTATAGATGATTTTCCCAAAGAGCATTTAAATGAAAATTTTCCAAAAGGAACCTTAAATAGAAATACTAGAGATGTTTTGGGGCATTTACACCATTGGCATTTGATGTTTTTAAGTTGGTATAAGGTTGGAATGAAAGGCGACAAACCAGCAATGCCTGCCGAAGGCTATTCTTGGAAAACAGTAAGTGATTTAAACAAACTGATTTGGGAAAAATGCCAGCCCATTTCACTACAAAAAACTCGAAAATCATTAAACGCTTCTTATGAAGAAATCCAACTAATTATTCAAGCGCATTCAGAAGAAGAGTTATTCGAGAAGAAAAGATACAAATGGACAGGAAGTACTTCTCTGGGTTCGTATCTTATTTCTGCCACTTCTAGCCATTACGATTGGGCATATAAATTGATTAAAAAGGCAGGAAAATGAGTGCGTTCCAGGTTCAACCTTATATTATTAAACTTGTTTTATGTACTATAGCAATCCTATTTCATTCTGAGAAATTGTCAACGCAGAATATATTTGGCTATGTACAGGTTTTGATTTTAATTTTCTATTTTCATTTAGGCTTGCTATATAATCCTTGCCCGACAAAATCGAATCAATATAAAAACTATATTTGTATTTCATATTAAAAATAATCATAAGAGAATATATGCTAAAACAGTTATCCATCATACTTTTACTTCTTTCTATAGGAGCGGAAGTAATTGCCCAACAAACCTATCAACGTATTCGGCTTTTTGCCAACCATGAACAGCTTCATGAACTTGAAGAAGAAGGCTTGGACTTATGTCACATTGCTCAAAGAGGAGACATTTATATCGAAAATGATTTTTCGCCTTTTGAACAGCAGGTCATCAAGGAGTCGGGATTAGATTACGAAGTTTTATACGCCAATTCTGCTGACTATTATTCAGAGCGATCGCTAAGGGTTCAGAATCTATATAAAACAGCAGCTGGATCTTGTAGTTCAGAAGCAACAGCTGGTTACAGCATTCCAGAAAATTTTTCTCTAGGAACGATGGGTGGGTTTTTTCGCTATAGTGAAATGTTGGAACATTTGGATGCTATGCATGAAATGTATCCAGAACTGATTACCGAAAAAGCGCCAATAGATACTTTTCTAACACACGAAAATAGACCCATTTACCATCAAATAATTACTGGGGCAAACGACAATGAGAAGGACCAAATCCTTTACAATTCATTACACCACGCTCGAGAACCTGTTTCTATGACGCAGAACATCTTTTTTATGTGGTATTTATTAGAAAACTATGCAACCGATCCGTCAGTAGCTTACATCGTAGACAACTTCGAGCTTCATTTTGTTCCCTGTGTCAACCCCGATGGCTATTTAGTGGTAGAAGATGGTTTTTCTGTAAACACAAATGGGACACCAAACTTTGGTTCTTTTTGGCGTAAAAATAAAAGAGACAACAATGGCAATGGCGTATTTGATCCCAATGTAGATGGAGTTGATTTGAATAGAAACTATGGTTACCAATGGGCATATGACAACGACGGTTCTTCACCCAATGTTAGTTCCGATACTTACAGAGGTCCAGGTCCTTTTTCTGAGCCAGAAACCCAAGCCATTAAGTGGTTGTGTGAATCAAATGAATTTACGATTGCTTTGAACTACCATGCCTATGGTAATTTATTGATTTATCCATGGGGATTCATTGATGCTTTCCTAACACCAGACTCTACCGTTTTTAGAGATTTAGCGGCAGTAATGACTTTAGAAAACAATTACTTTGCTGGAACAGGAAATGAAACAGTGGGATATACTGTTAATGGTGATTCCGATGATTATATGTATGGAGAACAAGAAGCTAAGAATAAAATTCTTTCAATGACTCCAGAAGTAGGCTCAAACGCAGGTGGATTTTTTCCTGCCGAATCAGAAATCATTCCTATGTGTTTACAAACCTTGTTTATGAATTTAAGTGCTGCACGTGCTTCTCGTTCTTATGGTTTGTTTACCGATTTAAGTGAAGAAACCTTATTGGGCGATGTGGGTACAATGCCTTTCTCGGTAAAAAATGTTGGAATTTGGGCTGGTCTTTTTGAGATTTCATTTATACCTATTTCCGATAATATTTCATTTGCAGAAACGACTATAGAATCTGGTGTTTTAAATCCAGGAGATACGTTCGATGGTATGGTGGACTTCTCTGTTTCCGATGCTGCTTTTGGTGATGAAATTGCTTACTATGTTACAATTGACAACGGTTTATACGAATATGCCGATACGATTAGAAAAACCTGGAGATCATCTGACATTACCTTTGATCTTGCATTGGTTGACAGTTGTGATGTATTGGGTAATTGGGCAAACAATGGCTGGGGATTGACAACCCAAACGTTCCATTCTTCTCCAGCAAGTTTGACCGAATCTCCATTAGGAGAGTATCCCAACAATGCACAATTAGAAATCATTTATAAAGATACCTTTGATTTGACTGAAGCCGATTTTGCAGAATTAACGTTTTGGGCAAAATGGGACATTGAAGCTGGTTATGATTTGGTCAGGTTGAGTGCGCTATCTGTTGAAGACAATAGTGAAACTGTTTTATGCGGAAATTATACCAACTTTAGAGATGGTTTGGATCAGCCTATTTATGACGGCGTCCAAGAAGATTGGGTCCAAGAAAGAATTGATTTGAGTGATTTACTGGGAACAAAATTTAGAGTGAAATATGAATTCATCTCCGATCAGTTTGTGACAGGTGATGGTTTTTATTTAGACGATCTCAGTATAAATGTTCTTAATGAAATACCAGAACCAGAACCAGTAGATACCTTTGCAACGGCAATAGAAGGAATAGGTGAGTTGCTTGTTTTGAGTAACCCCATTCCAAATCCTGCCAAAGAAACAACCAATATTTCATATTTGTGGGACAAGGATGAAACGATACGGTTTTTCTTAATAAATGAAATAGGTCAAACCATTGAGCAAAGAACAATCAATAATCAACAGGGCTGGATAAAACTTGATTTGGCTCCAATGTCAAAAGGTGTTTATTATTATTACCTACAGTCAGATGAAAATCGTTCTGAAGTGAAGCGATTGTTGGTGTATTAAAATGATGTGAAAAGGCACATTTTTTAGCTGCTTTTAATAGTTTCAATAAACGCAAAGGCTGTATTTGGTAAATATTTACCAGATACAGCCTTTTTTATTTGGCTAAAATTAATCTTTACGAGATTAATGGTATTTTTAAGCAAAGTTAAATTTTTAATGAAAGTTTGGTTCTTCTTACTTTTAGTTTTATGCTATTCGCTATCAATACAAGCGCAAGAGGTATATGTGTGTGATAATAATGGATCTATTCATACCCTAGATTTGTCCGATTGTAGCACTTCTTTTGTAGTAGACATCAACAGTGGCTTAGAGCCAAACGATATTACTTTTCACCCAAATGGGAATTTATATGCCATTCTGAATTCTGGTGAAATTAGTGAAATTGATATTGCTACGGGAGCTTTTACCACACTTACAAATTTACCGGGAGGAGATTTTAATTCACTGACTTGTAATGAAGATGGCTTGTTTTATGCAACAGGTGGACAAGGTATTTTATGGACCTATGATTTGGTGACAGATGTGTCGGAAAATTTGGGAAACTTTAATTTTGGTGCATCAGGCGACCTAACCTTTTTTGAAGGAGGACTATATGTGGCAACAAGTGGAGACAATATTGTACAAATTGACTTAGACGACCTTGACAACAGCGCTATTTTTATAGACGAAAGTGTTCCTGGAAGTATTTTTGGGATTGTCTCTTTTTCAGAAGGCTGTAGCGATTTTAATACTTTTGCCAATGCTTCAAATGGAGATATTTATTTGATTGATTTTGAAAACCAACTACTGGATTTTAAGTGTAATGTCAATTTGCTTATTTTTGGAGGAGCCAGTACTTCTGAATTTCTTGCCTCAGCAGCACCCATTGTCATTGACTCCATCAATTTGGTTGTACCAAGTTGTGATATGCTCGGTAGTATTGAAATTACCGCTTCGGGAGGAACTGCACCAATTGAGTATTCTTTAAATGGTGGCGCTTTTCAATTGTCGGGTGTTTTTACCAATCTATCTACAGGAATATATGAAATAGCCATTAAAGACGAAGTCGATTGTACGGTGCTGGACACCATTGACTTTGAAATACCAGGGTTGCCTTTTTTTAATGAAATTGTTATTGATACGCCCAGTTGTGGTGTCGATACTTTTAACGTTGAAATACTGGCAATGGGTGATAATTTGGAATATGCCATAGATGGAGTAACATTTCAACAAGACAATATTTTTATAGGCTTGAGTGAGGGTGTTTATCCGGTAGCCATAAGCGATGAAAACAATTGTACCATCTTTGATACCATTAACCTAGAAATACCAGCCTTGCCTACTTTTGATGATATTTTAATAGAAACACTCGACTGTGGAGTCGATTTTAATATAGAAATAGTGGCGACTGGTAATGATTTAATGTATGCCATAACCGATGAGCTTTTTCAATCTTCAAATATCTTTACCAATTTAAATGCAGGGGCTTATGAAGTAGCCATAGCTGATGAAAACAATTGTGTTGTATTGGACACCATCAATCTAGAAATTCCCGATTTGCTTACTTTTGATGACATTTTAATAGAGACGCCTGATTGTGGGGTTGGTAGTTTTAATATAGAAGTAATAGCGACAGGCAATGATTTGGAATATGCACTCAATGGTGGTGTTTCTCAAACCGTAAATACTTTTACAGGCTTAGATGCAGGAACTTACGAAGTTGCTGTAAACGATGAAAACAATTGTACCATCTTGGATACTGTTGTGTTGATAGAGGCTGTATTGCCCACTATTGACAGCATTGTTTGGAATCCTCCTCTTTGCAATAGTGGTTTATTTGAAGTCTCCATTTTTGCTTCAGGAGGAATAGGTGCTTTAAGCTATTCTACAGATGACCTCAATTTGGGGAATGTTAATCTACTTACTATATCAAGTGCTGGAAATTATACTGCGTATGTCGAAGATGCCTTGGGCTGCGAGGCAGAAATGGATTTTGTACTAATTGATCCGCCTAGTTTTACTTTTGGTAATATTTTAGTTGAACCAGCTATTTGTAATCAAAACAATGGAAGTGCCCTTATAGAATTGACTGAAATAGTTGGAGCAACACTTCCGTATCAGTTTTCTATAGACAATGGCAACACTTATCAAAGCGATAATTTTTTCGATGGATTGACAGTAGGGGAATATGAATTGATTTTAAAAGATGCCAACGACTGTTTATACAATACAAATTTTACCATTATAGATAACGAGGGTTTTATGATTCAAGTGGAAACCACAAACGCCAGTTGTGAAATGGCAAATGGTTCTATTACGGTGGTTCCGCAAAATGAAATGCCCCAGATGACTTATTCGCTGGATGGCGGAGTCCCCCAAAATGAAAATCAATTTACGAATTTGGCGGTGGGAACTTATAGTATCGTTGCTGTAGATGAACAAAATTGTAGTAAAACCATAGAAGCAATTATTGGCGAACAGGAATCCTTAATCATAGATTTAACGGCTGCTGAGAATGCTGATTGTGGTCAAGAAAACGGTTTGATACAGGTGGAGGCAAGTTTTGGAAACCCTCCTTATCAGTATGCGTTGGAGGATGCTGTTTTTCAAACATCTGCTCTTTTTTCAAATTTAGCATCAGGCACTTACAACATCACTGTCAGAGATACAATAGGCTGTCAGGCTTTTTTAACAAATATAGCTGTCTTGAGCAACGATTGTCAAGTAATTGTTCCCGACGCTTTTTCTCCCAATGGAGATGGATTAAACGATGTGTTTTTAGCCATTATTCCAGTAGGTGAAACAGCAACAATAGAAACATTCAATGTATACAACAGATGGGGTTTGTTGATTCACCAAGCCAATAATTTTGCTGGAAATACAAATGGGAATTGGTGGGATGGAACCTATAAAAACAAAGAACAAAATTTGGGGGTATATCTTTATTATATCAAAGTTGTTTATTCAGATGGTCGTGATGAAACTTTCAAAGGAAACGTAACACTCGTTAGATAAATGATTGGGCTTTAATTTTTAAATTTATTCAATGCAACTTTTATCTTTTGACTCCAAATTATTTGGTTATCCCGTTTATGCCCTCCAATTGAATAAAATTAATGAAATTGTTGAGGTTGCTGAAATGGCAAGGGAACTAAAACAAAAGGAAGGGAAATTACTCTATTTGTTTTTACAACAAAAAGCAGATTTTGAATTCATAGAAACCCCAGACTATTCCATTCAATTTGTTGACGAAAAGGTAAACTACCAATATATATCTTCTCAGAAGGAATCCCATAAAGCTTCGGGCAAATCATTTACAGAACCAACCATCAATAATGAAATTTTACGGTCGTTGGCGTATAAGAGTGGACAGTTTTCTAGGTTCAAAGTTGATCCCAATTTTATAAAAAATGAATTTGAGCTATTATACAAACTTTGGCTGAAGAAATCTTTGAATCGAGAAATAGCAACCGTTGTTTATGCCATAGAGGAAGAAGGAATACCCAAAGGACTGATGACTTTAAAATTAAATGAGGACGAAGAACATGCAACCATTGGATTGCTATCGGTCGATCCAATAGCACAAAGACAAGGAATCGGTAAGGCGTTGATAGAAAAAGCAAAAGAGGTCAACAATCAAAAAGGGTTCAGAGAATTATATGTAGCGACACAAAGAAACAATATGGACGCTTGTCGTTTTTATGAAAAAATGAAATTCAAAGAAAAAAGTAATGTGTTTGTTTATCATTTATGGACAAGATGTTAACACGGCAAAACATAGCATCTTATAACAATCCATAGTGAAAATCCATACATCGCATCAGGCTGGTGCGCCAGTCCGATGAAGCTACAGTATGCACACATGTTTTTTTAGCTAAAAATCAGAAAAAAGAACTGTCATTCCTGAATTTTCCGTAGTAAAACGAAGGAAAATATCAGGAATCTAATGGATGCGAAGAACTGAAATAGGCTTACAATGCAATTTTGTCTTAAATCCAATAAGATTCCTGATAATTTTTTCCATTTCATTCCAAAAATTTCAGGAATGACACACTCTTTTGATGTTTTTTATTGTAAAAACAGCGAAACCATTACTTTTAATTACAAAGAAAAAGATGTGTGCATACTGTAGGTCCGATGAAGGCTGATGCTACGTATATTACTGGCACTTTTTTAAATCCGCATTCTAACTATGGATTGGTATTAGAAATACAATAAGTGCTGCTTAACATAAAAAAAAGGGTAGAAATGCAATACATTTCTACCCCTTTTTAATTTTTGAAAACGCAAAAAATGCGTCTTTACGTTTGTTTTTAGAAACGAGGACAACTAACAGGCGGATAGCCTCTACGTCCTTGTGGCTCACAACCAATTTCGTAGCCCAATGACAATTCAACGCCACCTTGACCCAAAGAAGCTGTTTTTAAATCAGACACGTTGACATCATAAGAGATACCAAACTTAAAGTCATCGAATTCAGCACCAACCAAAGCGATAATTGCATCGTTTAAACGATATGAACCACCAATATAGACAGCAGTTCCGCCACCTCTTTTAGCTGTTCCATCGAAGAAGTAACCCAAGTTTGCACCAGCAACCATTGTTTGAGCACCAGCTTGAGTCATATAAATAAAGTTAGGCGTAATACTCACATTATCGTTTGGTGTTATTTTGGCACCAAAGTGACCAACCAAGCGAGGATCCAATACATTCACTTCTGCACCAACATCTTGCATCAAGAATCTTTCTTCAGGTTTGGTTATGTGAAAATAAGAGAATCCACCGAATACACCCAACTGTTTGCTTACATTGGCAGAAATAATACCACCCACACGAAGATCAAAATAAGTAAATTGATTGGTTTCGATTCTTTCTCCATTAGGAAGGTTAACATTAAACTCATTGCCATCAAGTTGAGAAGCAAAAGTCAAATCTTGGAAATTGATGCTTTTGTTTACGATTCCTCCTTGCGCACCAATAGAAAATAAAACCTTTCCTTGAGGGTGAAGCGATTTGTGGTAAGCTGCAGAAGCCAACACAGAGAAATCATTCAAAGAACCATTTCCTTGACGATCATTATACAATTGAAGACCAGCACCTATAAAATCATTTTTCCCAACCAATCCTCTTGCCAATGCCGCATCAAAAGAAGCTGCGACCGTTGAATAAGAATATAACTCAGGATATTGATTTCTGTAGTTAACGGCTCCTCTATAACATCCCGACATTAAACCTGTCATTGCTGGATTTAAAGTAAGTGGAGAAGCATAGAATTGCGAGAAATGGATATCTTGTCCAGCAGCTGGCAATGCCATCAATCCCATCAGCAATATTAGAATTGTATTTTTTATCTTCATTTTATAGATAGTTTTCAAAATCTCAAATTATTTAGAATAGGGTTTTATTAAATTTTATTATAGCTTGTAAACAACCATTTTATAGTAAAACCAAATTAGATGGCTAAAATAGCTATACTTGTTCAACTAAACGTTAAAAAGGCTTGAGAAATTTGTACATTATTTAACAAGACTTTAAAAAGCAGCTTAGAAATGAGCTTAAATGTAAGTAAAAAGCCATTTTGATACAGTGCAAAGAAACAAATATTGGTTCAATTTGTTAAGAAGCGCACCACAACCTCCAAAATAGTTTACGTTGAAATGAAGTCTTTGTTTCTTAAAGCGCACATCTAAATTTAAAACAATTTTATGGATAGAAAAAATTTTATCAAAAAATGACTGCTGAATGCAACTGGTTTGACAATTGGAAACAGTTTTGTGAAAGCAAAAAATGTAAAACCCAAAAAAAATGTAGAGACGTTAGCCCCAATGTTTCTATAGACATAAAAAAAAAGGAGGCGCAAATTTTTGCGCCTCTATCGTTTTATTTAAAATGCTTCAATGTAATGACCTCCTTCTGTTCCAAATGACGCCATTTGCCCCTTGGTAAATCTTTTTTGGTCAAGCCGGCATATAAAATGCGATCCAATTTGAGTACCTTATATCCCAATGTTTCAAAAATACGACGAACAACCCTGTTCCATCCAATGTGTAATTCTATTCCAATGGTTTTTTTATCCTTGCCATTGACATAAGCGATGTTGTCCACCATTGCGGTTCCCTCTTCTAAATCCACCCCTTTATTCATGATTTGAACCAAGTGTTTTTTTAACAAAGGTTTGTCTAATATAACTTGATAAATTTTACTGACTTCATAACTCGGATGTGCCAGTTTTTGCGCCAGTTCACCATCATTGGTCATTAGAAGCAAACCAGTCGTATGCCTGTCGAGGCGTCCAACAGGATAAATGCGTTGGCTTTTTATGTTAACAATGTCCATAATGGTACGCCTGCCTTTTTCATCACTCGTTGTACAAATAATGTCTTTAGGTTTGTTTAATAGAATATACATTTTCTTTTCGGCAAAAATGACTTTTCCATTAAAGCGCACTTCAGCATTTGGTTGCACCTTAAACCCCATTTCACGCTGTACTTCCCCATCAACAGTTACCTGACCAGCCAATATGTATTCATCGGCCTTTCTACGAGAGCAAATACCCGCATGGGCAAGAAATCTATTTAGGCGCATCTCCGTCGGCTCCTTGGGTTGGGGAGCTGGGCTCGGCTTCTGATCCTTCGACGGCTTCTGCGATTTGAATGGCTTGTTGGTCTTTTTTGACCTGTTCGATGCGGGACTGTATGATGTCTTTTTCGGTTGATTCTTTTTCTGTTTCACCTCCTATTTGATTATGTTGGGGAATTACTTCTTCCAATTTTGGAAGGTCCTTAATGGATTTTAAGCCAAAAAAGTCCATGAATTTCTTACTGGTTGCATACAACAATGGCTTGCCCACTGTTTCAGCTCTTCCAGTAATTTCAATCATTTCTCTTTCGAGCAATTTTTGCAAACTGTATTCTGAACTGACACCTCTAATCGTATCTATTTCCACTCTGGTTACAGGCTGTTTATAAGCAATGATGCTCAATGACTCCATAGCAGCTTTAGACAATCGTTTTTTAGATTTTAGACCAATATAATGCGATACTGTTTTATGGTAAGCCTCTTTGGTAAACAATCTATAGCCATCACTTATGGGAACCAAATGAAAAGAATAGATGTCATCCTTGTACTGTTCTTCCAACTCAGTAAGTGCTGCAGCAATTGTTTTCTTCTTAATCTTTTCGTCTGTTGACTTATTGAGCATTTGCTCAAATTCAGAAAGATTCACTTCTTGTTCAGCTACAAAAAGAATGGATTCAATGTGCTTTTTTAATTCTTTATTTTCCAAGTTGTTTTATTAAAAAGGTTTTTATTAAAATAAGGGTTTTTCGTATCTTATCAACCATCAACCATCAACCATCAACCATCAACCATTCTACTTATTCCGCTTATCTGCTCCCCACATTAGTTTTTGGCGAATAGAGGCAATGAACGTATATTGCTCCAATCGAATGAGCCGCAAATCAAAAGGCGCACGACGCAATTTGATTTCGGTACCAAAAGGAACAGGTGTAGAACGAGAATCTAAAGTACATAAGAAATGATCACTTCTCCCTTCTACAACTAAAGTAATTTCACAATCGTCTCTCAATACCAATGGTCGAATAGATAAATTATGAGGCGCAATGGGCGTCAGTACCCAACTATTGGTATTGGGCATAATAATCGGTCCGCCGCAACTCAGGGAATAACCAGTTGAGCCAGTTGGCGTTGAAATGATTAAGCCATCGCACCAATAAGAGCTGATAAACTCTCCATTCGCATAGGCGTGTACTGTGATCATCGAAGTGGTTTCACTTTTCAGAACCGTACATTCGTTTAAAGCATAATTCCAAGAAGGAAAGGTAAGATGGTCGCTTTCAAAAAGCAGCAGGCTGCGTTTTTCCTCTAAATAAGTTTTATTATCAACAGAGGTGAAAATCTCCTCCAACTGTTCTCTGCTCACACCAGCCAAAAACCCCAATCGACCTGTATTGATTCCAATAACTGGTATTTTGCCTTCTTCTATAAAACCAGCACTCAAAAGCAGCGTGCCATCACCACCAATCGACAACATCAAATCAGCAACGAGCCCTTCTCCATCATTAAACTGACAAACAGGGAAATTGATGTCGAACTTGTCTTTTATTTGTTCATAAAATGGCGTATAGATACTAACCATTGCAGCTCTTTTTTCTAAAATAGAAAAAAGTTTTTCAAACAATGGACGTTCTCGTTCTCTAAAAACACGACTACATATTGCGAAATGTTTCATGGTGCTGCAAAGTTAGATGTTTTTTATCTAGCTAATTTAACTACTAGACATAAGATGTGAGATTTGAGACGCTAGACTCAATTTTGCTAAAAAACCCAAAGGTTTTTAGCGATTTGCTTGAACATAAAAATCTCATATCTCATATCTAGCGTCTAAATGTCTAGTAGTGAGCTAGCTAATATTCTATAATCAATATTATCGTGGCAACTTCTTATGAAAAGAAAGAAGGTATCGAAATCTTTTCGGAAGATAAAATATCGCTCAAATTATTGTATTATTATTTTAGTCCTAGCACTTATTACTACTTTGTCACTTTAAAAAAATATTAATAACAGTACTCTGTTATTACATTAATGAACTTTGTTTTTTAGAAAAAACACACAAACGAACCACTTCGAAACATAGGATTTCCCCCTTGAGGGGGTTGGGGGTGGATAAAAAACAAGGGTTTAAGACTGTTTTAAACCAGAATTTCAGAATCTATCATTAAGATTTAAAAGTGACAAAGTAGTACTAACTATGGATTGGTATAATAGTTAAGAGCAAATATACCAATCAAATAAAAATTGTCATTATGTCATTTTATTTAAATCAAAATTGTCAACTTGACAGTATTTTTTTATCAAAAACAATTAAAAAGGCAGAAAAAATGGGTTGGCACATAGATTGAACTACTCCTTTCCGAAAACACAGTGTTGGTATCAAAGCAACATTGCTGTTTATAAAACAATAATAATTAACCATTTAAATATTTTAAAGATGAACGTTTTAGTAAAAAAACCACACACCCCATTTGGAACAGAATTCACCCGTTTTATGGACTCTGTTATTAAAGAATTTCCTATTAGCAACGGAGGGTCTACTGTTAGAACTCCAGTAAACATCGTTGAAAATGAAAACGATTTTATTGTAGAAATACAAGCTCCTGGATGGGAGAAAGGAGACTTTTCTATTAAAGTAGAAAACGATGTTCTTCTGATTTCTGCCAACAATACGGTAGAAAACATAGAGGAAACTCCTGCTACTCAAACTACTACTGAGGAGGATAAGCCAAAAGCTCGTTTTATTAAAAAAGAATTCAGCAGACATTCTTTTAAAAGAAGTTTTACTTTGAGTAATAAAGTAAACAAAGATGAAATCAATGCAGAATACATCAATGGTATTTTGAAGGTGACGATTGCAAAATCAGAAGCAGCAAAACCAATTTCGAAAGTTGTTGAAGTAGCTTAGAGCATCACCAATTATCACAACCCTTCTAATCACTTTAACGCCTGATTTATTCAGTGCATTGGGTTAAGAATATAGCCGATTCCCATTTGTGGGAATCGGCTTTTTTTATTTTCCATTGGGCAAGTATTTTTTTAACAGCTTATTTTTATCATTTTGTCTATCTTTGAGAGATGACAAAGTACTTGTTTGAAATACTAAAACCTGAGTGGATTCATGAAATAGGTCAACGGTCTAACAATGAAGATTATATTTATCCATTTGATGATACGGCAACGTCAAAAGATCGCTTGTTTTTGGTCTGTGATGGTGTAGGTGGTTCCAGTAAAGGAGAAATCGCCTCTCAAATGGTGTGTACCCATTTTAGTGATTACCTTTTAAAGAACCAATCTGAGGAAATATCTGCTCAATTGCTTTTTGATGCACTAAAACATACAGAGGCTGTTTTATCGGAGCACGTTGTAAATAATCCGACTTGTAAGGGTATGAAAACCACCTTGACTTTGCTTTGGTTGAGAGCAGAAGGTGCTTGGGTGGCTTGGTGTGGTGACAGTCGGGTTTATCAGTTTAGGAATGGACGAATTATTTATAAAACGACCGATCATTCGTTGGTTAATAAGCTGATTGAGGAAGGACAACTTACGCCAGAGGAAGCTGAAAATCATCCGCATTCCAATGTTATTTTGAGGGCAATTGCTGGAAGTGAAGAGGCAACGGAAGTTGATTGGGTATTGCTCAAAGATTTTGCACCAGGCGATATTTTTCTTCTTTGTAGTGATGGAATTACCGAAAAACTGACCGACACCAACCTTTCTGAATTGGCAAGTTTGGGTGATACCGATATGATGGCAGATCAAATAAAAATGTTCTGTGGCAACTTCTCGAAAGACAATTATTCTGCTTATTTGGTTGGCATTCAAGAAGCACATCAACTTGCACCAGTTGAAGAAAAAGAGGTTGTTTCTGAAACAGTAGAGCCACCAACAATTATTGAAAAACAGGAAAACAAATTTGTCAAATATGCTTTGGGTGGACTTGCTTTTCTAGCCTTATTGATTGGGCTTTTTAGTTTGTTTCAAAACAATGGTAAAAAAGAGATGACCAATTTGTTACAAGAAGCCAATCAGTTTCAAAAAGATGGGGATTTGGATTCTGCTCAATATAGATTGAAGCAAGTTTTATTATTACAACCAGACCACAAAGAAGTTCAAGAAGACATTGCCAAAATTAGTTCTCTAAAAGCAATAAAAAAAACCAGTGATTCTTTAATTAGAGTAGAAAAAGAAAAACAATTGTTTTGGGAAAATGAAGTAGCGGCAATCAACAACGACACCAGCTTAACCGATTCATTGAAGGTCATTCAACTTGCTAATTTAAAGCTAAAAAGAGAAATAAAAAAAGGATTTGATTATTTGGAAAAAGAGGACAGTCTTAGGGCTTTTCAGCTGTTAAAATGGAAAGATACCATTCCTTATGTACAATATCAATTCAATGAAAAACAATGGAAAATGATGGCTGATTTGTATAAAACCTATACCGAAGAAGATTCCTTATTTACTTCGAGAAAAAACTTTTGCCTGTCTAAAGCAAATATTCAAGTTGAAAGCAATGAATAAAATTTGTCTACTTCTTATTTTCTTTTGTACGCTTAATGCTTGTAAACAAACCTCCAATACTTCTTTACCTACGCTACAAATTATAGCAGGGAAGACTATGGGGACGACCTACAATATTCGTTTTGTCCACCATGAACAGGATAACATAAAGTTGGGTATTGATTCATTGCTAAAAAAATTCGATTTTTCCGCCTCCACTTATAATCCCAACTCGACCATTTCTCTGTTTAATAAAAGTACGGATGCATCTTTTCCGATAGAGGATACATTACTGATTCCAATCATTGAATTATCAAAAAAAATCTACAAACAAACCGATGGCGCTTTTGATCCTACGGTACAACCTTTGGTCAATTATTGGCACTTTGGAAATGAAAAAATCAACAGAGATGAGGCATCTTTGGATTCGTTGGTTCAATTGGTGGGCTTTGATAAAATTGATTTACAAGAAACAGATAAAGGCTATTTATTAAGTAAAGAAAACCCAAACAGTCAATTGGATTTGAGTGCAATTGCCAAAGGATACGGTGTTGATTTGGTGGGTAAATTTATGGAGCAAAAAAACATCCATAATTATCTAGTAGAAATCGGTGGTGAAATGCGTGCTCGGGGGCAAAAGCCCAATGGTTCTTTTTGGAGTATTGCCATTGATAAGCCTTTGGATTCTTTAAAAACAAGACAATATGCAGCCATCCTTAGCTTGAAAGATAACAGCTTAGCAACCTCTGGAAACTATCGCAATTTTTACGAAAAAGATGGTCAAAAGTTTGTACATACCATCCATCCCAAAACGGGTCTTTCTACACCAAGTAATTTATTGAGTGCTTCTGTGGTTGCAAGAGATTGTGCGACTGCCGATGGTATTGCGACTGCTTTGATGGTAATGGGAGTTGAACAGGCAAAGGCTTTTGCAACAGCGCATACGACTTTAGGTGTTTTACTTATTTATGCCGATTCGACCAATACACAATTGATTAATTGGGACAATGGTCGGGTGGATTTAGGGACAGAGAATCAATAACTGTCCAATTTTATTGCTTCATTATTCTTAAGAACTTATCTTTTCTGTGTTGGGTCGATTCCTTGTTTGACCATTTGAATGGCTTCTTCGATGCGACCAATTCTATTTTCGGGGCTTGGGTGACTGCTTTGAAACTCAGGTTTTGATTGTCCACCAGAGGCAGCTTCTAATATTTTCATGACTTCTTTTAGGGCATCGGGATCGTAGCCAGCATCAATCATTAATTTCACTCCCCAGCCATCGGATTCCAACTCTTGATCACGACCGTATTTCATATTAATGGTATTGCTGATCATTTTAGCGTATTGGGCAGAATTGTAATCTCCTGTAGCAGCTACAACAGCACCTGTCAATCCTTGTGACAGCTCTTGTTTGGCAATTCGTTCTGCACCATGGCGTTCGATAACATGCCCAATTTCATGTCCCAAAATACCCGCCAATTGATCTTCTGATTGAAGACGACCATATAACGCAGCCGTAATAAACACCTGACCACCTGGCAGCGCAAAAGCATTAACGACATTGGGATCAGCCAATAAATGAAAGTCAAAATCGTAAGGTGTTTGTTTGGCAACAGAAGACTGCACCAACTTTATTCCGACTCTATCGACAAAAGCTTGCGCATTTTCATCTGGATGAAGACCGCCATGTTGAGCAGCCATTTGTGGCGCACTTTGTAGACCCAATTGTACCTCTTGGTCGTGGGTCAAACTGACTTTTTGATTTTCGCCTGTAAATGGGTTCATTTGCGTATTTCCATAATACTGGAACAACGCAAAGCCAGCCATAATTAGCCCAATTATTAGCCCTCCACAACCCAATCTACTATTTCCTCCTGAATTTGAATATGCCATAAGATTATGTTATTTAATTTTCACCAAAAAAGGTCATACCGCACGAACTCACTGCTTTTTATTAAATTTCACTATGTTTAAGTAGCGACAAAGGTATTTTTTTAAATCATTAAATACAAATACTACGCTGTCTATTATTGTAGACAAACTGCCGATAAAACTATTCATTTTTGATTGATTAAAGCGGCTCAGATATTAATGATACACTTGAAATAAGGCTAAAAACTGTTGAAAAGACACTAATTTGTAAAAGGAGACAAAAAACTTTGATATTCAACTTAGATTAGAAACTTTTTTTACTACTTTTATACATAGCATTAATAATACTCGACATTTAGGTATGAGATGTGAGATGTGAGACGTGAGATGCTGGAAACCCATTTATCTTCAACACCCAGCATTATAGCCAAACTGTTATACTTTAAGAGAAATACAAAAAACCTATGAGTTTTCAAAAAATACATTTAATGAGATTTTGTTTTTTAATGATCCTAAGCCTTTTCTTTTCATCATTTGTGATGAATGGGCAAACCACCATTGAGGGAACTGTACTAGATGAAATAACCAAGGACCCTTTGATTGGAGCGACCGTTTTGGTTAAAGGAACAACAGAAGGAACCATTACCGATTTTGATGGAAATTTCACCTTAAAAACGACTCAATCTTACCCTATTGTTTTGGAAGCTCGCTATACAGGCTTTGAATCTAGCGAACTCACGGTCACCGATGATGGTAAAGTAACCATTATTATGGGTGAAAATGTAGAAGTCATTGGTGAAGTAGAGATTATTGGGCAAAGGGTTTCTGACAAACAAAAAGAAGGTCCACTTACTGTTGAATCAATGGATTTACTCGCCATCAAAGAAACCCCAGCCGAAAATTTTTACGATGGTTTGGGTAATTTAAAGGGCGTAGATTTAACGGCTGCCAGTTTGGGCTTTAAAGTTATTAATACCCGTGGTTTTAATAGTACGAGCCCTGTTCGCTCCCTACAAATTATTGATGGAGTAGACAACCAAGCGCCTGGTCTGAACTTCTCTTTGGGAAATTTCTTGGGAGCTTCTGAACTAGACATTTTGAAAGTCGATATTATTGCCGGTGCGAGTTCAGCGTTTTATGGCCCAAATGCCTTTAACGGAGTAATTAGTATGGAGACCAAAAATCCTTTTAACCACAAAGGGTTTTCTATGCAAATAAAAGCGGGAGAGCGTAATTTATACCAGGCAGCTTTTAGATATGCCGATGCTTTTAAAAATAAAGATGGCAATGATTTTCTTGCCTTTAAAGTAAACTTCTTTGCCTTGAGAGCCGATGATTGGGTTGCCGAAAATTATGATGCGGTTTATGAAACCGATACTCCAGCTGACAATCCAGGAGGATATGATGCTGTTAATATTTATGGAGACGAATACAAAGATCGTTTGGATTTAGGGGTTGTTTCTTCCAATGCTGCTTTTAAAGGATTGGGTGTTCTTCATAGAACTGGATTCAAAGAAGAAGATTTAGTGGATTACAATACACGAAACATCAAAGCAAATGTGGCTTTGCATTATAGACTAAAACCAGGACAAGATTTTGAGTCACCAGAATTGATTTTGTCTTCTAACTTTGGAACAGGAACGACTGTTTATCAAGGAGACAATCGTTTTAGCTTACGCAACATTCTATTTTTTCAACATAAAGTTGAGTTAAAAAAACGAGATACGTATTTTATAAGAGCTTATAGCACCAATGAAAATGCTGGTGATTCTTATGATCCTTATTTTACTGCTTTAAAATTACAGGAACGTTTTTTTGAAGAAAATGGGGGTATTGCTCCAAATGATCCAGACAACGACTGGGGGAATGCTTATCAGGAATATTGGAGAGAGAATTTCACAGGTTTAATGGATACTGTTTATGGATATCCACAATCATTTATTGATTTTGATCAAAATCCACCAAGAGCTATATTTGATACTACTGCAGCTGTTCAGTGGTTATCAGATAATAATAGTTTATTGACTCAATGGCACAATGAAAGCAGAGCCGTTGCCGATCAACTTGATGAAGGTGGTGCCTTTAATGCCGACTCTCCTCAGTTTAATCAATGGTTTGATGAGATTACTTCGGCCAAGTCAAACGATGAAGAAAATGGAACTCGTTTCTTTGATAAATCGGCTTTGTACCATGTTCACGGTGAATATATTATCAAACCCAGTTTTGTCGATAAATGGACTGTTGGGGCAAATGGGCGTATGTATACTCCAGTTTCTGATGGCACCATATTTTATGACACAGCCGATGTAGTTATTCGCAACTCTGAAATTGGTGTTTATACAGGATTAGAGCACAATTTTTGGGATAAAAAAATGAAGGGAACGGCAACCATTCGTATGGATAAAAATCAAAATTTTGACTATGTATTTACGCCTGCTGCTTCATTGGTTTATAAACCTAAAGAAAACAACTACGCTAGAATTTCATTTTCATCTGCCGTCAGAAATCCTACCTTATCAGACCAGTACTTAAATCTTAATGTGGGTCCTGCTATTCTCGCAGGTAATTTAGCTGGTGCAGACAGCTTAATAACCTTAGAATCATTTGATGAATTCCGAAGAAATGATCAGCAATTGGATTTACTAGACTACTTTAATATAGATCCCATTCAACCCGAAAAAGTAAAAACGTTTGAAGCAGGATATAGAACGACCCTATTTAAAAAATTGTATGTAGATGCAGGATATTACTACAGTATTTATGATGACTTTATTGGCTTTAATATTGGTATTGATGCCGATGATGCGTTTGATAGTTACGTATATGAACAAATCATAGTAGGAGCAACTCCAACAGAAGCCGTTCCTATTAGTGATTTACAAGTTTATAGATATTCTGCCAATTCAAAAAATCAAGTAACAACTCAAGGTTTTTCTATTGGGTTAAACTATTACTTTAGTAAATATTATCAAGTATCTGGAAACTACTCTTG